>FWWL01009818.1_pt1 | contig 11368 bp, 12 predicted proteins | sample 2228331 | NCBI WGS metagenome assembly FWWL01 (sample SAMEA103939775, study PRJEB20133) | metagenome
ATAATGCAATGTTACGCAAGTATACTCCTTTGGAAGATGCTGGTTTCGCTCTTGTCAGAGCGTCAATTAGAGCACGGAAATTTTCACTTAGCTTGGTTTCATCAAAGGAAACCTTACCGATAGGCGCATGAATTTGTCCGGCCTTATCCAATCTGAACTCAATCTTACCTGCTTTAATTTCTTGTACAGCTTTGGTTACATCGAAGGTGACTGTTCCTGCTTTCGGATTAGGCATAAGGCCCTTTCCACCAAGCAAACGACCCAGTTTCCCCACTTCGCTCATCATATCTGGTGTGGCTACACAAACATCGAAATCAAACCAACCTTGTTGAATCTTGTTAATCAAATCTTGATCCCCTACGAAATCCGCTCCAGCCAACTCGGCTTCCTTAGCCTTATCACCTTTAGCAAATACAAGGACACGTTTCGTTTTACCTGTACCATGAGGCAGCACAACTACACCACGTACCGCTTGATCTTGTTTCTTGGAATCCACACCGAGACGAACTGCAGCTTCTACAGATTCATCAAATTTAGCAGTAGCTGTTTTCTTGATTAAAGCAATTGCCTCTGCAGGCTCATAGCTTGCTTCAGGATCAACCAATTTAACTGCCTCTAAATACTTCTTACCATGATTAGCCATTTTATTTCCTCCTTAAATGTGGTGTTAACGGATGATCCTCCCACGGATTAATCGAAATTAATCTACAATTGAAATTCCCATGCTTCTTGCAGTCCCGGCAATCATACGTTCAGCAGCTTCTACGGAAGCCGCATTAAGATCCGGCATCTTCTGTATAGCAATATCACGGACTGTTGCTTTATTAACCGTGGCGACCTTCTTCTTATTCGGTTCACCTGATCCCTTAGGAATCCCTGCAGCAACACGTAATAAAACGGCGGCTGGTGGAGTTTTCAAAACAAAGGTGAAAGATCGGTCTTCAAAGACGGAAATTTCTACCGGTATGATCAACCCTGGTTGATCTGCCGTCCGGGCGTTGAATTCTTTACAGAACGCCATAATGTTAACCCCTGCTTGACCCAGCGCAGGTCCAACCGGTGGTGCCGGGTTCGCCTTGCCTCCAGGAATTTGCAGCTTTACTACTTTGATTACTTTCTTTGCCATGGTAGTTACCTCCTGCGTGCATAATGTGGTAGAACGGGATGTTTCCCTCCCACTGAATCCTTTATATCTTTTCCACTTGAGTGAAATCCAACTCCAGCGGGGTTTCCCTGCCAAACATATTGACATGTACTTTTATCTTGCTCTTGTCAACCAAGATTTCCTCTATGGAACCTACAAAGTTGGCAAATGGACCCACCTTAACACGAACTGTTTCCTTAAGGTCAAATTCAATTCTTGGTTTAGGCGCCTGAATACCCATGTGTTTCAGGATACCCTCGGCTTCCTCCGGCAAAAGAGCCGTCGGTTTGGAACCTGCCCCAGTCGACCCGACAAAACCTGTAACCCCTGGCGTATTACGTACTACATACCATGAATCATCCGTTTGTATCATTTCAACCAGAACATAACCGGGATAAACTTTGCGCATGACTGTTTTCTTCTTGCCGTCTTTGTTAACGATTTCTTCCTCCATGGGAACAAGCACCCGAAAGATCTTATCGGTCATATCCATGGACTCTACACGTTTCTCCAAATTGGCTTTCACTTTATTCTCATACCCGGAATAAGTATGAACGACGTACCAATGCTTTTCCATTTCTGTACTATTCATCTTTAGGACCTACCTTTTATTGAAAAAACACACGTAACAACTCTGAGATGCCTAAATCCAGAATGACAAAATAAATCGTAACAAAAACAACGGTGCAAATAACGACTATCGTGTAACTTGTCAATTCTTTACGATTAGGCCACTTTACTTTCTTTAATTCTGCCCAACTGTCCACAAAAAAAGAAAACGTAGAAGCCAAGCTGTTTTTCATTCTACCTAATAAAGCCACAATTACACCTCCAAAAACTACCTTGTTTCGCGATGAGCCACGTGTGAGTTGCAAAACTTGCAAAATTTCTTCATCTCAATGCGGTCGGGATTGTTACGTTTATTCTTGTTCGACGTATAGTTTCTGTTTTTGCAGCTTGTGCAAGCTAATGTAATGATTGTCCGCATGATGTCACCTCCCGGAAAACCTTCTTAAATTTGAGAGGGTTTAAGCCCAAATGTGAGAAGAGTTTATAATCAACCCAAATATGAGTCATATCGGGTCACCTAAAATACTTTAGCACAACGGGTTTTTCATGTCAAGAAAAGAAAAAGCACCCATTGATTTTGGATGCTTTTACTCTACTTTATCAAATCGCGAACTTCCAAATATCGTTCCAACTTACGTTTCACTCTCTGTAATGCGTTGTCTATTGATTTCACATGTCTTGTTAAGTCAACGGCAATCTCTTGATAAGAGCGTCCATCCAAATAAAGCATAAGCACCCGGCGCTCTAACACACTCAAGATTTCACCCATCTTATCTTCTAAGCCGCTAAACTCTTCTTTATTAATAATAAGCTCTTCCGGATCAGTCACTCTGGAGCCGCAGATAACATCAAGCAACGTTCGGTCTGAGTCTTCGTCATAAATAGGCTTGTCCAAAGAAACATAGGAATTCAAAGGAATATGCTTTTGTCGGGTGGCTGTCTTAATCGCAGTAATAATTTGTCGGGTGATACACAACTCTGCAAATGCTTTGAAAGAAGCCAATTTATCTCCGCGGAAGTCACGAATGGACTTGTACAGCCCGATCATACCTTCTTGTACTATATCTTCGCGGTCCGCACCAATGAGAAAGTAGGATCTCGCTTTGGCGCGTACAAAGTTTTTATACTTATTAATCAAGTACTCCAATGCTTCGCTGCTGCCATCCCGGACGTTTTCAACAATGTCTTCATCTGTCTTGAGGTCATACTCGATCATTCTAAGTTCATTGAGGTCGACACTCACTCCACAATCCCTCCGGCCTTCTGCTACGCTGTTATACCCATATAGAATAGGATAAGTATACATTATGTAATCTATTATCGTCAATGAGTTGTAAATAAGGAGAACGTTGGGACCTGCTTATTTATCAACTGGTTGTAAATAACGGATTATTGCCAATCCGTTCAAGACCCACCTCTATAGGTGGGCTCCGACCAAACTGAGGGAGGTGGAGTTGAGTCTCCATCTGATTCATCGATGTTCAGCTCGCTGAACGAGTTCACTTACCGCGGCGCCATTTTTCAAAAATATCCTTCATGTCTGAACTTAAGTTTTTATCGAAGGCATTCCGGCGGGCGGGTCGGCTATTGCCGATCTGTCTGCGGATTTCCTTGCGGCTCTCCTCAATGTTATGCAGCAATTCCCTTGCAGGCAGACGCAGGGCGCCTTTTCCGAAGGTGACATGCTGCTCTACACTATCGGATGTGGCTACATAAATCCTTACCCTGCGGCCGGAAAGTTCAGTGACGAATCTTTCAATGCATTCGTCTGCCGTTTCCTTCTCCCGGGTATAGAGGATATCCAGCTTGCTTTGTTTATATTTACCACCGAGACCCTGCACCTGATGAGCATCGAAGATGACCGTTATGTGCATCCCGGAAAACGCCTTATAATCCGCCAATGTTTCGATTAACTTATCTCTGGCTTCTTCTAAATTAATTTCTTTCAGTTTGATTAATTCGGGCCAAGAGCCAATGATGTTGTAGCCGTCCACTATTAGATATTCATCCATGGCGGGTTAATTGCCGCTGTCTAACCGCTTCATACATCAATACACCCGCAGCTACGGAGGCATTCAGGGATTGGATATGCCCACGCATAGGCAGTTTGATTAGAAAGTCACACTTGTCCTTTATGAGCCTGCCTATGCCCTTGCCCTCGTTGCCAATCACAAGTGCCAAAGGAAGATTAAGGTTAGACTGGTAAACACTTTGCTTAGCTGATCCGTCTGCTCCTGCAATCCAAACCCCTTGCTCCTTCAGCAGTTCTATGGTTTGGGCAATATTGGTCACACGGGCCACCGGCACATATTCGACAGCGCCTGCAGACACCTTCGACACCGTCGCGGTTAATCCGACAGACCGCCGCTTGGGGATGATGACACCGTGTACCCCTGTGCAGTCCGCTGTTCTTAAGATCGAGCCCAAATTATGCGGATCTTCGATCTCATCCAAGATGAGAATAAACGGATCCTCGTTTTTAACTTTGGCTGCAGCGAGAATGTCGTCGATTTCCACATATTCATAAGCCGCAGCCTGCGCGATGACTCCTTGATGCTGGGAGTGGCTGACCAGCTGATCGAGCTTTCTTTTATCAACAAATTGAACAAGCACACCGCTTTTTTTGGCCTCATCTACAATAGGCTGAGTTAGGGAAGCCTGCGAATTGTCGGCAATCAGGATTTTATTGATCGTATGACCTGATCTTAGCGCCTCCAACACGGAATGTTTCCCTGCAATCCATTCTTCTTCCATCAGTTAACCTCCTGCTTCTTTAAAGTGACCAAATCCAACAAATATCGCAACCGTTCATTCTGCTGCTTATAATAGAGATACCCCACCAAACACTCAAATCCCGTGCTGTGGCGGTACTCCAAGATGTCCGCGTTCTTCGCGGTTGTTCCTGACTTGGCATTCCTGCCCCTTTTGGCTACATCCAATTCTTCTTCTGTGAGAAGAGGAATCCACACCTTTAAAGCAAGGGCTTGCGCCTTGGCCGAGACATATTGGGTGGCTTGTTTGTGCATATGGTGGGGGCGGTGGTTAGGCAGCGAGATGAGATATTGTCTAATATACATCTCATGTACTGCGTCTCCAATATAGGCTAAAGCAAGCGGGCTTAGTCGGCCCGGGTTGGCTTGGGGATAAGCAAATAACAGGGGATCCATCCAATCATCGCTCATTTGCGGCGCCACCGAATGCCTTGTGGTGTATCTTCCAGCATAATACCTTTAGCGGTAAGAATATCCCTTATTTCATCGGCCCTTGCCCAATTTCTGGCTGTGCGGCTTTCAATCCTCTCAGCAATCAACGCCTCAATCTGCGCATCCAGCAAATCTTCTTTCCCTTCTTCTACGATACCCAATATGACATTCATATCTTCAAAAATTCGCAAAATATACGTTAAAGTTGATAAATTGGCATCGGCTTTCTGCAAATATTGATTCGTTTCGCTGACCAGATCAAATAAAGCTGTAATGGCGTCGGGTGTATTGAAGTCATCTTCCATCTTTAAATGGAACTGTTTAATAATCACTGAAGAGCGTGCTATCACGGATGGATCAATAACGCCTTCTTCAGAACTGCTGCTAATCCGGTGTTTCAGGCTGGAAAGACAGTTCTCGATTCGCCCCAGGCTGTTTTCGGCTTGGCTTAAGGCCTCATCGCTAAAATTCAACGGATTTCTATAGTGGGTGGAAAGGATAAAAAACCGCAGCAGCACCGATCTGGTGGTTTTCAACAGCGTATTCACATTGATGCCGTTACCTGCAGATTTAGCCATCTTCTCATTATTGACGTGAATATAGCCATTGTGCATCCAGTATTTGGCCAGTGGCCGGCCATTCAGCGCTTCAGATTGGGCCGCTTCACATTCATGGTGCGGGAAAACCAGATCATGCCCACCCCCATGGATATCAACGGTTTCCCCAAGGTACTTCTTGGCCATAGCCGAGCACTCGATATGCCAGCCTGGTCTGCCGTCCCCCCACGGGCTGGTCCAACAAATTTCACCGGGCTTCACCTTCTTCCATAGCACAAAATCCCGCGCATTTTCTTTACGCTCATCCACATCGACCCGAATGCCAAATTGCAGCTCATCTAAATTTTGGTGGGATAAGCTGCCATAACCTGGGTATTGGTCCGTACGGAAATAAACGTCGCCTTCACTCGTATAGGCATACCCTTTATGAATCAATCCAGCAATAAATTCAATAATTTCCGGAAGATTCTCTGTCACCCTCGGATGAATTGTAGCGGCCTCAATCCCTAATCCTTCAGCATCTTCATAGTAAGCGCGAATAAACGTATCCGCCACCTCGGGAACGCTCGAATTCATTTCGGCCGCTTTGCGAATTAATTTATCATCCACATCCGTGAAATTCACGACATAATTCACATCATACCCGATCATCCGCAAATATCTTCTGGCCACATCAAAAAAAATCAACGGCCGCGCATTCCCGATATGAATATAGTTATACACCGTTGGTCCGCATACATACATTCTAACTTTGCCCGGGACCATCGGTTGAAAAATTTCTTTTGTTCTGGTTAAGGTATTATATACTTTTAATGTCATGCTCTACCTTCCCGCCGTTCCTCTGTAATCTGGACACTTCTTCCTTAAGCTCATGAATTTCAGCTTGCAGCTTCTTGCATATTTCCGTAACCGGATCCGATAAATTAACATGGGCATGGTCCAACCGGTCTATTCTTACTCCGTCGCGTCTGACGATTCTGCCTGGAATACCAACGACGGTGCAGAAGGGCGGCACTTCCTGGAGAACCACTGCATTAGCCCCTATGATTGAATTATCGCCTATTTTGATCGAACCTAAAACCTTGGCTCCTGCTCCAATGACCACCTTATTGCCTACAGTGGGATGCCGCTTTCCTTTTTCCTTCCCCGTACCGCCTAGAGTAGACCCATGATAAAGTACAACATCATCGCCGATCTCGCACGTTTCGCCAATAACAACACCCATGCCATGATCTATAAAAAACCTTCGGCCAATCACAGCACCGGGGTGAATCTCGATACCGGTAATAAATCGGCTGGTTTGGGAAAGCGTCCGGGCTAATGTAAACCATTTGGCCTTATACAACCAATGGGCAATGCGATGCCACCACAAAGCATGGAGTCCGGAATAGGTAAACATCACCTCGAACACACTTCGGGCCGCAGGATCGTTCTCAAAAACCGCAGCGACATCTTCCCTCATCCTGTAAATCCAGTTCCCTGACATGCTGTTATCCCCTTATAAAATAAAATAAAAAAAGCCCTGCAGCGTTAGCTGCAGAGACGTAGATACGCGGTTCCACTCTGCTTGGGCAGTTCAATCGTACATTCGTACTTTGACAAAAACAGCCCCTCTTGTTAGTTCTTAACGAAACTACCCGGTACAACCTACTGCTCGTGCAGTTCGGCCTACAGCTCACAGGTGCATTTCCTCTTAAGCGGAATGGGTCACTTTCAGCCGAAGCTAACGCTTCGATCACCCTCTCTGGAAATCCTGGCTTAATTGTACTTTCCTGATCAACGCCTTTTGTACAGTATACCTTAATTTGCTTTAGGATGACAATAGGGTGTTTCTTAACCGGTTGATCACTTTTTCCCTGCCTAACAAATACAAGGATTGATTTAGGTCAGGCCCGTGGATTTGCCCGGTCAAAGCGGCTCGAACCGTCATAAATAACTCCTTGCCCTTATAGCCGGTTTCCTTTTGCACATTTTTCATTAAAACCTTGATATGCTCCGCATTGAAATCCCCTGCTTGTTCCACCTGGGTAAGAAAACCCTGCAAAACTATGGGTACATAGTCTTCGGCAAGTATGGATGAGGCTTCCTCATCGTAGTCTACATGGTCACGGAAAAATAGTTCCGATAAAGCTACAATCTCTGCGGCAAATTTCAATTTCTCCTGAAGCAGGGCTACCAAAGCAACCACCCAAGTGTGCGATTCCGGATCAAGAGGTTCGACCACAAACCCCGCCTTCTGCAAGTGCGGCAAACAAAGGCCCACGACGGTGGACAGCTCCGCCTTCTTGAGGTAATGGTGATTCATCCAATTCAGCTTATCGGTATCAAAAACGGCAGGACTCTTGGATAAACGTGCGGGATCGAATACCTGCACAAGCTCATCGCGGGAGTAAATTTCCTCTTCCCCTTCGGGGGACCACCCCAACAGGGTAATAAAGTTAAACATGGCTTCAGGCAGAAACCCTAACTCTTTATATTGACTGATAAATTGGATGATGGATTCATCGCGTTTGCTTAGTTTTTTGCGTTGTTCGTTGACAATTAAGGTCATATGCCCGAATTCCGGCGCTTCCCACCCAAGGGCTTCATAGATCATCAATTGGCGCGGTGTATTGGAAATATGGTCGTCTCCTCTTAAAACATGAGAAATTTCCATCAAATGATCATCCACTACGACGGCAAAATTATAGGTCGGGATGCCATCCTTCTTCACAATGACAAAATCCCCGATCCCACTCGATTCAAAAGAAACCTCGCCTTTTACCATATCTTCAAAAGTATAAATGCGCTGATCCGGCACTCTAAGACGTATACTGGGAACCCGGCCTTCCGCCTCAAAGGCGTTTTGCTGCTCCTTTGTTAAATTCCGGTGTTTGCCGGAATACATGGGCATTTCATTGCGGGCCGTCTGCTCTTCGCGCTCTTGTTCGAGCTCCTCTTCCGTGCAATAACACCGGTAAGCCAACCCTTTATCCACAAGCTGCTGCGAATAGATGCGGTAAATGTCCAATCTTTCCGTTTGCCGATAGGGGGCAAAATTACCGCCCAGATCCGGCCCTTCATCCCAATCGATGCCAAGCCACCTAAGGTAGGTTAATTGACTTTCTTCACCGCCGGCGACATTGCGTTTTAAATCTGTATCTTCAATACGAATAATAAATTTTCCGTTATAATGCCGGGCAAACAAATAATTAAACAAAGCTGTTCTGGCATTGCCAATATGCAGGTGTCCGGTCGGACTCGGTGCATAACGTACGCGGACCGCTTGTAACATGGTGAAATTCTCCTTTCAATATGACAATAATGTTACTCTAGGGCTACTCCTCCCATAACTTAGAAGGAAATCCTCAGTTTTTTGGTATTTATTTATTTTACTGCTAAGTGGACATTTCCTTCTCCAGATACTTCCGAGCATAAAAATTGATTACTTTTATCATTCTAAGCCGACTATTCCTGCTTGGAGCACACAGTGATGAGCGGATGTGCTATTGTAAGCCGACTATTCCTCCTTGCAACGACTCCCAGGCACGAGATTGGCTACTTTTCAACACTTTAAGACGATAATCCCGGCTTACAGACCAAATACTCAAAAATAATTGCGTCAACATCACTTTCTCAACACCCTGAGGTTTCCCTGTTAAATTAAACCCACAGCCTGTTCATTTTGTAAAACTAATTAAACCTTCACTAGCAATACCACAGCTTGGGCGGCGATGCCTTCTTCCCGGCCGGTAAAGCCGAGCTTCTCCGTGGTGGTCGCCTTAATGTTGATTTGCGAAGCATCAGCCCCAAGGACAACCCCGATGATCTTAACCATGGCTGGGATGTAAGGTGCCATCTTCGGTCTTTGGGCGATGATGGTGGCATCCAAATTGCCAAGCTTGTAGCCCATTCCCCCGGCGAGCGCCCAAACATGTTCCAGCAGCTTCAAGCTGTCAGCGCCTTTATAACGGGGATCCGTGTCGGGAAAGTGTTTCCCGATGTCTCCTTGCGCAAGTGCTCCCAGTATGGCATCGGTGATGGCATGGAGCAGCACATCTGCGTCAGAATGCCCTAACAACCCTTTCTCAAAAGGGATGTCTACCCCGCCAATGATACATTTTCTGTTTTCCACAAGCTGATGAACATCATAGCCTTGGCCTATACGGATCATCGGGTATTTCCCTCCTGTGCAGGAGGCTGGGTGACAAATTCCGCCCATTGTAAATCCTCGAGTGTCGTGATTTTGATATTGCTGTAATCTCCTTCGACAACATGAACAGGAATGCCCAACCTCTCTACAAGGGATGCATCATCCGTGCCAAGAAATTGCTCTTCTATGGCTTGCTGATGCGCCCTCTTCAAATCGGCAAGCCGAAAAGCCTGCGGCGTTTGTACAGCCCACAAGCTTCTGCGATCTAATGTCGCCTCTATTCGGCCGGAACGATCTACAGATTTAATAGTATCTTTCATCGGGACGGCTAGAACGGCCGCACCGGTTTTTAACGCTTCCTTCCATACTTCAACGACCTTGTCCATAGATACAAAAGGCCTTACCCCATCGTGCACCATGACCCATTCCGTATCTAAAGCAAGAATCCCCTTATAAACCGACTCCTGCCGTTCACCGCCACCTGCGATAATGCTGCTAACCTTGGACAATCCGTACTCTTCAACGTATTTCTGGCATCTCATTCTATCGTCAAAACCAACAACCAATACGATGGAATCGACCTCTTCAATTTGCTGAAAACGCTGCAAGGTATGGACGATGATCGGTTTGCCTCTGAGATACAAATACTGCTTGCTTTCCTTGGTCCGCATGCGCGAACCCTTTCCCGCTGCTACAATGATTACGCCAAGCTTCCCCATGTGCCACCCCTGCCAATTAGATGTTAGAAAATAAGAAGTTAGAAGTTAGATCATTCAGCACCACTTCGGAGCGATACTCGAATAAAACTGCTTTACCTTCTCATATCATAATCGTTTTACAGGGCTTTTTCCAATAATTTCGGTTTAGCAAAAATCATGCGTCCCGCCGAGGTCTGCAAGACACTTGTAACCAGCACCTCCAGATTGCTGCCAATGAACTCTCTTCCGCACTCTACAACAATCATGGTTCCGTCGTCCAAGTAGGCTACACCTTGCCCGTGTTCTTTGCCGTCTTTAATCACCTGCACATAAATTTCCTCCCCCGGCAAAACAACCGGCTTTACTGCATTAGCCAAATCATTGATATTAAGCACAGAGACACCTTGTAGTTCACAAACCTTATTAAGGTTAAAATCATTCGTTACCACTTTGCCTTCCAGCACTTTCGCCAACCGAATCAGTTTGCTGTCCACTTCCGTGATTTCTTCGAAATCCCCTTCATAAATCAACACCTTGACATCTAACTCTTTCTGGATCTTGTTGAGGATATCCAAGCCTCTACGTCCCCTGTTGCGCTTCAACAAATCTGAAGAATCGGCAATATGCTGCAGCTCCTCCAGAACGAATTCAGGAATAACCAGTGTGCCTTCAATAAATCCGGTTTTGCAAATATCGGCAATTCTTCCGTCAATGATTACACTTGTATCCAGAATTTTGTGCTCCTCGTAACGCTTCACATTTTTCCGGTCCTTGTTGCCTCTAGCAGCTGCAAGTAAAGAGATGATTTCATCCTTCTTCTTATAGCCCATCCTAAACCCGGCATAGCCTAACACAACCGTAACAAGCACGGGAGCCGCCGTCCCTTCTCCGCTTAGCTTGGCGATCGAAGGAAACAGCATAACCGATACAAGTAACCCTACAATAAGTCCAACGATACCTGCAAAAAGGTCGGAGGCGGGAATTTTCTGCAGATTTTCCTCACCTCGAACAATGGTTTTCACAATAAATTCGGAAACCCAAGCGGCAGCCAGAAAGAACAAAAT
>FWWL01009819.1_pt1 | contig 11368 bp, 9 predicted proteins | sample 2228331 | NCBI WGS metagenome assembly FWWL01 (sample SAMEA103939775, study PRJEB20133) | metagenome
ATCTTCATATTACCAATGGTAGTTTATTAAGCAGATAGTATTTAGAAATAAAATAATCTAAAGGGTTATACTACTTGTATTATCAAATAAAAGGAGGAATCTTTATGGAGTGGTATAGGATGAGCATAAAAGAAGTATTTAACAAATTAAATACAACAGAAAAAGGATTGACAATAGGGGAAGCTGAAAAAAGGATTAAGATTTATGGAAAAAATATTTTGGCTGAAGATGAAAAAATAGAGAAAATTAAAATTTTTTTACGCCAGTTTACAAGCCCTTTGATTTACATATTAATCGTAGCAGGTATAATAACTTTAATACTAAGGGAATATATTGACTCTGGAGTAATATTTGTAGTTGTAATTTTTAATGCCATAATTGGCTACATTCAGGAATATAAAGCTGAGCAAAGCATGAGAGCTTTGAAAAAGATGCTTATTCCTTATGCAAAGGTTATCAGAGGCGGAATTGAAAGAGAAATAAGTAGTGAGGATCTGGTTCCTGGAGATATTGTAATACTGTATTCTGGAATTCGTGTTCCCGCAGATATTAGATTAATTCACACAGTTGAGCTAAAAATTGATGAATCAATTCTTACAGGTGAGTCTCTTCCGGCTGAGAAACATCATTACACTATAAAGGAGGAAGGACTAACATACGGAGACCAAAAAAATATGGCATTTAAGGGAACAATTGTTGTAAGTGGAAGAGCAAAAGGAGTGGTTGTTGAAACCGGAATGAATACAGTTTTTGGCAAGATTGCAAAAAGCATAAAGGAAGCAGAAAAAGTAAAGGCTCCACTTCAGGAAAAATTTACAAAATTTGCAAATACTATAGGAGTCATAATTCTTCTTGCATGTATATTTCTTTTCTTTGCTGGATTTATTGCAGGTGAGACAATAAAAACAATGTTTATGACAGCAGTAGCTGCAGCAGTTGCTGCGGTGCCCGAAGGGTTGCCCGTTGTTGTAACAATTACTCTTGCAGTAGGAGTCGCTAGAATGGCTAAACAAAATGCTATTATTAGGAGACTCCATGCAGTTGAGACACTTGGTAGCACCACTGTAATTGGCTCAGATAAAACAGGAACGCTAACAAAAAACGAGATGACAGTTAAATTAATATTTGATGGAAAGAATATATATGAGGTTGAGGGAAGTGGATATGAGCCCAAGGGAAATATTATTTACAGTGGAATACCAATAGAACCATTAAAACATAAAGAGTTAATTGAGGTTTTGAGAATTGGCTTACTTTGTAATGAATCATCAATTTACAGAGAAAACGGAGACTATAAAGTTCAGGGAGATCCTACTGAAGGAGCTTTAATTGTGTCTGCAATGAAGGCAGGACTAAATCCTGAGGAGGAAAAGGAAAAATACAGACAGGTCGCAATTATTCCATTTGAATCCGAGAGGGGCTACATGGCAACTTTGCATTCATACAGGGGTAAAAAATACATATTTGTAAAGGGAGCACCTGAGAGAATTCTTCCTTTGTGCATAAAGGATTTCTACGGAAGAGCTGTTGATATAGAAAATATTTATGAAGTTGCTGAAAATTTGGCAAAGAGAGGTTTAAGAGTTTTAGCATTTGCATACAGAGAGGTTCAAGAAGATTTGGAGGAAATTTCATGCAAAGAAGTTGAGAAATGTGATGCCATTACAGGACTCATGTTTGCAGGACTTCAAGGAATGATTGATCCTCCTCGTCCAGAAGTAATTGAAGCAATAAATGGATGTAAGAGGGCAGGAATAAGAGTAATAATGATAACAGGAGACCATGCAGTTACTGCCAAAGCAATTGGACAGATGCTTGGAATATCTGATGAAAAATCTAAGGTTCTTACTGGTAAAGAGCTTGAGAAGATGAGTGATGAAGAACTTTTTCAAAAGGTAAAAGAAGTATCAGTATATGCAAGAGTTTCTCCCCAGCATAAATTCAGAATTGTTGAACAGCTGAAGCGACATGGTGAAATTGTAGCAGTAACTGGTGATGGTGTTAATGATGCTGCAGCACTGAAAGCTGCCCATATAGGAATAGCTATGGGAAAAACTGGAACAGATGTTGCAAAAGAAGCCTCAGATATGGTGCTTACGGATGATAATTTTGCAAGTATATTTCATGCAGTAAAAGAAGGAAGGATTGTTTTTGATAATATCAGAAAAGTGACATTTTTTCTTATTCCAACAGGACTGGCATCAATCCTTTCCATTGCTATAGCAATTTTCTTTGGACTTCCTATTCCCTATGTACCAGCCCAGATATTGTGGATAAACTTAGTAACAAATGGACTTCAAACTTTAGCACTTGCCTTTGAACCAGGAGAAAAAGATGTTTTAGTTAGACCTCCGAGATCTCCCAAAGAGGGTATTATGTCAAGGTTGTTAATTGAAAGAACAATATTAGTAGGAATTTTAATATCAATAGGCACTATTTTATCTTTTGTTTATGAACTACATCTTGGAGCATCCATTGAAAAGGCGCGTACTATGGCAGTAACGACAATGGTTTTTTTTCAATTCTTTCAGGCTTGGAATAGCAGATCAGAGTATGAATCTATTTTTCGTATTAGTCCATTTAGTAATCCTTTCTTATTTTTCGGTCTCATTGCATCAACCATTGCCCAGTTAGCATTTATTTACTCTCCAGTATTCCAATGGGTATTTAGAACACAGCCTATTTTTATGGCAGAATGGATTAAAATTATTCCTTTAGCCCTTTCTGTTGTATTGGTTGTAGAGATAGATAAATGGATAAGAAGGCGAAATACAGTTAAAAATAAATAAGATGTTGAATTTTATCCACAGTTTTTTTAATATTAATATAACTCAGCAAAAGGAGGTAAAGTATGAGTAATCCAAGAAAACTGTTGCGAGTTATTTTGATTGCATGCTTTATTGTATTTTCTCTATCAAACAGTCTTTTTGCAAAGGAACCAATTAAGATTGGAGCTATATTCTCAGTCACTGGTGCTGCGTCTTTTTTAGGTGAACCGCAGAAAAATACTGTTTTAATGTTAGCTGAACAGATTAACAAGGCAGGTGGTATTAATGGTCATCCAATTGAGGTGATTATTGAGGATTCAAAAAGTGATGAATCTCAAGCGGTTCTTGCTGCAAAAAAGCTTATTGAAAGGGATAGGGTTGTTGCAATAATTGGACCTTCTACAACCGGTGAGTCTATGGCCCTGATTCCGATCGTAACTTCTGCAAAGATTCCATTGATATCATGTGCAGCTGGTGCAAATATAACAACTCCTGTTAGTGAGAGATATTGGGTTTTCAAAACAGCTCAATATGACACAAGTGCGGTTGAAGCAATTTACAGATACATGCAGAAAAAGGGAATAAAAAAAGTTGGAATAATAACTATCTCCACAGCCTTTGGTGATGCAGGAAGAAAGGCACTTCTGGAATTAGCACCTAAATTCGGCATACAGGTTGTTGCAGACGAAAGATATGGACCAAAGGACACAGATATGACAACTCAGCTTACTAAGATTAAATCTGCAAGTGCTCAGGCAGTTATTAACTGGTCAGTTGGTCCTGGGCAGGTAATAGTAACTAAAAACTGGCAAGCTCTTAAAATGGGCATTCCATTATTCCAAAGTCATGGTTGGGGAAGCAAGAAAAATATAGAACTTGCTGGAAAGGCAGCCGAGGGCGTTATTGCACCACTTGGAAGAATCGTTGTATGGGATAAACTACCTGATAAACATCCTCAGAAGCCAATACTCAAAAAATATGTCACAGACTACATGGCAAGATACAAAGGTGAACCGGGAACTTTTGGTGGACACGCTCATGATGCCTTTATGTTAGCAGTTGAAGCAACAAAAAAGGTAGGTCCAGATAGAGCTAAAATAAGGCAATACATTGAGAATAACATCAAAAACTGGCCAGGTATTGGTGGTATATTCAACATGTCCGCAAAAGACCACTGTGGACTTACTGTTGATTCCTTTGAGATGGTAATTATAAAAAATAGTGATTGGGAGATACTGAAATAGAACTTTCAGTTTTTTTACAATTTCTGTTTTCTGGGCTTACTGCAGGAGCTATATATGCTCTTGTAGGAATAAGTCTAAATATTGTATACAACTCTACATCAATTATTAATCTTGCACAAGGAGAGTTCGTTGTTTTGGGAGGCTTGGGGATGTGGTATTTCTCAGAACATCTCCAGCTTCCATTTTTTGTTTCTTTTCTCTTAACTATAACAGTTGCTGCTTTTTTAGGATTTATAGTGGAAAGGTTAACAATTCGTCCTTTAATAAAGAAGGCTAATCTTCTGTTAATGATAATGGTCACAATTGCTGTTTCAATACTTATCAAGGGCTTGTTAATGTTTAAATTTGGAAAAGATCCTTACTCTTATCCTCCGTTTACTGAAGGAGAGCCAATCAACATATTTGGGGCAGTTATAAGTCAACAGATTTTGTGGGTCATAGGAATTACTTTTGCTCTGTTTTTTCTACTTAGCATATTTTTTAATAAAACCTTGCTTGGAAAAGCTATGAGAGCATGCTCACTTGATACTCGGGCAGCAAGACTAATGGGCATAAATGTATCAAAAATTGTTATGCTTTCTTTTGTGATTAGTGCAATTATTGGCGCAGTTGCTGGAATTTCTATTACTCCTATAACTCTAATGGAATATGACAAAGGCGCAATTTTAACCGTGAAAGGTTTCACTGCTGCTATACTTGGAGGCCTCGGCAGTTCCCAAGGTGCGGTATTTGGTGGTTTTTTATTGGGAATTTTGGAATCATTTACGGCAGGTTATATTCATTCAGGAATTAAAGATGCTGTTGCTCTTTTACTTTTGCTTGTGGTTTTGTTTTTTAAACCAGCAGGAATACTTGGCAAAAAAGAGGTTATAAAACTAAGAAAACTCTAATGACAAAGAGAGACTACATAAGCTTGTTGATTTTTGCCTTTATAATTTCAATTTTTCCTGTTTTTGTTCAGGATAATTATATTCTGTCTATAACAATATTTTCAGCTATAAATTCATTGGTAGCACTTGGACTTACAGTTCTTATGGGTTATGCTGGACAAATTTCTTTAGGACAGGCAGGTTTTTATGGAATTGGGGCATATACATCTGCTATTTTAAGTCTTAATTATGGTTTGCCAGTAATCTTAAGTATGTTGTTTTCAATGATAATTGGTGCTTTTATATCAATTTTACTCGCTATTCCAGCCCTGAGATTAAAGGGTCATTATCTTGCGGTAGCTACATTGGGATTTGGAGAAATAATATATGTAATTTTGAATGAATGGGGACCTGGTGGACCATCAGGCTTTGGAGACATTCCTCAATTTAGTTTTTTAGGTTATAAAATCTCTACTACGATAGAGTATTTTTATTTTTCTTGGATTTTAGTGGGTATATGTATGATCTTTTCAATAAATCTTGTAAATTCAATGGCAGGAAAAGCCTTAAAGTCAATTCATGACAGTGAGACAGCAAGCATGTGTATAGGGATAAATGTGTCAAAATTGAAAATTAAAGTATTTGTTTTAAGTGCAATTTTTGCCTCTCTTGCTGGCTGTATTTATGCACATTTTGTAACATTCTTAAGTCCAAGTTCCTTTTCACTACATTATTCAATTTTAGTCCTTATGATGGTAATCATTGGTGGAATGAGAAGTCTATGGGGAGCGATTATAGGAGCTCTGATAATAACTTTTCTGCCAGAAGCACTTAGAGGATTCAAGGAGTATGACATTTTGGTCTATGGCATTATTTTAACTGGGTCTCTTCTTTTTCTCAGAAACGGGATAGTTCCATTGTTTGAAGATTTATTTAGAAAGAAGGCATGATTTTACAAGTAAGAAACATACATAAAAGCTTCGGTGGTATAAAAAGTTTATCAGAGGTAACAATTAATGTGAGTGAGGGAGATATTCATTCTTTGATAGGTCCCAATGGAGCAGGCAAGACTACTCTTGTGAATATCATTTCAGGCATAGAGACTCCAGATGAGGGAGAAATCTACTTTAATTCTGTTTTTATAAATAAAAAACCAGCCTACGAGAGAGCAAAAATGGGAATTGGAAGAACTTTTCAGCATATTGATGTTTTTGGAGAGATGTCAGTGTTGGAAAATATTATGGTTGGATTTTATCCCAAAAAAGAAAAATCCTTTATAAAATATGCTTTAAGTTTTCCAGATGTAAGAAAAGACAAAAAAGAAATTTTGGAGAAAAGCAAAGAGATACTAAATTACATCAATCTTTACGACAGAAAAGATATTCTTGCAAAAAACCTGCCTGTTGGTGAACAAAGGATTCTTGAGATAGGAAGAGCACTTGCCACAGAACCTTCCTTATTGTTACTTGATGAGCCTGCAGCTGGACTTAATATGAGGGAAACAAGAGAACTTGGTAAACTTATTACAAAATTGAGGGATGAAAGGGGTATTACAATGCTTATCATTGAACACGACATGGATTTAATTATGAAAATAAGTGATAAAATTACAGTACTCAATTTCGGTAGAGTTATTGCAGAAGGAAAGCCATTGGAAATTCAGAAAAACGATGAGGTAATTAAAGCCTACATAGGAGAAGAAGAATAAATGCTTATTATAAAAAATTTAGATGTCCACTATGGAAAACTTCACATTTTGAAAAAGCTCTCTTTACATGTCAAAAAGGGAGAACTTGTAGTATTACTTGGAAGTAACGGAGCTGGTAAAACAACACTTTTAAACACCATTTCAGGTTTTATAAAACCTACCTTAGGGGAGATAATTTTTGAGGATAAGTTTATTAATGGATTTCCACCCGAGAAGCTTGTAAGTATGGGAATTGCTCAGGTACCAGAGGGAAGGTTGATTTTTAAAACATTGACTGTTGAGGAAAATATTATCTTAGGTGCTTATCATAGATACTCAATAAAGAATGTCAAAGCTGTAAAAGATGATATTGAAGTGGTCTATGAACTCTTTCCAAAGCTAAAAGACCGGCGTAAGCAATTTGCAGGTACTCTTTCAGGCGGAGAACAACAGATGCTTGCTATAGCAAGAGCACTCATGTCAAAACCAAAAATTTTACTACTTGATGAACCCAGCATGGGACTTGCACCAAATATTGTTAAAGAGATTTTTTCATATATTGTAAAACTGCAGAGAGATTTTTCCTTGACTGTTCTTCTTGTAGAGCAGAATGCAAGAATTGCGCTTAGAATAGCTCACAGGGGATATGTCCTTGAGACAGGTAGATTAATTCTTGAAGGTCCTGCTGAAGATTTACTCTATAATAGAGATATTCAGAGAGCATATCTTGGCAGAGACCTTGACTCTGAGATAATTATTTAGGAGGGTAGTATGTTTTGGGACAAAGATAAGGAGTGTATTGATAGAGAGGAGTTAAAACAGTTACAGCTTGAAAGGCTTCAGTCTACTATTCATAGAGCTTACAGATATGTTCCATTTTACAGAAAGAGATTTGATGAGTTAGGAATAGATCCCGATGATATTGCATCTCTTGAAGACCTGAAGAAACTACCTTTTACAACTAAGGAAGACCTAAGGCAAAATTATCCGTATGGACTTCTTGCTGTTCCTTTGAGAGAAGTAGTAAGGCTTCATGCATCAAGTGGTACAACAGGACTTCCAACTGTTGTAGGATATACAAGAAATGATTTGAAAATTTGGACAGAACTTGTAGCAAGAAATCTTGTTGCAGGAGGAGTAACAAAGGATGATGTTATTCAGATAGCTTACAATTACGGTTTATTTACAGGAGCCTTTGGATTGCATTATGGAGCAGAGAAAATTGGCGCATCAGTTGTGCCCATTTCTTCAGAAAATCCTAAAAAGCAGATCAAAATAATGCAAGATTATAAAACCACTGTTCTTGCGTGCACTCCAAGCTATGCTATTGCAATTGCTGAAACACTAATAGATATGATGATTAATCCTTCATCTCTCTCTTTAAGATTGGGAATTTTCGGTGCAGAGCCATGGTCTGAGGGAATGAGAAAGGAAATAGAGGAAAAACTTAGAATAAAAACAATTGATACATACGGATTAAGTGAGATTTATGGTCCAGGAGTTGCAGGAGAGTGTATACATCAAAATGGTCTTCATGTGAATGAGGATCACCTTCTGGTTGAAATAGTTGACCCTGAAACATTAGAAACTGTTCCTGATGGACAGGAGGGTGAGCTTGTTATCACAACTCTTACAAGGGAATCTATGCCAATTATAAGATACAGAACAAGGGATTTGACGAGAGTAATACTGGGAGAATGCCAGTGTGGAAGAACATTTTTAAGGATTGATAGAATCAAGGGCAGAACTGATGATTTGATAATTGTAAAGGGAGTAAAAGTGTTTCCTTCGCAGATAGAGGAGATACTTTATGAAATACAGGAAATTGAACCCCACTATCAGATTGTTATTGAAAAAAAAGGATTTGTTGATGAGATTACAGTTCTTGTTGAGGCTTCGGAAGAATTATTTTTTGATGAAATGAGAAAACAAAATGAGTTGATTAGGCAAATTGAAGATAGAATAAAATCAGAACTTGACATAGATGTTAAAGTAAAGCTGGTTGAAAAGAAAACACTGGAAAGATTTAGAGGCAAGGCAAAGCGAGTTATTAATACAGAAAAAGAATAACCTGACTGCGACAAGGCAGTCAGGTTATTCTTTTTATTTTCTTACAATTTGGGCAGGTCTTTTTCCAATTACAGGAATTTGAATGTTAAATCTTTCAAAAAGATAGCCTAATAGGAATATTCCTAATCCTATAAAAGTCCAATAACCAGGAGCCATCATGACAAGTCCGCCAACAAGATAAAGAAGTCTTTCTACTGGTGTATTAGGTTTTGTGAAATATCCTAAGACAGCAGCTTCAATTGCAAACATTGCAACAAATGCTCCGACGAAAATAAATAATATCTCTTCTGGAGAACCTTTCATTAGATAAGCTGAAACGAATATGAAGAAAAAGGGCATTATGTATCCACCAATACCAAGTTTCATTGAGTCAAGAGCAGTTTTTATCCAGTTACTGCCTGCAATTGCAGAAGTGGTAAAAACTGTAATACAAACTGGTGGAGTTAGTCCAGACTTAATTGCGAAGTAGAAAATGAAAAGATGGGCAGCCAATGGATTAATTCCCATTTGTTGAAGGGCTGGTACTAAAACAGCTGCTGCAATAACATAGGCTGCTGTTGTAGTCATCCCCATGCCAAGTATTATGGCTGTAAGCATTGTAGCAATTAGAGCAAGATAGACATTATATCCTGAGATTTCTATTATTAACTCAGATACCTTTACTCCAAAACCTGTTAATGAAATAAGACTTACAGCAATCTGCACACATGCCATCATAACCATAAGCCATGCAAGGGCTTTTACAACTCCCTCAAATAAACCTTTCCAAATTTTCTTTATCCTTTCCCAGACTTCTGATGCCCTGAAAGGACCGCCAAAGAAAGTAAAGAAAACTATGGATACAACTATTGCCCATGCAGCACAGATCTGGGCTGGGAAAAACATGAAGAGAAGTACGCCAAGAGTTCCTATTGGAAGAATAAATCCTAAAATTCTACTTGGTCTTAGAATTTGCTTTAGTTCAGGCATAAGCTCCTTTGGTAGCTTTCCCATTCCTGTTCTACCAGCTTCAATCCATATTCCAGCAGAAATACCTACAAAATAAATTAATGCTGGAATTAGACCAGCAATCATTATAGAGGTATAAGGAATGTTCAAAAATTCAGCCATTACAAAGCAACCAGCACCCATGATAGGAGGCATTATTTGTCCACCAGATGAGGCTGCTGCTTCAACTGCGGCTGCAAACTCTCTTGAGAAACCAAATTTTTTCATTAAAGGTATTGTAAATGAGCCAGTGGTTGCTGCATTTGCAACAGATGAGCCAGAAAGCATCCCAAATAGAGAGCTTGAAATGACAGCAACATGACCAGGTCCACCTCTTATCTTTCCACCAAAGTATGTAGAAAGTTCCATGACAGTGCTTCCAACTCCAGTTGCAAAGAGAATTGGACCGAATATGATGAATGGAGCAATGATTCTACTTGTCATATCAGTTAATAGTCCCCATATACCCTCTGTCATCAAATACAGCTGATACAGAATATCAACTATGTCAAATCCAGGATGGGCAAATCTTCCTGGAATTTTTGGTCCTAATATCGTATATCCTATAAAGAAAATAACAAGTAGAGGTATCGTAAAACCAAGAGCTCTTCTTGTTGCCTCAAGAAGAGACACAATCAAAAGCGCTCCTAGCACTAAATGATATGTTTCAAATACGCCGGGATTTCTTACAATCTCCTCCCAATTAAGCATTATGTAAACACAAGGGACAATGCTAATTGCTAAAAAAATAAGATCAAGCAAAGAAGGAGAGTTTTGAGTTCCTGTGAGGAGATATTGAATTATTTTAGGAATTTTTTTCTTTAAAAGCCTCTTAGAAAAGGGATATACAAGGAATACTATTGCCAATCCAATGGATAATGAGATACCGCCCTGCAGAAGCGGGTGCAGGGCGTAAAGTAAAGCAGTATATAGTATAAAGCCGCCCCAAACTCCGACGAGAATTGCAAGAATTACCTTCCAGAAACCTGTTAGTTCACGCATCCCTTGAGAGAACCTCCTTTGTTATTTTTTCTCTTTTGGTGTAACTTCAATTTTTGCTTCAGCATTAGAGCCTTTGCTTCCGATAATATTTATTTTATAACTTCCAGGCTTTGCATTTGCCGGAATCCCTGAATTAACTGAGAATTCTCCTTTTTCATTGGTCACTACGATATCTACTTTTTCTGTACCAAGTCCCACTTTTTCGCCTTCATCAAGAGTTATTATGATATCAATCTCTTCATTTGGTTGAAATCCTTTTCCTTCAATTTTAATTGGTGTTGTTGGAGCTCCTTTTGAAGGTGTAATTGTAACTGTTGGTTGAGCAAAACATGGCGCAGCAAATAATAACAAAACTATAAAAATCAAAAAAACTTTTTTCATTTTTTACCTCCCATTAAACTTGTTTCAATTATTTCAATTCTTGTTTCATGCTCTTTTAATTGAGCGGAAATTATTCTTTTTTCCTCATACAGATCTTTTAAAACTTTAGCAAGAGCATCATTTTGTCTGGCAAGAAAGTCAAAATCGTAAAATCTAAATTTACTTTTGATTTCTCTTAGTTCTTGTTCTAATTCAAAGAGAGAGAGTCTCACTGCTTCTCTGATGTTTTCTAAAGCAGAGCATAGCCTGCTTTCCATCTCAAGAAAATCCTCTTTTGTAGCGAAGGCTTTCAAATCTTCTTTTGTAGCAAAAGCTTTGAGGTCTTCCTTAGTAGCAAAGGCTTTCAGATCTTCCTTTGTG
>FWWL01006783.1_pt1 | contig 11367 bp, 10 predicted proteins | sample 2228331 | NCBI WGS metagenome assembly FWWL01 (sample SAMEA103939775, study PRJEB20133) | metagenome
CGCGGGCGGTGCGGCCCGAGCGGTGCAGGTAGGCCTTGTGCTCGGCCGGCGGGTCGGCGTGCACCACGAGGGCGACGTCGTCGACGTGGATGCCGCGGGCCGCGATGTCGGTGGCCACCAGGGTGCTGGCGGCACCCGAGTGGAAGGCCTCCATGTTGCGGGTGCGGGCACCCTGGCCGAGGTTGCCGTGCAGCTCGACCGCGGGCACGCCCGCGCTGTTGAGCTGGCGGGTCAGCGCCTTGGCGCCGTGCTTGGTGCGGGTGAAGACGACCGTGCGGCCCGGCGCGCTGGTCAGGTCGACCAGGGTGGGCAGGCGGTGCTCGCGCGCCAGGCGCAGGACGTGGTGCTCCATGGAGCGCACCGGCGACTGCGGGGAGTCGGCCTCGTGGGTGACGGGCTGGTCGAGGAACTGGCGCACCAGCACGTCGACGGCCTTGTCGAGGGTGGCCGAGAAGAGCAGCCGCTGGCCGCCCTGGGGGGTCGCGGTCAGCAGCCGGCGCACGGCCGGCAGGAAGCCGAGGTCGGCCATGTGGTCGGCCTCGTCGAGGATCGCGATCTCGATCCGGTCCAGACGGCAGTGGCCCTGCTTGATGAGGTCCTCCAGCCGGCCGGGGCAGGCGATGAGGACGTCGACGCCCTGGCGCAGCGACTGCACCTGGGGGCCCTGGCCGACGCCGCCGAAGACGGTGCGGGAGGTGAGGCCCGCGGCCTTGGCCAGCGGGGCCAGGGACTCCTGGACCTGCTGGGCCAGCTCGCGGGTCGGCACCAGGACGAGCGCCCGGGGGCGGCTCGAGGCTGCCGGCGTACCACCGGCGAGGCGGGCCACGAGGGGCAGGAGGAAGGCGAAGGTCTTGCCCGAGCCGGTGCGACCGCGGCCGAGGACGTCGCGTCCGGCCAGCGAGTCGGGCAGCGTGGCCGCCTGGATCGGGGTGGGGGTGGTGATGTCGAGGTCCGCGAGGACGCGGACGAGGTCTGCGGGCACGCCGAGGTCGGCGAACGATGCGTTGGTCAAGGGATCTCTTACTGCAGGGTGTCCCACCAGTGCGCCCGCCATCGAACTGGTGCGGGCGTAGCTCCCAGGAGGGAGCGGAGCGGCACGGCGGCCGACTCGTGAGCCCGGGGCGAGACCGGAACGGGCTGCCCCCCAATGTACGGGGAGCAGCCCGGTGGTCCTATTCGCCATGAGCGACGGTGATCGACGTCACGTCAGGAGGTCAGGCCGTCCTTGAGCTTCTTGCCGGCGTCCTTGACGTTCTCGACGGCGCCCTTCACCTTGCCGGAGGCCTGGTCGCCCTTGCCCTCGGCCTTCAGGTCGTCGTTGCCGGTGGCGTCACCGACATGCTCCTTGCCCTGGCCCTTGAGCTCTTCGGTCTTGTTCGAGATCTTGTCACCGAGTCCCATGCGTGCACCTCCGAGTGCGTCTGGTGTGTGGTCGGTCCACCTGACTGTTCCCGGAGGGCCGCCGGGTTATCTCACCCGCGCGGGTGCTCGCAGGTGCGGGCGCTCAGACGAGCTCCAGCACGCCATCCTCGAGCGGGGCGCGGCGGATGCTGCGCACGTCGACGAGGTAGTTCTGCTTCAGCAGCCACGGCGCCCGGTCGCCCTGCACGGGCAGGTCGTCGAGCGCGCGCAGGACGTAACCGGACTGGAAGTCCATGAACGGCCGCTCCCCCACGCTCTCGTCGCGGCGGGGCACGAACACCTTCTTGCCGGTCTCGTCGAGGTGGTCGAGCATCCGGCAGACGTAGTCGGCCACGAGGTCGGCCTTCAGCGTCCACGAGGCGTTGGTGTAGCCGATGGTGTAGACGAAGTTCGGCACGTCGGAGAGCATCAGCGCCTTGTAGGCCATGGTGTCGTGCAGCTTCACCGCGGCGCCGTCGACCGTGAGCGGCAGCCCGCCGAACGGCTTCATCTTCAACCCGGTGGCGGTGACGATGATGTCGGCCTCCAGGTGCTCGCCGGAGGTCAGCACGATGCCGGTCTCGTCGAAGGTCTCGATGGTGTCGGTGACGATGCTGGCCTGGTCGCGCTGGAGCGCCTTGAACAGGTCGGCGCTCGGGACGACGCACAGCCGCTGGTCCCACGGGTCGTAGGCCGGCTTGAAGTGCGTGTCGACGTCGACGTGCTCGGGCAGCAGCTTGACGGTCTGGCTGCGGATGTAGCCGCGCGCCCAGCCCGGGAACTTCTGGAACGCCTGGTAGGACCCGACCTGCATGAGGATGTTGGACCACCGCACGACCGGGTAGCGCACCGACTCCGGCAGCTTCGCCAGCTTGCGCGCGATCGGGTCGCGCGCGGGCCGGTTCAGCACGTACGTCGGGGAGCGCTGCAGCATCGTGATGTGCTCGGTCTTGTCCGCCATGGCGGGGATCAGGGTGATCGCGGTCGCGCCGGAGCCGATCACCACGACCTTCTTGCCCGCGTAGTCGAGGTCCTCGGGCCAGAACTGCGGGTGCACGATCTCGCCCTGGAACCGCTCCTGGCCGGGGAAGGTCGGCGCGTGGCCGGTCTCGTAGTCGTAGTAGCCCGAGCAGCCCCACAGCAGGCCGGTCGTGAGCTCCTTCTCGCCCTCGGGCGTCTCGACCGTGACGGTCCACACCTGCGCGTCGCTGCTCCAGCTCGCCGCGGTGACCTTGTGCTCGTAACGGATCAGCTCGTCCACGGCGTACTCCTCCGCGACGGTGCGGAGGTAGTCGAGGATCAGCTGGCCGTCGGCGAGCGAGGTGTCGCTGGGCCAGGGACGCCAGCGGTAGCCGAAGGTGAACATGTCGGAGTCGCTGCGGATGCCGGGGTAGCGGAAGAGGTCCCACGTGCCGCCGAGCCGCTCGCGCGCCTCGAGGACGGCGACGGTGCGACCGGGGTGGCGGGTGCGCAGCTGGGCGGCGGCGCCGATGCCGGAGAGGCCGGCGCCGATGACGAGGACGTCGACGTGCTCGGGGGTTTGGCTCATGAGGCAGACGGTAGCCGAGAATCCGCGTTATTGACAGATGTTCATTAGCCGGGGCGCGCTTCGGCGGTCGAGGTGCGAGGAGCGCCAGCGACGAGCCACGAGACCCTGCCTGCTCGCGCGCGGCGGTCGGGGCCTCGTGGCTCGCTCCGCTCGCACCTCGACCAGCGGGGCCCCTCACTCCCGCGCGAACAGCTCCACGAACCGCCGGAGGATCCGGGGCGGATCGGTGACGGTGGCGGCGCGAGCCGCCTCGATCAGCACGTCGGCGCCGCCGGCCTCGAAGTAGCCGTGGTGCTCGTAGACCCGGATCCGGGTGACGAGCTGCTCGGCGTCGAGCTCGGGGTGGAACTGCGTGGCGTAGACCCGGGTGCGGAGCCGGAAGGCCTGGACGGGGCAGGTGTCGGAGGAGGCCAGCAGCACCGCGCCGCGGGGCAGCTCGCGCACGGCCTCCTTGTGGCCGAGGAAGGCGTCGAACCGCGCGGGCAGGTCGGCGGTCAGCGGGTCGGCGCGGCCCTCGTCGGTGAGAGTGACGGGCACGGCGCCGATCGGCTCGCCGTACGTGCGGTCGACCACCCCGCCGAGCAGCCGACCCAGGGTGCCGATGCCGTAGCAGCAGCCCAGGAACGGCACGTCGGCCTCGACGACCCGCTCGGCGAGGACCCGCAGCTCGGCCTCGGCCCGCCGCTGCTCGGGCGACTTGGTCTCCTCGGGGTCGGAGACGTTGAAGGGGCCGCCGCCCAGGATGATCCCCGAGAACGCGTCGAGGTCGAGCTCGTGCGCCGGTGCGCCGAGGGCCCCGGTCAGCGACTCGCGCTCGAGCCGCACCCGTCGTACGTCGCCGGGCGCGAGCCCGGAGAAGCGCAGGATCGCCTCCACCTCGCCGTCGGCGGCGAGGTCCTCGGCGCGGGTGCCGAGGAAGAGGAAGGGCCGCACCCGCGCAGCCTAGGAGAGCCCGGGTCAGGCCTGGACGGCGGCGCCGCGCTCGACCAGCCCGTCGACGTCCTCGATGCCCCAGGCGGCGAGGGCCGCGCGGGTGTGGATGCCGGCCTTCTCCGAGGGCGGCAGGTCGAGGGTCGCGGGGGTGCGGGAGAAACGCGGCGCCGGCTGCGGCTGGACGACACCGTGGTGCTCGACGAAGACCTGGCGCGCGGCCATGTGCGGGTGGTCCTTGGCCTCGCTCATCGGGATGATCCCGGCGACGCAGGCGTCGGTGCCCTCGAAGAGCTCGACCCACTCGGCCTGGGTGCGCTGGGCGAAGGTCTCGGCGAACAGCGCACGCATCTCGTCGAAGCGGTCGAACTCCATCTGGCCCGGGCAGCGGTCCTCGACGCCCAGCAGGCGGACGAGCTCGGCGAAGAACTGCGGCTCCAGCGCCCCCACGCTCATGTGCCGGCCGTCGGAGGTCTCGTAGACGTCGTAGAACGGGGCGCCGCCGTCGAGCAGGTTGCTGGCGCGCTGCTCGGTGAAGGTGCCGGAGTGCAGGAAGGCGGAGGTCATCGCGTTGAGGCTGGCGGTGCCGTCGACGATCGCGGCGTCCACGACCTGGCCCTGGCCGGAGGCCTTGGCCTCGAGCAGCGCGGCGAGGATGCCGATGACGAGGTACGTCGAGCCGCCGCCGAAGTCGCCGACGAGGTTGGTCGGGAAGTGCGGTCGGCCCTTGTCCTGGCCGAGACCGAAGAGGGTGCCGGTGATGGCGATGTAGTTCATGTCGTGCCCGGCGGCGGTGGCGAGCGGGCCGGTCTGCCCCCAGCCGGTCATCCGGCCGTAGACCAGCCGCGGGTTGCGGGCGTGGCACTGCTCGGGCCCGAAGCCCAGCCGCTCCGCGACGCCGGGGCGCATGCCCTCGACCAGCACGTCGGCGCCGGCGACCAGGTCGAGCACCGTCGCGACGGCCTCGGGGTCCTTGAGGTTGAGCGCGACGCTGGGCCGACCACGGTTGAGCAGGTCGTGGGAGCCACCGGTCATGAGCTGCCCGCCCGGGCGGTCGACCCGGATGACGTCGGCGCCGAGGTCGGCCAGCAGCATGCACGCGTGCGGGCCGGGGCCGATACCGGCGATCTCGACGACCTTGACGCCCTTGAGGGGTCCGGTGCCCTGGCCCAGGACGATCTGCTGCTCGGCTGCCTCGCTCATGCCGCGCATCCTGACAGAACTACTGTCACGGTGCGAGGACCCGCTTGAGGAACGAGCGGGTCCGCTCGTGGGCCGGGTCGCTGAACATCTGCGCCGGCGGCCCCTGCTCGAGGATCCGGCCGCCCTCCAGGAAGCAGACCTTCGTGGCGACGTCGCGCGCGAAGGCCATCTCGTGGGTGGCCAGCACCATCGTGGTGCCCCCGGCCGCAAGGTCGCGGACGATGTCGAGCACCTCGCCGGTCAGCTCGGGGTCCAGGGCGGCGGTGATCTCGTCGAGGAGCAGCAGGTCCGGCTGCGTGCACAGCGCTCGTACGACGGCGGCCCGCTGCTGCTGGCCGCCCGAGAGCCGGTCCGGGTGCTTGTCGACGTGCTCGGCCAGGCCGAACCGCTCAAGCAGGTCGAGGGCCCGGGCCCGCGCCTCGCGGCGTCGTGCGCCGTGGGCCCGGCGGGGAGCGAGCACGCAGTTCTCCAGCACGGTCAGGTGCGGGAAGAGGTTGTAGGCCTGGAAGACCATGCCGATCCGGCGGCGGACCGCGATCTCGTCGACCTCCGGGTCGGTGATCTCGAGGCCGTCGAGGTGGATGGTGCCGTCGTCGACCGGCTCGAGCAGGTCCAGGCAGCGCAGCAGCGTGGACTTCCCGGACCCCGACGAGCCGATGAGGCAGACCACGTCCCCGCGGGCGACGTCGAGGTCGACGTCGTCGAGCACCAGCCTCTCGCCGTACGTCTTGCGCAGGCCGCGGACCTCGAGCAGGGCGGTCGTCGCGGCGGTCATCGGGTGCCCGCCCTCTCCCGCTCGACCAGGCGCCGCTGCAACAGGTCGGTGAGCCGGGCCAGCGGCACGGTCATCGCGACGAAGAACGCGGCCACCACGACGAGTGGGGTGTAGTTGAAGTTGAAGTTGGCGTAGTCGCGCGCGTAGAAGACCGCGTCGAAGACGCCGGCCGCGGAGACCAGGGCGGTGTCCTTCTGCAGCGACACGAAGTCGTTGAGCAGGGGCGGCAGCACCCGTCGCACCGCCTGCGGCACGACCACGTGCCGCTGGATGGTGAGGTGGCGCAGGCCCAGGGCCCGCGCGCTCGCCACCTGCGAGGGGTGCACCGACTCGATGCCGGCGCGGAAGACCTCCGCGACGTACGCCGAGTAGGAGATCACCAGGGCGACCCCGGCCCAGAACGTCGGTTCGTTGGTGAGGCCCTGCAGCTGCAGCGCCGGGACGCCGAACGCCATGAGCACGACCAGCAGGATCGTGGGGATGCCGCGCACCACGTCGGTGTAGGTGACCGCGACCAGGCGCAGGGGGGCCAGCCACGGCGAGCGGGTGCCGCGAGCAAGGGCCAGGAGCATCGCGAGCGGCAGGATCGCGAGCTGGCAGAGCAGGAAGAGCCTGATGTTGAGCCAGATCCCGTCGCGGATCGCCGGGAAGGACTCGCGCGCGTCCTCCCAGGAGAAGAAGGTCTGCTGGACCCGCGGCCACCCCGGCGAGCTGCCGATCGCGAGCACGGCGAGGCCCAGCACCACGACGGTCGTCGTGGTGGCGACCAGCAGCGAGCGGCGGCGCTGCCTGCGGCGGACGTCGCGCCGCTCGAGCTCACGCTCGCTCGGCGTCCAGGGGGTCGCGGTGCTCGCCCCTCCCGGGCCCACTACTGGAGCTCGGGCACGTCGACGGTGTCGGAGAGCCACTCGGTCTCGACTACCTCGAGGGTGCCGTCCTCGGTCATCGACGCGAGGGCGGCGTCGACGCAGGCGACGAGCGGCGAACCCTTCTCGAAGAGCATGCCGAACTCCTCCTGCTCGCCGGTGTCGGGCTGGAACTGGCCGATGATGCTGGCCTTCGGGATCTCCACGGCGGTGATGAAGAAGGCGGTCGGCAGGTCGGCCAGGATCGCGTCGACCTGACCGTTGAGCAGCGCCTGCTTGGCGGCATTGGTGTCCTCGAAGACCGCGGGGTCCTCGCCGGGCTGGATGACGTCGCGGATCGCGGTGAGCGAGGTGGTGCCGGTCTGGGCGCCGAGCCGCAGGTCCGCGAGCTCGGCGAGGCTGGTGGCCTCACCGCCGGGCGTGCCCTCCAGCGCGATCACGGCCTGCGCGGCCTGGTAGTAGCCCTCGGAGAAGTCCACGACCTCGGCACGCTTGGGCGTGATCGAGATCTGGTTGATGTCGAAGTCGAAGCGCTTGGGGCCCGGCGCGTAGGAGGTGTTGAACGGGATCGTCACCCACGTCACCTGGTCCTCGGAGAAGCCGAGGCGCTCGGCGACCTCGTAGGCCACCGCACTCTCGTAGCCCTCGCCGTTGGTCGGGTCGTTGTCGACGAACCACGGCTCGTACGCCGGGGAGTCGGTGCCCACCGTCAGCACGCCGGGCTCGAGCAGCATGTCGTCGGTGACGCACTCGGCCGGGTCCTGGGCCGCGGCCGCGTCGTCGGTGGCGCTCGGCGAGCTGCCCGGGTCGGAGGCGGTCGGCTCCTCGTCGACGGGGGCGCAGGCGGTGAGGGCGGCGAGGGTCCCGAGCGCGAGGACGGCGGTGGAGGCGAGGGTGCGGCGCATGCGCAGATCGTAGGGTCTCGACCCTGCCGCCGACCGGGTGTCCCGGGAGCGCGAGACCGGCGCCACACCGAGCGCCCTTGCAACTCGTTGCATAGGTCGGTCATGATCGCCGCATGGCCCTCGAGCACGCCCTGCTGGTCGCGTTGTGCGAGCAGCCGGCGTCCGGGCTGGAGCTGACCAAGCGGTTCAGCCGCTCGATCGGCTACTTCTGGTCCGCCACGCACCAGCAGATCTACCGCGTGCTGGGGCGGATGGACGGCGACGGCTGGGTCTCGGTCTCCGAGGTCGCCCAGGAGGGCCGTCCCGACAAGAAGGTGTACGCCGTGACCGAGCTCGGTCGCGAGGCACTCGCCGACTGGCTGGCCCAGCCCACCGAGACCCAGTCCCTGCGCTCGGAGCTCGCGCTGAAGATGCGCGCCGCGACCTGGGGGGACCGGGGGGCGGTCCTCGACGTCGTACGCACCAACCTGGCCGACCACCACGCCCGGCTCGAGCGCTACGAGCAGCTCGTGGCGCGCGACTACCCCGATCCCTCGATCCTCACGGGTCTCGAGCTCGACCAGTACCTCGTCCTGCACGGCGGGGTCCTGATGGAGCGGACCTGGATCACCTGGCTCACCGAGTACCTGGAGGCACACGCATGACCGCACCGACCGAGCAGCCGACCGGCCCCTACCCGCACCTGCTCTCCCCGATCACGCTCGCGGGGCTGACGCTGCGCAACCGCGTGGTCATGGGCTCGATGCACACCGGCCTCGAGGACGCGCCCTGGGACGTGCCGAAGCTGGCGGCGTACGTCGGGGAGCGGGCCAAGGGCGGCACCGGGCTGATCGTCACCGGCGGCTACGCCCCGACCCGGCGCGGCTGGCTGAAGCCGTTCGCCTCCGAGCTGCGCACCCGGCTGCAGGCAGAGCGGCACAAGCAGGTCACCGGCGCGGTGCACGAGCACGGCGGCGCGATCGCCCTGCAGGTGCTGCACGCCGGGCGCTACGGCTACACCCCGATCTCGGTGTCGGCGTCGAACCGCAAGTCCCCGATCACGCCGTTCAAGCCCTCCGCGCTCTCGAGCAAGGGCGTCGACAAGACGGCCTCCGCCTTCGCGCGGACCGCGGCGCTGGCCCAGCGCGCCGGCTACGACGCGGTCGAGATCATGGGCTCCGAGGGCTACCTCATCAACCAGTTCCTCGCCGAGCGCACCAACGACCGCACCGACGCCTGGGGCGGCACCGCCGAGAAGCGGATGCGCTTCCCCGTCGAGGTCGTGCGCCGCACCCGCGAGCTGGTCGGCCCGGACCTGCCCGTCATGTATCGCATCTCGCTGCTCGACCTGGTCGAGGGCGGCCAGACCTGGGACGAGGTGCTCGAGCTGGCCTCGCGGATCGTCGAGGCCGGCGCCACCGTGCTCAACACCGGCATCGGCTGGCACGAGGCGCGCGTCCCCACGATCATCACCCAGGTCCCGCGCGGCGCCTGGCTCTCCGCGACCGCGCGGCTCAAGGCCGAGGTGTCGGTGCCGGTCTGCGCGTCGAACAGGATCAACACCCCCGAGCTCGCCGAGCAGGTGCTGTCCGAGGGTCAGGCCGACCTGGTCTCGATGGCCCGCCCGCTGCTGGCCGACCCGTTCTTCGTGGCCAAGGCCGCCGAGGGGCGCGCCGACGAGATCAACACCTGCATCGCCTGCAACCAGGCCTGCCTGGACCACGTCTTCTCGAACCAGAAGGCCTCCTGCCTGGTCAACCCGCGCGCCTGCCGGGAGACCACGCTGGTCCTGTCCCCCACCCGCCGTGCGCGCCGGGTCGCCGTCGTGGGGGCCGGTCCCGCCGGGCTGTCGGCCGCGGTCTCGGCCGCCGAGCGCGGGCACGCGGTCACGCTGTTCGAGGCCTCGTCCGAGCTGGGCGGGCAGTTCCGCCTGGCGATGGCCGTGCCCGGCAAGGAGGACGACGACCCCGACCGGCGACGCCGACTGGAGCTGCTGTCGGGCGTCCGCTCGAACGCGCCGGGGCTGCTGCGCTACTTCACCCGCCGCCTCGAGGTGCTCGGCGTGGACGTGCGGCTCTCGACGTACGCCGCGGCCGCGGACCTCGCCGGCTTCGACGACGTCGTGGTCGCGACCGGCGTCGAGCCACGGTCGCTGGACCTGCCCGGCGCCGACCACGAGCGCGTCGTGTCGTACGCCGACGTGCTGGCCGGCCGGGTCGTGCCCGGCCGGAGGGTGGCCGTCATCGGCGCCGGCGGCATCGGCGTCGACGTCTCGCACTGGTTGACCCACGACGAGCGCGACGACTTCATGGAGGTCTGGGGCGTCGGCGACCCGACGATCCACCCCGGCGGGCTCACCGAGGCCAAGCCGCGCACCGCCGCCCGCGAGGTCACGCTCCTGCAGCGCAAGACCTCGATGATCGGCAAGCACCTCGGCAAGACCTCCGGCTGGGCGCACCGGGCCGTGCTGAAGCAGGCCGGCGTCACGCAGGTCTCCGGCGCGTCGTACACCGCGGTCCAGGACCACCCCGACGGCGTGGAGCTGGTCTACTCCGTCGACGGCGAGCCCCGCTCGCTCGTGGTGGACCACGTCGTCGTCTGTGCCGGCCAGGAGTCGGTGCGGTCGGTCTTCGACGAGCTCTCGGATGGCGCCTCGCACGCCTCCGCGCACCTCATCGGTGGAGCCGATGTCGCTGCCGAGCTGGACGCCAAGCGCGCGATCGAGCAGGGCACGGTGGTCGCGGCCGGGCTGTGAGGCGCTGGTCGACGCTCAGCGCGCTCTAGGGTCGGGCCATGTCTCGGGCTCGGATGGTGGTGGCATGGGCGTTGGTCGCCCTGTGGGTGGTGGTGACGGTCGTCGGCGTGCGCGACGCCAGCCGGGAGTCGTCGTATGCGACGTTCCTGGCACTGGTCCGGGCCGGCGAGGTCACGGAGGTCACCGTGGTGGGGGACGTGACGACCCCGCGGACGGTGGGCGGCGTGGAGCTGCGATGGGACGGCGGGATCGTGGACAGCAGTGCCACCGTCACCGGAGCCCGGCCCGAGGGCATGGCGGAGCGCAGTGGCATCAGCAGGCGGGTGCTGCCGGCGCCCGTGGCCGACACGTTGCGCGAGCGGTTCCCGGACCTCACCGTGCGCACCGCCGAGCCGCGGCGGCCGCTCTCCGGCTGGTGGACCTGGCTCGGGCTCGTCGGCGTCCTCGGGACGATCGTCCTGCTCGGCACGACCCGGCGGCCGCTGCGGGCCACGCAGTGGGGGTGGTTCTGGGTCTTCTGGATCCTGCCGCCGGTCGGGCTGGTCGCGTTCCTGCTTCTCGGCGGACCGAGCGGTGCGTTCCCCCAGCGCGAGGATGGTCGGCGACTCACGGGCGGGTGGGCGTTCCTGCTGTCGCTCTTCCTCGGCGGGACGACGGTCGTCGCGGGGCTCAGCGCCTGAGCGCCCGGCTAGCCTCGGCCCATGAGCGAGCCGTGCGTGTTCTGCAGCATCGTCGCGGGCGACCTGCCCTCCCGGAAGGTCCACGAGGACGAGCGGGTGCTGGCGTTCATGGACATCAACCCGATCTCCGACGGCCACCTGCTGGTGATCCCGAAGGCGCACGCCCGCGACCTGCACGACGTGCCCGCCGAGGACCTCACCGCGTGCGCGCTCGTCGCGCAGCAGCTCGCCACCCGCGTGGTCGAGCGGCTCGGCGCGGACGGGGTCAACCTGCTGCAGTGCTCCGGGGCAGCGGCCTTCCAGACGGTGTTCCACGTGCACCTG
>FWWL01009820.1_pt1 | contig 11366 bp, 11 predicted proteins | sample 2228331 | NCBI WGS metagenome assembly FWWL01 (sample SAMEA103939775, study PRJEB20133) | metagenome
AAGGGATTTTTTGTAATAGAACATAAGGATGGAAAGGATGTTAGAATTTTAAATAGAAAGGATTTTAAACCAAAAAATTATTCAACTGTATGAAAATTATTTCATTTGGGGATACAAGAATTAACGATAGAACTTGTATGACAATAGGTTCATTTGATGGCCTTCATATAGTTCATAAATTTTTAATTGATATTACAATTCAGATCTCAAAAACCCTAAGTTTAAAGAGTGTTATTTTTACATTTATAGAACATCCTCACCTTGATTATGATTTGATTTTAACAAAGGATGAAAAATTAGATTTCTTGAAAGATTTTGATGTTGATTATATTGTTTTACTTGATAGGAGTGCGATGAGTATTAAGAAAGAGGAATTTATGGAAATTTTGAGTAAAAATTTCAATGTTAGTTGGATCGTGATTGGTTATAATCATAGATTTGGAAATAATAGAGAAGGTGATAGTTTATATTTAACTCAAAATGTCAGTAATTTTAGGTATGGTCTTACAATTGTGCCCCCTATTCAGTATGAAGGTATTGATGTTAGTTCAAGTAATATAAGAAAGCTTATAAGGGATGGTAATGTCGAACTTGCAAATAAACTACTAACTTATAATTTCTTTTTGAAAGGAAAAATTGTAAGAGGAAAAGGTATAGGAAAAGAGCTTGGATTCCCGACTGCAAACCTGATTGCAGATCCTCAAAAAATTTTGCCCAAAAGAGGTGTATATTTAACTAAAACTTACATTGATGGACTGGTTTACAATTCTGCAACCTATATTGGGGATGTCATTGAAACCTATATTTTTGATTTTGAAGAAGATATCTACGATAAGCATATTAAAATTGAATTTATTAAGAGAATTAGTGATGATGTTCCATTTAAAGATTTTGAAAGCTTAAAGAAAAAAATTGAAAATGATATTAACCTTGCTAAGGAAGCTTTAAATTCAATTCTCTTGCGCGAGCAACTGCAATAATTTGTGCTTTTAGATTTTCCCTAAATGCATGAATTGGTTGTCGTATATTTTTCTTTCCATGAATTTCTTCTGTTAAGTAATCCATTATTTTTTCAAATTCCCTAATTTCTAAAATTGCCTTTTCAATGATCTGAGCATATTCATAGGTTGTATTTAATGACACTTTTAAGTAATTTTTAACATTCCCCTTTCCTATAATAAGATGCTCATGGGGCAAACCAAGAACTTCGATATCTAAATTTGCGATTTTTTTAAGACTGTTTATATAATCATCAAGGCTTGAAAGGAATTGAGGAAAAATATAAGTATCATCTTTATTTGGAACACCAGCTGCTTCTCCTAGAATAAGCATTTTATAAGGAAAAACATAATATGAAACGGAATCTCTTGTATGTCCAGGTGTTTCAAAGAATTTGATTCCTATCTTGCCAAATTCCAACATATCCTCCTCTTTAACCTCATTTGTAATTTCAAATGGTTTAAATTCATATTTCATAAGTGGTGATAGAACTTTAAGCTCAATGTTGTTTAAATGATTTATTAGTTTAACTGCTTTTTGACTATTTAAAACATTCTTGACATAACTATGTGCGAAAATCTTATCAACTTGAAAGTTCTCTAATAAAATTGGAACACCTCCTATGTGATCGTAATGCGAATGGGTTAAAAGCAAGTAATTTATTCTTCTAACACCTTTCTCCTTCAAGTAATTTTTAATTTTTTCACCGTAGAAAGCTGTTCCTGTATCAATCAAAATTATCTTATCATCTACACTTATTAGATAAACATAAGCATATGCGTTTCCAAGAACCTCTAAGTTGTCATCTATTTTTATCACTTTAAATTCAGCTTCTCGCATATCGAACCTTGCCCTTATGATTTGTTTAATTAAACTAAGAAGGAATTTTAATTTCATTGAAAATTTTAATGCCAATATATACCAAAATTCCAATTATAAGCCAAATAATAAATCTTATCCAAGTGATTTTTGGAAGGCTTAGCATTAGTAGAATGCAACTTATAGCTCCAAGTATTTGTGTAATTGGAAATAATGGGCTTTTAAATTTTGCTTTAAATTCTCTTTTTCTCCTTAAATATATAACACCTAAATTGATAACTAAAAATGCGAAGAGCGTTCCTATGTTTGCAAGTTCCGCAACACTTGAAATATCAACAAATCCTGAAACAATACCAACTGATAAACCACAGATTATTATTGATATGTAAGGTGTTTTGAATTTTGGATGGATTTTTGAAAATATTCTTGGAAATAGTTTATCTCTTGCCATTGAAAGAAAAATTCTAGACTGACCTATCTGAAACACTAAAAGGACTGTTGTAGTTGAAATAAGGGCTCCGATTGCTACTATTGAACTTGCCCAATTCAAATTTAGATCACTTAAAACCTTTGACAGTGGATCTGCTACATTTAAATTTTTATAGTTTGATAAGCCCAAAAGCACTAGTGCAACAAGTATGTATATAATTGTTGATATAAGAAGTGAGCCTATAATCCCAATTGGCAAGTCTCGCTTGTGGTTTTGGACTTCTTCTGCTGTTGTTGATATTGCATCAAATCCTATGTAAGCAAAGAATATAAGTCCTGCGCCTGTTAAAATACCACTAATACCGTTGGGTGCAAAAGGCTTGTAGTTTTCTAGATTTATGTGCGAAAATCCAATTATTACAAAAGATAGCAATATTGAAACCTTTATTATCACAAGAATATTGTTTAGCATTGCACTTTCCTTTATACCAATGAGAAGAATAGTCGTTATAAAAGCAGCTATTAGAAATGCAGGCAAATTAAAAACTACTGAAATACCAAATAATTTTGGAGCATCTATACTATGTGCATAATTATAACTACTTGATAACCAATCAGGAATATAGATATTGAAATTAGCAAGTAATGTTTTAAAGTATGCGGACCAACTTATAGCAACAGCCATATTTCCTACAAGGTATTCAAGGATTAAGTTCCATCCTACTGAATATGCTATAAATTCACCAAATGCTATGTAGGTATATGTATAAGCGCTTCCTGAAATTGGTATTGACGATGTTAGCTCTGCATAACTAAATGCTGAAAATAGACATACTAAGCTTGCAAGAATAAATGATATTATAATTGAAGGTCCTGCAAATGTGCTTGCGGTCCCAACAAGTGCAAAGATACCTGCTCCAATTATTGCTCCAATACCAAAGAAAATTAAATCAAAAGTGTTTAAAACCCTTCTTAGCGAACTATTTTCATATTCTTCAATTACATGAGTAATAGATTTTCTTCTAAAAAATTTTTTAAGCAACTTTGAAATTTTAATGCATTAAATTGCTTTAAAATTTTCAGACTTATGAAAACCTTTAAAATCAAAGCTCAGATAAGAGAAGCATTTGGAACATCTAGTGTTAAAAAATACAGAAGAGCTGGTTTTATTCCTGCTGTTGCTTATGGAAAGGGTGAAAAAACTCTTCATTTGCTTATTCAGGAGAAAGAAATTTACAAACTGTTAAAAGAAGTGGCTGAGGAGACTGCGATTATTGAGATTGAATATGATGGAAAATCTAAGAAAGCCTTCTTGCAAGAGGTTCAAAGGGATATTATTTCAGGCAAAGTAATTCATTTAGATTTTCATATAATTCATGAAGAGGAAAAAGTTAGTGTTAGCGTTCCTATTGTAATAAAAGGTCAAGAAATTTCTCCTGGATTAAAGAAAGGTGGTATTTTAGAAGTTCATTTACATACAATTGATTTAAGAGCCTATCCTCAAAATATACCAAGTCACATAGAGATTGATATTTCTAATCTTGACATTGGTAGCTCAATTCATGTTAGAGATATAAAGTTAAAGGATGTTGAATTTGAGGAGGATTTGGATGAGGTTATCTTAAGTATTCTAGCGCCAAGAATTGAAGAACAATCTCAACAAATTGAGCAAACTGGACAATGATGTATATTGTAGGGCTTGGAAATTATGGTGAGCCTTATAAAAAGCATCGTCACAATGTAGGATGGATATTTTTAGATTATTTATCAAAAAAATTGAATTGTAATTTTAGAGCAGGTAAAGGTGATTATGCTTATGCTGACTGTGGAAAATTTAAATTATTTAAACCTTTAACTTATATGAATCTTTCAGGTATTGCAGTTAAGCAAATTGTTGATTATTACAAAATTGAATTAAATAAACTTGTTATAGTTTACGATGATGCGGATTTGCCATTTGGAATTATTAAATTTAAGTTAGGAGGTTCAGCAGGCTCACATAACGGTATGAAATCTGTTATCTATTATTTAAATACTGAAAATATAGCAAGGATAAAGATAGGGATTGGTAAAGATCCAAGTATTCCACTAAAAGACTGGGTTCTCTCTGACTTTACAGATGAGGAGCTAAATGCTTTAATTGAAAAGTTTGAGAAAATTTACGAAGCACTTAAACTTTATGGTGAGGGCTATGTTCAAAAGGCAGTTCAAATGATAAATACAAAGGAGGTGAAAACATGAACTTAGTGCTCTTTGCTTTTATAGCTTCTATAATTGTATTTATTACCGCTCTTATCTTTTCAGGTGTAGTCAGGAAAATTGACTCAGGAACAGAAGAAATGAAAACTATATCCTCTTATATTAGAGAGGGAGCTAGGGCATTCTTGAAAAGAGAGTATAGAACAATTGCTTTTCTTTCACTTGTCGTAATTCTTATTATTGCGCTTGGTTTATCTTATGAAGGTATTAGCTATGTAATTTATACAATTATTGCATTTGTATTTGGTGCCGCATTCTCACTGTTAGCTGGTTGGATAGGAATGGATACTGCAACATTATCAAATGTTAGAGCAGCAAATGCTGCAAAAAATAGGGGTTTATTTGAAGCGTTTAAGGTTGCTTATTTGGGTGGTTCTGTAATGGGTCTTTCAGTTGCAAGTCTCTCAATTCTTGGTATGTCAGGATTGTTTTTGGTTTTTTATCTCATTAGTAATAATATTCAACTTTCTGCAAGTGTAGTTGCAGGGTTTTCAATGGGTGCTGCATTTGTAGCCCTCTTTGCAAGGGTTGGTGGAGGTATATATACTAAGGCGGCGGATGTTGGTGCGGATTTAGTAGGTAAGGTCGAGGCAGGTATTCCAGAGGATGATCCAAGAAATCCTGCTGTTATAGCGGATAATGTTGGAGATAATGTTGGAGATACTGCTGGTATGGGTGCAGATTTGTATGACTCACTGGTTGCAGGCACGGTTTCCGCAATAGTAATAGCAGCATTTTCAAGGGAGGGGAATCCTGTTCTTGGTATAGGTTATGCACTAGCACTTGGTACAGTTGGGACATTAGCTTCAGTTCTTGGATATTTCCTAATACCATTTCTGAAAAACTTAAAGCCTGAGAGAATTCTGCTTTCAACAGTTTTCATTGTAGGTCTTATATTTGCAGTTATATCCTTTATTTTAACACTTTCACTTTTTAATAATTTAGTTCTATTTTGGCCTTTGATTTTTGGACTTGTTTCTGGTGTTTTAATTGGTTATCTTGCTGAATTTTATTCAACGGGAAAGCGCATTGCTGAGCTTGCAGAGGCCGCAAATTCAGGTATTGCGGTTAATATCATAGAGGGTATTGCACTTGGTATGAGGAGTGCAGTAATTCCAGGTATTGCAGTTGCAATATCATTTGTAATTGCATTTAAAATGGGTGAAGCAAGTGGATATGGTGGATTTTATGGTGTTGCTATTGCTTGCATTGGTATGCTTGCAATTACAGGTATAACTGTAACAGTTGATGCATTTGGTCCTATTGCTGATAATGCTGGTGGCATTGCGGAAATGTCAAGGCTTGGTAAGGAAGTCAGGAGTGTAACGGATGTTCTTGATGCAGCAGGTAATACTACTGCTGCAATAGGGAAGGGATTTGCAATAGGTTCTGCTATATTTACGGTTATGGCAGTATTTTCAGCATTTTCAGATACCATAACTCAAAGATTTGGTTTAGAATTTGATCCATCGCTTATGAAACCAGAAGTTGTTGCAGCAGCGCTGATTGGTGCAATTGTTCCATTCTTCTTTTCGTCAGGTGCTATGCGAGCAGTTGGCAGGACTGCAAAGCTGGTCGTGGAGGAGGTTAGGAGGCAGTGGCGCGAAATACCAGGGCTTTTGGAAGGTAGGGTTGGGATTAAAGCAGATTATACGAAAATAGTTGATATTACAACATCAGGTGCAATTAGAAATATGACAGTGCCAGGAATGACTGCGTTCTTTGCTCCCTTAATAATTGGTATACTATTTGGTCTTGAAGCACTTGGTGGATTTTTAGTAGGTGCTATGGTATCGGGGATACCACTTGCCCTTACCATGAACAATGCAGGCGCAGCTTGGGATAATGCCAAAAAGCACATTGAGCAAACAGGAGCATTTGGTGGTAAAGGCTCTCAAGCTCATAAAGCTAGTGTTGAAGGTGACACCGTTGGTGATCCATTTAAAGATACTGCTGGTCCTTCACTTAATATATTATTGAAGATGATGTCAATTGTTTCACTTGTAATGTTGCCCTTTATTTATCAATTTCATAGCTTTTTAGTTAATGCTTTAAAATTTATATTTGGAGGATAGAAAGGAGGTAAAATTATGAGCGAAGAGAAACTCCTTGATATGTGGCAGAGCATAACTGGATATGTCGAAGATTGGGAGACGAAATTTTCAGAAATTCTTGATGAACTTGAAAATTTAAGTATTGTGATGGGTGATGAAGAAAAGGAAGAGGATTATGAGGATTATGAGGGGGAGGAAATTTCCATTGATGCGCTTATAGATGATGTAAAGATGGCAAGGTCGAATTTCAGAGAAACTATAAAACAGGCTCTAAATGGTGAGATAAGTATTGTTGATGTTGAGGAGGTATTTAGAACTACTGGTGAGTTTTTGAGGGAGGTTGAGGAAAAAATCATTAAGTTGAGGGAAGCGGAAGATTACGAAGAATTGGAGGATGAAGAAAATTACGATGAAGAGGATTACTACTGATTTTTTTGAAAAAATTGATATTGTTGATGTAATATCGGAGGTTGTCCAGTTAAAAAGGGTTGGTAGCCAATATAGGGGACTTTGTCCTTTTCACAATGAAAGAACACCTTCATTTTATGTAAGTCCTATTGGTGTTTATCATTGCTTTGGATGTGGAGAAAGTGGTAATGTTATTAAGTTTATAATGAAGATTTATGGCTATGACTATGAAGAGGCAATTAGTTATCTTGCAAGAAAACTCAATATTCCGCTTTTAGAAGAGGAAAATAAGAATTATGAGCTTTATCAAATACTAAGCTATGGTGCTGAATTTTATTTTGAAAACTTAAAGAAAAATGAGAAAGTTATAAATTATTTGAAATCAAGGGGTTTAGATGAAAAGTCAATAATTAAGTTTAGGATAGGGTATGCAGACAATAAGTTTGATATTATAAAGAATTTAATAGATAAAGGATTTTCAACCGAACAATTAATTCAGCTTGGACTTGTTTATAAGGATAGTAGTGGTAATTTAAAGCTTTCTTTTGTAAATAGAATAATGTTTCCTATTTTTTCAAATGATGGGAAATATGTTATTGGTTTCTCAGGTAGGAGCTTGGATGGTAGTGATCCAAAATATAAGAATTCTCAGGACAGTCAGGTTTTCAAGAAAAGTTATACAATCTATGCATTTAATTTTGCCAAAAGTTCAATTGTGAAGAATAAGCTTGCTATTGTAGTGGAAGGTTTTTTTGACGTTATAGTTTTGCATCAATTGGGTTATGAAAATACTATTTCGTTTATGGGAACAAATATAAGTAATCACCAAGCACAAATGCTTAAAAAATATGTTGATAAAGTCTATCTATTTTTTGACAACGATAGTGCAGGTAAAAAAGCTAGCGTTAGAGTTTTAGGAACTTTGTTAAAATCTGGTTTAATACCATATATTTTAGTTAGTGATGGGAACAAAGATCCAGATGAGATTGCGATAGAAGGGGGTCTTGAAAAATTAATCAAAAATCCCTATAATATAAATAGTTATTTTAGAATGTTGTATGAAAGTGAGAATAGCATAGAAGGTAAGATGGAGGTTGTAAAGATGTTTAGAGAATCGCTTGCTGATGTAAAGGTAGATAATTTTGGTAGTATTCTGATTGAAGAAATGAAACCTTATCTTGATGAACTATATAAATCACTTAAGTTAAAACTCAACTTTAAAGAAATTACAACTGATACTATTAGTGATGAAGTTTATGCTCTTTGGAGTGTATATAAAAATTCTAATTTGAGACCAATTTTAGATGAATTAGATGAGGATGTTTTTGGTCCAAAGGCAAAAGAGCTTTTTAGAGCTATTAAATCCAATGCCTTATATGATGAAAATTTCATTAAAATAATTTCAAAAATTGAATTTAGTAATAAAGAACTTCCTGAAATTGCGGTTATGAAATTTATTGAGAAATGGAAAGAAAGAAAAGTTATGAATAAGCTCAAAAATGAGAAGAATTTAAATAGTCTTGAAGCTATGATTATAGCAAGAGAGAGAAGGATAAAATGAAAAGGAGGATTAAAAAATGCCAAGACAAAAAGGGATGGTCAAAAGTAAGAAAGAAAGATTGCAAAAACTTATAGAAAAATATATAAAAGAAGCTAGGAATAGTGGTAATAAAATAAAGTATGAGGACCTTGTTAAGAAAATTCCTATTGATTACTCAGAAGGAACAGAAGCTTTTGATATTATAATAACAGCTTTACTAGACAATGGTATTGAGATTGAATATCATGATAGGAAGACATTATCTGAGATTTATGAGTTTGATGATGAGGAAGAGTGGAGGATTGGTGACGATCCTGCTAAGATCTACCTTAAACAAATAGCAAACCTGGGGCTTTTGACAAAAGAACAGGAGGTTCAATATGCTAAGGAAATAGATGATGCAAGAAATAAAATTACAAATCTACTTTTTTCAACAAAGTATGGTATAAAAAAATTCTTGGAGTGGATAGAACAAATAGAATATGAAATTTTACCTCTTGAAGAAATAGTGGGAGTTGATCCGAATTACTGGACAAGCAAGAAGAAAAATATGGAGGAAAAAGAAAGAATAAGGACTTCATTTGAGAAGATAAAGTTGGCTTATGAGAGGGGCAAATTTTCTGAAATTGTATCTATTATAATGGATTTAAGACCAAATTTTAGGAAGGTTATGGAAGTTGTCGAAAAGATGAAGAACAAATTTAGAGATTTTGAAAGAGTTTATTTGAGAAAGAAAGATATAGAAGTTGCAGTAAATGAGCTTGAAGGTAGTAATTTATTAAGTGAAGAAGAAAAAGAAGAGCTATATTCTTTGAAAGAGGAGCTTAAGGTCCTTCAAAAGGAAGTGAAAAATTATGAGAACTATTTTGGTGGTTCATACGAAGAGATTAAAAAAGTTATCGAAGAAATAGATAAATTTTATGAGCAGTATGAAAGTGCTAAAAATAAAATGGTAGCTGGTAATCTTAGACTTGTTATAGGAATTGCTAAGAAGTTTTTAAATAGAGGACTTGAATTTATGGATTTGATACAGGAAGGCAATGCTGGACTTATAAAGGCTGTTGAAAAATTTGATTATAGAAAGGGTTATAAGTTTTCAACATATGCTACTTGGTGGATAAAGCAGTCCATTATGAGAGCAATAGCAGATCATGCAAGAACTATTAGAATACCTATTCATATGATAGAAACCATTATGAGAATCACGAAAGCAAGCAAGGTTTTGATGCAGGAATTGGGAAGAGAACCAACATATGAAGAAATCGCAGATTATCTAAGTATGCCTGTTGAAAAGGTTAGACAAGCTATTGAAGCTGCAAGAGAACCAATAAGTATGGATAAGCCAATAGGGAAAGAAGAAGATGCTTATATCGGTGATTTTATAGCGGATAAGTCATACGCCACACCTATTGAAAATTCCAAAAGAGCTTTATTGCGTGAAAAGGTTATGGAAGTTCTTGATACTTTAACTCCAAGAGAAAAGAAGATCATCATATTAAGATTTGGTTTAGATGATATGCCTTCAAGGTCACTTGAAGAGATAGCGGATGAGTTAGGGCTTTCAAGAGAAAGGGTTAGGCAAATAGAAGCAAGAGCTATTGCTAAAATTATGAACAATCAAAGAAGAAAACAGAAATTAAGGGCACTTCTGAATATAGAATGAGATTTATTAGAATTTTTTCAATAATTGGTTTAATTATTAGCTTATATCTTATCTATGCTTATGAAATTTCAAAAAGTATTATTTGTCTTGGGAGTGGTTGTGAAATTGTTGCAAATAGTGTTTATTCTAGATTTCTGAACGTCTCATTGCCAATTTGGGGAGCATTGTTTTATATAATTATTTTAGCTTTAAGTTTTGTTAAAAAATTTAATGATTTATTGTTATTTATAGCATTAGTTGGAGCTGTTTTTTCTTTCTATTTGACAATGGTTGAAGTATTTATTCTAAGAGCAATTTGCAACTGGTGCATTATATCTGCTATATGTTCTTGGCTTATCGCTATAAATCTTGTTTTAGGAAATGTTAAAAAGTGATGAAATTCTTATAATTGGAAAAATTGGATCGAAGGTTTCAGTAGCTCTTTCCAAAAAGCATGGAAAGGTTAAGTTTATAGGCTCTCAAAGTCTATTAACCTTATCTGTTTATAAAGTTAGTTTTTATTTAAAAGATAATAGTGAACTTGTTAAAATTAAGGATAGCAAATTTTTATATTCTTTCTATCCGATTGTTAAAAACTACGAAAAGTATAAATGTGCAATTTCAGTTTTTAAAATTATAAATGAACATTTGCCAAACTTTTTTACAAATGAAAAGATATACAAAATTACGCTTAATTATTTGAGGCATTTGGCTGATGAAAATGAGGATATAATGAAGCTTTATGTCCTTTGGCTTTATAAAATTCTGTATTCATTAGAAGAAATTAGACATTTACTTTACTGTAAAGGTTGCAGTATTGAAAAAATAGATGTTTATAAGAAAGGTGAGGGTGGTTTTTGCAATAGGTGTTTAAAGAGGGGTGATTTTGAAATTAAACCTTATGAGTATGACTTGATTAAAAATTTTTATAAGGTTAATGCTAAAATCATTAAAAATTTGCAGTTTGATGTTAACAAGTTTATACAGATATTTGAAGATAGTATATTGAATTTACTTTAATAGCATTTTAGAAATTGCTTATGCAATTGAATTTTACTTCATATATTTCGCGTGAGAGTGTGTCGCAATACGTCCAAAAGGATACATGGTTTTGTGGATACGATTTAATTCTATTTTTCACCTTTAAAATTTTCATAATGATAGAGAAAATAAATAAGATATTAGAGAAATTACCAGTTGAATATAGGGAGCCAAT
>FWWL01009822.1_pt1 | contig 11363 bp, 12 predicted proteins | sample 2228331 | NCBI WGS metagenome assembly FWWL01 (sample SAMEA103939775, study PRJEB20133) | metagenome
GCGACTCAGGGACAAATGTCCCACGACGCCTGTCCCGGTCGCTTCCTACTTCATCGACTGGGTGCTCGTAGACCGGACCCCCTCCCCGTCTACGGGGGAGGAGAGGTGGGGGCCCGTTCCGTCGCAGAGCCCATCTCCCCAGGCGTCCCTTCCCGCCCGACGGGCGGTCCAAGGGCGAGCAGGACCTGTCTTACTTACGTGCCCACTCGCCCAGCCCCATTCATCTGTTTTTGTTCATATTTTGTTCATAGCCAGCGAACAGTTTTCGACCCCGGGCGACGTCACCGACGGGAGACGACAGGGACGGGTTCCTCGGCGGACGCGCCCGCTGTCAAGACCCCTTGGAGGGCGTCCATCAAGGCCCGGGCCGAGGCCACGATGACGTCCGCACTCCGGGCCTGTCCCACCCACTGACGACCGTCCACGTCGATGCGGACCGTGACCTCACCCGTCCGGGAGGACGCCGCCGGGGGGACTCCCCGCGTCAGGAACTGGCTGAGGGCGTCCCGCAGAGCCCGAGAAGCGGCCACGATGACGTCGGGGTCGGCGCCCCGGCCGAGGAAGCCGTGGCCGTTCACGTCGATCCAGACCGTCACGGCGCAGGGCGCGTCGTCGGCCGGCTCGGGAACGGTCCGGACCTGGTAGGACTCGACCAGGCGATGCGACATACCGACGAGGTCGCCCACCGTCCGATGGGACGACTCCAGGGGCGCCGTCCCCGTGACGGTCGTCTCGACGACCCGGCCCCCCGGCCCGACGAGCCGGACCGTGACCGTGGGCGTCCCGCCGGCACAGGACACCTGCAGGAGGTCGAGTCGGAACAATTCCCCGACCGGTGCCCGCTCGGCCGTCATGAGGGCCACCAGGTCGGCGTCGTGGACCTCGCCCTTCTGGTCGGCCAGTTCTTTGAAGGCCCGGAAGACGCGGTCCATCTCGGCGTCGCTCAGCGTGTAGCCGAGCTCCTGGAGCCGAGCCTGCAGGCCGGCCCGGCCGGAGTTCTTGTTGAGGACGATGATCCCGCCCCGGGGGAGGCCGATGTCCCGGGGGTCGATGATCTCGTAGGTCTCCCGAAGCTTGACGACGCCGTGCTGGTAAACGCCCGACTGGTGCCGGAAGGCGTTGACCCCCACGATGGCCTTGTTCGGCTGGACGGGCATGCCCGTGAGTCGGGACACGAGCTGGCTGACCCGATAGATTTGGGTCGTGTCGACGCCGACCTCGACCCCGAAGAAGTCCCGTCGTGTCCGGAGGGCCATGATGACTTCCTCGAGGGCCGCATTGCCGGCCCGCTCCCCGATGCCGTTGATGCACCCCTCGACCTGCCGGGCGCCCGCCCGGACGGCGGCCAGGGTGTTAGCGACGGCGAGGCCCAAGTCGTCGTGACAGTGGACGGAAATCGTCACCCGGTCGATGTTGGGCACGTTTTCCCGGATGCTCCCGATGAAGTCGGCGAACTCCTCGGGGATGGCGTAGCCGACCGTGTCGGGGATGTTGACGACCGTCGCCCCGGCGTCGATCACGGCCTCCAGCATCTGATAGACGAACCGCCGGTCCGACCGGGTGGCGTCCATCGGGGAGAACTCGACGTCCGGGCAGTACCGTCGGGCCCGGGCGACCATCGCCCGGGCCATCTCCAGGACCTCTTCCCGGTTCTTCTCGAGCTGGTGCATAATGTGGATGTCGGAGCTGGAGATGAAGATGTGGATGCGGGGGGACTCGGCCTCCCGGAGGGCCTCCCAGCAAGCATCCACGTCCTTCGGGACCGCCCGCGCCAGGCCTGCGATGACGGGACCCCGCACCTCCCGGGCGATGCGTCGGACGGCTTGGAAGTCGCCGGGGGAGGAGGCGGGAAATCCGGCCTCGATGACGTCGACTCGCAGGGCCGCTAAGGCGCGGGCGATCTCCAGCTTCTGATCGGCATTTAAGGCGACGCCCGGGGACTGGTCCCCGTCCCGAAGCGTCGTGTCCAAGATCCAGACCCTTTCCATCGCAAGACCTCCTGGGCATCGGGCAGTGGGCAGATGGGCCGACGGGCCTCAGCGCCGGCTCCCGGGCGGCCTCACCGCCCCGGTCCGGCCTTGAGCCAAGGCATCATGGCCCGCAGACGTCGGCCGACCTCCTCGATGGGGTGCTGGGCCTGCCGACGTCGGAGGGTCTCGAAGACGGGCCGACCGGCTTGGTTCTCCAGGATCCACTCCCGGGCGAAGACGCCCGTCTGGACCTCCCGGAGGATCTCCCGCAGGGTCTGCCGCACGTGGTCGTCGATCACGCGCGGCCCCCGCGTGTAGTCCCCGTACTCGGCCGTGTCGGAGACCGAGTACCGCATGTAGGACATCCCGCCCTCGTACATGAGGTCCACGATGAGCTTGAGCTCGTGGAGGCACTCGAAGTAGGCGATCTCCGGCTGGTAGCCCGCCTCGACGAGGGTCTCGAAGGCCGCCTGGATGAGGGCCGTCACGCCCCCGCAGAGGACGGCCTGCTCGCCGAAGAGGTCCGTCTCCGTTTCCTCGGCAAAGGTCGTCTCGATGACGCCGGCCCGGGTACAGCCGATGCCCTTGGCGTAGGCCAGGGTCAGGGGCCGGGCCCGCTCGGTGGCGTCCTGATGGACGGCCAGGAGGGCCGGCACGCCGATGCCCTGCGTGAAGAGTTCCCGCATCCGATGGCCCGGGGCCTTCGGGGCGACCATCGTCACGTCGACCTCCGGGGGCGGGACGATCTGACGGAAGTGGATGTTGAAACCGTGGGCGAACATCAGGAGCTGGCCCGGCCGGAGGTGCGGCCCGATGCTTTCCCGATACACCTGGGGCTGGACCGGGTCCGGGACCAACAGCATGACGAGGTCGGCCCGCTGGACGGCCTCGGCGACCGAGACGACCCGCAGGCCGGTGGCCTGAGCCCGGGACCACGACGGCGAACCCGGATACAGCCCGACCGTCACGTCGACGCCCGAGTCCTTCAGGTTGAGGGCGTGGGCATGACCCTGGGAGCCAAAGCCGATGACGGCGACCTTCTTGTCCCGGAGCAGGCTCAGGTCGGCGTCCGAGTCGTAGTAGACTTTCGCCATGGTCTCCTCCTATCGGGGTCGGGGCACGGGAGAGTACTCGTAGGTCTCCTCCCGTCGTTCGAGGGGCGGATGCGAGGGCGCCGGGCCCCGGAGCATGGCCAGCCGGCCCGTCCGGACCATCTCGACGATGCCATAGTCCTGCAAGAGCCGGACGAGGGCATCGACCTTGCCCTCGTCGCCCGTGACCTCGACGACGGCGGAGGCGGGTGATGTGTCGACGATCCGGGCCCGGAAGGCCCGGACGACCTCGGCGACGGACGCCCGGCAGTCCGCATCCCACCGGACCTTGATGAGGGCCATCTCCCGGACGACGGTGTCCTCGTCCGAGACGTCCCGGATGTCCAGGACGTCGACGAGCTTGCCGAGTTGCCGGACGACCTGCTCGACGTCCGTGCTCCCCCCGACGACCAGGGTCATCCGGAAGACGCCCGGCGTCTCCGAGCGGCCGACGACCAGGCTCTCGACGTCGAAGCCCCGCTGGCGGCACCGGGAGACGACCCGGTTCAAGGCGCCCGGCCGGTCCTCGAGTCGGGCGATGACGGTGTGACGGCGGCGACCCGTCTTGTCGTCCCTCATGACTCGACCCCCACGGCGGACGGCTTTTGGGCCAAGGCCCGGTATTCCTCCGGCAGGCCGATGGTCTCCTGAAGCGCCGCCCCCGGCGGCACCATCGGGTAGCAGTTCTCGTCCTGCTTGACCCGGAAGTCGATGAGGACCGGTCCGGGGTGGCGCAAGGCCCGGTCGATGACGGCCGGGACGTCGTCCCGGCAGACGGCCCGGAGGCCCAGGATTCCGTAAGCCTCGGCCAGCCGGACGAAGTCGGGGTTCCGGAGGCGGCTGGCGACCAGGTTCCCTCGGTAGAAGAGCTGTTGCCACTGGCGGACCATGCCGTGATGGCCGTTGTCGATGATGGCGAACTTGATGGGCAGGTCGTTTTCGGCCACCGTCGCCAGCTCCTGGCAGGTCATCTGAAATCCCCCGTCGCCGCAGATGGCCCATACGAGGTCCCCGGGTCGGGCGACCTGGACGCCGATGGCACCCGGAATCTCGTACCCCATCGTCCCCAGGCCCCCGGAGGTGATGAACGAATTGGGCCGGCGGCCCCGGAAGAACTGGGCGGCCCACATCTGGTGCTGGCCGACGCCGGTCACGACGTAGGCGTCCCCGTCGGTCATCTCGTAGATCTTCTGGATGACATACTGGGGCCGGACCTCCTCGGGGTCGTCGGGATAGGCCAACGAGGGGTATTCCCGCTTCAGGGCCTCCAGGCGGTCGAACCACGCCGGCCGTTCCTTGTAGCGGACCTCCCGGTTGAGGTGCTGGAGGCATACCCGGGCATCGCCCAAGAGCGTCACCGTCGGCCGTACGTTCTTGCCGACCTCGGCCGGGTCGACCTCGATGTGGATGACCCGGGCCCGGGGGGCGAAGTCCTTGAGCCGGCCCGTCACCCGGTCGTCGAACCGCATCCCGACGGCGATGAGCAGGTCGGCCTCCGAGATGGCCAGGTTGTTCCAGTGCATCCCGTGCATGCCCGGCATCCCGAGGTACAGGGGATGGTCCGGCGGAAAGGCGCTGATCCCCAGAAGGGTCGTGATGACCGGGACGTGGGCCCGCTCGGCGAGCTCCCGCAGTTCGTCGTAGGCCCGGGCGAGGATGACCCCGTGGCCGGCCAGGATCAGGGGGCGCTCAGCCTCGTCGATGAGCCGAGCGGCCTGTTCGACCGCCCGGGGGTCCGGCTCGACGGGCGGGCGATACCCCCGCAGACGGACCTCCTCGGGCCATCGGAACTCGGCCCGTTCCTGCTGGACGTCCCGCGGGATGTCCACGAGGACGGGCCCGGGCCGACCCGTCCGGGCGATGAAAAAGGCCTCCCGCAGGACCTGCGGGATCGCCCGGACGTCCCGGACGAGGTAATTGTGCTTGGTGATGGGGATCGTGATACCCGTGATGTCGGCCTCCTGGAAGCCGTCCCGGCCGATGAGGCCCCGGACGACACAGCCCGTGATGGCGACGACGGGGACGGAGTCCATCCAGGCGTTGGCGATCCCCGTCACCAGGTTCGTGGCCCCGGGTCCGGACGTGGCAAAGCACACGCCGACCCGGCCCGTCACCCGGGCATAGGCATCGGCCGCCAGGGCCGCCGCTTGCTCATGCCGTACCAGGTAGTGCCGGATCCGGGGAAAGTAGCGGGGGAGCGTGTCGTACAGGGGCAAGTTCGACCCGCCCGGCAGGCCAAAGACGACCTCCACGCCTTCCCGGACGAGGCACTCCAGGATCATCTCGGCACCGGTCATCTGCATCGCCTTCCTCCCGTCGGCATGGGACGGGGCCCATGCCCTACGGTCTCCAAGGGGTCTCGGTCGGGTTCCCGAGACCTAAGACGTCAGTGGCATACGGCCCCCCGGGCCGCCGAGGACACCAGCCGGGCGTACTTGGCCAGGGCGCCTCGCGTGTACCGGGGCGGGGGCGGGGCCCAAACCGCCCGACGCGCCGCCATCTCGTCGGACGACAGCCGCACCTCCAGGCGCCGGTTCGGCACGTCGATGGTGACTTCGTCGCCGTCCCGGAGGAGAGCGATGGGTCCGCCGACGGCGGCCTCCGGCGAGACATGGCCGACCATGAGGCCCCGGGTCGCCCCCGAAAAGCGTCCGTCGGTGATGAGGGCGACTTCCTCGCCGAGACCCTGGCCGACCAGGGCCGCCGTCACGGCCAGCATCTCTCGCATCCCGGGCCCCCCCTTGGGGCCTTCGTAGCGGATGACGACGACGTCCCCGGCCCGAATCTCCCGGCGGGAGATGGCCTCAAAGGCCGCTTCCTCCGAGTCGAAGACCCGGGCCGGACCCCTATGGACCAGCCGCCGGACGCCGGCCCGCTTGACGACGGCCCCCTCCGGCGCCAAGTTCCCCCAGAGGACGCAGATCGTCCCCGTCGGGGCGATGGGGTCCTCGACGGGTCGGATGACGTCCTGGGGCCGGTCTTCGAAGACGAACTCGGCCAAGTTCTCCCGGACGGTCCGGCCGTGACCCGTCCGGCAGTCCCCGTCGAGGAGGTCTGCATCGAGTAGGACCTTCATCAGGCGGGGGACCCCGCCGACCCGGTCCAGGTCGGCCATGACGTATCGGCCCCCGGGACGCAGGTCGGCGATGTGGGGCGTACGCCGGCTGATGCGGTCAAAGTCGTCCAGGGACAGCTCGACGCCGGCCTCCTGAGCGATGGCCAGGAGGTGGAGGACGGCGTTGGTCGACCCCCCGATGGCCGCATCGACCGTGATGGCGTTCAAGAAAGCCGACCGGGTCAGGATGTCACGCGGTCGGAGGTCCATCTCCAGCAGGCGCAGGACGGCCTCCCCGCTTCGGCGCGCCACGTCGTCCCGCCGGGGGTCGGGCGCCGGCGGCGTGGCACTTCCCGGCAGGGCCAGGCCCAGGACCTCCATGAGGACGGCCATCGTGTTGGCCGTGTACATGCCGGCGCACGAACCCTCCGTCGGACAGGCGGCGCACTCGAGCTCGTAGAGGTCGGCCTCGCTGAACTCTCCGGCGGCGTACGCCCCGACGGCCTCAAAGACGTCCTGGATCGTCACGTCCCGCCCCCGGAAGTGGCCCGGCAGGATCGTACCGCCGTACACAAAGACCGACGGGACGTTCAACCGGGCCATGGCCATGGCCATCCCGGGCAGGCTCTTGTCGCAACCGGCGATCCCGACGAGGGCGTCATACTGATGGGCGTGGACCATCAGCTCCACGCTGTCGGCGATGACCTCCCGGCTGACCAAAGAGGCCTTCATCCCCTCGTGGCCCATGGCGATGCCGTCCGAGACGGCGATGGTCCCAAATATCCGGGGCGTCCCCCCGGCGGCCCGGACGCCGGCCTGGGCGGCCCGGGCGAGGCGGTCCAGGTGGATGTTGCAGGGCGTCGCTTCGTTCCAAGATGTGGCGATGGCGACGAAGGGCCGCTCGATGTCGGCGTCGGTCAGGCCCATCGCCCGGTACATGGCCCGGTGGGGAGCCCACTGGGGGCCCCGCTTCACGGCGTCGCTTCGGTACCGGCGGTCGGAAGGGCTTTTCATCCGCGTGCCTCCGATATCGGGACAGGTCGGCAGACGGGCAGGTGGGGCGACCTGTCATGCCGGCGTCCCGGAGCCGACGGGACGGCGTAACGGCGTGACGAACGTAGCGCATGGCTCGTATCGGCTCATGGGTCCAGAACGATGCGCCATCTGCTACGACCCCGTCCCGCCGTCACGGCATCCCGGTGCTGGAAAAATCGTCTTCCCCGAGAGTCGAAAAAGTCGGGCGGACCCACATCCTCACGGACCGAACAGCCCCGTTCGGGAGGATGCCTCCGGTCGGGTCCGACGAAACGCCCGGTGGGCCCTTGGGATCCAGAGAAGCGGGCGGATTCCTCGCCATCTTTTGCGGTTCGCCTGGAAGGGGGTAGGGTTGGACTCTGGGCCCTTTGCCTAAAATCCTACCCCCGACGCAGGGACAGTCCGCGCGCGGCCCGACCCGCTGAGGATGAGAAGCGAAGAACCCTGACGGAATTGATGGAGTGTTGTGAATGCGGCTCTCCCCCTACCCCCAGGGGGAGATCAGCAGGAGAGACAGGCACAGCAGGGAGAGGACGGATAGCGAGACGACCCCCCAACGCTGAACGACCGACCCCGTCGTCCACGGATAGGCTGTCATTACCCGTCCCCTGATGCGAGAAGCAATTCAACCCTAAATTATACTCCAACCCCCACCAAGTCAAGTGACTCTGCTGCTGGTGACTGTTCCAAAATTGGTTGGTCCATGAGCCGATCGCCTCGATGGGACTTGCAAAACGGGAGGTCCGGGGGTGAGCTCCCCAGGATGCCCCATCCGAACGAGGTTTCCCAGGCATTCACCCACCAAAAATGGAACAGTTACTCGTCCATCTCCAATATATCAGAATCCTCCGGTTCGTGGAACGGGGAGACCCAAGTCGCCGCCTGACTCGGGGGACCGGACACCGGGTCCCGCCGAGGCCCTACGTCCCCGCCTTGCGAGCGCCCCGTCGGGGCGTCGGGAACGTATCCGGGGGGCCTTCTCCCTCGGCCGGCGGGGGGAGGACGACGGGCGTCCCATCGTCTCGAAACCACCAGTGGGGCGCCTCGACCCACAGGTCCTCGATGTTGTAATAAAACCGGGTATCTTCGTCGAACACGTGGATGACCAGGTCGGTGTAGTCGAGGACGACCCAGCGGGCCCCCTCGTAACCCTCGACGTGATGAAGTCGGAGTCGGGGCTCCAGGGTCTCCCGGAGGTGGTCCACGATGGCCTGGACGTGGGGTTGGACCTCCCCATGGCATACCATGATGTAACGGGCGTAGTCGCACAGCCGACGGACGTCGAGGACTAAGACCCGTTCAGCTTTCTTTTCCAGCGAGGCCTGGACGGCCATCCAGCAGTATTCGGGAAGCGTCGTCATCATCGAGGCAGGACCTCCTTCAGGGTTGGGATACCTGCGTCCCGTTCTCGCATCTTCGTCTCTCCGTCATCGGGGTGACTCCGGGCCATACAGCCGATAGCGGTGGATGTAAGCCGCCACGGGCGGTACGACCCAGTGGGCAAAGGGCCGGCCCTGCCGGCAGGCGTCCCGGACTTCCGTCGCCCGGACGTCCACCGACAGGTCCGGAATCACGACGACCGCCGGTGGCGACGGCCACGGCTCCGGACGGCCGACATGCAGGGGAACGGACGGTAGCCAGCGGGCATGATACGCCCGGACCTGCTCGACCGACACGGGCGGGCGGTGGAAGACGCAGACTGTGCATAGGTCCAGGTGGCGCGGGAACTCGTACCACGTGTGGAAGGTCAGGTAGGCGTCGGCCCCCATGACGAAGACGACCTGGTCCGGCTGGGTCCCCCAGGCCTGATGGAAGCGCCGGAGCGTCTCGACCGTATAGCCCGGGGTGGACCGGACGAGCTCGTCGTCCCAGACCATCGCCCACGGCCGGTCCTGCAGGGCCAGGGCCAGCATGGCGAAGCGGTGGTGGGCGGGCGTCAGGTCCGTCGGGTCTCGATGGGGCGGCGTCCCCGAGAGGACGAAGAGAAACTTCCGGAGCGAGGGCCGGTGCCGGTACCACCAGTCGGCCACGGCCAGATGCCCCCGATGAACCGGGTCAAAACGACCGCCGAAGAGGACCCAATCGCTCACCGTCGGGCGATACCTCTTGGATTCCAGCATTCGGGGCTGGGTGCTCGGTGTCGGACGAGTCCCCAAGCTACGGTCCCGCATCCCGACCCCCGACGCCCAGCACCCAAGACCGAACACCGGAGTCTACGAAGGCGCCAGGACGACGGCCGCCTCGGCCGTCCGGTCCAGGGTCTCGGCGACCCAGTCCATCAGCGACTCCAAGCCCTCTCCCGTGTGAGCCGAAATGACGAAGAACGGGGTCCCGTCCTGGGCGGCGGCCGCCGCCAATCGCTCGACCCGGTCGGGGACGGCGATGTCCCGCTTGGTCGCCACGACGGCCCGAGGGCGCTCTAAGAGCGTGGACGCATAGGCGGTCATCTCCTGGAGGAGGGTCCGGTAGGCCCGGACCGGGTCGGGGGCTCCCTCCGAGCAGTCGACCAGGAGGAGGAGGACCCGGGTCCGCTCGATATGCCGCAGGAACTGAAGGCCCAGGCCGCGACCCTGGGCGGCCCCCTCGATGATGCCCGGAATATCGGCCATCACGAAGCGCCGGTAGTGCTTCCAGAACACGACGCCCAGGTGGGGCACGGTCGTCGTGAAGGGGTAGGGGGCGACCTTCGGCTTGGCCGAGGAGACGGCCGCGATCAGGGTCGACTTCCCGGCGTTGGGTAGACCGACCAGGCCGACGTCGGCCAACAGCTTGAGCTCCAGGCGGAGACGCCGCCGTTCGCCAGCCTCGCCCGGCTCGGCGATGTAGGGCGCCTGCCGGGTCGGCGTCGCAAAGCGGGCGTTCCCCCGACCGCCCCGACCGCCCCGGGCCACGCAGACCGCCTGACCCGGCTCGGACAGGTCGGCGACGACCCGGCCGGCCTCGTCGTACACGACCGTCCCGACGGGGACCCGCACGTAGAGGTCCGACCCGTCCCGACCCGTCTGGTTCTTACCCCGGCCGTGTCGGCCCCGGGGGGCCTCAAAGTGGCGTCGGAACGTGAAGGGGTACAGCGTGTTCAGGTGGGGGTCGGCGACCAGGAACACGTGGCCGCCCCGACCGCCGTCGCCCCCATCGGGTCCCCCCTTCGGGACATACTTCTCCCGCCGGAACGATACACAGCCGTCCCCGCCGTCCCCGGCCTTGACCACGATTTCGACGACGTCGACAAACATTTTTCAAGAAGAGTCCCGAGCGACCGAGATGGGAGTCCCGGTTAGGCCGATAGGCAGGTGGGCAGGTCGGGAGAAGGGCCGATAAGGAAGCGCAGGATGATGGAGCGGAGATGCCTCCTCGAGTCGGGCGACCCCATCCTTCGGGACCCCCGTCCCGACGGCCCGTCGTTACGGCGTCACGCCGATAGACTCGACGGGCAGGACGTGGACGAAGCGGCCCATCCGGCCCTTCGCCTCAAACCGGACGAGCCCGTCGACCTTGGCAAACAGGGTCCAGTCCCGACCCACGCCGACGTTCCGACCCGGCTTGATGGGCGTCCCCCGCTGACGGACCAGCACGGCGCCGGCCCGGACGAACTGCCCATCGAAGCGCTTGACCCCCAGGTACTTGGGGTTACTGTCCCGGCCGTTCCGGGAACTGCCCTGCCCCTTCTTGTGCGCCATAGGTACCTCCGGTCGGGGTGCAGGATAAGGGGTCGGGTGTCAGGAGGGGTCTGGGGGTCGGGTCATGCCGGGTCCCGGCCCCCTCGGTACCCGACACCCAGCGCCCAGCGTCTAACACTCACCTATTCCCGGGCCTGGATGGCTTCCACGTAAACGACGGTCATCCACTGGCGGTGGCCCTGCTTCTTCTTATACGGCTCCTTCCGACGTTTCTTGAACACGATGAGTTTCTTCGCCCGCTCGTGCCGCCGGACGGTCGCCCTCACGACGTAATTCAGGGGTCGGCCCGCGGCGACGTCCGTGTGGTCCTCCGTCCGGACCAGGTGGACGTTGGTGAACTCCACGACCGTTCCGGGCGCTTGATCGATCTTCTCCAGGCGGACCAAACGCCCGGGGCGCATGACGTACTGCTTGCCTCCGTGTTCCACGATGGCGTACATCGACTCCCCCTGCCCGTCCGGGTCGTCTCCGGGTCCGACCCTTCCGGCACCCCCCATCGTTTCAGGGGGTCCTAATATTCTGGTCCCGTCGGGGT
>FWWL01009794.1_pt1 | contig 11362 bp, 8 predicted proteins | sample 2228331 | NCBI WGS metagenome assembly FWWL01 (sample SAMEA103939775, study PRJEB20133) | metagenome
GCTCCGTACAGCATTACAGCCTGCCTTCCGATGAGTAGATACCTGATACCCCTCCTATTAAGGCCCTTCAGTATCTTTTCTATTTTTATCTCCTTTGTTCCCATCTATCTTATGCCTGTATTTGAGTGCCAGCCCCCTGTATTTTTTCGCCCATTCCTTATATCTCCGCCACACGCGGAGTTTCTCAAGGGGGGTGAACCTCCTGAACCAGAGGATATTTTCAAGGATATCCTCAGGGATCTCTTTCTTTAGTTTTTTTAATATCCTCTTATTGTTTTTCATTCATTTCATTATACCTGATATCAGGGTCAACTTCAAAAACTAATTTCAATATTCCTCACTCTCACCCAGCGACTGGACCTGCACAAGTATCTGTCAAAGGGGGATGCCTCCTGGGGTGCAATTTGTCTTGCACAAACATTTATTGAGAGAGAGGACTAAACAGGCACTGACATCTCTTATACTGATTACGCAGATGTCACATACAGAGGCAGCAGAGACATATTGATAGTAATGGATTAGAACTCAAAAAGTAATATAATAGGGTTTCCCTCCATTGGTTTTACCCCACAATTGCCGGCAGTATCTCTCCTGCCTTCCCCTGGAGAAAGACATCGGCAATCTCGCTTACAGGTGTGGCTTCTACATTTACATCAATCACAAAGGCATTATTCTGCTTTGCATGAAATGGAAGGGATGCAGCTGGCTGGACATAACCTGATGTGCCAACAACAATCATAACATCGCAGTTCTGGGCTGAATAAATTGACTTTCTCAGACTCATATCAGGAATTGCCTCTCCAAACCAGACCACATTGGGCCTCAATCTTCCGCCGCACTTCCTGCAGGGAGGAATCTTTCTGTGGTCTATCTCATGGTCCTCAATGACATTATGACAGTTGAGGCACCTTGACTCCCAGATACAGCCATGAATCTCAACGAATTTCTTATTCCCTGCTCTTCTGTGAAGTCCATCTACATTCTGTGTAATCAGAAAGAATTGCTCAAACCTCTTTTCCATCTCCACAATAGCGTAGTGGCCTGGATTCGGCTCTGCCCTGGCAATTATACTTCGTCTCCAGCAATACCATTCCCACACAAGGTCTGGATTTTTCCTGAATGCATCAAAGGTTGCAAGCTCCTCAGGTCTGAATTGTTTCCACAATCCATCTGCTCCCCTGAATGTAGGAATTCCACTCTCCTGGGATAACCCCGCTCCTGCAAGGACAACAAGATATTTTGCTCCTTTTAATACTTCCCTTACCTTTTCAAGTTTGTCCCGCTCCATTAACAATTATTTCTGATACCTCTATCCTCCTATAGTTTAGTGGGAGAAAACATGAGCATCGCTGGTTTCCAGTTCCAGGCGAGTAACTCAGGTAATTTTTGAGAAATCCATTTATCCGCAATCTCCTTTGCATGGGTGATATTTTCCCCTGTTAGCAATTGAGCAGAATTATCCGGCATACATCTCTGCTCTTTATTACAGGATGAGAATAAAAATAGACACATGCAGGCTATCGCTAAATGGGAGGAATTTTTTTTCATGAAAATAAATATAATATATTCAAGCAAAACAGACAAATAAAATCATTTTGTTTGGGGTGAATTATAAAGATCAGTAGCAGAAAAATACTTGACAAATCTTTTAAAAGGTGGTAAATTTTATAGAAATTTGAAAATTCTGACGAGGGTGAAAGAGTGAGAGTAAAATTTTATTTATCAGAACTTCCTGCTGAGCCGAAGATGACGCTGGAAAAATAAAGACGCAGGAGGCAGGCATGAAAAATTCAGCCCATTCTTCAAGTAAAAAAACGAAGAATGGGCTTTTGTATTTTTAAGGAGGGTGCTATGAAATTCACAAAAATATTATTAACAATCTTATGGGGGAGCCTTATACTGGCTATTTGTGGCATTTTATTATCCTGCTCCAGGGATAAGACACAAAGAGATAAAGCAATAGAAGACGATGATAGTAAGAATATACCCCCACCTATTATATCCCCACCGTCTATGAAAGGTATTTTAAAAGTTTATCTAACAGACGCACCCTCTAATAAATTTCAGGCTATCAATGTTACTATTTCGCGGGTTGATATTGTTTATATCTCCGCAGGAGAGACATTAGAAAAGGTTATAACCATAAACAATACTACTCAGACATTTAACCTTCTTGATTTAAGAAATGGGGTGAGAGCTACCTTAGGTATAATTGAGCTTCCCAAGGGTGTTGTTACTCAGATTCGGCTTATCGTCACTGAGGTACGGGCAGTAGATAAAAATGGAATAGAGTATGAGGTATTTGTGCCAAGTGGCAAGCAGACAGGTATTAAACTCACAGGTGCATTTGTTGTAACTCCTGGGAGCACCGTAGAAGTATTCATTGATTTTGATGGTGAAAAATCCATTGTCTATGCACCGGGAAAGGGATATATTCTGAATCCTGTAATAAAAATTCTAAATGAGCTCGAACTTTTAACAAGGTGTACAACTTCAGTCGATTCTATAATCTGTACGGTATTGTACTTTGTTAATAAAAAACCCGAAGAACTAGAACTATCTTCTGGAAGAGTCAGATTAAAAATATCTTCGCTAATCTCTATTGAAAATATTAAAAATTCATTAGAGAATATTGGAGTTACATTGCGGACAGACATAAACCAAGATATTGACGGCCTCTATCTTGCAGAATATAACAAAAATATCTCACCGCTCTCGCTTCTGGCTGCATTGAATGGTGTAGAGGGAATAGAGTTTGTTGCCTTTCCTGTTATTCTAAATGATATAGAAGCAGAAGATATCCTGTTGAAAGAAGTAACATTTGTTGATACCTTTGTAACAAGATTCAAAAAGGGGATTCCCGATAATAGTATTAATGAGCTGAATTTGGAGAATGGAGTAGAACCTCTTTTCTCTTTTCCCCAGTACCCTCACAGAGGTAAAATTTCTGTGCTCAGAAAGAATAGTGTTTTTTCCAATCTTGAAGCACTCCTGACGGCAAACAAATATTCAGTAAACGAACTAACTGTATACGCCCACCCCGATTTTCGTATACCTGTATTTCCTTTATTATATATTCCTCCAATTCCTGGTCCTGTCGTTAATGATACCTATTTCCCATATCAATGGAACTTATTTAATATAGGACAGATTACGCATCCTGATAGCCCTGAAACTGGAACCCCAGGCGCAGATATAAATATTCTCCCTGCGTGGAGAGTTGTAAATACATCAAACGAACTTCTCGCTACCGTTTACAATCCTACAATTGCTGTTATCGATACAGGTGTTGATTTTAATCATATTGAATTTTCAGGGAAAATTGTTCCTGGCTGCAGTGTGAGATATTCTGAAAAAACTTGCCCAGATTTCATCGGACCAGATAGGCCAGATCTTGGGCTCACTTGTGGATGTCCTCTTACCTCTGCCCCAGCTAATTGGCATGGTACTGCTGTAGCAGGAATTTCATCTGCTCGGGGAGGGAATGGGTCGGGTATTGCCGGTATCTCCTGGAATTCAAAAATCATGCCCATACATGCATTAAATGCAGTAGAGTTTTGTATTCCATGGCTCGACCCAGGTTGTTTACAAAACTTGTGTACAAGACTCGCAACCGCTTTTTATTGGGCTATTGACCCTAACGGTGATGGTAATACTATGGATGGTGCAGATGTGATAAATAATAGCTGGCACTTTGATACACATCAAATTGTCTGTCAGTTATTGTTGGATGCAATGGAGGATGCAAACATTGTTGGGAGAGGAGGTAGGGGAACAATAATTGTTTTTGCGGCAGGCAATGATGGTAATAGAGCAGATCCATTTATAGATTTTCCACAGGAGCATCTTCCTGAAAGGCTCCTTGTTGTAGGCGCGAGTGACTTTAACGACCAGCGTCTAGTTTATAGTAGCATTGGATCTGCATTGGATATTATGGCACCCAGTGGAGGATATAATGGTGTAGAATCAGTTCCTCCATTCCTGTGGTCCACTATACTTAACAATCAATATGCTTACAATTTACCCGGCACTTCTTTTTCTGCTCCACATGTGGCAGGATCTGCAGGGATACTCCTTTCTTTGAACCCATTACTAACAGGTAATAGTGAGTTTAATACAAGTGAACCCTACCAGATTCAGAATCTATTATTGAATGCTGTCGACACCCTTCCTGGCGATCCTGATGAAATTGGGCGAGGAAGATTAAATATTGGACGGGCAGTGGATGACCTCTTTACCACAGATCCTTCAAGTCTCTCCTACATACCTTTTCCTTACTCTGTAAATATGGGTTGCTCAAAACTTCTTTCTTTACCTCTAAATCTCACAAATACAGGAGATGGAACTCTTCTTTATTATGTAATTACCGCATTCTATGGATATGTTAACGGTAACTTTGTTAATCTCAACACATATCCTGGAACAACATATCCTGGGACATACTTCGGCCATTCAAATAACTACTGGACTTATGGCGTTATTGCACCTGGACTTACTCAGACTCTTACGGTCAGGATCCCTAGACCAGTATCAATTTTTGAAAAATTCTACAACTATCCTTTGTACCTGTGGAGCAGTCACTTCTTTACATGGACCTATGTGAACGGAGATGAACTCCAATTTCAATGGCTGCCAGGCTGCCTTCTATGTTTGCTTCTCTTCGGTTCAAGTGCACCGGATATCTGTCCATGGTGCTTTTCATGTGAAGATCCAGAACCTATTAGTATAGATTGCGAGTCATGTTTTAGAAATGCTTACGAAACTGGCGCTGATGCAGGTTTAACTCCAGAGTGTCATACTTGTTCGGAAATCCTGGTAAAAATACCACCCCCACTTTCAGATGCATGCTCTGAATGCTTAGAAAAGATTAAATTAGCAGGTGAAGCCGCATTAGAGGCGTCAGAATGCAAGGTCTGTGCAGAGGAAATCAAAAATGCAAACAACTAACATCAACAATTATTCTTCAACAAGTATTATAGTATTACTTATATCTTGTGTTCTTGTTTCATGTGAATCCACTCAGGAATGCAATAAGATCATTGAAAAACAACCCTATCTCTCTTATGTTACTCAATCAGAAGATACGAATAGATATTTGCAATATTCATGCTTGGAATTGCCAGAGTGTGTAGATGAGTGTTCAACAGAGATGGATTGTCAACCTTATAATAATATTGATTGTATATCTACTAACTCGTCCTATGGTAATGTATGTCTAACTCTTGACATAATCCCGCCTCCAGCAGATTATAAATGTGGCTGTCTTGAAGGGAGGTGTCGGTGGTATAAAGAGGTGGAGGTGTGCAAGTAATTTACGTCAACATCCAGATGATAAGAAACTTTCTTATGTTTATCCTGATGCCCTTGAGAATCCAAACGCACCCCGGAATTTATGATTCTTGAGATTGACAATACTCCTAACTGTGATTCATTATGGGGCATATGCTGTATAGGCCGTTCATAATCTCTGTATATCTCATGGGGTTAATTTTCTGGGGTTTGATTACTGTGGGACATCTAATAAGAAATGGGAAAATTGAGATAGAATTTTATGTAGAAACTGAAGATACTCAATTATATGGTGATTTAGAAGAACCTGAGGTTCCAGGTGAATGCACTGATAGTGAAGATATAGGTTATCAAGATGTGCATGGACGCGAGATTCAAGATGACTGTGATATCAATTGCTATGCATGTGTTCATCAGGACCAATCTAATCCAATTGGACCATGCAAGACGTTCCCAGGATTACCTCCTGAGGATTACATCTGTGGAGGTATATCTGGGGTATGCCGTTGGTACAGGTATAAATGATTGTATACTGAAGGTCTTACTCCATTTTGCATAATTTTCTTTCTTCTGTATGTTTTTTGGCTGCTCCTGCGACTCTGTAAAGGGCGGCTTTGTTATTATCCCCCAATCCCTCCCCGATGGTGAGCTTGGCAAGGCATATTCTGCACTACTTGAGGCGAGGGGGGATATGAGCCATGGACATGGAGTGTAGAGTCAGGTGCACTACCTGATGGACTTATGTTAAATGCAACGAGTGGCGAAATTTCCGGCACCCCTCTAAAAGAGGGCAGTTTTGATTTTGTGGTAAAGGTAACAGACGCAGTCGGAATTTTGAACATAGATAAATCCAGTATTATGCTGACAATTGAGGAATAAAATGATATAATGTTTTTATGTCTGAAATAAATAATGAATTTCTGAAACGAATACCTCTTCCCAAAAAACTTAGTAAATTATTCTGGGATTATAACTTTAAATCACTATCCTGGAGGGAAGATAAGGACTTTATTATTAAAAGGATTCTTCAAACAGGAGATTGGGAGAGTATTAAATGGTTAAGAAAAACAGCAGACGAATTAGCAATCCGTTCATGGATAGAAGATCATCACGGCAGGGGATCGGATTCAAGAAGACTAAGATACTGGGGGTTATACTCAATATCAACAATAAAAAACTCAACATATGGATAAATTCTTGTAAGTCCTCGCCATGGGAGAACAGAACAAAAAGATGAGTTGTTTTCTGGAAGTCATTACTCCTGAACAAAAAACTATTCAGCAACTTGGTAATCTAATTCAGAAAATGAATTTTTATCTCGGCGGTGGAAATGCTGTAGCAATACATCTCGGGCATCGTAAATCAGTTGACCTTGACGGGTTCACCAACGAAAGTATTCCTGACCCCATGATGCTTGCTCAGGAATTGCGTGACCATAAGATTAACTTCAAGACTGAACAAATTGATAAATTTTTTAATATTTATGTAAGCTGTATCGCCAATAGAACGGGCGGAGTAATTCGCATAACACTTCCGGACGGAATAGTAATTGAAATAGATGCACGGTTTGCATCTGCAGGGATTAGTGACTACACAGGATTTATTGCCAGAGGAACATACCTGAAAGTCAATGAAATATCTTTCCCTCTGCAGGGAATAGCAGAAACATTTATGGCCACAATCCAGTAATTGAAGGAGGTCACATGAGCAATAAAATTGAATGCTTGAGAACCCCTGATGATAGGTTCTCAAAACTTATTGATTATCCTTTTAAACCAAATTATGTAGATGTCTATGGCATGAGGATGCATTATGTTGACGAGGGTAATGTCTATATGAAGCCGGTTCTCATGCTCCACGGGGAACCAACATGGAGCTATATATACAGAAAAATTATACCCCCTGTGGTCAAGGCAGGTTTTCGCGCTGTGGCTCCGGACCTCATTGGCTTCGGTAAGTCGGACAAGCCAGTGAAAAGAGAGGATTATACATATCAAGGGCATGTGGACTGGATGAAGGAGTTTATAAAAAAACTGCACCTAAAAGATATAATCCTTCTGTGCCATGATTGGGGCGGACTTATCGGACTGAGAATTGCAGGTGAAGAGCCAGAACTATTCAGTGCTATAATTGCCTGTAACACCTTTCTTCCAACTGGAGATATGCCTATGGGAAAGGCATTTATGAGATGGCGAGAATTTTCACAAACATCTCCGGAATTTCATACAGGAAGAATTGTAAAGAGCGGATGTGTAAAGGAACTCTCTCAGGAAACAATTGATGCCTATGACGCTCCGTTTCCTGACGATAGATATAAAGCAGGAGCAAGGCAGTTTCCTGTGCTCGTTCCCATTACACCTGATGACCCCGCATCAGAACCAAACAGAAGGGCATGGGAAACACTATTTAGATGGGAAAAACCTTTTTTGACAGCATTCAGCGATTCTGACCCTATCACGAGGGGGGGTGACCTCTTCTTTCAACAGGCAATTCCTGGCGCAAAGAACCAGCCCCACGCTACAATACAAAATGCAGGACACTTTCTTCAGGAAGACAACCCGGAACAACTATGCGGGGTAATTCTCAAATTTCTTGCAAAATTATAAAATTCAGGAGGGTATATGGATTTTTCAATTCCAGAAAAGGTTCAGACAATTATTCAAATGGTTCGGGAATTTATGCAAAAAGAGGTATATCCAATTGAGATGGAGTTTCAGTATAAATCCTTCAAAGAGATGCTCCCCGTTCTCAATAAAAAGCGTGAAAAGGTAAAGCAGATGGGACTCTTTGCACCTCACATTCCAGAGGAATATGGTGGAGCCGGTTTGAAATTAACAGAATTTGCTTTTTTGAGCGAAGAACTCGGAAGAAGTCCGCTGGGACATTACATCTTCAACTGTCAGGCACCGGATGCTGGGAATATGGAAATTCTGATGGAATACGGGACAGAGGAACAGAAAAAGCAGTTTCTCTATCCTCTTATAAAAGGAGAAATAAGAAGCTGTTTTGGAATGACGGAGCCAGAATATCCCGGCTCAAATCCTGTATGGATGGGAACAACTGCTGTAAAAGATGGGGATTATTATGTAATAAATGGACACAAATGGTTCACCTCCTCTGCTGACGGAGCAAGATTCTGTATTGTAATGGCGAACACAAATCCGGAAGCAGAAAACCAGTACCAGCGGGCAAGCATGCTGATTGTTCCCACAGATACACCAGGTTTCAATCTTGTAAGAAATATAATGGTAATGGGGCACAGGGGTGAAGACTATGCAAGTCATGGTGAAATTATATTTCAGAACTGTCGCGTGCCCGGAAATTATCTCCTTGGTGGCGAGGGCATGGGATTCATTATTGCCCAGGAGCGCCTGGGACCTGGCAGGATTCACCACTGTATGAGATGGATTGGAATTTGTGAGCGTGCCTTTGAGTTAATGTGTAAATATGCAGCCACGAGGGAGGTTGCACCTGGCAAACCCCTCGGCACACGGCAGATGATTCAGGAGTGGATTGCTGAATCCAGGGCTGAAATCAATTCTGCACGACTTATGGTTTTGCACACTGCATGGAAGATTGAAAGGGAGGGAACCTACGCGGCAAGAAATGAGATTTCTATTATAAAATTTTATGTAGCAAATGTGCTCCAGAGGGTTCTTGATAGAGCCCTTCAGGTGCACGGCGGCCTGGGTGTGACGGATGACACTCCCATTGCCTTCTGGTACAGAATGGAGAGGGCTGCAAGAATCTACGACGGCACAGACGAAGTTCATAAAGCAGTGGTTGCAAGAAGAATCCTTAGAGATTACGGGCTGAAATCAGAAGGGCTATAAATGGATAAACTACTTGATACTCCGGATAAAGTGAGGAATGGAGAAGAACTTAATGTCAAACCACTTGAGGATTATCTCTGTAGAAATATTCCTGATATAAAGCCACCGATTGAAATCCAGCAATTCAGAAGTGGCCATTCAAATCTCACATATTTAATTCGTTCAGGAGACAAGGAATTTATTCTCCGGATGCCACCGCCTGGAGCCCACAGGATTAAAAGAGGACACGATATGTTCAGGGAATACCGCGTCCAGAGAGCCCTTTATGAAAAATTCAATAAGGTTCCCAGAACTTACATATATTGCAACAACCCTGAAATTATCGGCTCTGAGTTTTACATTATGGAAAGAGTAAAGGGTGTAATTTTAAGGACGACCAACATTGATAAATTCAACATATCGGAAGAAACAATGCACTCTATAGCAGAGAATTTTGTAAGAACCTTTGTTGAAATTCATAATATTGACTACAAGTCAATAGGACTTTTTGATTTCGGGAACCCAAAAGGATATGTAAGACGACAGATTGAGGGCTGGGCTGAAAGGTACAAAAATGCAAGAACCGATGATATTCCTGATATTGAAAGAACAATTCTCTGGCTCTCTGAAAGAATTCCAGAGGAATCCGGTGGTTCGCTGATTCATAATGATTTTCGCTATGACAATATTGTCCTGGATCCGGATAATCTCACTGAAATCAGGGCAATTCTTGATTGGGAGATGGCAACAATCGGTGACCCTCTCATGGATCTCGGAACAACCCTTGGCTACTGGGTTGACCCTGATGACCCTGATGAAATCCAATTCATGAAGGTCTGTCCCACAACCCTGCCCGGCAATTACACCAGAGAAGCACTGGTTCAGAGATACGCAGAACTGAGCGGCAGGGATGTGTCAAACATCCTCTTTTATTTTGTTTACGGATTATTCAAAATCGCAGTCATTGCCCAGCAGATTTATTACAGGTTTAAAGCTGGATACACCAGGGACGAAAGGTTCGGCGCACTAATCTATGCAGTGCAGACACTTGGTAAAATGGCTGTCCTTGCCATTGAGAAGAAGAGCATAGCGAAAATAGGTTAATTCTGGAACTTTTTAGAGTTTTCTCTTAAGCATCGCCCCCTCATCAAACTGGGTTGCAAGGAGATTCCATTCCACAAGGATTCCCTCTTTGATTCTCGGCGGAGGAGGAACAAAATCCTTCAGCCGTTCTCTGATTTCATCCTCTGAAAGGTCCACATCTACTCTCTTTGCCTTCAGGTCAATTTTAATTCTATCTCCATCCCTTATTCCTGCAATGGGACCCCCAATATATGCCTCGGGGCATATGTACCCAACATAAAGTAACCCCTTTGTAACGCCGGAAAACCTGCTATCAGTAAGGACAGCCACATTTTTATAGCCCAGCGTCTCAAGGAGAAGAACCGCCCTGAAATCTTCTGAAAAGCCAGGTCCACCGCGTGGTCCTTCAAAGCGAATCACCACAACCTCACCCTCTTTTATTTCTTTCTTAATAATTGCCTTTATTGCCTCATGCTGGCCATTAAAAACCCTTGCAACTCCTTCAAAAACATCCCCTGTATCTGGAACAACTGCAGGTCTGCAAAGGGCGCCGCGGGGGGCAATATTGCCCCTCAGAACAAGAATACTTCCTTTAGGCCTGATTGCATCATCTATCCTCCTGATGACAGCATCGGATTCCACCTTCCATCTATCCACAACCTTTCCCACCGTTTCTCCAGTCACGACCGGTCTGTCAAGATGAAGAAAATCCACAAGGCGTTTGAATATACCATAAACTCCCCCTGCATAATGAAGGTCAATCATGGTAAAATTACCTGCGGGTTTTATGGGGCAGATATAAGGAGTCGTGTCACTCAGTTTATCAAAGGTATCAAGGTCTACCTCTATGTTCATATACTTCGCAAGGGAAAGAAGATGAAGCAAGCCATTTGTGCCTCCTGATACCGCAAAAATCATCCTCACTGCATCCATAATGGACTCCCGTGTAACAAAATCTGAGAATTTCTGCCTCCTCTTCACCATTTCCACAATTGCATAGCCCGTTTCTTTTGCCACACGAATTTTCTCTGTCAGGAATCCCGGCATTGTTGAAGAGCCCGGAATACACAATCCCATTGCCTCTGTTGCCATCTGGACTGTATTCGCAGTTGTCAGTTCAGGGCAGGCACCACAGGTCAAAATCCATTTTCCCTCCATCTCCCTGTTATCCCTTAGCA
>FWWL01004349.1_pt1 | contig 11353 bp, 7 predicted proteins | sample 2228331 | NCBI WGS metagenome assembly FWWL01 (sample SAMEA103939775, study PRJEB20133) | metagenome
CATTTAAGGAAACAAACAAGATAAAAGCCGCAACTCAATGAGATGCGGCTCCGTATTGCTACTTCTCAAGTCTATCTATAAGCTGCATGCCTTGATCATAGCGCTAATATAGTCCAGCTTATTTCCAACTCTATGGGACCGTAACTTGCGCGGGTACGGTTATGGAATTCCCCGCATGATCGGTCGCCGTATAAACGATCGTATACACTCTTCCGCTGCCGGTCCCCGAACGTTCGGCCCTTAGCTCGAAGACGGTATCCGGCGTACCGGACTCGGCGTTCTGGATATCGTTTTCCGTATTCCCATCGTCTGATCCGTTATCAGGCTCGTTGCTTGTAATGGAAGTCAAACTCCAGGAAGCGATGCCCGAAAGCGGGTCGGACGCATAGACAGCTGCCGTTACTGTTTCCAGCTTGTGGTTCGGTGGCCCGAGCGTTTCCTTATCCAGTCCGACCGTCAATTCCGGCCTCGTTTTGTCGATCTTTACTTCCAGCGACTTGGCCGGTTCCACATTGCCGGCGTAGTCCATGCTGCGGTACTGGATTTCATAGACGCCTTCCTCGGTGACAACAAAAGGAAAGGAGTAGTAGGTCCAGGTGGCCCCACCGTCCAGACTGTACTGAATTTCGGCGCCCGAAAGATTATCAGTTGCTGACAACGCCACGGTCACATCCTGATTGGTCCAGTTTGCCGCGCTTGGCTGAACCGTCGTTACAGGGGGCGTATGATCGATCTTCACTTCGAGTGACTTGGTTTCTTCCATATTCCCTGCCTGGTCCGTACTACGGTACAGGATCCTGTGGATCCCCTCTTCGGACACGAGGAATGAACCGGTATAAGGCAGCCAGGTCGCACCACCGTCCCTGCTGTACTGGATACGGGCTAAGCCTGACTTATTATCGGTTGCCGTTAAAGTCACGACAACCGGTGAGAACCAGCCTTGCCAGATCGGTTTTCCGGCCGGCTGCGGAACCGTGGGCGCCGAAGCGTCGCGTCCAAATATTTCTATTTCCGCAAGCTGAATATGATAATTATTAAAAGCATCCTGCCTTAGGTTAGTCGCCTCAATCTTGACGAATCTGGCGGCCGTAACCGGAAAAGGGAAACTTTGAACCGCTGACGGTTTAGGGTAGTTTTTCTTGTCGGCAACAGTACTCCAATTCTCGTTATCCGCGGATAATTGAATGGTAAAATCAATAGGAAAGCTGGTACCGACGTTGCCGGCGTCATTTCTCGGATACAGATCAACGATATTAATATCGCGGACCCTGCCCATATCAACCGTTACCCATTCGGTGTGATTGTTTTTAAGGTCATTGTAGCTGGTCCATCCAAAGGATAGTGCCGAGTCCCTCACGCCGTCAACAACACCTGCTCTTGACCAGCCCCATTTCCCGACATCGCTAGAGGCCGATACGTTTTGGTTTTTGGCATAATTGGTCCACGGTCCTGCAGGCTCGGACGGCATGTGGGTATAAAGCGGTGTTTGATAAAGCGGCATCGTCTGCACCGATGTATTAGGAGGTATTCGATCATCAGGATCGGAATCCGACTCAAACCTGAAAATATCGGACATTACTTCATTCCCTGAGGAATGTGCGGCAGTCGCGATCCATCCGTCTTGTTGATCTCCCGGATTATCGATTTTAATGGAAGCGATAGAGCCGCTTGGGGCGGATTCCACCGTTCCGACTGGTTCGTTTTGGATTTTCTGGATACCGATATAGTCGGTAGCCAAGGCGATTTCCCCTTTTTCCTGGACCAGAGGAAATGTGGCCTGCTCCAGTTTATCCTCGAAGAAATTGAAGTCGTTCATATAGGGAGAATACGTGTTCATGTACATTCGTTTGGTTTCCGCATCGAACTGCAGGAGACGCATGTAACCCAAACCACCCTCTGGCCCTCCCTGATAGTCCGACAGCACCTCATACACGACACGTCCGTTCATCCGCTTTACATTGTAGAATGCGCCGTGATAGTGCCCGCTTACTGTGAGGAACACGTTTTCGTTCGGAGCCACAATTTTCTCCATGATGTCTTTCCCGTTCACCCCATATTTCCCGGACGGATCGATATAGGCGTGGGTTCCCACGATTGCATAACGATCTTTATATTGCTGAAGAACATTATTCGCCCAAGTGATCGTCTCGTTGTCAACGGATCCGTAAACACCGAGGTACAGGATGACAAAATCCATACCCCCTGCTGAAATCAGGTCGTAATGATGGCGGTTGTTGTCCTTATCCCCGCCATACCACGGTTTGCCTTCAAACCGGTCGCGTCCGAAATACCGCCAGTAGTTCGTATAATCGTTCACATTATGATTGACATCATGATTGCCTGCTACTACTCCATAAGGAACATCGGCGTTTTCTAAAATTTTCATGCTCCGGTCTGCGTTTTTCCACTGGTCTTCTTTATTCCACACTTCCACAAGATCGCCGGTATGGAGGACATACTTGATCCTCTTGTCATCCTGGTTGTCGGCAATCCACTGCGACATCCTGTCGTAAATATGCGGGTAAGACTGGCTATAAAACTGCGTATCCGTCATCCAGACGAAGGAGAAATCGTACTCGCCATCTGTCGGAAGCTTGCCCGGTTCGGTCACGTTCTTTTGGGAAAGAACAACCATCAATCTAGCGGTTTGCGTGCTGACCATTCTGGAAGTAACCAGCTTTCCCTTTAGCAGAAAATCGCTCATGCCGTCACCCGTCCGGGAACTCAATTCCGTCCATTTTTTGACCGAATAATCCCATGCGTACAGCGTAGCGGTCTGATCCGTTCGGCCTTCCCACGTTACGTTCAGCTCGCTTAAGCCGTTTACGTCTTCTTCGATATGAATGTCATACCGCTGATACGGCATGTTCGGAGAACGGGTCGTGTAGTAACGGTCATCCGACTCGGTCATTCCGGATACCGCCTCGGGCAAGTAGTTGGTATCTCCCGCCCCGGGCGCAATGCCGCCTGGAATGATCATAGCCTGTTTGTTATCAAACCCGGAGCTGCCTCCGTTCGATAAATCCGCAAGGGGAACAAGACTCCTTTTATAGAAGCTTACCTTAACGGGAGAGCCGGTTGCGCTGCTTGCATGTACCTTCAGCTCCCCAGCCTCATGGATACCGTTCGATGGTTTATCCGGCATCGGACTCCGGTATATTTCGATTTCCGAAAACTGCATCCGGTACTCGCTGCCCGCTAGGCTCAGACTGCGCCCTTCGATTTTCACATATCTCGCGTCAACCGGTTGAAACGAGAACCGCTGCGCTTCCATTCCCGGTTGTACAAATCCGGTTACTTCCCTGACGTTCATCCAGGTCGTGCCGTCGACAGAAACCATGATTGCAAATTGTTCAGGAAATCCCAATCCTATACCGGGGCTCAATTCCCTCGCATAAAGATCGACTCTCCCGATCGTTGTAACAGAACCGAGATCAACGGTCATCCATTCTTGGTGATTCGTCCATGTAAAGTATTGACTGCTCCAGCCGAATGATCGCGTACCCGTGCCTCTTATGCCGTCCGTCACTTTGGTAAGGCCCCAGCCCGCGGACGCTTCCAATGTACTGGATGCGGTCACGGTTTTACCGCTTGCCAAATTGGGCTCCGTTTCGCCGGCAGCTATGATCCTGCTTGACGTGATCCCGATAAACATGCTTATGAATAAGGATATAATCAGTAAAGATGTGGTCCACTTTTTTATCACTTCAAAACCTCCTCAAATCATTAGAGTTTTTCGAAAGCGGAATTCCAGATTATGCGTTCAACAAACCAGTACATGCCACAGAGTGCAATCAAGCCGGAAAAACTCCGGATGACACGGGATTGTAAATGTGTTTTCCGGAGCAGCAAGAGGAGGGGAAGGATCAACAGCACCACAAACACCTGCCCCAGTTCCACCCCCAGGTTGAAGGAAAACAACGGAAGTGCGAAGTTCGTCTCCAATTTTCCTCTCAGCAGATCTGCAAAACCGAAGCCGTGTACGAAACCGAACAATAAGGCAACAAGCCATCTCCAACGCACGTTTGGTTTCCAGATATTTTCAATGGCTATATAGACGATGCTTAAAGCAATGAGCGGCTCCACGATAAAAATCGGAACGGTGAGTATTTCCAGAACGGACAAGGCCAGTGTCAGGCTGTGGCCGACCGTAAAGGCCGTCAGGAGCTGCAGATACTCCTTCATTTTTCCTCCTGCAAGAAGAAGCCCCGACAGAAACAGGAGATGATCGTACCCCGACAGGATGTGCTCTATCCCCATATTCGTGTACGTCCAACATGTAAGCACCCAAGAAGGGACAAGTACGGGCACCTTGCCGGAAGCATCCTGCTTGCTTCCCGCCACTCCTTTTATGAATCGATTTTTTTGATCGAAAACAATTTCCCTCGTCTGTCCGTCTGAAGTAATGACGGCCATGTTTTGGTGGCCGGGATCAAAACCGTCAAAGAAAACATGATACTCGATGCCGAAATCCGTTATCGGATTGTTGAAGAGATATTCCAGGGAAATATTCAACATACGGTGACTCCCACGCTCGGTGAAAATGACCTCTGTCACCGCCGGCTTTCCTTGTGCTTCCCCGCCGGTCACCTTCAGGAAATCCTCTGCAAATTCATGAAGCATTGCCTTGCTCGCCGAAGCCTCGTCCTCTTCCAATTGGCCGTTTCGGTTTTTATCCAATACGATCATCTGCTCCATTAAATCGGCGGGCAGGTATAGGCCGAATCGGACGGATTTGCCTTCTACCGAGATATCCGAATAACCGACCGATGAAAAATGCGCCTCTACCGTTTTCGTGAATCCCAAACCAATTGCCAAGACAGCGCTCAGTAAAACAACCATTCTGCATACTCCGTACACGTAAGGAACCATAAATACTTCCTTTCTGTTTCGGTCGCCTTTCATCGTCTTCAGCACTCTTAATGTCACTTGGAAGCGCTCGCATAAGAAAGTATGTTTTGAACTCGTTTTACATTTTCATCTTATCGTAAGAAAAAAATATTCGGTACCGTAATATTTTGATTTCTCTGTTCACTTTGTTACTTGTTTCCTGTTTTTTTTACAAGATTTCCTGAAAACAAGCAAGATCCTCCTGCCGTACGGCAGGAGGATCCGTTTCTACGTTATTCGTACGTGTACTGAATTTCGGCACCCGACAGATTATCGGTTGCGGACAACACTACTTTCACATCTTGATTGGTGCAATCTGCCGCTCCGCCCCCTAATTTAAACTATCCAATTTTCTAATTTCTAACAAAAGAGACATGAATTGCCGGATAACCGTGCAACCTAAGGGAGAGTGGCAAGTTTATTTGAGGATTAAGGAGGTGCGCGATGGAAGCTATGATTCATTTTTTGGAACGGTAGTGGTTATCATTGGTGCTGATTGTGCTGGTGTTAATGGCGGTATGATACGTGTATAAAAGAAAGAAGAAGTTTGAGCATAATCATTTTGAGTGACATCGCGTGACAACTATATAAAAAAGAGGCACAGGATCTAGTTGCATATCCTGTGCCTTGTATTCATTTACACTAAAGCTTTGAGAGCTATATCCGTCCGGAATTGCTTGCCAGCGAATTGGATGCGATCGACATCTGCGTAGGCAAGCTCGCGTGCTTCCGCAATAGAAGATCCTTTTGCCGTTACACCAAGTACGCGTCCACCGTTAGTTACGATTTGACCATCGGATGAAGTCGCCGTTCCGGCGTGGAATACGACGGAGTTCTGAACGTTGTCGAGCCCTTCAATAGGCAATCCTTTGGGATAGTTACCCGGATAGCCTTCTGATGCCATTGCCACACATACAGCAGCGGAATCTGTGCTCCAAGCAATATCGATGTCTGCTAGTTTACCTTCTACAGTAGCCAGGAATATATCAAGCAGATCTGTATCAAGCAAGGATAGGACAACCTGCGTCTCAGGATCGCCGAAACGTGCATTGAACTCGATTGTCTTCGGACCGGAATCAGTCATCATCAGTCCTGCGAACAGAACGCCGCGGAATGCACGCCCTTCGCTTACCATCGCTGCTGCGGTCGGTTTGATAATCGTCTCGATCGCTTCATCGATCATAGACTGGGGAATATGCGGAACCGGGCTGTACGTGCCCATTCCTCCGGTATTCGGTCCTTTGTCGCCGTCATAGATTTGCTTATGATCCTGGGAAGGCATCATAGGTCTTACAACAGCACCGTCTACGAACGATAGTATCGACATTTCTTGTCCGCTCAGGAACTCCTCGATTACAACCTGATCCCCGGTTTTGCCGAAAATTTTATCGACCATAATTTCCTTTAGCGCCTGCTCGGCTTCCTCGATGGTTTGTGCAATAATGACACCCTTGCCCGCGGCCAGTCCATCCGCTTTGATCACGATTGGAGCCTTCGTTTGCTTGTGCAGATAAGCTAATGCGGCTTCATAATTGTCGAAGGACTCATAAGCTGCCGTTGGAATATTGTAATCCCGGAACAATTGCTTCGTGAATACTTTGCTTCCCTCAATGATCGCTGCTTTCTCGTTAGGGCCGAATACCTTTAACCCCCGTGCCTCCATGTAATCGACAATGCCGTCGCACAAAGGATCCTCCGGACCGATAACAACCAGATCTATCTCTTGCTCCGTCGCGAATTTGCTCAATTCTTCGAACTGACTTACTTTCAAAGGGATGCATTGTGCCATAGCAGCGATGCCTGCATTTCCTGGAGCACAATACAGCTTGGTAATGCGAGGGCTTTTCTGAAGCGCCCAGATGATGGCATGCTCTCTTCCACCGCTTCCGACTACTAGAACCTTCACAGCGTCATCCTCCATTACTCCGATGGATAGCACCACCGGCAGTGTATATTTATTTGTTGATTACTTTGAGTTCGGTTTGGCCGTCGCTTAGGCGAATGGATTTCACCAGCAGCGCGATGCGATTCTCTTCATTCAGCTTATCCCAGTAGGATGCAGCCGTCTCTTCGATGCTGTCTTGCAGCGGAACGAGCGTCGGTTCACCTTGGAAAGAAGGCAATGGATTACCGTCAGCCGAGTACGTATGGATCAGATGCCCATAGCCCGCAATCGCATTCTCATATGTGAAAAAGTGGCGCAAAGTCTGAGCTTCATCGCCCGAGTTCGACTTCAGGATCGACAGCTTGTATGAGAACTGATTATCCTTCAGATCCACGATACCAGAGATACGCGGAGTGAAGTTAGGAGCATCCGGCTCGTAAGTGCGGGTAGCGAGAGCCTGTTCGAACGTACCGCCAGACGTGATCGCATCGTAGATGGTATCCGTCTGGTCACCATTCGTAACAATGTGCGCTCCGTTTGCGTGTTTGAGCGGATAGTAAATAATAAGGGACGGATCAGTCAGTTTCGCGGGATCCTTTGCTTCCGTGCGCAGGTACCCGTTCTCCTCGGCGATGAACACGCGGTTGCGGCTGTTCTCGCTGCGGCCCATAATCCAGTACACTTGCAGAAGGCGTGTGCCGTCTGGTGTAAGACCGATAATGATCCCGCGTCCAGGATAGCTGTTGGCTTGCAGTTGTTCTATATGACTTTGAGCAATAGCGCTCCAATTCGTAGCCATTCAGGTGTTGCCCCTTTCGTTGTTAAGTCGGTGAGGTGAGGGTGAGGTTGCTTCAAGCTGAGCTGTACGATGCTCCTAGTGGTGGAACAGACGGACGCCGGAGTAACACATGACCATGTTGTAGTCGTTAGCTGCTTTCACAACTTCTTCATCACGCATGGAGCTGCCTGCTTGGATTACATATTTGGCACCGCTTCTGCTGGCGCGATCCAGATTATCACGGAACGGCAAGAAAGCATCAGAACCGTAGGACACGCCCGTTAATCCATTCAGCCATTCGCGTTTCTCTTCACGAGTCAGACGACGCGGCACTTCTGCAAAAGCTTCCTTCCAGCTTGCTTCTTCTACCGGTGTTAGCTCATCTTCGAGCCACAGGTCGATCGCATTGTTCTTCTCGGGACGGGAAACCCCTTCACGGAATTTCATAGTGAGCGCGATCGGATGCTGACGCAAATACCAACGATCCGCTTTGTCCCCCGCAAGACGCGTGCAGTGGATACGGGATTGTTGACCTGCGCCTATGCCGATTGTCTGGCCGTCCAGGGCGTAACAGATCGAGTTCGATTGAGTGTATTTCAGCGTGATTAAGGCGACCAACATGTCGCGCTTAGCCGACTCCGGCAAGTCTTGGTTTGCCGTTACGATCTTCTCGAATACGGAAGCATCGATAATTCCATTATTGCGCTCCTGTTGCATTGTAAGGCCGAACAGGTTGCGGCGTTCAATTGCTTCCGGCACGTATTCCGGATCGATCTCCAGAACGAGGAACCCGCCGTTTTTCTTCGCTTTGAGGATTTCCAGTGCTTCTGGTGTGTACCCAGGTGCAACCACCAGGTCAGACACTTCACGCTTGAGCAGCAGAGCGGTTGATGCATCCACTACGTGGCTAAGCGCTGCGCAGTCGCCGAACGAGGACATCCGGTCAGCACCGCGGGCACGCGCGTAAGCATTAGCAAGCTGGGACAGCTCCAGGCCTTCTACGAAGTAGGCCTTCTCCAGCTCAGGCGATAGCGGAGCGTATACAGCTGCGCCTGCCGGGCTTACATGCTTGAACGACGCAGCAGCTGGCAAGCCGGTCGCTTGGCTGAGTTCGCGCACAAGCTGGAAGCTGTTCAGCGCATCTAACAGATTGATGAAGCCAGGATCGCCGTTCACGACACGAAGCGGAAGCTCTCCGTATTCGTTGTAGATCTTTGCTTGCTTCTGGTGCGGGTTCATGCCGTAACGAAGCGACAGTTCTTGCTTGGTTGAATTAGATGGAGCTGTCATCTTATCATTCACGTCCTTAATGGTTTAGATGGTTTACTTCGTTTGTTTGTTAGGAGAGTTGAAATTAGTTGCAAAAAAGCAATTAAATTTGCACTTTCTGCCAAATGAGCGTGAATTAGCTGCAGAAAAGCAACTAATCATGCCTATTGAGCCGTGGTACGTGCTGAACCGGGAATTTAGTTGCTTTTTTGCAATTAAATTCATGAACTTAGGAGCGAGGCCGACTATTAGTTGCTTTTGCGCAGCTAATGCTTGGGAAAAAGCCCCGGCTTGGCTTAGCTTGGCTTGATCAGCAATTGCCAGCCCCTTACTACCCTTACTACCCTTACTACCCTTACTACCCTTACTACCCTTACTACCCCTACTACCCTTACTACCCTTACTACCCTTACTACCCTTACTACCCCTACTACCCTTACTACCCTTACTACCGTACAGATACGTGTCTGCCTTCAAGCTCTACTCGGCCTTCGCGAATCGCAGCCACGACTGCAGGGTACAGCTCGTGCTCAACACGATGAATCTTTACCGCTAAAGTGTCAATCGTATCATCATTCGCCACTTCCACAGCACGTTGCGCTATGATTGGCCCTGTGTCCATGCCTCCATCTACGAAATGAACGGTGACTCCAGTCACCTTCACGCCGTGTTCAAGGGCATTTCCAATTCCATTGACGCCCGGAAAGGACGGCAACAGCGATGGGTGAATATTGATGATTCGCCCATAGTAAGGCTCGATAATAGTCGAAGTAATAATCCGCATGTAGCCGGCCAGCACGATCAAGTCTATCTGACGCTCTTGCAGCTGCTGCATGATGACGGCCTCATATGCTTCCTTAGAAGCGTATTCCTTGGGCCGAAACACGAAAGCATCCACACCCGCCTGACCCGCTCTCTCGACTACTTTTGCCTGCGGCTTGTCGCATACAAGAAGCTCGATGGTTACATCGAGCTTGTTTGCGGTCACCGCATCGACCAGCGCTTGAAAGTTGGAGCCGCTGCCCGAGGCGAAGACCGCAATGCGAAACGGTTCTTTCCGTTTATCTGAAGCTGTCTGAGCCTGGCTGGAAGCTTGAGGCTCAGCAGCTGATTGGCTCTGTGTCATACCACCGCTCCGTTGAAGGTTACTACTTGATCGCCTGGTGTAACCGTTCCGATGCGATAGGCCTTCTCACCTTGGGCTTCGGCGATACGGATCGCTTCTTCTGCTTGCTCGGCTGGAACGACGATAACCATCCCAATCCCCATGTTAAAGGTGCGGAACATATCGTTATTGCTAACGGAACCAGCTTGCTGCAACAGGTTGAAGATTGGCAGAATCGGCCATGAGCCGTATTCGATGGCTACGTTCACGTTGGTCGGCAGCACACGAGGAATGTTCTCGATGAAGCCTCCGCCTGTGATGTGCGCCATACCCTTGATGTTCACTTGCTCAAGCATCGCGAGCACTTGTTTCACATAGATGCGTGTTGGCGCCAGCAGTACATCGCCCAGCTTGCCGTCAAGACCTTCTACAGGCTCTTGCAGGCTGTATCCTTTGTCTTCAAGCAAAAGCTTACGCACCAACGAGAACCCGTTGCTGTGTACACCGCTTGAAGCCAAACCAATTACCGCATCGCCAGCAGCGATTGTAGATCCATCAATGATATTCTTCCTGTCGACGATTCCGACTGTGAAGCCTGCGATGTCATACTCGCCTTGGCTGTACATACCCGGCATCTCTGCCGTTTCTCCGCCAATCAGTGAACAGCCAGCTTGTACACAGCCGTCTGCGATCCCTTTGACGATGGCTTCGATCTTCTCCGGTATGACTTTGTCACACGCCAGGTAGTCGAGGAAGAAGAGCGGCTCTGCGCCTTGCACGACAACGTCGTTCACACACATGGCAACCGCATCGATTCCGATCGTATCATGCTTGTCCATGGCAAAAGCAAGCTTCAGCTTCGTTCCTACTCCGTCCGTTCCGGATACGAGCACGGGCTGCTCATACTTGTCCTTGTTCAGTCCGAACAGCGCTCCGAAGCCGCCCAGCTCGGTCAGTACTTCTGGACGGAACGTCTTCTGGACGTGTTTCTTCATGCGTACGACCGCTTCATTACCTGCTGCGATGTCCACTCCCGCTTGTTTGTATGCGTCCGACATTTGGATTACTCCTTTGGGGAGCCGCAGATTCACTTTTGTTGGAAATAGGTTATGAGGCTGGGGTCGCTCAGAAAGTTGAAGGCCTCCGCGCTCCGTTGTAGCTGTCTTCTTCTGATTGTATAAGACCCTTTATCGGTTAGAAGACATCTACAAAAGTCGCCACTCCGGCTCTTCCACTTCCTTCGCTATAGCCTCGGCTTTTTCCAAAGAAAGGTGAATCCTGCGGCTCGGGATTTTTATAGTTAACTCAGGATGATCGCTATATAGCTATCATCGCAATCTAATTACTTACTGCGGCTTAGTACACTCGCTCCAAAAGTTGAAGGCCTCCGCGCTCCGTTGTAGCTGTCTTCTTCTGTTTGTATAAG
>FWWL01009833.1_pt1 | contig 11351 bp, 8 predicted proteins | sample 2228331 | NCBI WGS metagenome assembly FWWL01 (sample SAMEA103939775, study PRJEB20133) | metagenome
TCCTGAAATACCTGGTATTGCGGGATAGCCCCGTATCGCTGGGCAGAGGGTTCCACTGGCGCAATCTCGCAGAACGCCGTGTCGAGGTGGAACAAACCCTTTACGAGGCACTGTTTACGCCAGTGGTGATAGGTGTGTTTGTAATTATCACCGCTTCTCAAGGAGTCTTCTCTGTCACTCCCCAAAGCTTCTTTCAATGGATTGTTATTGAACTATTGAAAATAGTGGTCTTGCTGTTGCCGTTTAGTGGATTGAGTCATTTCGCACATCCGCTATGGCACTACTGGCTCTACGCGGTCTATTCGTGGATGATAATGGTTTTGCTCTATGTTTTCGGATACCGCAAGGCAAGGCGTCAGCATACCTCTTCTGGCGCTGGTGGGACGCCTGCGGTTTCGGTTTAGCCCTACTTTGCTGGTAGCGGGTACGCGGAGGGGATTTCTGCATTAGGGAGGGCAGGGGAGTGAGCGCCAATTGCCCCACTCCCCTTGAGAAAGGGTTAGAGTTTGCCCTGAATGAACTCGGCGATAGCGCTGGGCGTGTTGGGGTCGAAGCCCACCACATCGAGCATTCCTGCGTCGTTTGGGTCAGCAATGCTGAACGGGTTTGCCAGCTACAAAGATGGATGCCACACAAAATCGGCTAAGGAAGCACGCACAGTGATAGGTTTGTCCTGAGGGGGCAGGCACACGATTGTTGCGGTAGTATAAGACGACTGCTGACGAATGCGCAGGGAGATGCCCACATCATACATCACATGCCCGTTCCCCGCAAGAATCACGAAGGCAAGGTGAGGGGAGGGCACGGTGCGCTCAAGGTACTGGATTGCGCTCTGAGCCATGCCCGTATCCCACACCACCTGAGCGGAATAGAAGTTGGCAGACTGAGGGCTACCGACGGGATGTCCGCCCATCAGCGACTCAAACAGGAGACGATGGTCGCGCTGGCTGAGGTCGAGGTCGGGTAAGCCCATGCGCTCTTCGGGTGGGATGCTATCCCAACCCTCTCGTGCCACCCTGCGCACCAGTGTGCGAGGCACATTCAGCGCAACCAGCCGCAGACGATACCGATAGACCACCTCAAATATCGGGCGATAGAGCGCAAAGTCGAACCCCCACTGATTGCGCCAGTCGGAGAGCTCGATAAACCCCGACTCGGTAAGGCGGTTCAGCGTCCAGAGGTTCAAAGGATACTGCTTGGTGCGGTCGAACATCTCCATGCCCACAATCACCGAACGCCCTGCTTGAACGAGGGTTTCGATGACCTGCGCTTGAAATCGGTGGTGCTGGGCATTATCGTGTTGCTCCCCGATAAGGATGAAGGTGGCATCTTTGAGATAGGCAGGCAGTTGAGACATCGTTAGAGGGCGTCCTCTTCGCGTCTCGATAAGCGTGTTGGGAGGCACCTTCAACAGCCGTTGGCGTTTGGGGTTGCCTATCGGCAAAGTGTAGACCGACTGCTCGGTAGGGTTCTGCATAGAATTCTCAATTCGTGCCAAATGACCTGCTTTCCTGCAGGGAAAGGGTGTGAGGTCGCAAGTCGCACATTTTCCTACGAGGTAGAATCGTAGGAGATGGTCGAACTGCGCACTGGTCGGATAGCCCCTCATAGCACCGAGGCAGAGATGAGCACCCTCGGCGCGATGATGCTCGACCCCACTGCCATCGAGAAGGTATTGGAGATTCTACGCCCTGAGGATTTCTATCACCCTGCTCATCAGACAATCTGCGAGGTCATCTACTCGCTCCACGAACGGCGCATGGCAGTGGACCTGCTGACCGTGCAGGAGGAACTGCGCAGGCGCAATCAACTGGAAGAGGTGGGCGGGTTGCCTGCCCTTGTCGCCATCACCGAGAGCGTGCCCACCGCCTCTAATGCCGAATATTACGCTCGGATTGTAGAAGAGAAAGCCATCCTACGCCGGCTGGTACACGCCTCGCACGAAATCCTGCGCCTCGTGGACGAACCCGACCTGAGCGTGCAGGAGATTGTAGACCTCTCGGAGCATGCGGTGTTCCAAGTCTCTCAGCGTCGCATGGGACGCACCTTCGTGCAGATTGGCGAAAAGATACTGGACTCCTTAGAGCATTTCGAGGAGATTCAGAACTCTGGGCGGGGGATACTGGGCATCCCGACCCATTTCCCTGCTCTGGACCGCCTTACCTCGGGGCTACAACCTGCCGAACTTATCGTGTTAGCCGCACGCCCCAGTGTCGGCAAGACCTCGCTTGCCCTCAATATCGCCGAGAATGTGGCTCTGCGTGAGAATCGCCCTGTCGCCATCTTCAGCCTTGAGATGTCCAGCGACCAGCTGGTGCAACGCCTGCTCTGCTCGCTTGCTGGAGTGGATATGGAGCGGATTCGCCATGGGCAGCTGAGCGAAGAAGACTGGCAGCGCCTCAGGATGGCTGCGGAGCGTCTGTTCCGCGCGCCCATCTATATCGACGACACCACGAGCCTGTCCCCCCTTGAGATGCGCGCCAAGTGCCGACGCCTGCGCGCTCAGACTGGCGACCTCGCCCTAATCGTAATCGATTACCTCCAGCTGATGCGCTCTTCGAACCGGCGCGTAGAAAACCGCAACCAAGAGATAGGAGAGATTGCCCGCGCGCTCAAGCAGTTAGCCCGCGAGTTCCATGTGCCCGTATTGGTGCTCTCTCAGCTCTCCCGCTCCATAGAGAAGCGTGAGAACAAACGCCCCATCCTGTCGGACCTGCGCGACAGTGGCTCTATCGAGGCGGAAGCCGATGTGGTGATGTTCATCCACCGTGAGAACCCACTTGCCGACAAAGAGGGCGAAAAGGCTATCATCAAGGCTTCTCAGGATACCGACGCGGAAATCATCATCGCCAAACAGCGCAACGGACCGATAGGCAAAGTAATCCTGCGCTTCCAACCCGCCTTCTCGCGCTTTGTGACAATCGATACCACCTATAGCGATGTGGAGGTGTAGCGTGGCATAGAGAAGCAGGGGCGAGACGCCCATGCTACACCCTAAACTATGCTTTTAGGGTTTCCATTTCGGGGTGCTTGCTGAAGAACCGCTTGAGGGCGGGCCACACATCCTCTTTAGAGGTAATCTTCACCACGACCACGCGCGGGTCATCTCCAAATGCCTCGGTGAGCGCCTGTCCGAGAGGTGCCAAGCCTCCCGAACTGCCCCAGAGGTCGTTCGCAATCTCGCCATAGCCGATAAGGTTGGAGTATTCCACTAACCGACGCATATACTCCACTACCTCGTGGTCGCCCCAGTTATAGCCATCTGAGAACATGAAGGGGTAGATGTTCCACTCACGGGGGTTGTAGCGCTTTTCGATAATCTCCAACGCCAGCTTGTAGGCAGCGGAGAGGCGAGTCCCGCCTGAGTCGCCCGCGGAAAAGAAGGTATGCTCGTCCACCTCTTTCGCTTCCGTGTGGCAGGTTATGAACACGATTTCGGTGGCGGTGTATTTCGTGCGCAGGAACCGCACCATCCAGTAGTAGAAACTGCGGGCGATATAAGCCTCGAACTCGCCCATACTGCCCGACACATCGCGCATGGCAATCACCACGGCGTTGCGCTGACGCTCTGGCACGATTTCCCAGCTCTTGTAGCGCTTGTCCTCTTCCCGAATCTCCCAGCCGGGCTTGCCCTCTGCAGCATTGCGCTTCCACGCAGCGATGAGCGTGCGCTTCTTGTCCAAGTTCGCCTGCGCCCCACGCCGTGCAATCGTATCGAAGCGCACTTGGTCAGCGAGAATCTCTTTGGTGCCTTTCTCGCGCAGGTTGGGCAGGTGCAAATCCTCGAACACCATCTGCACCAGCTCTTCAATGGTGAACTCTGCCTCATAGAAATCAACACCTGGCTCGGTTCCTGCCTGCTTGCCAGCGCCTTGCCCTTGCTGACCTGAGCGCCCGATTACATCGCCGGGCTTGCTGTTGCCTTGCCCCTGCCCTACCCCCTTCTTGCCATGCGGGTCGTACCGAATATGGGGCAGTTCCAGCCCGCGAATGGGGATTTTGACAATCTTATCGCCATCCGCAGTGATAATATCCTGCTGGCTGATAATCTCGCCGAGATTCTCCTTGATAATCTCCTTCACCTTCTCGTTGTGGCGAAGGCGGTCCTTCTCGGCGCGACGATGCAAATCCCACGGGTCAGCAGAGAGCCAATAGCCCGGAATCGACTCACTCATAGTATCCCCCAACCTATTATACTCCATCCGAGATTATCGGGTTCCACAGGGCACTTCTGGAGTAAAAGAGCAGGGGCGTTTCTGCTTGCGCACTATTCTGTGGCTTGGGCGTCTCGCCCAAGCAAGCACACGGGCGGGGCGCCCGTGCTACGATTATGTGGCTTTGGCGTCTCGCTCATCCTCCCTGTCCCCCCTTACTAAGGCTGATAAGGGTACACAGTCTTGGTTCCACTTCAAAAGCCTTCGTGCAGGTTTCAGAGCGAACACCCTGCTCTCTTCACCTCGATAAGCCCTCACCCTCCCCGCCCCTCCCTCTCCCACAAGGAGAGGGAGGGAGCCAAACTCCCCTCTCCCAGTGGGAGAGGGGACGGGGGTGAGGGCTAAATAGGAGAGGGGCTGGGTGTGAAGGCTGAAACCGCTGGGAAACTCTGGCATTCACCCCGAAAGTGAACGAGTCAGAACCGCCACACGCGCTGAATGCCGTGCCTATCCAGCAACGCTTGGTAGTCGCTGAGAAGATGAGGGTTCTCATACACCTGATGAGGCTCCACCTTGCGCTCGATACAGAACGCCAGCAAGCACCCCACCGCCTCCCCGATGTTCCATTCTACAGGGTGCAGGCGATAACAGCCGTTCGTGATATGGGTCGTGCCGATATTCTTACAGGCAGGCAGGAGATTGCGCACGCGTATCGGCAGAAGTGCACCCAGCGGGATTTGGAACGGCAAGGCATCAATATCCAGATAGTTGTCGCCACCCGTGGTAGGGTGTAGGTCAATCCGATAGTGCCCTACCCCCACGCTGTCGGGAAACGGCTCTGCAAGCGTCTCACCCGGTCGGCACTTGGCACTGACATGCTGTTCGCACACAGTGAAGCGGGAGCGAATACGGCGCGACTCGCGAATGTAGGGCATCTTGGCGAACCCATCATCGGTTCCCGTGATTTCTGGGCAGAGATACAAACCCGGATAGCCTACACCCCCATCGGGGCGTGGGGCTTCCGTCTGGAGCCAGTAGAGCAGGCATTCTGAGAGTAGGCGCGCATTGCGCAGGTGCTTCGCTCGCTCATTCTCTGAAACCTCTATAATCGGTCCCAGAAAGTAGTCGTTTTGGGGCCAGTTGACTATCGTCTGAGGGCGTGGGGCAAGAGAGGGTTCATAGTGGGCAGGTTCCACAATCTGACGGTAGCGGAAGAGGCTGAAAGTGCCATCCTCCCCCAAAAGGCTCATTCGGCGCGGTTCCAGCGTAATCGGGTTCACATCCACCCACCCCAATAGCGGACCGTACCAGAAAGGTGGCTGATAGGAGCGCCAGAACTCATAGTGGGGCGGTTTGGAGATTGTGTAGTCGCCCTCTGGATGGTAGCCCAACGCCATACACCAAGTGATAGCCTGCATATTGAGGGGTTCGGGTTTGGGCTTTGCGTGCGGTTCCTCCGTATCGCGTTGTGCCTCTGCGCCTGTGACATGCTCGACGCCTGCGAGCGGGAGCAGGTCGCCCAACTCGGTGGCGTCGACCACATACTGGGCGTAGACATCGTGTTCCAAGCCTGTGCGCAAATCCATGACACGCACGGCACGCACAAAGTCGCCATCGGTAAGCACGGCGCGTGCCTTGTGCTGAGTGAGTATCTTGAGCCAGCCCGCCATCTGGGGGTAGGCAAGCATCGCATTCAGAACGGCAAGAGCGGCCTTTGGCTCGTGGCAGAGTCGGCTTACAAGCCCCCCGCCGGGGTTCAAGTAGGGGTCTTGGCGCACCGATTCCAGTAAGGGGTAGTAGCGTCGGTAATAGTCGCGTACCGCTTCACGGAAGGCGCGATAGCGTCGGGTACAGCCCTGCTCTTCGATCCAGCGGTGTTCATCGGGAGGCACGGCTTGCGTGGTGAGTTGCCCTCCAATCCAGTCGCTCTCTTCCACCAACAAGGTGGGGATTCGATGGGCAGAGAGCGCAATTGCACAGGCACACCCGCCCAATCCCCCACCTACTATCAGCACTGGTACTTCCATAGCAAAAGCTACATTTCTCTGCATAAAGAATCACACCTTACGAGATAGCTGAACACCCTGCTCAGAGGCTCTGTAGGTAAAGACACGTGGGGTTTCGACTCGCACAGTCAAAGGAGTGCTATAGGGAATGATAAACTCAAAACTTTTGGAAAGAGTTAGATTTTTTGCAGAATGATGTCCTATTGTTATAGGCGTAATATAGAAGGGATTAGTAACCTCTTCTTGGATATTTGCCGTGACTAGCTGAGCAATCCAGTATGCATATTGGCTCAATTGAGCAAATGTATTATTGTCAATGGTTTCTCGCTTTAGTTCTATCACGATAGCACGACAGCGTTTATTGCTATTATTTCTAAATAACAATACTATATCTGATCTTTCTCCTCCTATGCCAAATAGAACTTGATTGCCAAACCATTCCAGTCGCTCTTCGGAAGCAATCTCAAAATCCCTCATAAGTTCATCAAACTGGTATGCTATTTTATTTATTAACCAAAACTCTAAAATAGTTTCATATCTAAAAATTCCTTCTGAGTTGTATATACTTGTAAATATTGCTTTTTTATTGTATATTAAGTAATTACGAAACTTAAAATCTAGATACTTCTGTTGAATGAAGGACACCTGCTGAGGCGGATTATGTGGGACAGAGGTTGGGGTGGGTATAGTCGAGGTATGTTGAACTCTGTTTAGTAACCTCCTAATTTTCTCACTTTCTTCAGGGAGAATAGGGCTAACACTGCGTTCCCGCCCTGCTCCGTACAACTTACGAAAAATCAAGGTACTCAAGCGACCTTCATCTGTTATATCAATATAGGCAGTATTATCATCTAAATATTTTTGATAAGTTTTTTTGGGTTGTATTGGGATTCTTAGAGGGAGAATGTGACCAGAAATCCTTTCGTTGCATCCAGAGCAGACCACTTGGTTCTCTTGAATTTTTGAATCAAACCTCTTACAGTAAGGACATCGTGCTAATATTTGTCCTGCTGGGTGTTCTATGTCGACCTCCGTATCCTCATAAACGAAATAGCCCTTATCACTAACAGGTCTTGGCTCCCAAACGCCGAGAAAACCTCTACTACCGGAAGGCTCATCCACACGGCGTTGATAGAAAAATATCTCAGTATTCTGTATTATATTTGACAAATCTGATAGTATACTAAAGAAACCTTTGGTCAAAACAATTCGATCGTCTGCAACAGAAACAGGGTACTTGACCCCTGCAACTTGCGTTCCTATATGCACTGGCAAGGAAAACTTGTCTACGACCAGCACAACCGCATTATTTACCATTGACTTTTTTCAGTTTCTCAACCAGCCTTCGACGGTATCGCACAGGACGATTCTTTACTAATAGGCGCTTGGTGGCTGGGTTGTGGAACACGAGGATGTACGAATGCACATTCATCGCTTGATAGGGACGCGCTCCAAACGGACGGAACCCACCCGAACGATAATAACGCCACACATATAGGTCAAAAAGCTCAAACCCTATCTCATGCATTATCTGAATGACATCGGAATGAAGAGGCAAGATAATTCGGCTTCGTCCTATACGATAATCCGCAACAAACACTGCAACATATCTCCCACGCTTCAACACTCTTCTCATCTCCTCAAAAGCATGAGACAACTCAGAAAGGAACTCATCATAATCCTCTATCGTGCTGAGGTCGTTCGGAAGTGAAGAATAGCGTATCATGTCGGCATAGGGGATGTCGGTTACGATTGCGTCAACCGAGTCGGCTTTGAGAGGGAGTTGACGGGCGTCTGCCCGAATCAGCACTTGATGGTGGACATATGGTGCCTCCTCAAACAGAGAACCTGTCTGAAGGGCTTGCAGTTTTTGGCGCGCAATTGTAAGGGCTTGGGGATTGATGTCGATATTTATCGAACGCCTCTTTTGAAGAGCACACTCGACCGCCACCGTGCCCCCACCACAAAACGGGTCTAAGACAAGTTCATCGGGACTGCTCAATCGCTCCACAAAAGCCCCCATCACTTGGGGCAAGATTTTTGTCGGATACTCTGCGATGTTATGCGGAAATGGAACCTGGGCTGAGCGCCCCAGATCGATGACCGACTTATACCCGACTTGTGCCTCAAAACTATCCTCTTCCCGAACCAGAGCCATACCAGCATGATACCAGACACTCTGCATATCTCCTACTGGCTTGCGAGGCTGGAATCAGGTACACTCTAATCAGCGATGAAACGGTACTACATCACGACGCCCATCTACTATGTCAATAGCGTTCCACACATCGGCACGGCACTGACCACGGTGGTGGCAGATGCGTGCGCACGCTTCCAAAAACGGCGAGGGCGCGCCGTCTATTTCCTCACAGGCACCGATGAGAACGCCCCGAAGGTGCACCGTGTCGCCCAAGAGAAAGGCATTCCCACCCAGCAGTTCGTGAACGAGATGGCGGAGGTATTCGAACGCACTTGGCGCGAACTCCATATCGAATACGATGTGTTCATCCGCACAACCGAAGAGCGACACAAACGCACCGCCACCGAGGTGTTCCGACGCCTGCGCCAGCAAGGCGACATTTACGAGGGACGCTACGAAGGCTGGTACTGTGTGTCGTGTGAGACCTTCTTCGCCCCGACCAAAGTGGGCGCAGGGAATACCTGCCCCGATTGTGGCAAACCGCTGGAGTATCGCGATGAACCGTGCTACTATTTCCGCCTCTCTGCTTATGAAGACCGCCTCCGCAAGCATATCCTGAGCCATCCGCACTTTATTGAGCCTGAGGTACGACGCAACGAGACACTCGGCTTCATGGCGGAAGGGCTACAGGATGTAGCGGTCAGCCGAAGTGGAACTGATTGGGGCATTCCCGTGCCTGACGACCCTTCCGGTGCGGTAATCTATGTCTGGTTCGATGCCCTCTTGAACTACCTTACCGCCACCGATTGGCTCGACAAGGGCGATGCCTACCTTGAGATTTGGCCCCCCGACCTGCAACTGATGGGGAAGGATATTCTACCCCGCTTTCACGCCACCATCTGGCCCGCTATGCTGATGGCGTTGGGCATTCCCCTTCCCGAACGGCTCTACGGACACGGCTGGTGGATTGTGAACAAGCAGAAGATGTCCAAGTCGCTGGGCAATGTGTACGCCCCGCTGGAGGTAGCACAGGCACTCAGCGATGCAAGTGGCTGTGAACTGCCCTACGCCATAGACGCCTTCCGCTACTATATGCTTCGGGAGATGCCCACCGATTCGGACGCCGAGTTCAGCCTTGAAGGGCTGGAGACCCGCTATAATGGCGACCTGGCAAACGACCTCGGCAACCTCGTCCATCGTACGCTCTCGATGATGAACCGCTACTTTGGAGGGCGCATCCCGCAAGGCGCACGGGTCGACGAGCCGTTGGCAAACCTCTTCCAGCAACAGCTGGCGACGGTTGAAGAGGCGTACGAGGCGGTCGATTTCCCGCGCGGTCTGCGTGAAGCGTGGGAGATTATCGGTGCCATCAACCGCTACTACGACGAGCAAGCCCCGTGGTCGCTGGTGAAGGCAGGCAACACCGAGCGCGCTGGGCAGGTGCTTTATGCAGGGCTATCTGCCATTCGCATCCTAAGCGTTTTGGTGGAGCCTGTTATGCCTGCGGTGGCACGCGAGATGGCGCGCCAGCTGAACCTGCCCGATGTGCCCCCGTGGAGCGCAACCCACGAGTTGAACGCCCTTCCCATAGGGCACACTGTCGCCTCTCCCACGCCCATCTTCCCACGCCTTCAAGCGAAGCCTGCTCCTACCCCACCAAAATCAGAGCCTGCACAGGGTACACTATCTCCATCGGCTATGAGCGAGACCATCACGATTGACGATTTCAAGCGTATCCACATACGCGTGGCAACGATACGCTCTGCAGAGCGCATCCCGAACGCCCAGAAACTGTACAAACTCACCGTTGACCTGGGCAGCGAGACGCGCACGCTCGTCGCAGGAATTGCAGAAACCTATACCCCCGAAGAGCTGGTGGGACGCCAGATTGCGGTGCTGGTGAACCTCCAGCCTGCGGTCATACGCGGAGTAGTCTCGGAGGGCATGCTCTTAGCAGCGGATGTGGAGGGCAAGGCGGTGCTTCTCTCGCCCGATAAGCCCGTTCCAGAAGGCAGTATCGTGCGATGAGTCGAGTGCAAACGCCCCCTGCCAAACCTCTGCCTCCCATCATCCAGCGGGTATGGCTGGATGAGAAGCAGATTCGACGCAAAGTGCGCCAACTCGCCCGCCAAATCGACCGCGACTATGAAGGGTTGCTCCCCCATCTTGTGACGATTATGAAGGGCGGTCTGTTCTTCCTCACCGATTTGGCGCGCGCCCTTACTATCCCCCACACGCTCGACTTCTTAGCCATTACCTCCTACGGTCCGCAAAGCCAAAGCGGGGAGGTGCGCATCACCAAAGACTTAGATGAGCCGATTGCGGGGCGCCATGTGCTCATCGTGGAGGATGTGCTGGACACAGGGCTGACCCTCTCCTACATCTTTCGCAACTTGGAGCGTCGCAAACCTGCCAGCCTGAAGGTGTGTGTGCTGTTAGACCGTCCCTATCGTCGGCTCATTGATATCCCGATTGCCTACAAGGGCTTCGATGCCCCCGACGAGTTCCTTGTAGGCTACGGCTTAGATTGGCGCCAGCAGTACCGAAGCCTGCCCTATATCGGTATCATCAAGCCCGAAGTACTAAGAGCCGAAATGAGCGGTTAGGATTTCTTCATCAGCGCTTCAATACGGTGAGTCAACTCTTGAACAGGGTACAATTTCCCTGATGGTCATTTTGGGAATCGACCCTGGCACAGCCACGATGGGCTATGGGGTGGTAGAGAAGGTTGGGAATCGGCATCGCGCGTTGGCGTACGGTTCACTTCAGACCCCCAAGAGCCTCACTCTGCCCGAGCGACTGCTGAAACTTCACGAGGGTGTGCTTGCGCTGATGGAGCATTATCAACCCGATGTGGTGGTAACCGAGCAGGTGCTGTTCAGCACGAACCGTCGCACTGCGATGCAGGTGGCGCGGGCGGTCGGAGTGGTGCTACTGGCGGTGGCTCAGCGCGGTCTCCCCTGGTACGAATACACGCCCCTGCAGGTGAAGCAGGCAGTCACAGGCTACGGGGGAGCGGATAAGGCGCAGGTGCAGACGATGGTAGCGCGC
>FWWL01009835.1_pt1 | contig 11349 bp, 10 predicted proteins | sample 2228331 | NCBI WGS metagenome assembly FWWL01 (sample SAMEA103939775, study PRJEB20133) | metagenome
CTATAATATCACCTTCCTTAATTTTCTGACCAACCTTAACAACTGGTGTGTGATGAATAATTGTCCCCTGATTCGATCTCTGAAACTTAATAAGTTTATATTCATCAATCCCAAATAAATCACCTTCCTTATCATCAGGAACAACGATAACTTTATAAGCATCAACATAAACCACTGTTCCACCTCTACGTGCAAGGACTAATGTTCCTGAATCCCTTGCAATTTTAGCTTCCATTCCTGTTCCAACAATGGGAGGTTCAGGAATAAGAAGTGGAACAGCTTGCCTTTGCATATTAGAACCCATAAGTGCTCTATTTGCATCATCATGCTCTAAAAATGGTATAAGGGATGAAGAAGGAGAAACAAGCTGTCTTGGTGATATATCAACGAATCTAACTTCTTTTGGAGACACTACCTTATATGTTCTTCTATGCCTTACAAGAACTCTTTTCTCCTCTACCCTATTATTACTATCAACCTTTACACCACCCCCCGCAATTTTATAATCAATCTCTTCATAAGGAGCAACATAAACTACTTCATCCGTTAAAACAGCATTTTTCACTTTTCTCAAAGGTGTTCTAATAAAACCAAAATCATCAACCCTCGCATAAGTAGTTAAAGACAAAACCAGACCTATATTTTGACCTTCTGGAGTTTCAATGGGGCAAATTCTTCCATAGTGAGATGGATGAACGTCTCTTACCTCTATTCCAGCATTCTCTCTTGAAAGACCACCTTTACCAAGAGCAGAAATTCTCCTTTTGTGAGTAAGCTCAGAAAGGGGATTGGTTTGATCAAGAAATTGAGAAAGTGTATCACTTGTAAAGAAGTTCGTAAAGGAAGCAGTTATGAGTTTAGGATTAAATAACCTTTTGGGTGTTACTTCTTCCATCTCAGTCAATAATTTCTCTTTAATAGCTCTTGAAGCTCTTATAAGTGAATTCCTAAAATGTTCATAAAGCCTTTCACCTACTCTTCTAATCCTACGATTTGATAGATCATCAACATCATCTTCTATTTCCTCTCCTCTATACAAATCTAATAATCTTTTCATTATAACAACAAAATCCTCCTTTGTGAGTTTATAAACATTAGCATCAGGTTTATTAACTCCCTTTTCTTCATGCTTTAATCTCAAATTTACTTTAAACCTTCCAATTTCACCAAGGAATAATTTATCACCTGAAAAGAAAAAGTCATCAACATATTCCTTAGCATCTAGAAGGCTTTTAGGAGGTGTATATCTTAAAACTCTATAAATGTTTGCTAATGCCTTTTGAACATCCTTTATACGATCTTGTCTAAATGTTGTTATCAAGGCTTCAACAGCAGGATCTTGCGTATTCAAAACTTTAATTCTCTTAACACCTTCTTTCTTCATATCTTCTATGAATTTTTCAGTAATTTCCTTCCTTATAAACTCCCCTTTCTCAGTTACAACCTGAAAAACTAATTCACCCGTTTCTTCACTAATAACATCATCTGCAAGAACATAATTACCCGTCAAAAGACGTTCATCATCCAATGAAATCTCCTCAACATCTAAGAAGTTATAAATCATTGATTTATAATCTTCATAACCTAAAATCCTTAAAAATCTCGTAACAGGTATTTTCCTTCTTTTTGAAACAGTCATGCTTATAACTTTTGAACCATCAATAGTAAAACTAATCCAAGGGCCTCTATAAGGGACAAGAAGTGCAGTATAAACAACAGTTTCCTTTTCCTGTATAGTGAAATAAACACCAGGCGCTCTGTGAATTTGGTTTAAAACAACTCTTTCCACACCATTTATTATAAATGTTCCTTTCGGTGTCATATAAGGAATGTCAGCAAAATATATTTCTTGCTCTATCTCACCTTCTACAACTTTTGTTTGAGGTCTTATCTTTTTAAGACGAATTTTTACAAATAAAGGAGCAGAATAAGTTAAATTTTTTTGAAGACATTCTTCAATAGTATACCTTGGCTTCTCAACCCTATAACCGAGATATTCAAGAACATATCTTCCCTGTAGATCAATAATTGGGAAAACCTCTTTAAATAAACCATGTAAACTATCATTTGTTCTTTGGTCAACTGGCAAATCTTCTTGCAAAAAATTTTTATAAGATTCTATTTGAACAGTTAGTAAATCAGGCATTTCATGAAGTTCTTTTTTATAACCAACTCTTTCTACTTTTTGGATCATAGACTATGAACCTCCGATTTCATACTGTAAGCCCACAAGGGGGCTTATTTCAACTCAATTTTTGCACCTACTTCCTCTAACTTCTTCTTTATTTCTTCTGCTTCCGCCTTCGAAATTCCTTCCTTAATAGGTTTTGGAAGGTTATCAAGAAGTGCTTTTGCTTCTGCAAGTCCAAGACCCGTGATTTCTCTAACAACCTTTAAAACTTGAATTTTCTTATCACCTGCATCAGTAAGAACCACATCAAATACTGACTTCTCCTCAACTGGTGATGTAGATTGAGCAGTTGAGCTTACCGCAACTGCGGCAACAGGAACAGAAGCGGACACACCAAACTTTTCTTCAAGAGCCTTAACAAGCTCTGCTAACTCAATAACTGTGAGGCCTTCTATTGCCTCAACTATCTGCTCTACTGTTAACTTTGCCATATCGCTATTCCTCCTTTTTGTTTTTTATTTCATTAAGAACAATGACTAAATTAGTTATTAAGCCCTTTAAACTATAAACAAGTTTGAAAATGGGAGCATTTATAGTAGACACAACTTTTGCTCTTAATTCGCTAACAGATGGTAATTTTGAAAGGGCTTCCAATTGCTTCTCATCATACTTAACTCCATTTAAATAGCCCAATTTTAAAGCTCCTTTATTAGTTTCACTAATAAATTCAGCTATTAATTTCAAGGGCTGGATTTCATCTCCCATAACAAAGACAAATGCATTAGTTCCTTCAAACTTTTCAAATATATTTATATTCATATCTTTTAGTGCCAATGTAAACAATGTATTTTTTATAACTTTCATCTTGGCATTATTTTCTTTAAGCCTTCTCCTAAGCAAATTGATTTCTGCAACATTCCAACCTTTATAATCAATAACATAAAATCCCTTTGAATTTGAAATTAAGTTCTTTGCTTCATTTAAAATTTCAACTTTCTTTTGTTTTGACAGACTTATCATCTTCCTCTCTCCCTTAAAATCCTATAAATATCACTCAAAGAAAGTTTAATAGCTGGACTCATAGTTAGAGAAATGTAAGAGGACCTTATGAAAGAGCTTTTTGCACCAGATGGCTTATTTTTAATAACTTCTTCAAAGACCGTAATAACATTTTCATATATTTGTTCTTCAGAAAACGAAACCTTACCAACCGGTAGATGGATATTACCACTCTTATCAAGCTTATACTCTATCCTACCTTTCTTAAGCTCCTTCACAACCTGACCAACCGGTAGATGGATATTACCACTCTTATCAAGCTTATACTCTATCCTACCTTTCTTAAGCTCCTTTACAACCTGACCAATTTCATTAGTAACACTTCCAGTTTTTGGAGAGGGCATAAGACCTCTTGGACCAAGAATTTTACCAAGTTTTCCAAGTTCAGGCATAACATCAGGTGTTGCAACAACAGCATCAAATTCAAGCCAACCTTCTTTTATCTTTTCAAGATATTCAGAAAAACCAACATAATCAGCACCTGCATCTTTTGCTTCCTTTTCCTTTTCAGGATCTCTTACAATAGCAAGAACTCTTATTTTTCTTCCTGTTCCATATGGTAAAACAACTGCACCCCTTAGTATTTGATCAGCTCTCGTAGGGTCTAAGTTAGTTTTTATAGAAAGTTCAACAGTTTCATCAAATTTAACACTCTTTAAATCCTTAACAATTCTGATTGCTTCAAGAATGGGATACTCCTTTGAAAGGTCATATTTCTTTAACAATGTAAGGTATCTTTTACCATGCTTAGCCATTTTAGTCCTCCACCACTTTAATTCCCATATTTTTTGCTGTTCCTTCTATAATTCTCATTGCAGCTTCTATATCAATTGTATTCAAATCTGGAAGTTTAAGTTGTGCAATTTCTCTTAGTTGTTTCCTTGTAATTTTACCCACAACCTCATGACCTGGACGATGTGCAGCAGTTTCAATACCAGCAGCCTTTTTGATTAAGAAAGAAGCGGGAGGTGTTTTTATAACAAAATCATAACTTCTATCCTTGTAGATCGTAATTTCAACGGGAAGGATCATACCTATTTTGTCCTTAGTAGCATCATTAAACTTCCTGACAAAATCCATTATATTGACGCCATGTTGTCCAAGAGCAGGTCCAACAGGTGGAGCTGGTGTAGCTTGCCCTGCTGGCAATTGCAATTTAACCTTTGCTGTTATTTCCTTTTTTACAGCCATATAAACCCCCTTTATGTTATTCTCTCAGCCTGAATAAAATCAATTTCAAGCTCACTTGGTCTCCCAAAGATATCAGCCCTTACCTTCATCTTTGACTTTTCAGGAAAAACTTCTATAACTTCACCTTCCCTATCCTTAAATGGACCAGCTACAATTCTAATTTTCTCACCTTTTATAAATGGTGATCGTGATTTTTTCCTTTCATTTTCTCTTTGAACAATCTCTTCAATATGTCTAATCTCGTCTTGTGTTAGTCGTAAAAAAGTATAATTACCTTCTGCATCTTTTGAAAGGATAGCTTTAATACTCGTAGCCTTTACTATTAAATCCACTAAATTGGGATCTTCCTCCATCTCAACAAAAACATATCCCTTATATACAGGTTTTTCAATCCTAACCCTCTTAATCACCCCTTTAATTTGCTTTGTTTTTTCAATTGTTTCAACAGGAACCAAAACTCTACTAATTTTATCTTTCAGGTTCATATTTTCAATAAGGTTTTCTATAATTTGCTTAACTTTCTTCTCTCTGCCAGCACTTGTATGAAATACTATCCAAACCTTCTCTTTCACATCCATACTTATCCTCCAAAGGCTTTTATGATATAGGCTACGATTTGCGATACTACAAAATCAATAACAAATATGTATATACTTAAAATTATAGAAACTATAAAAACTGCAAGCGTTCCAGCTATTATTGATGCCCTTGAAGGAAAAGTTAATTTTTTTGTTTCATCTATTGATTCGCTAATAAATTTAGGAAAAAATTTTACACTATCAATGAGCTTATTCATGATTACTAAACCTTCTTCTCTAAGTGTTCAGTATGTTTCCTACACCACTTACAGTATTTCATAAGAGCTAACTTCTCTTTCTTATCTCTATTTTTGGTAGTTTTATAGTTTCTCCTTCCACAATTTTTACATTCAAGAGCTATTATAATGCGCATAAGCGAGACCGGAGGGAATTGAACCCCCAACCTGCGGATTTGGAATCCGCCGCTCTACCAAGTTGAGCTACGGTCTCTTAGTAAGTCCGAAAATTATAAAGGACAAAAAATTTTCTTAACTTTCCCTCCTTCAAACCTAAAATAAATACCTTTTTTTATAGTCTTTACCTTCCTTCCTAAAACATCATAAATTCCATCACTTACTGGAAGTTTAAAGCTTTCTTTGACAGAACTATTTTGATTCATAAATCCAAAGCTACCTCTATTGGGATTCCAATTGCTCACAACCATATCCAACGACTTTGAATACTTATAAAAAATTTTAACTTTTGAAATACCATTTAAAGCAGTTTTTGGGATTGAAATCCATCCATCCTCTTCACTATATACAAAGTGAGAGCCATATAAATTAGCATTTAGATAAATTGAGTCAATTGAATGGATTGGTTTATGTTTTAGCGTAAAAACATGGTGATTTGAACTATTTATATCAAAAATTTCAAATGTATCAATTATATAAGCATTATCCAAATCTGCAAAGTAAATGTATTCACTTACAAGATTATTGCCTATATTGAATGTCCAAACAGGATTAGTGAAATTGCCACCTTGATTTTTAAATACATATAATGAATTCCACCATCCACCAACTGCTAAATCTAAATATCCATCACCATCAATATCACCAAGTGCAACCGCAGAAATATAAGTTCCTATATTTGATATTACAATAGGATTGGTATTTAGAACTCCATTATTGTTAATGTAAATATGAACATTGGATAAACTTGGACTTTGATTAGTATTTGCAACTACAATATCTAAATATCCATCATTATTAACATCACCAACCGCTACTTGATTACCATAACCTAGAACGTTTGACTGCCAATTTTGAATGCTACTTAAAACACCATTATTATTTAGATAAAGCCTGGCTTTCCCTCCACTCAATGCTACAAACAAATCCAAATCACCATCATTATCAACATCAAAAAACTTACCACCGTATGAAAAAATACTATCTAAGGATTGCCAATCTGGATTATTATTTAAGCTATACCCATTAGAAAGATAGAGCTTAATAGGTTCTGGCGCATTATTATACTCATTGCCACAAAAAAAAGCAAAATCAGCATAACCATCACCATTTACATCGCTATTTGCAACACCAAAGCATCTAAATGTATCAGAAACCCAAGAAGGATTAGGATTTAGACCACTAGATGTATTTAAATAAAGAACATTTCTTTGCTTAGACCAATTTTGATAATAACAACTAAATCCAGCAACCACAACATCCAAAAGCTTATCACCATTCACATCACCAACAGATAAATGTCCATGACATTGAGCGTCATTAGAAAGCCAAGAAGGTGAAATGGAAGGATTACCATTAAAATTAAAGTAAATACCATTCTTCTGGCTTGCCATATCATTTCCATTTGAAATTATTATATCCTTATAACCATTCCCATCAATATCTACTAGAGCTAAACCTGTTGAATAGTAGCCTGCTGTTGTTTCAAAAGAAGGGTTGCTTGGATATGGTATCTGTAAGAATAAAAGATACATAATGAAATTTTAAAGTTGCTCCTCCCATACATTAAAATTTTAAGCTTGACTAATGAATTATTAAAAAAATTATTTGAAGTTGGCGATTATAGAAGTGTTCTAAATTCCATAAGAAATTACAATTTAGATAAGTATAATGAAGACCTCATTAAATGTTATGCACTATTATTTTTAGACGATTTAAAAGGCTCAAAGATTATAGCAAATAAATATCAGAATGATTTAAACTTTCTGTTTACAAAAGCTTATATGAGCTTTTATCAAATGGAGGAAAAAATTAGTATTGAGATTGCTGAAAATATAGTAAATAATGAAAATGTTTTGGATTATATAAAGCTTGAAAGCTATATAATTATGATAAATAGTCTAGTAAGAGTTGGTAAATTCTCAGAGATTGAAAAATTTTATAAGGAAGCATTGGAATATGCACTTTATAGGAACTTATTTGTTTATAGGTCAATAATTGATTTTGTTTATTATATGAATATAGATAGGATATATGAGGATGAAAATTTCAAAAAAGTTCTTCTTAGAACAGAATTTGAACTTAAAAATTACAATAATTTAAACTACTATGCACTAAATCTTCTCTATAATGCAGCAGCTTTTGCTACTCAGTATCAAATCGAATCTGCAAACAAAAGACTTAATTTGGCTTATGAAGTTTTAAAAAGGATTGGCTCAACCTCATTACTATCAAGATATTTTCTAACCAAATACTTTGTCGCTATCTATACTGAACAATTTGAAATTGATGATTTGAAAAGGGCATTGGAATATGCCGAAATTTCCCAAAACTATATAAACAAGGAATTGGCTTTGAATTATATCACATCCTATTATATTTCATTTGATAATTACAATAAAGCTTATGAAGTGCTAAAAGAATATGAGACATTTATATCAAATATAAACAGGGAATTCCCAAGATTTCTATCTCTAAAAGCAGCTTTTTTGTCAAAAACCGGAAAATACAAACAAGCATTAGAATTACTTGATAAAGCATATACACTTGCAAAAGGAAAGTTCCACAAGGTTTCAATAAAGTTAGAAAAATGTTTAGTATTTAAAAAAATGGGTGATTTTGAAAGTGCCTACAATTTATTTTTAGAATTGTTAGAAGAAAAGGAAATACTCTATCAAGCAATGGAAAAATTCATCCTAAAAGAGTTAAAGCCGATTTTCAAAATGTATTTAGAAAGGAATAAAAAGCCAAGTGAAAATTTTGTGAAACTTATTATAAAATCAAATTTAGATGATGAATTTGAAATACCAAATATACAAAGCTATATGGATGAGAAGGATATTCTAAAAAGGATTGATAGGATTAAAGATAAGATAGTTTTAGGAAATTTAAAGAAAAAATTGAAATATCACATATACCTCTTTGGGAAGCTTAAAGTTGTAATTTTGGGTAAAATTTTATACGAAGAAAACTTTGATAGACCAATAAATGCAAGAGTCTTTAAGTATTTCCTCATAAATAGAAACAAATTTCTACCAAAGGAAAAAATTTTTGATGATCTGTGGCCAAATGATGAGCCTAAAAAAGCTTCACAAAAATTACATACAATTGTAAGCAACATAAGGAAAATTTTAATAGATAATGAAATCATAAGAAGTTCGGGAGGTAGCTATGGATTATTTACGGATGACAGGTTTTATATAGATGTGGAAGATTTTGAGAATTCTATAAAAAGTGCAATTGCAATAGCTTATAGGGATGAAGAGAATGCAATTTCAAAAATTATTCATGCATTTGACATTTACAGTAATGACTTGCTTGAGGGTGATCTATATGAAGAGTGGATTTATGTTGAAAGGGAAAGATTAAAACAATTACTATCACAAGGTATTTTACTGCTTTGTGAATTACTAAGCAAAAGAAATTTGGAGCATTTAGCAATTGCTTATCTTGAAAGCACACTCTTTCGAAATCTAGATAATAAGGTTTTTAACAAATTGATTAACTTGCTTAAAAATAAATCACTTAATGATAGGATTGAATTTTGGAATAGCTATATAAAGAGAGCCTTGGGATGAAGTTTTATAATGAGTTTTTAAATATTGAATTTGAAATTCCTAATCATATAAATCGTATAGTCTCATTAGCACCTGATATAACTGATATACTAAGTTTCTTAGGATTATTTGATAAAGTTGTAGGTGTTAGTGCTTATTGTTATCGTCCAAGTGAAGCAAGAGAAAAACCAAAGCTTGGAGGTTATTTAAAGGTAAATGTTGAGTTATTAAAAAAATTGAACCCTGATATTGTTCTTACTACAAGTGGTGTCCAAAGGAAGGTTAATGAAGAATTATTAAGGGAAGGTTTTGTGATATTTACAACAAAGTTAGCAAATAGTATATTCGATATATTGGATAATGTTATTAGGATTGGTAATTTATTTTCAATTCCTAAAATTGCTTATGAAAAGGTAAATGAACTATTTGAAATTATAAATAGTCTGAAATCAAATAGTATCAAAGGAAGGTATTTCGCAGAGATTGACCTTTCACCTGAAATAACATTTGGTTCAAATTCATATATTACCCATGCTCTTTATCTTATTGGATATGAAAATGTATTTATGGATGATAGAAGAAATTACTTTTTAGCAGATTATGAAAAGCTTAAAGAGCGAGATATTGATTTTATAATATACGAGCCAAAGCCTGAAAAAATCAAAAAACCAAATTTGGATGAAATTGTTGAAAGATACAACAAATTAGGACTTGGTAATCTAAAAGCAGTTAAGGAAAGAAAAATTATAATTACACCAGGTGATTATATTGCACATTATGGACCAAGCTTTATTAGTGAAGTTTCAGTTTATTTAAAAAATGAAATTGATAAATTACTTTAAAATTATCAACAAGAGTGAGGGATACATACTTGCTCGGGTGGCGAAATTGGTAAACGCGGTAGGCTCAGAACCTACTGCCCTTTTGGGCTTGCGGGTTCAAGTCCCGCCCCGAGCATCTAAAAAACAATTCCAAATGAATAATTTTCAAAATCTTTAACCACTTCGATCATATCTAAAAATTCATTTAAGTTCATGCTTTCAACTTTATTCAACAACTCATCTTTTGTCAAAATTTTATTTGAAAAAAGATATTCACCTAGGGCATAAAATAAGTAATTTGGATGTGATTCAAAATCAATAGTAATAGATGTTTTAAACTTCTGTTTAAATTTATCAAAATTCACCAAATAATCCTCTAAATTTTCAAGAACTCTTTTAATCTCTAAAATCACCTTTTCATAAGATTTTTTCTCAACATTATAAGCAATCGAAAATACAGCAACTTCATTATAAAAATCCAAAGATGTATGAATATCGTATAGAAGACCATTTCTCTCCCTTATTTCATCAAAGAGTATAGAGCTAGCACCACCTCCGAGCATTTGGCTTAAAAGCATTAAATGCATTCTAAAATTCTGGTAACCAAATATAGGAATACCCATCGTCACATAACTATTAAGTCCATTATAATATCGTTTTTCAATCCTTGAAGGTTTATAATTCTTAAAAGTTTTCAAGTTCCCTTCATATTCAAACTCTAAATAAAAGTTATCTTTTATAAATTTCAAGAGCTCCTCTTCTTTGAAATTACCACTAATTAGAAGAATCACATTATCTTTTGAAAATACTTCATTTTTCCTTTTAATTAAATCATCCTTACTGAATTTCCTGATATTAGAAGGTGTTCCAAGAATATTTCTTGAAAGTGGATGGTTTTTGAAAATTGCTTTATTGAGATAATAATAACTCATCTCTTCGGAATCATCTAGACTCTCTTTGTATTCTTGGATTATTACATTTTTTTCCTTTTCATAATCCTCAAATGTTGGATTTAAGATAATATCAAAAAAAATGTCAAGAGCTCTAAACAATTTTTCATTTAAAACACTCGTATAAATAATAAGACTCTCTTTGTTAGTGCTTGCATCTATCGAATTGCCGTATAATTCAAAAAATTCACTTATCTCAAAATATCTATACTTTTTTGAACCTTTAAAAATGCAATGCTCTAAGAAGTGAGTAATACCGGACTTTTCTTCGGAGCGTGAACCTATCTTTGAATAAATTATAATATGTGAAAGTTTTGATCTTTGATTTAAATCCAAAAGTAGAGGGATGTTATTGAACTGGTAGAGTCTCAACTTAATTCGAAACTCAAAAATTTTAAAGGAAATAATTTAAAGATTATCCAGCAAAAAGAATCCTTCTTACATTAGCCCTTAATTTGACTTAACAACCTTAAATACACTTCTATTATTGCCATTTCTAACTTCTATGAAATAAATTCCATCCTTACCGTTAATATCAATTTCAATGCTATCTTTATTCTTAAATTCCTTTCTCATAACCTCCCTTCCAGTTATATCCCTTATAATTATTGATACGTTATCATATGCCTTTTTAAATTGTATTTTTATT
>FWWL01009838.1_pt1 | contig 11348 bp, 8 predicted proteins | sample 2228331 | NCBI WGS metagenome assembly FWWL01 (sample SAMEA103939775, study PRJEB20133) | metagenome
AACGGGACTTAGTCAAGAGCGTCAATATTTTAGATAGATACGATGTGGATATAGGTATATGTTCAGAAAATTCTTGATGAGATACAGGTCTACTTCTGTTTTGTTGTAGAGCAAGATATACCAGGATTTGAATAGCAGTGATAGTCGTGTTGCTGAACATAATTAAATCCCGTTGTTAGTTTTTTAGGGAACGAGTTATTATAAACTCGTTCCCTTTTTTGTCTTTATGATACTGCCTGTAATACCTGCTTTACATCTTCACGAGCATCTTTGCCGATAGGTTTCAGGTCGTACTTTTCCTGCAAGATTTTTAATACATTTGGAGTTATAAAAGCAGGTAAAGCAGGACCTAAACGGATACCTTTTACACCTAATGATAATAGAGTTAAAAGAACCGCAACGGCTTTTTGCTCAAACCAACTAACCACCAAGGTAAGTGGTAAGTCATTTACACCACAGTTAAATACTTTTGCAAGGGCAAGGGCTGTTTGAATAGCACCGTAAGAATCGTTGCACTGACCCATATCCAGTAAACGAGGGATTCCTTCAACCTCACCATAATCATAGTCCCGTATTCGGTATTTCCCACAACCTAATGTAAGAATCAAGGATTCCTTCGGGGTGTTTTGAGCAAAATCTGCAAAGTAATTGCGTCCGGGTTCTGCACCATCACAACCACCAATCAGGAAAATATGTTTAATCTTCCCTGCCTTTATAAGGTCTATCAATTTATCTGCAACAGATAAAATATATGTCCAGTGAAAACCAATTGTGCTCTCTTTAATCTCGGTGGGTTGGAGAGGTCCTATTTCAAGTGCTTTTTTGATAACCGGTGAAAAATCGCCATCTTTTAGACGAGGAGCACCGGGAACACCTGTGCAGTGAAGTGTAAATAATCTATCAAGATAGGTATTGTGACTTGCAGGAATAAGCACGCAGTTTGTTGTTACTACAATGGGACCACCAAATCTTTCAAATTCTTTTCTCTGGAGTTGCCATGCTCCACCATAGTGTCCTGCAAAGTGTGGATATTCTCTTAATTTAGGGTACATGTGACCGGGTAGCATTTCACCGTGTGTATAAACTTTGATTCCCGTTCCTTTTGTTTGTTCTAACAATTGTTTTAAATCCAGCAGGTCATGGCCGGTAATTAAGATACCCGGACCCTCCTGAATGCCTTCTTTTACTTTTACAGGGGTAGGGTTTCCAAAAGTTTCAACATGGGCATTGTTGAGAAGTTCCATTGTTTTTAGATTCATTCTGCCACATTCAAGAACGAGTTCCAGAAGATGTTCCATATCAAAGTTCACATTGGTCATAGTGGCGAATAGAGCACGCTCAATAAATTCCTCAATTTCCGGGTCTGTCTTTCCCAAGCGTCTTGCATGGTGTTTGTAAGCACACATTCCTTTCAACCCATATAACAGGGTTTTCTGCAAGGATTCCATATCTGCGTCTTTACCGCAGACACCTTTTTGTGTGCATCCAGTTCCATTAAAGGTTTGTTCACATTGGTCGCAGAACATGTTAGCCATAGTTCAATCTCCTTATGGTTAGAATTTATTTTATAATATATATAATAGATATATTATATCTATATTATACAAAATTATTAAAACAAAATGCAAATTTTTTTAAGGAATAATAAACACGGTGCAATTGTTTTATTGAACGAATTTGAGAAAACTCTAACTCAACAGAGGAGAAAATAAAATGAATAGTTCAAGAAGAGAATTTTTAGTTGCAAGTAGTTCGTTATTAACCGCCAGTTCTATAATTGGTGCGCCTGTATTTGCACAAGCAGAAGATAGTGGACAGGAACATAAACTACCCGACCTTCCATATCCGTATGATGCATTAGAGCCCTATATTGACGCGAGGACGATGGAATTGCATCATTCCAAACATCATGCGGCGTATGTAAAAGGATTGAACACGGCGGAGAAGGCTCTGGAAGAAGCCAGGGCAAAAAATGATTTTGCATTGGTTCAGCACTGGTCGAGACAGGCAGCGTTTCATGGAGGTGGACATTTCCTACATAGTATGTTCTGGAAGGTAATGGCACCACCTAATAATGGAGGTGGTGGTAAACCTTCAGGGGAATTGCTGGAAATGATTGAAAGAGATTTTGGTTCGTTTGAAGCATTTCAGAATCATTTCTCTTCTGCGGCGAACGCTGTGGAAGGTGGTGGTTGGGCTTTGTTGCATTATAGACCTGTGGATGGGAAACTTATTGTGCTTCAGGCAGAGAATCAACACAAACTTTCTCCGTGGGGTGTATTCCCGGTTATGGGAATAGATGTATGGGAACATGCCTATTATTTGAAATATCAGAATAATCGTGGTGAGTATGTCAAGGCTTGGTGGAATGTGGTCAACTGGCAACAGGTAGCGAAGAATATAGAAGCATTGCAAGGAATCGCTTTGTAATAAATAAGTAGTTCCAAAATTGAGCCCACTTATTCTATATGAGTGGGCTTTTATTTTATCTTAGTATATTTCAATAGGATTTGTGTATACCCATGGAACCCATTTTTTATTTAAGTACAGTTGTGCCTCTACGCGGTATTTTCCTGGTTCATTAGGTTTCCATTGATAGTCTCTTCCTTCATACTCCTGTACAGGGATACCATGACGATAAATAATGAATTTACAGGGATATGGGGAAGCCATCTTTAAGGTTAGTGCTGGACTCATCGGGATTCTTTCGCCCATGACTGCTTTTATATTTCCATCTTCAGCAAAGTATACAAAGCCATTGGTTTCTGCGAGCATTTCAAAGCCGACATAAACTCTACCTTCTTTCAGTGCCTCTAAAATGGATTGTTCTGATAATTCGCGTGCAAGAATATGTGTAGCGACATAACGAACCATAAGTGGATAAGGGTCTAATTGAAGATGGAATAGGACTTTACCTGGCTCTAATTTTCCAAAGAGTACGCGAAGCAGGAGACGGGTAAACATATTTAATTTGTATTCGCCTATTTTGTGTGGGCTTGTGTCTTCAACATACAGTGTTCCCTGATGGGTGATTTTTCCTACAAATCCTGTGTTTTGATGACAATCATTTGCGGCTATTCCTACGATTTTTCTGCTGATATTCATCTCGTCCCATCGTTTTATTACATCTGTCAATGGGCTAAAAATACTTCTTAACAATTGTTCGTGGTATTTGTTAATGTTTAATATGATATTCGGAACTAAGGTGTAAATAAGGTATTTTTTGTTCAGGCTCTTAAAGTTGGTGTGAATGTTGTATATTTCCATTCCAACGAGTTCCGGCAAGTGCCATTCACGGGGTTCTTCGGAATGTGCGAAGAAAAGAAGTCCACCTTTTTCGTGAATTTCTTTTGCAAGGGATTCAGGGTCTTTTCCACAATCTAATATGGTATCGGGTGGCAAACCCCATGGCATAAAGCCATAATTCATTTCATAACCTGGAATAAAAATTACGCCGTCGTGTTCACCCCGCCATTGTTTGGAATAATCTGCTTTTCCATTATCACAATGGTCTGACATACATATAAACTGACGCTTTTCTTGTTTTAAGGCTCTTAGAATTTCTTCAAAAGGTACTTGGCTATCGTGGGATAATTCGGAATGGCTATGACATACGCCAGCGTAATCATTCCAGCCATCATCATATATAGGAGGTTGGTATTGTTTGCGTAGTTCTTCCCTTGCTTTCTTTTCGCGTGGGAATTCCACATAGCGGTTGTAGATAGCGTTTTGGAAAAGAAATAGAAATGCAATTAAAATCAGAAGGGTTAAGATTGATATACTATATAGTGTCCATTTAAAAATTCGTTTTACAATAGAAGACATAAAAGAACCTTTCATTAGAATGATGGAATGATATTTAAAGGAGGGATTATACCATAAATATATATAATATGTTTAATTTTCTTTATTAAAGAAGGAGATTTTGAAATGACACATAAAGGTCCATTTATATATGAATATCCACGTCCTGCGGTAACTGTGGATGCAGTTGTTTTTAGAAGGGTAGATAATGATTGGCAGGTATTGTTAATAAGACGGATGAATGCACCATTTGAAGGATACTGGGCACTACCTGGGGGTTTTATTGATGAGGAGGAGACATTAGAACAAGCAGTCGAACGGGAGTTGTATGAAGAGACTTCGTTAAGAGGAATAAAATTGGAACAATTAAAGGCGTTTAGTAATCCTCATAGAGACCCGCGAGGTAGAACCATTGGAGTAGCTTTTGTAGGTATATTAAAGGATGTAAGCACAGAAGTAAAGGCGAATGATGATGCAAAGGAAGTGCAGTGGTTTTCGTTGGATAAACTTCCTGACCTTGCCTTTGACCACGCGGAGATAATTGATTGTGCTATTGAATGGCTGGAAAATCAGATTCAGAACAAAACGATATGATAGATGGAAATATGTCACAGTTTGAATTAGAACCATGGTTTGAGAGAAAGAATCTTGCATTATTAACTGATTTATACCAGTTAACCATGATGGCTGGGTATTTCAAAGAGGGGAGAGGGGATATTCCTGTTACCTTTGACTACTTTTTCCGGAATTTACCGCCCCATTCCGGTTTTGCTATTTTTGCAGGTTTAGAATCGTTTTTACTTTATTTAAAAAATTTGCAATTTAAAGAAGATGATATTGAATACTTACGGAGTTTAAAGATTTTTGATGAAGAGTTTTTATCCTTTCTTCGTAATTTTAGGATACATTTGAAAGTAAGAGCGGTTCCCGAAGGGACATTAATTTTTCCGTTTGAGCCGGTAGTTCAGATAGAAGGTCCTTTGTTAGAAGCCCAACTGGTAGAGACAGCGTTATTGAATCTTTTGAATTATCAGACATTAATAGCAAGTAAGTCAGCAAGGGTATGTTTATCGGCGGAGCCAGACCCGGTGATTGAATTTGGATTGCGGAGGGCACATGGTCCGGATGGCGGAGTAAGTGCGTCGCGTGCCGCGTATATTGGGGGATGTGTTGCTACCTCTAATGTAATGGCGGGGAAACTTTATGGAATTCCCGTTACAGGTACTCATGCTCATAGTTGGGTGATGAGTTATCAAAGTGAGTTAGAGGCGTTTCGGGCTTTTGCAAAACTTTATCCCCAACGGTGTGTTTTATTGGTAGATACTTATGACCCGATAAAGAGTGGAATCCCCAATGCAGTTCAGGTTTTTAAGGAGATGCGAGAGCAGGGGATTGATGTGAAGCCTGCGATTCGGATTGATTCCGGTGACCTTGCACGGATTAGTAAGGTAGCGTACCGGATGTTGACAGAAGCAGGATTTGAAAATCCTACTATAATTGGGTCAAATGATTTAAATGAAGACTTAATTGCGGATTTGAGGAGGCAGGGAGCAAAAATCAATGCATGGGGAGTAGGAACGCATTTAATTACCTCATACGACTGTCCTGCTTTAAGTGGAGTTTATAAGTTAGTAGCCATTTTCCGTGATGGAGTCTGGGAATCAAGAATTAAAATAACAGGAAATATAGAAAAAAGCACTGACCCGGGGAGAAAGATTCCTATTCGGTATTATGATAAAGAGGGATATCTGTTGGGTGATGTAATGTATCTGGAAGGAGAAGAGTATCCCCAAGAGGGGACTATTCCAGCCCGTTCCCGTTTATTCCCGCATATTGCTCAGAAAATAGAAGGGGCTGAATATGCGGAGCCTTTATTGAAAGAAGTTTTTTCCGATGGAGAAATTACTCTACCTCTGGAGTCCGTTAAAAGTATTCGGGAGAGAGTACGGAAACAAATATCCTCGCTCTCTGAGGAATATAAACGACTTCGTAATCCAGAGGTATATCGTGTATTTTTGTCAACTCGTTTGGGTGAGTTAAAAAATCAAATATGGCAAAATCCAGAAGCAGGAATAGCACTTCAGTAGGAGATATAAGTATGAGACTTGTAAAAGTTGGGACATCATCCGTATCCGTTAAAGTAGGAGATTTTCAAAGAAATACAAAAATCCTTTGTGAAGTGATAGAGAGGGCTAAACAAGAACAGGTGCATTTGTTGGTGACGCCGGAACTGGCTATTAGTGGGTATAGTCTGGAAGACCGTATATTCTGGGATGATATAGTGGAACACAGCTGGGAATCTCTATTTCAAATTGCAGAGCATACAGAAGGTATAGGAGTTTTTGTGGGGCTTCCTGTCCAGAAAGAATCGCATTTATTTAATGCAACTGCGTTTGTGTGCAATTGTAAAGTGCATGGATTGATATTAAAAAAATATTTGCCTACATATCAGGTGTTTTATGAGGGGAGATACTGGTCTTCGTGGGGAGGAGGAGTAACGGAGATTCACGGTATTCCAGCAGGAGATATTATATTTGAATTGCCTTATGGTCTTGTTTCGGCAGAGATTTGTGAAGATATATGGTCATCTCATTCGCCATCCGCAGACCGGGCTATACACGGTGCAGAGATAATCTGTAATTTAAGTGCTTCACCCTTTAGCCCGTTGAAAAATCAATTACGAAAGCAATTAGTATTAACCAATGCAATGCGGAGTAAAGTGGTCTATATTTATTCCAATTTATTGGGATGTGATAATAGCCGACTTATTTTTGATGGAGGCGGAATTGTTGCCACACCGGAAGGCTCTGTTGTTAGTGGTCCTATACTCTCCAGTAAAAGATGGACACTCACAACCACAGTGGTTAACTTAAATGAGGTAACACGGATACGAAAAGAGAACTCTACATGGAAGGCGGAGGCATTGCAGTTTGAGCAGGAAAATACGACACGGAGAGTAATGGTAGATTTTCCACAATATAAACCTGCTCTACTAAAAGAATGGGTAGAAACATTGCCCAAAAGTTTTTATATTCCCGAGGGAAAATCTGAAGAGAATCCAAATATAGAAAATAATTATTTTGAGCAATTATTCTCTGCGTTAGCATTGGGGCTTCGGGATTATTTTGAGAAGGTAGGTTGCTTTAATAAATATTTAGTTGCTTTGTCTGGTGGAAGAGACAGTGCATTGTGTTTACTACTTGCGGTAGAAGCAAGTAAGAATTTGAACGAAGGAAAATGTGCAGATAGATATAAAGAAAAGGTGGAGTGTATATATTTGCCTCATAAAGATTACAGTAGTTCTGCAACCCGAAAATCCGCCGAAGCATTAGCTCAGGAATTGGGAGTGCCATTTAAAGTCGTTTCTATTCACGAAGAGGCAGAGGTGGCACACAAAAAAGCAATGGAAATTGTAGGAAGTGAAGAAGGGGTGAAACCTATTACCCGTCAGAATTTACAGGCACGAGTGCGTGGTGCAATGATGTTAAATTGGGCGAATAATGTGAATGGATTATTATTGGTTACATCAAATTTAAGTGAGTCCGCAGTGGGATATACAACTACTGGCGGAGATAATGAAGGAGGATTCTCGCCGATAGCCAATGTACCGAAGACGGTAATATCTGCTCTATTGGAATATCTTGCTGATACGCGAAAAATACGGTCGTTAGATATGATATTGAAGATACCACCAACAGCAGAGTTGGCACCCAATCAGACAGATGAAGGTGACCTTATGCCATATAAGGTTTTGGATGAGTTGATTTATTTATTTGCGAAACAAAGATTTTCCCTTGTGGACTGCTGGAAAATAATTTGCCTGCGATTCCCTGAGTTTTCCCATAAACAATTGAAGAAATGGACGGAGGATTTTGCGAGACGATTCGTTGCCAATCAATGGAAGAGAGACCAGCATCCAGTATCGTTAAAGGTTCTGGAACCGGATTTTGACCCGAAGACTGGTTTTCGTTTTCCCGTAATCCAGAGTATTGAAGAAGAATTAGAAAGGTTGCGGAAGGCTAAAATATAGACAACTATCTTGTTCCTTTAATTTGTCCCTGTGTAATAAGAATGGGATAGCCTTTCTTCAAGTGTAGAAGAATATATTTACACTTTTTATTTTCTAATATAGTTTCGCCCATAAGATTTTGAATCCGAATGGGAGGTTCTGTCACCTTTACTTTGATACATTTATCTTCTTTTGTTGACCACATAACCAGATTTTTCTCTTGCTGGAAGGCTATGATGTCTTCGCCAAAATCTGTTCGTGTGGTGATGTTTTTACTGGGTAGGTTACGACAGATATTGGCACAGGCTCTATAAGCAGGTTTGGGAGAAAAATCTCTACGGATAATACCAAAGTTCTCTTCAAAGTAAAATGGGTCATTCCCATCGTTTCGAAAGTCATACCAACTAATATTTTGAACTGCACCGGAAGCAATGGCAGATAGATAACATCGTGCTAACAAAAGTGCTTGTTCGCGTTCTGTAATTCCATCTTTCCAGAGATGAGTACTCCAGCCCATTTCAGTAATCCACACAGGACGATTTCCTACCTGCTGAGCGACTTCTTTTAATTCGTTTATGAACTTGATGTCATCTAAAGTCCGCCGGTATGGATGAATCGTAAGAATATCAAAAGGAGTATCGGCTTTCAGACAGAAGTCAATAAAGTTATTATCAATTCCCGCAGTAGAAATGGCTAAAACCTTTGCCTCCGGGTCAACCCGTTTAATTACTTCATAACACCTTTTTACCAATTCAGGGTAAAGTTCTTTAGGTCCCTGCCAGAAAAAGATATTAGGCTCATTATAAATTTCCCAGTATTTCACGCGGTCTTTAAAATGACTTACGGTAGTTTCTGCATATCGCACGAAGTCTTCAATCCCTTTTATAGTGTAGGGTTCCGTCCAGTTTGCCCAATAGCATAATATTCCGTAGATGCTTATGCCGTATCTAAATGCAGTGTCCACAAGATTATCGTAATAGTCAAAGTGAAATTTACCGGGTTCTGGTTCAATATGACCCCAGACAAAATCTTCCCGTGACCATTTAATTCCCGCACGAGATGCGAGTTCAGCAGACCGTTCCCTGCCTTTTTGGTCAGAACCGTACCGTAAGAAATATAGACCCATACCCCAGGGGGAGTCAGGATTTAAGTTTGTGTCCAATGGATAATCAATCTCTTTTGTATAAGTTGTGTTTGTGGAAAAAGTTTTTCCATCTTTTCGTTTGAATGTCCAGCATAATTCAACAAAATTTTTGTTTTCTGGAATTTCTATTGGCAAGTCTATATGTATGGGTTGTGCAGAAGGAGGAATGGATAATTTTTGTTTATAGGTCGACAAAACTATTTCTTCCCAATCTTTAATTTCAATAGATAAGTCCCCAGAGATTTCTTTGTCCAGTAAATTTGTAAATGAGCAGGAAGAAAGAACACTCCCTTCCTCATTTTTGGAACAATTAGCAACGAGAATACATTCCTGTTGTGGAGGGATTTCTGTCTCACATATAAAGGATTGAAATTGGAGTTGTAGAATATCACTGGGACAATCGGCTTTGTTAAATTGGAGTTTTACGAATCGCAACGGAGTGCGAACTTTCCCATCATTCTCGCCAGCAAAGAATTCCCAATCCTCTGGTGGTGCACTAAACTCAATAGTTTGTTCACCATAACGGAGTGTTCCAATCTTTTTACGGAAGAACTGGAAATGAGAAGCAAATAAAATTTCTACTTCACTTCCTTTCGAACTTGACCAAACATTTAAGATAAATTTTTTAGGAGTGCCAAAAATAGATAAGGAAGGATGATTAATGCTTGGGGATGAATTTTTAGAAAAATCCAACTCCCAGAGAGGATTTTTAAAAGTAACGCCGGAAGATGTGTAAGTAGACACAGGTTGTGTCTGTAAGTTAATAAATTCATACTGAATAGTATGAACAGGCTCTTCTGCCAAACATCTCCATAAAAGGAGCAATCCTAAAACAAATAAAAATTTTGTTCTCAACATTTTCAATCCCTCAACAATGCATTGTTAAAAATTCTGTAGACATTTATTTTATTTATGATACCAAAGTTAATAGGTAAAATATTAAGATTTGTTCTCTATTTAAATGAAATAAGATGATTGTTTCATACAGGTAAGTTGTTTTTTTTGTTCTGTCCTACCAGAAGGGAATATAATTTTAATCGAAACTACAGATTTTCTTGAATATTTGTATAAGAATCAAGAGTGGCATGATTTTTGTTATATTTAATCATAAAAAAGTAAAGAAGAAGATAATATTAATAATTTTCAGTAATAAAATATTTTTGGAAATTAGCATATAAATTAATATATAATTAGAAACGATTTTAAAAAATAATTGTATATTTATTAAAAATACATAACTCCAATGTGAGGAGTTATGAATTAAAAAAGTATAAACCAATTATGGTAAGGAGAATCGAATGATATTAGCTGACATCCTCAACATCATTGTAAGCGTAATTGTCAAATTCTTTGCTGAATGGCTTACAGAGCAGTTATTAGCACTGTTTGGTAGTTCTACATCATAACTAAACAATTAATCGAAGGAGGGTAAAAGAATGGATTTTAATTTAGTTTTAAAAGAAATTATCGTAAAAGTGATTGATTATTTGGTGGGTTTTGTAACCAAATTTATTACAGACTTTTTCTCTACTCTAACAGGAAAAGAGCCGGTAGATTAATTTCTGTTTTTTAAGAAAGTTTTATATGGCACATAGTGGAATTTCCACTGTGTGCCTTTTTTTAAAGGATGAATTTTATGAAAAGAAGAAAATTCCTTGAGAAATTGTGTTTTACAATTCCAGCAATTAGTTTATTTCAGCCGCTTTCAATAGGACAGAATAATCTGGAAGAAGAAACAAAAAGTAAATTGAGAAGTGATGGTAATGTAAATTTTTGGGGGAGGTATTATGGTTTTAATCTTTTGAATTTTTTTATGGTTCATGGGAAAAGACCTTTTCAGGAAGAGGAATTTGTTCTTCTTCATCGTTTAGGTTTTAATTTTGTGCGTTTGCCGATGGACTATCGTTGCTGGACAGATGAAAAATCTCTATATCAGATACGAGAGGGTGATTTAAAAGAAATAGATAAAGCAATAGAATTCGGGAGGAAATACAATGTTCATGTTTGTTTGAATTTTCATCGTGCACCAGGCTGGACGGTAGCAAAGCCGGAGGAAGAATTAAATTTATGGGAGGATGTAGAAGCACAGAAAATTTGTGCCTACCACTGGGAAACTTTTGCTAAACGGTATCAAGGGATTTCATCTGAATTTTTAAGTTTTAATTTGTTAAATGAACCCGGAAATGTATCAGCAGAGAAACATAAAAGGGTTATTGCAAAGTTATTGGATATTATCAGGCGAGTAGATGAAAAAAGGGCTGTTCATTGTGATGGGAGAATGTGGGGTGCCTTACCTCCTGTGGAATTATCCGATTTAGGAATTATTGCCAATCTTCATGTTTATCAGCCTTTTACAATTACGCATTACAAAGCATCCTGGGCGGGAAAGTG
>FWWL01009839.1_pt1 | contig 11348 bp, 12 predicted proteins | sample 2228331 | NCBI WGS metagenome assembly FWWL01 (sample SAMEA103939775, study PRJEB20133) | metagenome
GTAGGGGCAGCTATTCAGAATTTTCTGTTGGCGGCTCATGCCCATGGGTTGGGAGCCGTCTGGATCGGAGAAATTCTTAAGAACAAAGAAGCTGTTCGAGAAAGACTGGGTCTTCCGGAACGTCTGGAACTCATGGCGGTGATCGCTTTGGGCCATCCGGCCCACCGTCAGCAAAAGTCCCATCGTCGACCTTTGGAAGAACTTATTGTGTTGGAACGATAAAAGCCGCCATGGAAGGTCATACCCCAGGTTGAAAAGCCTGGATCGCCGGTATCCGTCACCAGCCTGATACCTTCAGAGGAGCCTTCATGATCCTGGAACGACTTGTTGTGGGAATGCTGCAGACCAACTGTTACGTGCTCGCCGATGAAGAAACCCGGCAAGCTGTGGTGATTGACCCCGGAGGTGACGCGCCGAGAATCATCGGGCGTCTGGAGCAGCTTGGATTAAATCTGGCGGCCGTTTTGAACACTCACGGCCACTTCGATCATGTGCTGGACGCCTGGACCCTGAAGGAAAAGCTGGGCGGCCTTATCTTTTTGCATCCCAAAGATGAACCTTTGCTTATGGACCACAAGGTGGGTTTGGGGGCTGTCTTTACAGCATCGGCTGGCTCGTCTCGAGGCAAAGTGGATGAATGGCTCGAAGAAGGTGAAGAACTGAGTTTCGGAAAACTTCGACTCAAGGTCTTGGAAACCCCCGGGCACACTCCTGGGCATGTGGCTTTTCATCTGCCGGAAGCCAAGATTCTCTTCGTGGGGGACACGCTGTTTGCAGGATCCATCGGGCGTACCGATTTTCCCGGGGGCTCCTACGCGAAACTCATTCAGTCCGTCAAGGATAAGATTTTTCCCCTGGACGATTCCACACGGGTGTTGCCGGGCCATGGACCGGAAACGACCGTGGCTCGAGAAAAACGGTTTAATCCTTTCTTCTGATCCATCAAAGGAGGCGGCTCATGCAACGAAAAGCTCGAAGGATTTCGGGACTCTTGGGGCTCGGCGTTCTCATTCTGTCTCTGGGCGGATGCGCTTGGTTCAACACTCAGACATCTTCGTCACCTACGCCGGGATCCACGCCTTCCACCACGGCCTCGGCAGCGACGGTGACACCCAGCTATTACGACTTTCCGGATATTCCCATTCCCAGTGAACTCTCTCTGGTCACCAAAGAATCCACCGTCTTTCAAGGGGGAAGCGTCAAAGGAGGTATGCTCACTCTCAAAGGCCGCGTAGAACCCAGTTCTGTCGTCAATTTCTTCATGGTGGGCATGGCTCGAGAAAACTGGAAGCATCGCGGCGATATTCGTTACCGAAAGTCTGTTTTGCTTTTTGAAAAACCGGATCGATTCTGCATCATCAATATCCGTGAAACCACCTACTACACCTACGTGGAAGTCTATGTGGTGCCCACGATGGCAGAGCATCGATCCGGAACCCTGAAACCCACAAGCGATGCGTCCTTGGCTGAAACTTCCACCATCAAAAGCAAGAATATTCAGTGAAAGCCATGGAAAGAATTCGAGGCAAAACCGTTCTGCTTGGGATCACAGGCGGCATCGCGGCCTACAAGGCTGCAGAGCTGGTACGCCTTCTGGTCAAGGAAGGGGCCGGAGTTCAAGTGGTCATGACTCGGGCGGCACAACAGTTTATCACGCCCTTGACCCTGCAGGTGCTTTCCGGTCGCCCGGTGCTCACAGACCTCTTTGACGTGGGCATGGAATCCGAAATCGGCCATATTCATGCAGCGCGCTCCGCAGACGTGGTGCTCGTCGCCCCCGCCACAGCCAATATTCTGGCCAAGATGGCCTGCGGCATCGCGGATGATTACCTCACCACCGTGCTCTTGGCCGCGGAAGCTCCCGTGATTGTCTGCCCCGCCATGAATCACAAGATGTACGCTCACCCGGCCACCCAGGACAACCTGGCCGTCTTGCGGCGTCGTGGTGTCCGGGTTGTGGAACCGGAAGCCGGGGCTTTGGCCTGCGGTGAGGAAGGCCCGGGACGTTTGGCGGATCTTTCCATCATCTTGGAAACGACGTGCCGGGCTCTCACACCCCAGACCCTCCAAGGCAAGAGGGTTCTCGTCAGTGCCGGACCCACCTGGGAACCTTTTGATCCGGTCCGCTTCATCACCAACCCATCCTCAGGCAAAATGGGCTTTGCCCTGGCCTTGGAAGCAGCCCGACGCGGCGCCCACGTGGACCTGGTCACCGGACCCACCTCCTTGCCAGATCCCCCAGGGATCACCACCCACCGAATCACCACGGCTCGAGAGATGGATCGGGTTGTGCGAACCTTGGCTCAGGACGCCCAGCTGGTCATCATGGCCGCCGCCGTCAGCGACTACAGACCGGAAGAAACCGCCCCGCAAAAGATCAAGAAAGATGAGGAGGACTTGCTGATCCGCCTGGTGCGCAACCCGGATATTTTGGCAGGTCTTGGCAAAGAAAAAAAAGCCGGTCAAATCCTGGTGGGGTTCGCGGCCGAAACGGAACAGCTGATTCGAAACGCCACGGAGAAACTACAGAGAAAGAACCTGGACCTTATCGTGGCCAATGATCTGACACAACCCGGCGCAGGCTTTCGAACCGACACCAATGTGGTCAAAATCCTGGATCGTGCCGGAAAAGTGGAAGAGCTGCCCTGTTTGTCCAAGGAAGAAACCGCACGTCGTATCCTGGACCGTATCGAAACCCTGTGGCCATCATAAAACATGCCCTCCACATCGACCAACAATCTGTGGGGGCGGACCGATGTGTCCGCCCCTGTCCATCATGGCTGCATGGAGTCCTCGGGGTCTTCTTCGTATCCGAATTGTTGTTACCCCATGGGAATATTCAGGTGTGCTTGAAACCGACGCAACCCCCCAGGAATCCCGCCCCTTCAAAGAGACAAAAACACGTCTATACTTAAAAGGACCTGTCCTGATATGTTTCGATCCTCTGCATGCACAACGCCGCACAAGGAGAAACCGGTGGATCACGATCAGGAACGACGAAACCTTCAAGCGACACTTTCCAGCCTGAGGCTCTGGGGGTTACGTGAAGTCCTTTTGCCCGGCACGACGTCTTCCACGGCGCCACAGCAGGAAGGCACCACCACGCTGCAGGACCAAGAAAAAACCCTGGAAGACCGCCACGAGAAACTTTCATCTTTGCAAGGACCCTGTCCGTCAACGAAAAAAGGTGACAGTTCTTCTGGAGTCGCCGGCTTCCGGCCCGGTCCTTATGCGGGCGGAACACTTGCGGTCCCAGGCAGTCAATCGTTTTCAGACAAGGTCCTAGATCCCCAGCCAAGAGACGATGCCTTGCTGGAAGCGGAACGTGAAGCGAAAAGGCGTCTTCTGGAAGAAATTCGTTCGGACCTTGGAGATTGCCGCCGGTGCCCTTTGCATCGAGGGCGCACCCACATCGTTTTCGGAGAAGGCGAGCCGGCGGCACGACTTGTTTTCGTCGGGGAAGGTCCCGGAGCCGATGAGGATCAACAGGGAAGACCTTTCGTCGGCCAAGCAGGACAGTTGCTGAACAAGATGATTCAAGCCATGGGGTTGCGTCGTCAAGAGGTCTACATCTGTAACGTGGTCAAGTGCCGTCCCCCGGGAAACCGTGTGCCTTTGGCTGAAGAAATCCACCAATGTGCTCCCTTTCTCATCAGACAGTTGGAAGCTATTCGACCTCAGGTTATTTGTACCTTGGGAGCGTGCGCCAGTCAGACACTGCTGGGAAGCACGGCCTTCATTTCGGATCTTCGGCGTAAGATTCACCTGTGGCGCGGGATTCCGCTCATCGCCACTTATCATCCCGCTTATCTTCTGCGTAACGGATCTAAAAAGGCGGATACCTGGAAGGATCTTCAAGACGTGATGGAACTGCTCTCAACAGAAAGAACTTAGGGAAACCCATGATACCGATGCATAGGAGGGCTTCCATGCCCATGTTTTCCCGTCTCATGAAAAAGCGCCGCCTAGGATGGCTCGGATTCCTCGGCATGGTATGCCTGGCGTTGCTGCTCTGGACCATGCGGTTCGTCCCATTTTCGGCACAGGCCGCCGAAGACAAACGTCCCATCTACATCATTCACGTGCACGATACCATTAACCCAGGACTTCAGGATTTTATTGAACATGCCATTGAAACCGCTGAAGAAGCGAGTGCCGAGTGCCTCATTGTGGAGCTGGACACTCCGGGCGGTTTGGTCACGGCCATGCGAGGGATCGTCAAAGCCATGATGAACGCCAAGATTCCTGTGGTGGTCTATGTGTCGCCGAGAGGGGCTCAGGCGGCGTCGGCGGGCGTTTTTATCACGGCGGCGGCGGATGTGGCGGCGATGGCTCCGGGCACCAACATCGGAGCGGCGCATCCGGTCACGGCCACCGGAGGGGATGTTCCGGAAACCATGAATGAGAAGGTCGTCAACGACCTGGTGGCTTTCGTGAAAAGTATCGCCGAGGAACGGGGTCGAAACGCGCAGTGGCTTGAAGAAGCCGTGCGAAAGAGTGTGTCCGCTACGGCGGAAGAAGCTTTTGCTCAAAATGTCATCGATCTGGTGGCTCAGGATATTCCGGATCTTGTCAAGCAACTGGACGGCTGGCAAGTGCAGCGCAAAGGATACCAACGCACGTTGCAAACGCACGGCAAAGAAATCGTTCCCATCGAACCCGGGTGGCGCCATAAGGTGCTTCGAGCCATCAGCAACCCCAATATCGCCTACATTTTGCTCATGATCGGTCTTGCCGGCTTGTATTTTGAACTCTCTCAACCCGGTGTGGTTCTTCCCGGTGTCATCGGAGCCATCAGTCTGGTGCTGGCTTTCTACGCCATGCAGACCATACCGGTGAATTATGCAGGCTTCATTCTGATTGTTCTGGCTGTAATCTTCTTCATTCTGGAAATCAAAGTCGCCAGTTACGGCATGCTCAGCCTTGCCGGAACCCTTTCCCTGATCCTGGGATCCCTCATGCTCTTTCATGTGCCGGGACAACCGTTTCGAGTGGCCATGTCCGTTTTTATACCGACGGTGCTTACGGTGTCGGCCTTTTTCGCCGCCGTGGCCGCCTTGGCTTTTCGAGCCCAAATGCGACGGCCTCAGGTGGGTGTCGAAGCCCTCATCGGGGCTGAAGGTACGGTGACCCAGGCCTTGAATCCAGAAGGAAAGGTTTTCGTGGAAGGGGAACTCTGGAACGCCGAAAGCAATCAGCCTGTTCCGGAAGGAGCCCGCGTGCGCGTGGTTTCCGTTCGGAATTTGAAGTTGCACGTCACCAGAATCAATGATAAATAGGGGCCGTTGCCTCAGACATGGATTTGATTTTCCTTGGAATATCGGAGGCTTTTATGTCCCTTTACGGCCTGGCGACGGTTGTCGTCCTGGTGGTGTTGTTTCTAGCCAACGCCATACGTGTGCTCAACGAGTACGAACGGGGTGTGGTGTTTCGTTTGGGGCGTGTGATTGCGGCCAAAGGTCCGGGCCTCATTCTTCTGATTCCTCTCATCGATCGGATGCAAAAGGTAAGTTTACGCCTCGTGGCGGCGGATGTGCCTCCACAGGATGTGATTACGCGGGACAATGTGTCCGTCAAAGTCAATGCGGTCATTTACTTTCGTGTGGTGGATCCCGTCAAAGCGGTGATCAGCGTGGAAAACTACCTTTACGCCACAAGTCAGCTGGCGCAAACCACGCTGCGCAGTGTCTGCGGTCAGGCGGAACTGGATGAATTGTTGGCGGAACGGGAAAAAATTAACGCACATCTTCAGGACATTTTGGATCGCCACACCGACCCGTGGGGTATCAAGATCACGGTTGTGGAACTGAAACATATCGATTTACCGCAGGAAATGCAGCGGGCCATGGCGCGTCAGGCGGAAGCGGAACGGGAACGGCGGGCCAAGGTGATCCATGCGGAAGGGGAATTTCAGGCCGCCGATCGACTCCGCGAAGCAGCGCAGATCATCCAGGAAAATCCCATGGCCATGCAGCTTCGGTATTTGCAGACCTTAAGGGAGATTGCCTCGGAAAACAATTCCACCACCATCTTTCCGGTGCCGATTGATCTCATTAGGCCTTTTCTTTCGGATGTGGGTGTGACGACAGCGAAAGCGAAGAAGGAGTCGGACAATGGGTAAGAAAAAGGAAAAACAGGTCAAGGAAAAACCTCTGGACAAAATGACCGCCAAGGAACTGCGGGAGTTGGCCCTCACGCTGGAAGGCATTGTGGGGGTTCACGCCATGAACAAGGCGGAACTCATCGCCGCCATCAAGCAAGCCAAAGGCATCGTGGATGAAACCACCAAGCAGAAGGCGGTGGATGTACGAGCCTTAAAGGCCAAGATTCGAGAACTGCGTCGAAAACGCGACGAAGCCAAGGAAGCGGGAAACACCAAGTTGGCGGACGCGTTCCGTCGCCGCATCAGCAACCTCAAGAAAAAAACACGCCGGGCCGCCTAACCTGGTGAAGGTCTCAAACGAACCCATGACCTACGAAGATGCCCTAGAAATCCTCGACAAACATATCCATACAGACACCCTTAAGAAGCATTGCCTGGCAACCCAGGCGATCATGCGGGAACTGGCCCGGCGATTTCAAGAAGACGAAGAATCCTGGGCCATTGCCGGACTTTTGCACGACCTGGACTACGAACTCACCAAAGACTCCCCTGCCGAACACGGCAAGAAAACATTGGAACTTTTGGACGGTACGGATCTTTCTCAGGCCGTCAAGGACGCGATCGTGCGCCATAATGCCGAAGCCTTAGGCCTTGAAAGAATCACCCGCCTGGATTACGCCCTTACCTGTGCGGAAACCATCACGGGGCTTTTGGTGGCTGCGGCTCTGGTGCATCCTGAAAAGAAGATCGCCGCCGTGGAAGTGAAGTCCGTCAAGAAACGGATGAAGAGCAAGGATTTTGCCAGATCCGTCAACCGGGATCACATTCGGTTGTGCGAAAAGATCGATGTGCCCTTGGATGATTTCATTGCCTTGAGCCTCAAGGCCATGACAGGGATGGCCTCGGCATTGGGGCTGTAAGGAACGGCATCTGTAAGGAGCCGGCGCCGCCGCGTGGCTTTCGGCAAACCGCCAGCTCCTTCGCAAAAAACCGGCCGTCAAAGCGGCCTAAGCCGCGACAAAGGAGTGCCCATGAAGGTGGAGCCTAAAATCGTTGCCGCCATCACGGCGGCTGTCGCGTTTTATATGCAGGCCCAAGCGGCGCAGACCGCCGCGCAAGCCCCGGCCATGCGCGCGCCGGAACCTGTAAAACCCGCCGCGCCGTTCAGTGCTTGGGCCCTTTCGGGTCGCCAATCCATGATGGAAATGAGGCGTCTGTGGCAGATGCGCCTCGTTCGATAATGGCTGCCCTCTCTCGATCCCTTCCCAAATCAAAAGGAGACGCACAATGGCGGAACAGCATGGCGTGTTGACAGCCGGACTCGTGGATGAACCCATTCCTGTGACGAACCCCGTCAAGATACAAGACCTGACCTTTCGAGACGGACACCAGTCTCTTTTCGCCACTCGGGGCCGTACGGAAGATTTTCTTCCTATCGCCGAAGACATGGATAAGGTGGGCTTTTATTCCATGGAAGTGTGGGGTGGAGCCACTTTTGACACCATGCACCGTTTTCTGGGTGAAGACCCTTGGGAACGCATTCGCACTCTGAAAAAGTACATTAAAAACACGCCGTTTTCCATGCTGCTGCGCGGCCAGAACTTGGTGGGCTACCGCAACTATCCTGATGATGTGGCGGAAGCCTTTGTGGAAAGAGCCTGTGAGAACGGCATGGATATTTTTCGCGTCTTTGATGCTCTGAACGACTTTCGTAACTTCGACACGGCCGTCAAGGTCATCAAAAAGCACGGCAAGCATTTTCAGGGTGCCATCTGTTATTCGCTTACCGAATCCCGTATGGGCGGTGAAGTGTACAACTTGGAATACTACGTTTCCAAGGCGAAACAATTGGAAGACATGGGCGCCGACACCATTTGCATCAAGGACATGGCCGGCCTCATCGCTCCCTATGACGCTTACATTCTCATCAAGACCCTCAAGGAAAACGTCAAGGTGCCCATTCATCTCCATAGCCATTTCACGTCGGGCATGGCGGATATGTCCCTGCTGAAGGCCATTGAAGCCGGCGTGGACATCGTGGACACCTGTTTGTCCCCATGGGCGTACCGCACCTCGCATCCGGCCGTGGAACCTTTGGTCGTCGCCCTGAAAGGCACCAACCGTGACACGGGCATGGATCTCAAGCTTCTGGCCAAGTGCAGCGAATACATGGAAAAGATTTCTCCCAAGTATCGGCATCTGCTGGATGATCGCATGTCCATTATCGACATCAATGTGTTGCTGCATCAAACCCCGGGCGGCATGTTGTCCAACCTGGTGAACCAGTTGCGGGAAATGGATGCTCTGGACAAGCTGGACGAAGTGTTTCGGCAGTTGCCTGTTGTAAGACGTGAATTGGGACAGGTACCCTTGGTGACACCGACGAGTCAGATCGTGGGAATTCAGACGGTCAACAACGTGCTGTTTGACACCAAGGACGAACGTTACAAAATGATCACCGCTCAGGTGAAAGACCTCTGTTACGGCCTCTACGGCAAAACCCCGGTGCCCATCGATCCCGAAGTGCAAAAGAAAGCCCTTAAAGGTTATCCGCGTGGGGAAACACCCATCACGGTGCGTCCCGCGGATGTGTTGGAACCGGAACTGGAAAAGGCCAAGAAGGATGTGGAAGGCTTGGCCAAAGACATTGATGATGTGCTCATCTACGCCCTGTACCCGACGACGGGCAAAAGGTTTCTGCGCTGGAAATACGGCTTGGAACCCATCCCGGACGAGGTCAAGCCCAAAACACTGGAACAGGTCAAAGCGGAGGAGGAGCTTATGAAAAAGGCGAAGGCAGGCCTGTTGGTGGAAAAACCCCAGAAGGAAGCGCCACCGAAAGGTCCCGGAGTGTGCACCTTCAACGTGTTCGTGGATGGGGAATACTTCGAAGTGGAAGTGGAACAGGTGGGCGGAATGCCTCTTGTGACGCAGATCGCGCCCATGGCGCAACCGGCGGCCCCATCCGCGCCTGTGCAGCCTGTAGCACCGCAACCCATCGGCCCTCAACCCATGGTGCCTCCGCCTCCGCCTCGACCCGCTCCGGCCCCGACACCGCAACCGGCCGCGGCGGCCCCCGCTCCGAAACCCGCGGCGGCTCCTGTCAAGGGCGGCACCAATATTGAAGCTCCCATGCCGGGCATGATTATTCGCTATGAAAAGAAAGAAGGCGATACGGTCAAGGAAGGGGACGTGATTCTCATTCTGGAAGCCATGAAGATGGAAAACTCCATCACCACCCCTGTGGCGGGAACCGTTCTGAAAATCAACTACAAGGACGGCGATAGCGTTCAAAAAGGCGATGTCCTGGCCGTGATCGGTTGAAAAGGAGCGACAAACATGAGTCTCAAGCGGAAAAAGATCACGGTGGTCGGTGCAGGGTTTGTGGGAGCGACGGCGGCCCATTGGGCGGCGGCCAAGGAATTGGGGGATGTGTGCCTGATCGACATCATCGAAGGCATGCCTCAAGGCAAAGCCTTGGATCTCATGCAGGCTTCACCGGTCGAAGGTTTTGATGCCCAGATTATCGGCACGAACGATTACAAGGACACGGCGGATTCGGATGTGGTCATCATCACGGCGGGCTTGCCGAGAAAACCGGGCATGAGCCGGGACGATCTGTTGTTCAAGAACACGGAAATCGTCAAAGCCGTCACGGAACAGGTGGCCAAGTATTCTCCCAATGCCTACTTGATCATCGTCTCGAACCCTCTGGATGCCATGGTGTATGTGGCTCACAAGGTGAGCGGGTTTCCCACCCATCGTGTCATGGGCATGGCCGGTGTGCTGGATGCCGCCCGTTTTCGAGCCTTTATCGCCATGGAACTGAATGTTTCCGTGGAGGATGTCACAGCGTTCGTGCTCGGCGGTCATGGAGACACCATGGTGCCGCTGCCCAGGTATTCCACCGTGGCGGGTATTCCCCTTCCCGACCTTTTGCCTGCGGAAAAGATTGAGGCCCTGGTGGAACGCACACGAAACGGGGGAGCGGAAATCGTCAATTTGCTGAAAACGGGCAGTGCGTTTTTTGCCCCTTCGGCCTCGGCGGTGAGCATGGCCGAATCCATTCTCAAGGATAAGAAACGCATCATGCCGTGTGCTGCTTACTGCGACAAGGAATACGGCGTCGGTGGATATTTTGTGGGAGTTCCGGTCAAACTGGGTGCCGGAGGTGTGGAACAGGTCATCGAAATCAAGCTGCTTCCCGAGGAAAAGGCGGCTTTCCAAAAGTCCGTGGATGCCGTGAAATCCCTGGTGCAAAAGATCAACCTGTAAAGGTTGGTCGGCCATCGTGGAGGGGCACGGCGCTCGCCGTGCCCTTTTTGTTTTTCAGCCTGTCTCAAAATGCTCTGGTGAGCCCGCCCAGATTGACAAGAGCACAGTTGCCAAAACCTCTTGAAAGCCATCCACCCAAAGAGGGTTTGGGAAAAAGAGGCTGCTTGACCCTTCAAAGGCATCCGCTTTAGGATAAACAGCAAGGCAAAAGGAAGGGGAAAGGGAAGTGAATCGGCGCATTTCGGCTTCGCCTCCATGCGCCCTACGGGAGGTGAAACTTATGGAAATTAAAGAAGCCATTCGCGCGGCTTTGCAGGAATTGATTGTTCCTGAATTGGACCACATCCGGCAGGAGCAGTCAGAGATAAAAACACATCTGACCGCCGTTCACAGGCGCCTCGATGATTTCAACGCGCATCTGGTGGATCAGAGCCGACGCATCGATGCTATCCGGGAAGAGCTCACACAGCGTATCGATAAAACCAATGAGCGTATCGATGCTGTCCGCGAAGAGCTCACCCATCGTATCGAGGGTGTCCGCGAGGAGCTCACGCAGCGTATCGATAAAACCAATGAGCGTATCGATGCTGTCCGCGAAGAGCTCACCCACCGTATCGAGGGTGTCCGCGAGGAGCTCACGCAGCAGATTGACCGTGCCCACGGAAGGCTTTATGAGGTCATTGTGCGACGGGAGGAACATCATCAGCTGGAGCTTCGAGTGTTGAAGCTGGAACAAGACCTGGCTGAACTCAAACGCCAGGTGGCCTAGCAGCGTGTCCAAGAAAGCACAATGACCGCTGCATGGCGTGCCGTTGATGATAGCGGCGAGGCGGCGCCTCCCCCCGACAAATCCAAAACCGCGCTCTTCCATGAAAGCACAAGCCTGCCGGCCAGCTCACCGTGCGGGCGGAACACCCCCGCGCTCCCAGAAAAAATGCGTTCTCGGACAGGCTCGAGAGGCTGCCAATTT
>FWWL01009840.1_pt1 | contig 11347 bp, 8 predicted proteins | sample 2228331 | NCBI WGS metagenome assembly FWWL01 (sample SAMEA103939775, study PRJEB20133) | metagenome
GTCGGAAGCCATCCGGCAGGCGGGTATACCGGCCTCGGCGCAGGTGGAGCAGAAAGGATTTGTTTATCACCCGGCTTTGTTTGCGCAGGCGGCCATTAACTATCTGGCTCGCAAATACAACCTCGAAATCAATCGCGAAGTGGCGGCATTGGTTCAAGAGCCGCGTGGCCGGACAATCGAATGGGATGACTGCCCGTGGCGCAGTTTCAAACGATCCGAAATCACCGCTCATCCCCTGCCATCCGCCCAATATGCTCCCCTGCCGGGTTGGCTGGCTGATGCCCGCCAGTTGAATGCCTACCAGCAGGGCTTCGTTGAGTGGGTTTACCGCAATGCGGCCATCCGTGTGCGCGCCAATGAAAAACTGAAAGTCTATGCTCCGCCGGAAGTGTCCACCGCCGAATTCCGCGACCAGTGCGCTCAGGCGGTCCGCTCAGCATTGCAAGCGGAACTTCAAAAAGTAGAAAATGCCTACCAGAAGAGGATCGAAGACCTGAACCGCAAAATAGAGCGTCAAAAGAGTGATGTCGCCGATAAAGAAAACACCTTCAAACAGCGCCAAATGGAAGAGTTAGCTACTCACGGGCAATCCCTGATGAATCTGTTTGGCAAGCGCCGCGCTACAATCTCCAGCTCCATGACCAAACGCCGACTGACCAGCGAAGCCAAAGATCGGCTTGAAAAGGCCAAACTGGCGCTGGAACAATTGCAAAAACAGCTCAAGGATATTGAAGCGGAGAAAAACCGCGAATTAAAGCAAATTCAAGAACGCTGGGCGGATGTGGTCAACGATGAGGTTGAAATCCCGCTCACCCCGTACAAAAAAGACATTTTCATTCAGCAATATGGTATCATCTGGATACCATACTATGTCCTCTTGATCGATCAGCAAATGCGGGAAATTCCCGCCTTCCGCCGGCCGGTCTGATGAAAAAACCTTTTCGCGAAAATTAGAGGTACGCCATGCCACCAGAAGTAACTCGCGACCGGGTTAACCCCGAGAAATTCGATACCACACCGCTGCGCCGCCCATCGTGGATTCGGGTACGCGCACCGAGCGGTGAAACCTTTGAGCAATTGCAGCAACTAATGCGCCGCAAAGCTCTGCACACCGTTTGCGAAGAAGCAGGCTGTCCCAACATGGGCGAATGCTGGGGTGCGGGTACGGCTACTTTTCTGATGATGGGCGATATTTGCACCCGAACCTGCGGTTTCTGCGACATTAAACGCGGCCGTCCCGAAGCCCTCGATTGGCTCGAACCGGAACGGGTTGCTCAGGCTGTCAAGGCAATGAACTTGCAGCACGCCGTCATCACTTCGGTCAACCGCGATGACCGCAAAGACGGCGGCGCACCGATTTTTGCCATGGTCATCCGCCGCATTCGCCAGTTACACCCCGGCTGTTCGATTGAAGTGCTCATCCCCGATTTCAAGGGCAGCATCGAAGCCCTGCGGATCGTCATGGATGCCCGCCCGGAAATCCTCAATCACAATGTCGAAACCGTACCGCGCCTGTTCAAAGTGGTACAGCCCCAAGATCGTTACGAGTGGGCCAAAGCCACCTTGAGCAACGCCAAGAAATTAGACCCGGATGTGCTGACCAAATCTGGCATCATGGTAGGACTGGGCGAAACGATGGACGAAGTCAAAGCGGTCATGGAAGACCTGCGTTCATGGGGTGTGGAAATCCTCACCATCGGGCAATATCTGCAGCCCAGCCGCAAGCACCTGCCGATTGCCCGTTACTACACCCCCGAAGAGTTCGAGCGCCTGCGCGAATTCGGCTTACAGATCGGTTTCAAGTGGGTGGAAAGCGGCCCGCTGGTACGCTCATCTTACCACGCCGCCGAACAGGTACGCGCCTTGAGCGTGGTTCACCGCCAGTTATACGGCGAACCGGCAGCGAACTAGGCAATCCCTACTTTCTTTATTCATCTCCAAACGAGATGCCCATTTCGCGCGCCGTTTGGATGAGATCGCTCTCTAACGACACGCGGCGTGGCTTGGAGAGCGCCTCCTCCAGTGAAACGTCGGTGATTTCTCCACCGCGCAAGGCTACCATCCTGCCGAATTGACCCGCCGCCGCCAGCCGCACGGCTGCCCCGCCCATGCGGGTGCACAACACCCGATCGAATGCGGTGGGGCTGCCGCCGCGCTGCAAATGCCCCAACACGGTTACTCGCGTTTCAACGCTGCAAGCGCCTGCTAACGCCTCCCCCACAAACTGACCAATTCCCCCCAATCTGGCTTGAAAGACCTGATCACCCACCGAGCGGTAAACCCGTCCCCCGCCGGCCGGGTGAGATCCCTCTGCTACGGCAATGATGCTGAAAAACGCCCCCGCCGCCACCCGACCCTGAATTTTGGCGCAAATTGCCTCGATTCGGAAAGGAATTTCCGGTATCAAGATCACATCCGCGCCGCCAGCAATCCCGGCATACAGAGCAATGTAGCCGGCATCCCGTCCCATTAATTCCAAAATCATCACGCGATGATGGGACTCGGCGGTGGTGTGCAGCCGATCAATCGCCTCCATAGCCGTGTTTAGCGCCGTATCAAACCCAAACGTGAAGTCGGTGCCATGAATGTCATTGTCAATGGTCTTGGGAACGCCAATCACCGGCACATTCAACTGCTGGTACAATTCCAGCGCAATCCGCAGCGTGCCATCTCCGCCAATGACGATTAAGGCATCCAAATCCAGACTTTGGATGCGTGCGTACACTTGTTGGGAGGTATCTTCGATCACCTCAATACCATTGCGGATGACTTTACGGGCAAACGGATTGCCGCGGTTGGCTGCGCCAAGAATGGTGCCGCCGCGCGGCAGAATGCCCCGCACCTCGCTGAGGGTGAGAGGAAAAACGCCGCCTTCATCCACAAAGCCATCGAAACCGTTGCGCACCCCCAGCACCTGACAGCCGTAACGGAGAACCGCCGTTTTGACCACAGCCCGGATCACGGCATTCAAACCGGGGGCATCTCCCCCGCCCGTCAGCACAGCAATCTTTTTCATGCTCTAATTATAGCCAGTTTGAAATTTCCCTATACAACTCTTTTTCATACCTTCTGATCAGGCATATAATCCAATTAATTCTGTTCAGGTGGTCTATTTCCCATGTCACTCAATATTTGGTGGATTCGCCGCGACTTGCGGCTCAACGACAACCCGGCGCTGCATGCTGCGCTGGCAAATGGCAGTACAGCGCTGCCAGTGTTCATCCTTGACCCACGCCTATTGTCCTCTCCCGCCGATAACCGCAAACGCTTCCTGCTTGCCGGTCTGCGCCGTTTAGAAGAAGACCTTCGTCAGCGTGGCAGTTATCTGCTTATCCGCCGCGGCATACCGGAAGAAATCCTGCCCGCATTGGTCAGAGAAAGCGGCGCAAATGCGGTTTTTGCCGAAGAAGATTACACCCCCTTCGCCATTCGCCGCGATGGGAAACTCTCCAAGCAGATTCCTCTCAAATTGGTAGTTGGCGTAACCGTTCATCACCCGGCAGCAGTCGTCAAAGCAGATGGCGCTCCGTATACCGTATTCACGCCTTTTAGCAAGGCCTGGAAAGCCCTGCCGCTGCCTCGGCCGCTGCCACCCCCTCCAAGCCACTTGCCCCCGCCGCCTGCGCTGGCGGGTGAAACAATCCCAACTGTGGAAGATAGTCCCTACTTCCCGGCTGGCGAGACAGAAGCAGAGCGGCGTCTATTCGAGTTCCTCGATTCGCCTGTCTTTTCCTATGCAGAAGACCGTAACCGATTGGATTTAGACGGCACCTCCAAACTCTCGCCGTATCTTCGTTTCGGGATGATTTCGGCCCGCCGCGCCGCCACGCTGACAATGGAGAAAATCCTCCAAACGACAGACCCCGCCGGGCGTAAGGGCGCTGAATCTTTCCTGAACGAACTCATCTGGCGCGAATTTTACATCGCCATCCTCTACCACTTCCCGCACGTCAGCACGCGCGCCTTCAACCCGTCCCTGGTCAACGCAATCCTGTATCACTTTCCGCATGTGCTGGAAACCGCATTCAACCCGCACCTGCGAAATATCGCCTGGCGGAATGCTCCAGCGGAACTCCACGCCTGGCAGCAGGGTCTGACCGGCATCCCGGTAGTGGACGCCTGCATGCGTCAATTATTGAATCTGGGCTGGATGCACAACCGCGGACGGATGATTGTGGCCTCCTTTTTGGTCAAAGACCTGTTGATCAACTGGCAGAAAGGCGAACGCTGGTTCATGCGTCATTTGGTGGATGGTGACCCGGCTGCCAACAACGGCGGCTGGCAATGGACGGCCGGCGTCGGCACCGATGCCGCCCCCTACTTCCGCATCTTCAACCCCGTTCTGCAAAGCAAAAAATTCGACCCCTACGGGCATTTCATCCGCCGCTGGCTGCCAGAATTGGAAAAGGTACCCGACGAATACCTGCATGAGCCATGGCTGATGCCGCTCGATATGCAGCGCAAGACCGGATTCAAACCCGACCGCGATTACCCAATGCCACTCGTGGATCACGCACAGGTGAAAGAACGCACCCTGCGCGCTTACCAGCAATCCAAACAACGGGAGGGCACATGATTCGCTATCAATGGTACGTGGTGCTTGAATCCAAAGAAGTGCCGCGGGGAAAACCGATGGAAGTTACCCGCATGGGGGAAAAACTGGTTTTTTGGCGCAACCGGCAGGGAAAGGTGATCTGTTTGAGCGACCGCTGCGCCCACCTGAGCGCCAGCCTCAGTCAGGGAAAAATCACCGCTGAAGATCGGCTGGCCTGCCCTTTTCATGCCTTTGAATACGATTCCAGCGGGCAGTGCCGATTTATCCCAGCGCTTGGACGCAACGGCGAACCCCCTAAAGCCATGCGCGTGAACGCTTACCCAACCTATGAAGCGCACGGTTTCATCTGGATCTGGTGGGGTGAACATCGTCCTAGTCTAAACCCGCCGCGCTGGTTCGACATAGACGAGTCCTTTTCATACAGCGGATACCATGAGCAATGGCCAATACACTATTCGCGGATGATCGAAAATCAAATGGATGTCATGCACTTACCGCATGTGCATTACAACACCATTGGCCGCGGGCAACGAGTCGTCGTGGACGGGCCGATTGTCACCCTTGAGGATGACATCATCCGCATGTGGGTCTATAACCGTCCGGATGATGGCACACCGCCGCGTAAGCCGGAGGAATTGCCCACCCCCCAGCGCCCGCCCTTTCTCGAATTCATTTTTCCCAACATCTGGCAAAACCGCATCAGCGACGATCTGCGCATTTTTGTCGCTTTTGCGCCGGTGGATGAAGAAAACGGCATGTTTTATCTGCGCTATTACCAGCGCATGGTGCGCATCCCAATTTTGAGAAATCTCTTCAACTGGATGGGTGTTCTGGGCAGCCGCTACATTGCCAATCAGGACAAGCGCGTGGTCAGCCGCCAGGATCCTAAGAAATCGTCGCTGCGCAACGGTGAAAAATTTATTCAAGGCGACCGCATCATCCTGACCTACCGGCGAAGACGAGAAGAACTGATCGCAGAAAATAACCGTACCTCCGTTCAGGCATGAAATTCACCTTCCTCATCACGATGTGCGATCTTTCGCTGGCGGAATTGAGCGGCTATCCGCCTTCCGAAACCCGCATCCTGATGATCGAATCGCAGCGCAAGTGGCAAGCCCTGCCGTTTCACCGCAAAAAGATGGCGCTGGGCATTTCAGCCATGCGCCACTTTCGGCTGGAATTACAGCAAGCCGGCTACGCAGTGGATTATCGTCACGAGGCAGATTTTGCCAGCGGCATCATTGCCCATTTTCGCCAATATCAGCCGCAGCAAATCCTAGCTTTTCAACCGCGCGAGTGGGGAATGCTGCAAATTTTGAGCGATCTGGCAAACCACCTGCCACTCATCTTGTTGCCCAATCCGTTTTACTTCTTGCCGCGGGAAGAATTCATCCGCTGGGCCAGTTCTCAGAAAAATCTGCGTCTGGAAACCTTTTACCGTTGGATGCGTCGCCGAGAAAACATCCTGTTGGAAAACGGTCAGCCGGTTGGCGGAAAGTGGAATTACGACAAAGAAAATCGCCAGCCGCCGCCTCAGCAATCCTATCCCGATCCGCCTTTTGTCGAGCCGGATGAGATTACCCGCGAGGTGATTGAGATTATTGAAGCGCAACCTGGTTTGTGGGGCAGCGCACGCGATTTTCGCCTGCCGGTAACCCGTGCAGGCGCTATCGCATGGATGGAACATTTCTTCCGCTGGCGGTTTGCCGACTTCGGCCCTTATGAAGATGCCATGCGGCGCGGAGATTACATCGTGACCCATTCTCTATTGTCGGCCTTTCTCAATCTCGGCTTGCTTCATCCGCGCGAAGTGATCCAGCGTGCCATTCAGGTTGCGGAGACCTATGCCGTTCCGCTCAACTCACTGGAAGGCTTTGTGCGTCAAATTCTGGGGTGGAGAGAATACATCCATGGCATGTATTGGTATAAAATGCCTGCCTACCGCACAGTCAACTTCTTTGAATTAGATCGCGATTTACCTGATTGGTACTGGCAGCCCGAAACCTGTGAGATGGCTTGTTTGCGCGACTCGCTGGAGATGGTTAAACAGCACGGCTTTGCCCATCACATTCATCGCCTGATGGTTCTATCCAACCTCGCCACTCTGATCGGGGTCAACCCTCTCCAGCTTTCGGAGTGGTTTTGGGCAGGATTCATTGACGCCTACGAGTGGGTGGAACTTCCCAACGTGCTGGGTATGGCCACTTACGCTGACGGGGGCTGGTTAGCCAGTAAACCGTACATCTCCAGCGGCAGCTACATCAATAAGATGAGCAACTACTGTTCATCCTGCCGATACAATGTTAACCAAAAACTGGGGGAGGATGCTTGCCCGTTCAATTATTTGTACTGGGCTTTTCTGATCAAGCAACGGCAGAAACTGAAGCAAAATGCGCGGATGGCTGTCATTTACCAGATGCTCGATCGAAAATCCGAAGAAGAGAAGGCGGCTATCCTGCAGGAAAGCGAGCGTTTTCTAGCTAGTTTACCCTCCGAAAAAACTCATTACCATTTCGATTACGATGCCGGTTAAGTTGCAATTTCGTTGCAAGTATCAAAAAGCAACCCAAAAGCCTTGATTTTTCGACTCGAATCTGTATAATAATCAATGTCAATCGCCTGGGTGCCCCCCTCACCCCGGCGATTGATTATTAGCGGTACCATTAACGGTAGAAAGGACAACAATTGAAAAGAGCCAAGCGATAGGCTGGCTCTTTTTTTTATTCCTGATGATCTATTGAAATTTGAATCGAGACAACAATCGTAACGTAGAAGCGCGTACCAGATGGGTTTGAGCAAATTCGGCGCGATGTTTCCAAACGGACAGGGCAAACAACACTACCCACACTCCTCCCAGTAAAAGATCGGGATGATACAACCACAAAAAAACCCCTAACACCGCCTCTGACAACAGCACCACCCAGCCGCTGTTCTCAAAAATCAGGTAGAAAAGCCCCATAGCGATGCCCAGAATGAGCGGCGCTTCGAATAAAGTCAACCCCGTCCAAACCCCAAAAATCGAGGTAATCGCTTTTCCGCCTCTGCCGCGCAGAAACGGCGAAAACGCGTGTCCCAACGCCGGAGCGACGGCAATGGCCATCATCCACGGCAAGGATGGGCGGTCAAACCAGTACACCCATCCCACTGGAACAGCTGCCTTGAAACCATCCAGTAAAATGGCAAGGATCCCCCACCATCCCCCTCCGGCGCGGACAAGGTTGGTAGCGCCGGGGTTTCCATCACCAAACTGGCGGATATCCTTGCGCAATAAAATTTTTCCCAGCAAAACGGAATAAGGCACGCTGCCCGAAAGAAAGGCAGCCACCAGCCATAACCATTCGTTCATCCTGTTTCAGGCCTGTGACTGAAGCGGCGGTTTTAAGTGCATCACCTTCCAAAAAATGCCCGGCAGCATCGCCAGTTTTTGCAGCGCGCTGGTATGCGCCCGGTGAGCATAAACATTGTAGTCCAATGCCTCAATTTCATCCAGAATAGCCGCATACAACAGCGCAGCCGCGCCCACAGCCGGCCGAACCCGCCGCGAAAGCAGGGCAATGCCTGGCAGAGCCTCTTCGTACAACCGGCGTGCCCGTTCAATTTCGAACTTCATCAGAGCAACAAAGCGCTCATCGTAGACCTGATCGCGGATGTCCTCGAAAGTCAGCCCAAACCGCTTTAAGTCTTCTTCCGGGAAATAAACCCGTCCTCGCCGGACATCTTCTCCCACATCCCGCAGGATGTTGGTGAGTTGCAGCGCAATCCCCAGTTGAATGGCATACGGAGCAGCCTGCTCAAAAGTCACCCCCGGCGCCAGCCCGATGATCGGCATGGAAAGCAGCCCCACCGTGGAGGCCACCCGGTAACAGTAAACTTGCAATTCATCCCAAGTGGAATACGGTTTGAAGTGTACATCCATGCACACGCCATCAATCAACTCGCGTTCGTACTTAAGATCAACGCCGTAGCGTGCGCGGATGAGCGACCACGTCAACAAAACGGCATGAGTCTGCTGGTGGGGAGGCAGTGCAGTTTGCGCCCGCCAGTTTTCAATGTCGGTGAGGGTAGCTCGATCAGAATCGACCAGATCGTCGGTCGCTCGGCAAAAAGCATACAAAGAGCGGATTGCCCGCCGAACCGAAAAAGGCAGCAGCCCGGTTGCAAAATAAAAGGTTTTGGAGTGCTCTCGAATAACCTGCTCAGTGGCGCGAAAAGCGGCCTGTAAATCAGGCGCAGTCAGGTGAAGTTCAGCAGATTGCCAGGACATTCGAGAGCCTCCCATGGGATTAACTGATTAACCCTCAAACCTTCAAGCCGTTTCGCGAATGAGATTTTCGGCAATTTTCGCCGAAGAAAGCACGCCCGGCAATCCTGCCCCGGGATGAGTGCCTGCCCCTACAAAGTAGAGGTTGTCAAATTCCTCTGAGCGATTATGCGGGCGGAACCAGGCCGACTGAGTCAGGATCGGTTCAACCGAGAAAGCCGAACCAAGGTAACTGTTCAGCGTATCGCGGAAATGGAGCGGATCAATGTAATGCTCGGCAACGATATTGGCGCGCAAGTCCGGCAGGTAATTTTTCTCTAAAAACTCCATGATCCGATCGCGGTACGGACGAGCTTCTTTCGTCCAGTCAATCCCGGAGCCCAAATGCGGGACAGGCGAAAGCACATAGAAGTTTTCCATTCCTTCCGGAGCTATGCTCGGGTCAGTCAGTGTTGGCATGTGCAGGTAAAGCGAAAAATCGCCTGCCAGAATTTTCTTGTGAAAGATGTCGTCCAGCAGCGGTTTATAGCGGCTGCTAAGGATGATATTGTGGTGAGCCAGCCGCGAGTCGAGATAGCGCCGCTTCGTGCCAAAGTAAATGACAAACAGCGACATCGAATAGCGCATCTGTTCGATGCGCCGGTTGGTGTATTTACGCCGATAGGTCTCCGGAATCATGTAGCGGTAGGTGCTGGCCACATCGGCATTCGAAACGATGATATCCGCCGGGTAAAACTCGCCGCTGCGCAGACGGATGCCGTTCACTCTTCGATTCTGCACGGTTATTTCTGCCACATCTGCATTCAGGTGAACTTTGCCACCCAGTTCGACAAACAACCGTCCTAAAGCATCCACAATCGCGCCAGTGCCACCTATCGCATAATGCACGCCCCATTGACGCTCGAGATAATGAATGAGTGCGTAGATACTGGTGGTATCAAAGGGATTTCCGCCCACCAGCAACGGATGAAAGGAAAAGACCTGTCTGAGAAAATCGTTCTTCACAAACTGGGATACATATTGATAGACAGTTTTGTAAGATTGCAAGCGGATTAGATCCGGGGCAATCTTGAGCATGTCGGTCAGCTTTAGAAACGGTTTATCGGCCAGTTCTACAAACCCCTTTTGGAAAATCGCTTTGGTCGTCTGAATGAACCTTTGGTAGCCTTCTTTATCCTCCGGGCTCCACAAGTCAATTTGAGAGAGAATAAATTCAGGGTCGTTATTGTAGTCAAAGCACTTTCCCTCATGGTCAAAAATGCGGTAAAAGGGATCAACGGGCACCATCTGGAAGTAATCTTCCCGCCGCCTTCCAGCCATCTCGAATATTTCATCGAACATGAACGGCGCAGTGATCACCGTTGGTCCGCCGTCGAACTTGAAACCGTTGATTTCATAGACATAAGCCCTGCCCCCCAATTTGTCACGCTTTTCAAAGATTTCCACATCAAAGCCATTGGCGGCTAGTCTGACTGCTGTCGCAAGCCCCCCAAAGCCAGAACCGATCACGATGATTTTTTTAGACATATTCCCTCCGCAAAAAAAGTATATGAGCCTGGATTAGTTCTTTATAGAGATGATTGTTACACAAACCCATCGCGATGACAAACGATTGTACAAACTATGTAGAATGCGAAATATCCGTCTTCAAGGTAATTCTCTTTCTCACTTCCTCACGCCGACCGGCAAAATAATCCAGTACCTGCCGGGCAACCCGCATGGCTCCCAGCGTAACCCCGGCAGTGGATTGCCCCGGGAAAATCGTATCGCCAACCAGCCAGAGGTTGCCGATACCACTCCACGAACCGCGTGCCGCAAAGAGCGAGGTCTGCGGGAAACCGCCCACCATTCCCAGCGGGCGGCGGGTGTAGAACGCAAACGTGCGCGGCGTACCGGGCAGACATAGCCGCACTGCACGGCGAATTCCCGGCAATGCCATTTCAGCCGCCTTTAACATGTTTTCGGTGTATTGCAGCCGTTTTTCTTCGTAAGCGATTGGATCATCTCCCCACCAGTCCTCTATGCGGGTGTGGGTAGAAAGGGTTGCTGCCCGCATTCCTGCCGGAGCGCGCGATAAGTCATCTTTCGGTGAAAGGGAAATGAAAACCGAATTCCCCTCGCCAAGCGGTTGATTTGAGTCTTCGATCACCTGGTAGTGATCAGCCGGCCGATCTCCCAGCAGAGTCTGATCCAATCCCAGGTACAGGGTGAATGCTCCCCACCCTTTGGGGCGGCGCTGAATCTCCTGCTGAAGCCGACGGGGCGCATGTTCGTTGAGAACTTCAGCCAGCCCCCACGGCGTCAGGTTGGCAACCACGCCGTCCGCTTCCAGTTGCAAACCCTTGGTGGTATGAACCAGCAGGCGGTCATTTGACCTGACTTCAATGCGCTTGACCCTTTGCCGATAGTGAAGCAGTCCGCCATTGGAAATGAACCAATCCGCCAGTGTTTTGGCCAGTTGACCGATGCCACCCCGCACGTGATTGACGCCGCGTCGCGGCAGATCGAGAGCAGCGCTGCCGTAAAGCGCG
>FWWL01003027.1_pt1 | contig 11345 bp, 9 predicted proteins | sample 2228331 | NCBI WGS metagenome assembly FWWL01 (sample SAMEA103939775, study PRJEB20133) | metagenome
GGGAAGGGGCCGGGGGATAATAGGAGGGGTTGTCCCATCCTACGGGTTCACTGGCGTGAGCCAGCCGTGGCGGTCCTCCAGCCGGCCGCTGGTGATGTTGAAGAACTCCTCCTGCAGCCGCTTGGTGATGGGCCCCGGGCGGCCCTCCCCCACCGGGATGCGGTCCACCGAGCGGATGGGGGTGATCTCCGCGGCCGTGCCGGTGAAGAAGACCTCGTCGGCGATGTACAAGGTCTCCCGCAGGAGCGGCTGTTCCTGGACCGGGATGCCCAGGTCCCGCGCCAGTTGGAGGACGCAGCGACGGGTGATGCCTGGCAGGATGGCCGCGGCCAGGGGCGGGGTATAGAGCACGCCGTCCTTCACCACGAAGAGGTTCTCCCCCGACCCCTCGCTCAGGTAGCCGTAAGCATCCAGGGCGATGGCCTCGGCGAAGCCTCCCTGCCGCGCCTCCATGACCATGAACTGGGAGTTCACGTACTGGCCGCCGATCTTGGCCATGGTCGCGCTGGTGTCCGGGGCGGCGCGCCGCCAGGAACTGATGGCCACGTCCACCCCTTGCTCCAGCACTCCTTCTCCCAGGTAACTGCCCCACTCAAAGGTGATGATGGCCGTTTGCACGGGACAGGCTCTCGGGTCCACGCCCAGGGAGCCTGCTCCCCGAAAGACCAGAGGCCGGATGTAGCACGCGGCGTGCCCATTGGCCCGCACTGTCTCCAGGACGGCCTTCGCCAGGTCCTCCGGGCTGTAGGGCAGGTCCATGCGGAAGATCTTGCACGAGGCGGCGAGCCGCTCTAGGTGCTCCCACAGGCAGAAGACAGCCGGCCCCTTGGGCGTCGCGTAGGCCCGGATGCCCTCAAAGACGCTGGAGCCGTAGTGGAGCGCGTGGGCGGTGACGTGGACCTGGGCCTCGTCCCAGGGGACGAGCCGCCCATCAAACCAGATGTAGGTGGAACGCGTGGTCGCCATGTGCCAAGCCTCCCCGATCGTGTGGTTTGGTGAGGAAGACAGAGCCCGTGATTCAGAGCCGCGCTGCTTGCCGCCTCACTGCTGGTCGGGGCCGCCGTGGCGCCCAGCGCTTCTACGAAACAACCCTCCATCCCCACAGGGACGGAGGGTTGCTCCGCGGTACCACCCTGCTTGCCCAGGAACGGTCTCTGGTCAAGGGGCAGGAAGCCAGCGACGGTTCCTGCCCCTGCCCGGCGTCTTCTGGTGGAGCTGAGGGGACTCGAACCCCTGACCTTCTGAATGCCATTCAGACGCTCTCCCAAACTGAGCTACAGCCCCACGTTCCAAGGCCGCTTTCGGGCGAGGTAACGATCGCCACTCGGCAGCGACTACTGGGATGCCCGTTCGCCGCTGCAGCTCCCAGGCGAGTTCGGCCTTCCGGCGTTCCCCGGGGACACCTTGCCTGGCTTCCACCCTCCCAGGCTCGCTGCGGGGATGGCCTACTGCTCCTGTTCGTCGCCTCTATCTTATGGGCCGCCCCTTGGGGCGGTAGTGGAGCTGAGGGGACTCGAACCCCTGACTTCTACAGTGCGATTGTAGCGCTCTCCCAACTGAGCTACAGCCCCGCGTTCCACCCCAATTGTATCGGAGTTTCGGAAATCTGTCAAACCGAGCCGCTGGCTCGTCCCAGGTGGGCCGTCTCCTCACCCCTTCAACTGGGCGAAGGCCTCGCCTGCGGCCTCCAGGGCCGCGTCCACCACCTCCGGCGTGTGGGCCAGGGAGACGAACGTCGCCTCAAACTGGGAGGGCGCTAGGTAGACCCCCCTCTGAAGCATGGCGTGGAAGAAGCGGGCGTAGCGTGCCGCGTCCGCCCGTTTGGCCGAGGCGTAGTCCCACACCGGCTCGGCGGTGAAGAAGACCGTCATCATGGAGCCGATGGCGTTCACCTGCACCGGGATGCCGGCCTCCTCCGCCCGCGCCGCGAGCCCCTGGGCCCACCGATGGCCAAGGGCTGCGAGGGCTTCGTAAACGCCGGGTTTCCGCAGTTCCTGGAGGGTGGCGATCCCCGCGGCCATGGCCAGGGGGTTCCCTGAGAGGGTCCCTGCCTGGTACACCGGCCCCTCGGGCGCCACCCACGCCATGATCTCGGCGCGGCCGCCGTAGGCCCCCACTGGCAGCCCCCCGCCGATGATCTTGCCCAGGCAGGTCAGGTCCGGGTCCAGGCCCCACAGGGTCTGCGCCCCCCCGTAGGCCAGCCGGAAGCCGGTGATGACCTCGTCCAGGATGAGGAGCGCTCCATAGTTCCGGGTGATCCGGCGGAGTCCCTCCAGGTATCCCGCCTTGGGCAGCACCACCCCCATGTTCCCCGCCACCGGCTCCACGAGGACCGCGGCGATCTCATCGCCGACCTCTGCGAAGAGGGCTTCCACCGCCGCCAGGTCGTTGTAGGGGACCACGAGGGTATCCCGAGCCATCCCCTCGGTGACGCCAGGGCTATCGGGCAGGCCGAACGTGGCCACGCCCGACCCAGCCTGCACGAGGAGCGCATCGGCGTGGCCGTGGTAGCCCCCCTGCATCTTGACCACCTTGGGCCGGCCGGTGTAGGCCCGCGCCAGCCGCAGGGCGGACATGGTCGCCTCCGTCCCAGAGTTCACGAAGCGGACCCGGTCCATGGCCGGGAAGGCCTCCACGATGGTGCGGGCGAGGACCGACTCCGCCTCCGTGGGCGCGCCGAAGGCCATCCCCTGCTGCGCGGCACGACAGACCGCCTCCACCACGGCCGGGTGCGCGTGGCCCAGGATGAGGGGGCCCCACGCCCCCACGAAGTCCGTGTACCGGTTGCCGTCCACGTCCCACAGGTAGGGTCCTTCGCCGCGGGCGAAGAAGACCGGCTCGCCCCCCACGGCGCGGAAGGCCCGCACAGGGCTGTTGACACCCCCTGGCATCCACCGCAGGGCCTCGGCGTACAGTTCCTTGGACCGTCTGCGTTCCACAGTCTTCCCCCCTAGCAGCCGCCGGCCGCCAGCCACCGGCAGGCATCCTTGGCATGGTAGGTCAGGATCCAATCCGCGCCGGCCCGCTTGATGGCCGTGAGGATCTCCAGGACGACGGCCCGCTCGTCCAGCCAGCCCCGCGCCGCCGCGGCCTTGACCATGGCGTATTCCCCGCTCACGTTGTACGCCGCCAGGGGCACGTCAAAGCGGCGCCGTGCCTCCCGCAGGACGTCCAGGTACGCCAGGGCCGGCTTGACCATGACCGCGTCGGCCCCTTCCTCCAGGTCCAGGGCGATCTCCCGCATCGCCTCGCGGCGGTTGGCCGGGTCCATCTGGTGGGAGCGGCGGTCTCCGAAGGCGGGGGCGGAGCAGGCCGCGTCTCGGAACGGCCCGTAGAAGGCCGAGGCGTACTTGGCAGCGTAGGAAAGGATGGGCACCAGGGAGAAGCCCTGGGCATCCAGGGCCCGACGGATGGCTGCCACCCGCCCGTCCATCATGTCGCTGGGGGCCACCACGTCGGCCCCGGCCTCCGCTAGCGAGACAGCGGTGCGGGCCAGGAGGTCCAAGGTGGCGTCGTTGTCCACCGCGCCGTCCCGCACCACACCGCAGTGGCCGTGGCTCATGTACTCGCACAGGCAGACGTCGGCCATCACCACCATCTCCGGCACCGCCTTCTTGGCCGCTCGGATCGCCTGCTGGACGATCCCATCCGGGGCATAGGCCCCCGACGCGAGTTCGTCCTTGGCCTCGGGGATGCCGAAGAGGATGACGGCTGGGATGCCAAGGCGGGCCGCCTCCTCCACCTCCGCTGGCAGGCGGTCCACCGTGAAGCGGTGTTGCCCGGGCATGGAGGGGATCTCCTCCACCCGCCCCTTGCCGGGCATCACGAAGAGGGGGTAGATGAAGTCGTCCGGCCCCAGAGCCGTCTCGCGCACCATGCGCCGCAGCGGGGCCGTCATCCGCAGGCGCCTCAGGCGCACTGTGGGAAACCCTGCCATGATGTCCTCCTCACGCGTGTCGCGGTGATCACGGTTCCAATGATCCAGGCCCAGCGGTAGGGGGCGGTTCACGGACCGCCCCCTACCGAATCCTGCCTGCAGCAGTGCCCCCTCCTCTCCCGCCTCGGGGAAGGGAAGAGGGCTGAGGGGATGGAAAGGTCAGGTCCCTCATGGCTCTCCGATGGCCTGCTCCACAGCGCGGCCCAGGGAGTCCCGGTCAAAGGGCTTGGGCAGCCACCCGACCACCCCAGGCGTGGAGAGGTTCGGGGCGTCGTAGCCCCGAGGGTACCCGCTCATGAGGAGGACCTTCACTTTGGGGTTGAGTTCCCGCATATACTGGAGGAGGTCCTTGCCGCTCATCCCCGGCATCACCATGTCGCTGATGACCAGGGCGACCCGAGGTGCGAGCCTCTCGTACAACTCCAAGGCCCACTGGCCGGAAGGGGCGGTCACCACTTCGTACCCCAGGTCCTCCAGCATCCGGCGGCCCACCTCCCGCACGACCTGGTTATCTTCCACGAACAGGATCAGTTGCCCTTTCCCCTCCACAGGGGGTATGGCTTCCTTTTCCTTCTGCGCCGCGGGCTTCTCCTCGGGGATGTGCAGGGGGAAGTAGAGGGTGAAGGTGCTCCCCTTGCCCACTTCCGATTCCACCTGGATGTGGCCGCGATGCTGCTTGACGATGCCGTAGACCTGGGAGAGGCCCAGCCCCGCGCCTTCGTGGAAGGGCTTGGTGGTGAAGAAGGGCTCAAAGATGTGGGGGATGAAGTCCGAAGGCATGCCGCAGCCCGTGTCCTTCACCGAGAGGGCCACCCACCGGCCCGGCCCCATCTCCGGCACGGCCGGGGCATCCCCAGGTTTCAGGTCCACCACTTCCAGGCCCAACGTCAGGGTGCCCCGGTTCAGCATGGCGTCCCGGGCGTTCACCACCAGGTTCATGAGGGCCTGCTGCAACTGGACCGGGTCCCCCATGACCCACACGTGGCCCGCCGGAGGCGAGTAGACGATGTGGATGCTTTCTGGGATGGTCCGCCGCAGGAGGGTGAGGACCTCTTCCATGAAGGGGACCAGGTCCAGGGGCCGCTGTTGGGAGACGGACTTGCGGCTGAAGTCCAGGATCTGGCGCACCAACTGGGCCGCCCGCTGGCCCTGCGCGCTGATGGATTGCAGCATGCGCTGGGCATCCTCCGGGATGTCCTGGCGACGGGTCAGCAACTCGGCGAAGCCGATGATGCCGGTGAGGATGTTGTTGAAGTCGTGAGCGATGCCGGCCGCGAGTTGCCCGATGGCCGCGAGGCGCTCCCGGGCCTCCTCCTGCTGGCGGGCCTCCCGTTCCCTCGTCACTTCCCGCAGCACCAGGACCCAGCCCGCGCCCTCGCCCATCCCCCACAGCGGCTCGGCGGTCACCTCAAAGAAACGGGGTTTGGGGCCCTCCAGCCGGACCTCGTGCCAGCGGCCTTCCTTTGGTACGGTGAGGAGGTGCTTCAGGGAATAGGGCCCCAGGCGCCTGAGGATTTCCCCCTCCCGCGCCTCTGTCAGGGCGGGGAGGAGTTCCCGCGCCGCTGGGTTGGCCTGGCGGATGCGGCCATCTCCATCCAGGAGGAGCACCCCTTCGGGCACCGTTTCCAGGATGGCCAGCACTTCCAGGGTGCGGGCTTTCTCTTCGGTGATGTCCTCCATCGCGCCTTCGTAGCAGAGGACCCGGCCGTCTTCATCACGCACGACGCGGATGAGATCGCGCGCCCAGATGGCCCGGCCATCGCGGCGGCGCAGGAGGATTTCAGCGCGGTGCATGAGCCCCTGTTCTTCCACGCGCGCCAGGCGCTGCTCCCACTCCTCAGGGTTCGCGTAGAGGCTCCGCACATCCGCCTGGAGGAGTGCCTCGCGGTCGGGGAAGCCCAGCATGGCCACCAGGGCTGGGTTGGCCTCCAGGACGCGGCCGTCGGGAGCGGTGCGGTAGAGGGCCACGGGCACCCGCTCGAAGAGTTCCCGATAGCGGGCCTCGGCCTCCTCCCGCGCCCGGCGTTCCTCAGCGCGGGCCAGGGCCAGGCGCACCGTGGCCGGCAGACGACGGAAGTGCTTGGGCGACTTGAGGACGTAATCGTCCAGACCGGCCTTCATGGCCTCCACGGCGATCTCCTCGCTCCCCGTGCCCGTGAACATGATGACCGGCCGATGGGGGTAGCGTTCCTTCACTGCCCGCAGGACCTCCAGGCCGTTGGTCCAGTGGAGTTGATAGTCGGTGATGACCAGGTCAAAGTCGCCAGCCTCCAGAGCGCGGGCCAGGGCCTCCGGGTTCACGACGTGTTCCGCGGCCAGGGTGCCGAACTCCCTTTCCAGTTCCCGCGCCACCAGCACCCGGTCGTCCGGGTTGTCGTCCACGAGGAGGACCCGCAAGGACTTTCCCTGTTGTTCCTCGCCCATGTGCACCTCCCGCATCTGCCCTTCTCCTCCACCTCTACCCTGCCGCCTGCAGGGGGCTCCCCTTCCCTCCTCAGCACGGGGAGAGAAGGGGACGGGGGATGGGAGGGGTCAACCGGTCCTCTCCTAAGGTCCCGATAGGGGCATCCCTGGTGGGGGCCCAGGGCAGACCTCGTGCCTGCCCTGGCCCCGCCTCCGGGGTCAGCATATCGTCAAGAACCTGTACGGCGCGCTACTCCCCTGCTGAGAGGGAGGGTTTACGGTTCAGGAGAAGCCAGTAGAGGCCCAGGGTCTTGACCATGTCCAGCAGGGCCTCAAACCCCACTGGCTTCACCAGGTACGAGTTGGCCCCTAGGTCGTACGCGCGGTCAATGTCCGGCGTCTCACCGGAGGAGGTGAGGACGACCACCGGCAGCCGCCGCAAGACAGGCTGCGCCCGCAGCCATTCCAGCACCTCAAACCCATCCTTGCGTGGGAGTTTCAGGTCCAGGAGGACCAGTTCGGGGATCGGGTTCCCATCCAGGTTGGAGAGGTAGGCGACGGCCTCCTCCCCGTCACGGACCACCACCAGGGGGTTCGCCACGTTGGCCTTGTGGAAGGCCCGCTCAATGAGGAGGATATCGTCCTCGTTATCCTCCACCAACAGGATGGCATGGGCACGCGTGGCCATGGTGTTCTCTCCTCCTCCGGGGCAGCGCCAGCCATTGCCCCTATGCGCTGCCTTTCCTTAATTGTACCCAAAAACGGCTTCCTTTGCCAATTTCCGACTCCACCCCTGCACGGCCGCCCATCCGTTCCGCTCCCCGGCGGACGATGGCCAGCCCCACGCCTGTGCCGGGGTACATCTCCCGGCCGTGGAGGCGCTCAAAGATGTGGAAGATGCGCTCCTGGTGCTCCGGGGCGACGCCGATGCCGTTATCTTCCACCCAGAGGCGCACCCCATCGTCCTTCGCCTCGGCCCAGAGGCGCACCTGGGGCTGCACCCCCGGGGCCACGAACTTGAGGGCGTTGTCCACCAGGTTGAGCAGGACCTGTTCCAATGTGGTCTCATGGGCCTCCACCACCGGCAGAGGGCCTTCCACCACCACCCGGGCGTTCCGCCTTTGGATCTCGGGGGCCAGTTCCTCCAGGACGGCCTCCGCCACCCGGTCCAGGGGCACGGGCGCAAGGCGCATCTCCTGGCGGCCCAGGCGGCTGTAGGTCAGGAGGTCGTGGATGAGGGCATTCATCCGCTCCGCGGCGGCCACGATGCGCCGGGCGTAATCCTGGGCCGTGGGGTCCAGGTCCGCGGCGTAGTCCTCCAGCAGGGCCTGGGCGAAGCCCTCCATGGCCCGCAGGGGGGCGCGCAGGTCGTGGGAGACGGAGTAGGCGAAGGCCTCCAACTCCTGGTTGGCCGCCTCCAGTTGGCGTGTGGTGGAGGCCAGTTTGCGGTTGGCGGCCTGCAGGTCTTCCAAGAGGTTGGTCAGGGCTCGGTTGAGGCGATCGGTCTCGGCCATCCGCCGTTCCAGTTCGGCCGTGCGCTGGTGGACCTGTTCCTCCAATTCCCGCGTGGATTGGCGCAGGAGGGTTTCCGCGCGCTTCTGGGCGGTGATATCCAGAACGGTGAAGGTGATGCCCTGGGCGTAATCCCCGGGGTCCAGAGGGGCCGAACTGAGGAGGACCTCCATCACACGGCCATCCTTGCAGCGGAAGCGGGTCTCCGTGGAGCCCACGCCCCGTTCCCGCATCTCGGCGTACTTCTCCCGGCCGACCCGTAGGTATTCCTCCTCGCTCTCGTAGAGGATGATGGCATTCTGGCCCTCCAGTTCCTCCCGGGCGTAGCCCAGCATGGCGCAGAGGCGGTCGTTGACCGAAAGGAGCACCCGGTCCGGGTAACTGACGACGCCGATGCCCACGGGAGCGGCCTGGAAGAGGCTCCACAGGCGGGCCTCGCTCTGGCGCAGGGCCCTTTCAACCTCCCTTGCGTTGGCCTCGGCCTCCTCCTTCTCCCGCAGCATCCACTGAAGTCGGTGGGCCTGGTAGAGGAGGGCCAGGTGCCCCTCCACCAGGTCGCGGAACTGGCGGAGGAGCTGGTCCTGCTCGGGAGTGTAGGGGTTCTCCCGGGTATCCAGGACGCAGAGGGTGCCGAAGACCTCCCCGTTGGGCCAGAGGAGGGGGTACCCCAGATAGGAAACCATCCCCAGTTTGAGGTCTGGGTTCTGGGCCCAGGCCGGGTCCTTGCGCGCGTCGGGGACGAGGAGCCTCCCTTTGGAGGTGATCACCGTTTCGCAGTAGAGCCCGGCCAGGTGCTCGCGGTCGCCCACGTGGTAGGGGTTCCCTTCGGAGCGGCTGGCGCGGAAGACCTCAATGTAGGGAGGCTCGGCGCGCATGATGAGCGCGGCCGGCACGCCGATGAGGCGGGCCAGAAGGTCCACCGCCTCCTGCCAGCGCTGGACCACGTCCTCGGGGATCTGTATCTGCTGCACGTCCAACGGCTTTTCCATCACCCACCCTTCGCTTTCTCGGACCCCTGACCTCACCCCTGCCCCCTGAGGGGATGGGGAGAGGTCCCTCACTCCTCCGCCAACGGGTCGTTGGCCACGGGCTCCAGGCCTGCGGCCCGCAGTTGCGCCCGCAGTTCCCGGATGACGGCCTTGAGTTCCCGCCCGGCCATCAACAGGAGCAGCTGCCGCTGTTCCGCCATCTGGCGGGCCAGGTCGGCGGACCGCTCGTGCAGTTGGAGGGATAAGTCCCTGGCCCGTAGGAGGACCTTGAGGCGGGCGCACAGTTCAACCTGGACGATAGGGGAAAGGACCAGTTCATCCACCGCGCGCCAGAGATGGCGGGTGGCAAGGCCCACTTCCTTGCGAGAGGTGACCAGGAGGAACGGCAGAAAGACGGGCGCTTCGGCCTCTTTGCGGGCTTCCACCTCCTTCCAGCACCGGTCCAAGGCCATTCCATCCAGGATGGCCAGGTCAAAGGGCTGCTGAAGCCCCTGGCCCGAATCGGTCACCACCACTTCGTACCGCTCTGAGAGCCACCCTTGCAGGAGAGCGCGGTTCCTTTGGTGATCTACCAGAAGCAAAATCCGGCTCATGGTACTCGGAGTGCTCCCGTTAGCCCCTCACTGCGCATGGAGGGTCCATCTGCGTTCCAGTCACATGGCGAGCAATTCCCGGACGAGAGCCAGGAGGTGGCGGACCTTTACCGGCTTGACCAGCACCCCCCGCGCTCCCCTGGACAGGCCAGCCTCCTGGATGGCTGCGCTCTGCTTGGGGGAGAAGAGGAGGAACGGGACATCTCGGCTCCGCAGCCGTTCGCAAGGGCCCCAGATGCTCTGGTCAAAGCCGGCCAGGTCCACCAGCGCCAGAGAGAGGGGAGTTTCTTCCGCCACGCGTGCAAAGGACGTCAGATCCTCTCCTACCAGCACCTGGTACCCCTCCGCCTCCAGCAATTCTTGCAGAAGTGCCAGGTTCCGCCGGTTGCGGCCCACGATCAAGATGGTCGCCGAGGGCTCCTTGCCCTGCCTTACGCCGGTTCTATCCATTCCGGCTCCCCCCGCAGGATACCCCGCAGGTTGGATAAGGGCTCGCCTATCTTGATGCCTTCGCTGGTGATTTCCATCTCCCGCAGGGTCTTTTCAAAGTCGCTGTAGCGCTTTTTCAAGACGCCGATGGCCTTCCTCAGTTCGCCCTTGATCTCCAGGAAGCGGAGGAAGAGGATGTTGTCGGCCAGGTAACTGACCCCCAGTTCCGTGGCACGGAAGTCGCCGGTGATGTTCTCCGTCTCGTTGGTCACGAGCACGGTGACCCCTTGCCCTGCTAGGAACTTGGCCAGCGCGTGGAGGGATGCTCGCAGGTCTTGGCCGCGAAGCGAGAGGGTGTAGCCGGCAATGCTATCCACCATCACGATGCGGACCCCCGCCTCCTCCACTTTGTGCCGCACGAGCGCGGCGAACTCATCCGCCGTGAGGAGCAGGGGCTCCAGGAAAACCAGTTCCAGCGTGCCCTGCTCCACCATGGACCGGGCCGGGATGCCGATGGCGTCGCACCGGGCCAGCAGAGCCTCCGGGCCTTCTTCAAAGAGGTAGATCAGGGACCGCTCTCCGCGGGCGGCTGCCTCCTTCACGAACTGGAGGCCCAGGGTGCTCTTTCCCACGCCGGTGGGGCCAGTGATCAGGGTGACCGTGCCCCGTTCCAGGCCGCCGTGGAGCATCTGGTCCAGTGCCGGCACCCCCGAGGAGATGGTCTCCAACAAGACCGGGGCCTGCTTGGTGGGTGCAGGGAGCAGGCGGGGGAAGACCCGCATCCCACCCAAGCCCAGTTCCAGGCTGTGCCGGCCCCCTCGGAAGCCGGACCCACGGAACTTGTGGACCTGGATGAAGCGGGTGAGGCCATCAAACCCCAGTTCTATCACCCCATCCGCCAGGAAACGCAGGTCGGCATCTCCTTCTGGCCCGGCTGCTTCAGAGGAGAAGAGCACTGTGGCCCCCCGGTCCGTGAGGAACCGCAGGAAGGAGAGCACCTGCTTGCGGAACTGGAATGGGTCCGGGCTCAGGTACCGGAACTGGGTGATGGCGTCAATGAAGACGCGGGCCGGCTCCAGCTCCTCCACCCTCTCCACGATCCGCTGGGTTGTCGGCGCGCGTTCCACCTCGGCCGGAGAGAAGATGTCGTAGGTTTCCACCTGGGCGAAAAACTCGGGCGTGGGGCTCAGGTCCAGGAAGGCAACCCCCTCCAGGCTCAGGCCCAGCCGAGCCGCATTCACGCGTATCTTGGTTTCCGTTTCGCCCAGGGTGATGCACAGGCCCTTCCTGCCGTTGGCCACCCCCGCGGCCAAAAAGTGGAGCCCCAAGATCGTCTTGCCTGTGCCTGGCCCTCCTGTGACCAAGTAGGCCTGCCCCGGCACCAGGCCGCCCTCCAGGATCTCGTCCAGGCCTGCGATACCCGTCCGCTCTCGCTCTAGGTTCGTCATCGCGCATCCTCCTAACGATATGCATCAGGGAGGT
>FWWL01009842.1_pt1 | contig 11345 bp, 8 predicted proteins | sample 2228331 | NCBI WGS metagenome assembly FWWL01 (sample SAMEA103939775, study PRJEB20133) | metagenome
GCCGTTCCTGTATTTGGCGACTATTATCGAAATTCGGCCCAAAACGCCACATATAGCGGTTTTCTTGAAAAGCAAGCAGGTAGTTGCAATTTCCTGAAAAAAAGATACAGTACCGTTTTCTGCGCCTTGTCATCTTACTCCAGGCGCGTTATAATGAACGGGCTTTCTCACAGGACATCCCTTGCTGAGAAAGGAGGTGACACGAATGCCGGTTTATCTGTATCGTTGTGAGAACTGCGGCGTACAGTTCGAGAAGACCCAAAAATTCACCGACGATCCTTTGACTGTCTGTCCGGAGTGCGGGCGTAAGGCCTTGAAAAAAGTCTATCAGCCCGTTGGGATTGTGTTCAAAGGATCGGGGTTTTACGCGACCGACCACCATTCTCCCTCTGGACAGCGCAGTCAGGGAGAGCGCAAGTCCAACAATACCGAGAGCGACGGCGGAAGCAAAGCAGAGACGAAGGGCGATTAGCCATCGGCCTTCTTTCCTTGTCATCCAGGCGCCACGCGCCAGCAACGCGCGTGGCGCTTTTCTCGTCGCTCCATACCCCCTATCCAATTTTCACAGTGCGCCTGCCCGGTGACGCCATGCCACCGCCGTTCCGTACTGCCTCTCATTCGCGGGGTCTTTGGGGTGGAACGCCGGTCTCCAGTTGTCCTGTCAGCAAGGCACGGCGCACCTCTTCCAGCCTGAGCAGGGCTTCCGGAGGAAGATCCGCCTGGTGTTCGTAAAACGGTGCATAACCGACTGTGCCGATCCAGTTGCCGGGGAAAACAGTCAAAGGCGTGCGTTGCGCGGACGAAAGGAACACTTCTTCCCGCACAGTATGGGAGAAATGAGCGGCCTGGGCTCGCGCCGCGGCACGCAGCAACGGCAGGAGGGTCGGTTCGACTAACGGCAGGACGCTGGTCAACAGGTAGGGGCGGACCTCCGGCCAGAGCAGGTAGCGATCCGCGCCCGAAGCGATTACACGCGTCCGCTTGGCAACCGCCGCCCGCAAGGCCGCCTCGCCGGTCTCGGTCGGATCCACGAAGATCACATCCACACCCAGGGAAATCAACATGCGAGCACTGGTATCGGCCCAGGACGTGGCGCGCGTTGCCTCGCTGAGTGAGTAGGAATTGTTATAGAGAAGGTTGACCTGCACCTGCGCGTCCTCATAGAGCGCTCCGGCGCGGAAACCTTCACAGTACCGCCAATACGAAGGAATGGCCTGCGTGCTGCACACAGCTCCCACGCGCCCGGTCTCTGAAAGCCGAGCCGCCAGCACACCTGCCAGGAAACCTGCCTGATCCTCCGGAAAGATCAAGCCGGCCAGGTTTTCGCGTTCTACCTCCTGGTATTGGTCAACGCCAATGAAGTAACAGGATGGGTACTTTTCGGCAGCCCCGACAGTAGCCTGACTGGCCGCCGCGCCGACGGTCACGATCACGTCATAGTCCTGTTCGGCAAAGAAGGCGATGTTAGCATCATAATCTTGACTGACCTTCGTCTCCACCCACTCAGCCCAATCCACAATCCTGGAACGGCGCACAGCATCCCAGGTTTGCTGATTGAGACCGGCATCCTGCCACTCTCCGATCGCCGCGACTACGCCTACGCAGAAGGTGCGCACGCTGGCGCAATCCGGTCTAGTGGGCGCGAGCGGGGCGTTCAGCGCCAGGAAGACCCCCAACGCCCCGACCACCGCAAGCACAGTCAGCAGGAAGGCAAACCAGCGTCTGACGGCCAGCCTCCGGAAAACCGCCGCTCCTGCCATCGTTCCTCTGTTTTCCGCCTAATTTCCGGCGCGCCGCCGAACTCCGCTCATGGTTAGCAAGGCCAGGCCCATGAACAACGTCCCGAACAGCCACAGCCAACGGTATTCGTTCCCCAAGACCTCAACCAGCACACCTCCCAGTGTGGGGCCGAGAATGGCAGCCAGTTGGGAGGAGAAATAATACAACCCGGTATAGGTCCCAATCCGCCGTTCGTCACCGTGATCGTAGACCAGCGGCAGGCTATTGACATTGACCAGCGACCACAACGCGCCCGCCAGTGCCAGGACAAGCGCCAGGGTCAGGGGGCTGCGGATGAGAAAATAGCCCGCTAGCGTTAACAGGGTCAGGCCGATCAGCCCAACGCGAATCACCGGTGCGCGGCCATAGCGCGTGCCCAACATCCCAGCCGGCACGGCGAACACGATGAAGGAAATTGTCATTACGCCGGTATAGATGGCGGCCGTTCCGGCCTTCATACCCAGCGTAAAAACGGCAAAGGAAGAGAGACCGGTCTCGAGCGCATTGTAAGCCATGAACCAGAACAGAATGCTGATCAACACCAGTAAACCACCCCGATCGGCCTGCGTGAAGAGGCGGCGCACATCCTCCCAGACGCCGGTCGGCCTCGTTTCCGTCTGGGCCAGGGCGCGTGGTTCGCGTACCGCAACCAGAACCGTGACCAGCGCCAGGGTGGTAACTAACGCGCCAGCCACAAAGGGCGCGCTACGCCCCAGGGCATTGAAGAGCAGACCGCCGCCAAAGTAAGCAAGCAGGCCACCGACACCGCCCATGAGGTTGATAACCCCGTTAGCCTTACTGCGATCGTCGGCCTCGAATAAATCACCCAGCCAGGCAATCGTCGGAGCGCGAAAGAGCGCCATTCCGAAGTTTGTGATCAAAATAAAGACCAGAATCGCCAGAACCGACTGCGCCACCGGAATGAAGACAAAGGAGAGCAACGCGATCGGCGCGCCCAGGAGAATCCAGCCCTTGCGGCGACCGAAGCGATTCCACGTTCGGTCACTGCGCGAACCAGCCCAGGGAGCGATGAACATGTTCAGGATGTTGTCCCAGGTCATAATGAACATTGCCAGGGCCGGCGTCAACCCAAAGCCGAGAATATCCGGTATGGCCTTCCCTTCTGCTAGCAACCTCGCCTCAAAATCCGGGTTGCCGGCTTGCAGAAAGAGGGGGACGTACTGGTTGAAGATCGGCCAGATGATGCTAATGCCCAGGAAGCCGAAGCCCAACAGGAACGTCCTGCCCCAGGGAAAACGTTTCGTGCTCATGCCAGGAAACCTCCTCGTGGAAAATATAGTACCTTCCTTGTATTCCGCGGCATTTGGGAGAGTTCCCAGAAGGGCAGCTCTACCCTCCGCGGCACATTACTGGCAGTATAGCATGGTGCTGGGGGTAAGAAGTCACATCCCTCCCAACCATGGAACAGCCCAGGAGGGTGGACGGCGCTGTCAGCCCGTCTCGGTCATGCCGGCAGGTTCATCACCCGCTGCTATCTCCTCGAACAAGGTTTTCAGGAACTCGCGGTCCGCGGCGGTCAGGGGCGCGTTCTGCAACAAATCGGGGCGACGTTGCAGGGTACGAAGGAGCGATTGCTCACGCCGCCAGCGCGCAATGCGCGCATGATCGCCAGAAAGCAAGACCTCGGGTACTCGCCAACCCCGAAATTCAGGCGGACGGGTATAGTGAGGATATTCCAGCAAGCCGGAGGCGTGGGAATCGTCCTGCGCGCCATCCTCATCGCCTAACGCTCCCGGCAGAAGGCGGGTCACCGCGTCGATCAACACCAGGGCCGGCAACTCTCCGCCGGTCAACACGTAATCGCCGATCGAGATCTCGTCCGTGGCCAAATGTTCGCGGACGCGTTCGTCCACACCTTCGTAGCGACCACAGATCAACGCCAGGCGTGGCTGCGAGGCCAGTTCGGCCACGACCCGTTGAGTCAACAGGCGCCCTTGCGGAGTGAGCAATATCACCGGGCAATCGGGCGGCGCTCCCAAGATGGACTCTACTGCCTTAAAGATTGGCTCCGGCTTCATTACCATACCTCCACCGCCCCCATATGGCTCATCGTCGGTGACACGATGCTTACCCGCTGCCCAATCGCGAATGTTGTGCAGGTACACACTCATCAGCCCGCGTTGACGGGCGCGCTGCAGGATGCTACTCTCCAGATAGGGAGAAAACACCTCGGGCAAGAGCGTAAAGACGTGGAATTCCATACTCTTCATTCTAGCCGCAACTGCACGCCCTGACAAGCGCACGCGCGCGAGAAACACGAATCCTGGCTGCTTCCCCTCCGCCTTGCGTACCACAGGGACGGTACTCTGACTGGTGTGCCTTTGAAATCCAGTGCCTTGATGTTTGTTTGACTGTTGAGTCTCATCAACTCGTACCCATGGAACCTTAACAAAAATCTCGAAAAGTCGTATTACTCTCATGCCAAAACAACACAAGGGCAGGAGAGGTACGATGATCCAGAGAGGACAAACGACGACCCTGGCAGAACGCATTGAGATTGGCGGGCGGGCCGCCGCTGGAGAGACAGACCGGCAAATAGCCCAGGCACTCGGCCGTCCGATTACTACGGTGCGGACATGGCGGCGGAGATACCAGCGGGAGGGTCGCGCAGGGCTATTGAGCCAGATGGGCCGGCTTGCCAGTGGCGCTTTGGGGCAGTTTTCCGTAGAAATCAAAGCGGCCATTGAGCAGATGCGAGAGGCCAATCCGGGCTGGGGTGCGCAGACCCTTCGTCTGGAATTGGCGAAGGATATGCGCTTTGTCAATCAGCGGCTGCCCAGCCGGGCACGGATTGCGGCCTATTTGAAGCAGCAAGGACTGGTGCGCCGTTACGAACGCCACGAGGAGTTGCCTGTGCCGAAAGCGCAGCCGGTCGAGCGTCCGCATCAGGAATGGGAAGCAAAGGCACAGGGCAAGCGACGCGTGGCAGGCATTGGAGGGGTGTCCTTGATCAGCATGCTGGATGTCTACCGCCACTTGAGCATCGCAGGCCACGCCTGTCCTGAGACCAGCCACCCCGACACGCAAGACTACCCACGGGTGTTACGGCGTGCTTTTCTGCGTCATGGCTTGCCAGAACAAATCCGCTTCGACCATGACAGCGTCTTCTACGACGACCAAAGCGCCTCCCCCTTCCCCACGCGGCTGTATCTGTGGCTGATTGCCCTGGGCGTGCAGGTGCGTTTCATCCACAAGAAACCGCCCTGGGAACACGCCCGCATCGAACGCCATCATCAGACCCTGACCAACCAGGCAGTCACAGGAAAGACCTTCGACCATCTTGCCCAATTCCAACGCAACCTGCGAGCCCACCTGCTCTTCCTCAATTGGGAGTATCCTTCGCGCGCCCTGGGAGGTCAGGCGCCGCTTTAGGCCTATCCCCAAGCCGCTCACTCGGGACGTTCCTATCGCCCAGAATGGGAAGCAGAGATGCTTGACCTGCAACGCGTCTACGACTATCTCGCGCAGGGACGCTGGCTTCGGCGTGTCAGCGCAATCGGGACGTTCTCACTCGGTGACCAACGCTACCATGTCTCCACTCGCTTGGCCAAGCAAACTCTGGAAATCACTTTCCATGCGCAAACGCGGACCTTCCTTTGTGTACCGGAAAAGCCAGCAGAACCCCTGCAATTGGCTGCCAGAGGCCTGACTCGTCAGACGCTCATGGGCGAACTGGCACCCTTGACCGCCTTCCCCAACGATCAACTGGCTTTGCCTTTCTTGCCAGCGGAACAACGCATGTTTCTGCGCTGCCAGGACCTGGTCTGTGATGCGACTTTATGAAACTTTGTTAAGGTGCTGGTGGTATGAGTTTATGAGATTCGACACTGGGAAGCCTACCAACTGGTCTTTCCTGAAGAGACGCATGAGGTAGTGGTATAGAGTCAAGTGAAAAATCGCCTAATATCCTGCCTCTTTCACTTCGACTTGACCACTACCACGCATGAATGCGTTGGCAAAGGAGGTGGACAGACTAATCACATGGAACGCTGGTATTGTACCTCAAGACAATCTTGCGCACGGTTTGTCAGAAAAACACTGTCGTTTTCGAAATCGGATGCCATGCATGAAATCGTGACCCGGCTCTTTATCATTCGCTACAACCTATCAGTTGTTACTTGACCACTACCAAATATTCACCCTTCACAGAGTATCACCAGGGTACTCGTCTTACATACATACATAAAAACCAACCGGCCCTCCGCAAGAGAGGGCCGGTGAAATCTGATGAATGTGCCGTCCTTCGCCTTACGGCACATAGAACTCTACTACGAGTTGCGGACGATAGGCGTCCCCGGCATTGCCGCTGTAGAACTTAAGGTAATCCGCCTCCAGGTCGTCGTTGTCGTCTTTCGCAAACCGCAGGCGGAACTGGGTCAGGCCCGCCTTATTGATGTAGAGGAAGATACCACTCGTCCAGACTTTCTGATACCACCCGACGACCGGCGTCTTCGAGATCACACCAACGCCTAACTTGTTGGCCGCTGCCTGGAAATCAGCCAGTTGCAAAGCCGCATTGTTGCTAAAGGCACCTTTCCTGACATCCACCAGCAGGTTGCCGTGGGTGGTGAAGGGGCTGGTGCCAACCGTGCCTTGCAGTTTGATCTTCAGGGTGACTTTCGTGATGACAGCATTGTCAGGCAAGAGGGAGGTGTCGAAGGACAGAATGGCGCGATACTGGCGATCCTGGGCATCATCGCCGATGTAGAAAATAGTCTCTGTGGCATTCCTTGCGCCTCCCACTCCACTGGTTTCCGTCGATTCCAACACCCAACCATCCTGTGCGCCAAGGGACGGGAAGGTAATTTCTTTTATGACTGCATAGGCCTGCCCACTGCTATACGGCAGGTTACTCAGAGGGTTGCCGTCCAGGTCGTAAATGGTCGCGGAGCTAGGAACATCCAGTCGTAGCACGCCGTGCCCTGCGCCTGTGTTCACCGTCACAGTATAGATACTACCTGAACCATCCACACTACTCACTGATGCTCCTCGAATATCCCCTGTAGTAGTTGTCAGCCTGAAATCACCTGTATCTACGTCAGTCACGTCTTCCGAAAAAGTGACGGTGAAGTCCACGCTGGCCTTGGCCGTTGGGTCCGGATCAGCGCGGGTAATGGAGCGAACTACAGGCCATTCTGACGGGATAGTCGAAACCGCCAAACACCACCCGTCCAGAAGGCCCGCATCCCCCTCTGCGTCGTCGACTATATACAATCGCCAGGTGCCATTTGGATTAGTACCATTGAAAGTGTCTAGCGCGGTCGCTCCAGAGGGAGAAGGAGCAGGCCCGGGGAACGAATCCTCACCTTCATAGTTCGTTGGGCGGTACGTCCCGCTGGTGATGGAACTCGAATCTGGCAGATTCTGAGTCGCACTGTCATCAAACGTCAGGGAGATGTTATTGATATCATCGTCATTACCTGCATCTGACATCAGGATGAGATTTTGACCCTGGGGGCCGACGAGCAGAATGTCAATGTCGTCAGGCCAGGTATGCGTCAGACCAATAAGTTGAACATTCACATCCGTGACAATCTCAGGCAGGTCAGTCAGGATAATCGTGGATGGGTAAGGTGACGCAGAACCAACGCTATTGATAGTAATAGGCGCTGTGTTGCAGACTTCATAGACCTCCTCAGCCGTAAAGCCGCCGGAAATCGAGTTGCCCGCCAAATCTCGAATGTCGGTGTCAGATGCCTTCAAGTCCAGGCGCAAGGTGCCATTGCCGCTACCAGTGTTCACTGTGACCGTGTAGACCGCCGGACCACCGTTAACTCCTCCCACACCTGCACCGCTAATCTCGCCAGTAGTGGTCAGGCTAAAGTCCGCCACATCCACGCCGGTTACTGCCTCCGAGAAGGTGACGGTAAAGCGCACACTGGCCGCCCCAGTCAGATTTGGGTCCGCAGGGGTAATCGAGAGAATCGTTGGCGGAATGATATCCGGCCCGTGCACAAAGATATCGGTATGCCCGTTCGTATCCCCGCTCACCAGGTCACGGGCCTCGGATACAAACGCCACATAGCGCCCGTCTGCAGAGATGGAAGGCCTATACGAACCATCATTCCCCTGCTGCCCGGACGAAGAGACCGAGACGCGTATTGTCTCGGCCGGCGCGGCCAGGGCTGGCGTGGTCAACAGGCTCAGACCAATCAGAGTGACCGTAAAAAGTCCAAGGAAACGAGAGAAAGATTTGGGCGAGGACATTGAGCACCTCCTGTCAGAAACCAACCTCCTGAGGATATCATCTCCGTCGGGTAATATCCCAATCCCTCCAGGGACAGGTAACCCCAGCCAGAACAGCCTCATTGTAATTGTTTTGGTAGTGGTCAAGTAGAAGTGAAAAAGAGCCGTTTTCAGGCGATTTCTCACTTGTGTGTAGACCACTACCATTTGTTTTAACGACCAGGAGCCATATCCGGGTTGAGCCAGTCAGGCCTGCTTTCGCCGAGCTGGGCACGAGGCTTCTCTTCCAGGCTGCTTAAAAAGGTTGTAGTCAGTTGCGCCCAGTCCACTGAGAGGTTGTCAGTTGAGCTTGCATCCCGATACATCCCTATGCCAACCAGACCTCTGGATAGGCTTGAATCGCTGCCCCAGTAGACTAGCTGGTCGTTGATGTAAAACATGAATGTGTTGCCGTAGGCAATTACCCGCAGGACATTCCAGTCGTCTGCATTAATCCCTTCGTAGTATGTCCAAGGCTGGAGATAGGTTGCTGTTCCGTTGACAATTTTCCAAACTGAGAACCAGCCGTTATTCGCATACTGGAACTGGTAGCAATTGTTCCAATCATTCTCATCATCGAGAGGGGTAACTACTCCCCGAATATAGAGGCGATTCGCACATTCTACACAACCCGTGCGTTTTATTTTTACCGAATAATCCAGCGTGGAGTAAATCTCTCCGGAACGCCTCACGCTGGAAACATAGCCGGCGATCCCTGGCGTCTGGTAATATCCAGGATCAACAATATCCCAATTTCCTGTTATTGCTTCCCAGCCATTAGCATCTCCATTGAACTGGGAATTAAAGCCTGCACCCAGCCGGGCCACGTTAAAAGGTTTGTAGTCGCTGTACGGTCCCCAAATACCACCAGCCTTGGCCTGGACGCGCCATTTGTGCTCTTTGTAGTTCAAGGCTGTAGTGGGAGTAATCGCGCAAGTGGTTGCTGTACAGGCAGACGCTGCCACGGTTGTCGTGTACCGAAGAGTGGCACCTTCGTAGACCTGGAAGCGGTATGCAGTTGCTCCAAATACTGTACGCCACCGGAAGGTTGGTTTTGTCTTCATAACCAGCCCTGATGGCGAGAGTGGAGTCGGTATCAGGAGAGAGTACAATAAGCGATTGGGGGAATTGGTTCCCGCGTAGCTCACCTTATTCTTGGTGGAGGCGTTGAGAATAGCAGTGGTTATCTCAGCAACGGATGCGGTTGGTTTGGCCTGGAGGTACAGCGCTACTACTCCGGCCACGTGTGGGGCAGCCATGGAAGTGCCACTAATAGTACGGACGGCGGTGTCGCTGGTATACCACGCTGATTGAATAGATGACCCTGGAGCAAAGATATCTAGGCATTTTCCCCAATTGGAAAAGTAGGAACGCTCGTCGGAGGAGGTTGTCGCGCCTACGGTGATTGCCTGAGACACACGTGCGGGTGAGTAATAGCAAGCATTGTCGTTTGAATTCCCGGCTGCCACTACGACTACTACGCCCCCATTGATCAGGTTATTGACGGCCTCATCTAGCGCAGGGCTGGCGCTACCGCCCAGACTCATGTTGGCTACTGCGGGCTTAGTATGATGTGCGGCTACCCAGTCAATGCCAGCGATCACGCCTGATAAGGTACCATAGCCTTCACAATCCAGCACGCGCACAGCATGAAGCCGGACAGTCTTGGCGACCCCATAGGTTTTTCCTCCAATTGTTCCAGCTACGTGCGTTCCATGTCCGTTGCAATCGTTTCCACCCCTGCCGTCGCCAACGCTGTCAAAATCCCTGCTAGCGCGCGTCCCAAACTCTACATGGGTGGATCGGATGCCGGTATCAATGACATAGACATGGACGCCAGCACCGGTCAGGGTATAAGTGTATGTGGAGGAAAGAGGCAAACTTCTCTGGTCGATGCGGTCCAACCCCCACGTGGCGTCTGGTTGCACAGCTGCGGGGGAAACATACTGCTTATCTTCTAGTATTGGTTCTAGCGTGATCCTCACATCGGGCTCAACATACTTGACAGCCTGGTCGGCCAGCACAGCATCCAGTGCTGACTTGGGCAGGTAAGCACTGAAGCCATTTAGTGCTGCTTTATAGACGAACTGTATGCTTCCTCCCAGGGCAGTTACCGAGGCTTGCACGGCCTGCGCGTTGGCAGCAACGTCAAAACCGGGCTTATAAACTACAATGTAGTGATCGGGAATCGCCTTACCAGCCGCTGGAAGTAACAAGGGCGCAGCCGCAGGCTCACTTGAAGGGTGGAGCTCCTTAGACCGGGCTACGCCAGGACTCAGGGACAATCCCACGATCACTAGTAGCGTTGCTACCACTGACCTGAACAGGATGAATGCGAGTTTTAGATTTTTGACAGACATGAGATTTTCCTCCTTACTCAAAGAATTACCAGCGAGGGGCAATCCTTTCATGGTAACCTTCTGGCCTGCTCTTCTGCAAAGATAGGGGATACCAACACTGCCTCGACGTGCACCGCCAGCCACTACACCGGTCTTCCGACTGCCCGTATACGTCAGACGATGACAAAGTTCTGTTCCTAGGACACACTTACCGATGGAAATTGTGGACCAACGCTTTGCCGAGATTGGCTCTCGCTACTGCAAGCCAAGCTTGCGAGAACGAATGGTGTAGCTAAATTTGCGCTTGATCACCGAGTTCACCGTTGCAGCCTTCCAACGTTACCCAAAGAAACCATCCAGGCATGCATGTGCCACCAACTCGGCTCGTGCGCGGCGTTCCGCATACAAGAGGTTGCCACCTGCCGACGTAGCTGGATGAGATTGTCTTCCTGCACAGTTCGACTATTAAAAAATTAAAGCGGCATCCGCCAGCATCATCCATCCTCTCCGCTTGCCACGATACCGTCCATATTTAATTCCTCTCATCCAGCAACTGTTCTTTCATCTTCTCCAACGCGGCCCGCCGCAACTTCCGAAAAGTGCGCTGCAACGTCGTGTGGTTGGGCACACGCGGCAACTCTAGCGCGCGGCAGACCTGGTCGCTGGCCAACAGCCACCCTCCAATAGTCATGATATAATTATACCCCGTGTTTCGCTCATTTTCAAGGCGGTTTAGCTGGAAGTGCCAGGTCTTTTCAATAATCCAACAAAACGGTATGGAAATCTATCTATGTGTGCAGGTGGAAAGCAGATTTGGTGGCTGACAGTTCGTATAAAAGCAGACTTCTGTGCAGAATATATGACTATTGAAAAGCCCTGGCTGAAGTGCAGGGCTTTTCAATAGTCATATATTCCGCGCAGAAATTTTGCCCCTATGCCAACTACCAGCTGCTAAAGATGCCTCCCGGCTGCAAACATAAT
>FWWL01009844.1_pt1 | contig 11343 bp, 6 predicted proteins | sample 2228331 | NCBI WGS metagenome assembly FWWL01 (sample SAMEA103939775, study PRJEB20133) | metagenome
TGAAAGGAGCTGGCGTACTCGCTCTTTGCTGAGTCCCAGCCGACGCCCAATCTGTTCGAGGGTCAGACGCCCTTCTGGGGTCAGCCCATAATGCAAGCGCACGACTTCACGCTCCTTCTCGTTGAGAGCGCGCTCAAGAAGGGTTTCCAAGTCGACGCGCGATTCCCAGTCGGGTTCGCTCGTGTCGGCAATCAGGTCGCCCAGAACGGTCTCCTCACCTTCGCGTACGGGTAGCTCAAGCGAGATGGGATGTGCTACGCTATGCATGAGGTCGCGTACTTGGTCGGGGGAAAGCCCTGTGTGGCGTGCTACCTCGTGGATGGTGGGGGGGCGTCCCAGCTCCTGCTGGAGGAAGGCACTGGCTTGGCGCACCTGCTGAAGGGCTTTGGAGAGGTGCGCTGGTACACGAATGAGGGCGGTCTGGTCGTGGATGGCGCGTACAATCGCTTGGCGTATCCACCAGCTGGCGTAGGTGCTGAAGCGTGTGCCCTTATCGGGGCGGAAATGATGTGCTGCGTGTATCAGCCCGATATTCCCCTCCTGAATCAGGTCGGAAAGGGGCAATCCGCGCCCTGTATAGTGGCGCGCGATAGAGACCACCAAGCGTAGGTTCGCTTGAATGAGTTGATTGCGTGCCGATTCGTCCCCTGCTTGCGCGCGCACAGCAATCTCCCGCTCCTGTTCAGGAGTAAGGGAAGGGACATTCGCCAAGCGAGTCATCCACCAGCGCACGCTATCTTCCAGAAGCTCACTCTCTGCCTGCTCAATTTCACGGTCCGCTTGCTCGGTAAGAGCGCGCAGTTCCTCTTCGAGCGCGTCGGCTTCGTCTAACACCCGTATCCCGTTCGCCTCTAAATGGGCGAGCACCTCCTCCAGTTTTTCTGGAACCAGCCACTCATCGGGCAAGCAGGCGACCAGCGCGTCAATAGGCACATAGCCTTTCCTGCTCCCCATCGCTAACAGCTCCTGAAACTCATTACTTGAAAGAAACGATTCCATATCAGCGCACCTCACAGTAAAAGGGCTCTTGAGAAACCGAGTTCAATCCTTTGCCAGCCCGTAGGGACGGCGTTTAATCATGTTCGACACGCAGTTGCCAATATTCCTGCAGGGTTTTCTCGTCGGCAGGTGCTTTTCGGAGTTGCACCGCTAACTGCTGTCGGCGTTGACGCTTGATTCGCTTCTGAAGATAGCGCACATACTCCTCAATCTCATGGGCGTTGGGAGGAGGCAGAGGGTTCATCAGCAGCTGGGTGAGCAGAGGTTCCAACGACTCATCGGGCAGTTGGTTCAGAAGCTGGGTCAGCTCTCTCTCGGAAGGCGGATGGGGAAGGCTCATCAGCCATTCTGCCAGTTGGGCATGTTGAGGTAGGCTCCAGACCACACGACGGATTGGCTCGAGTGCCAGGGGAGCCGTTTCGGGGTTCAGCAGGGCGCGCAGGAGGGCTTGCTCTGCCTCTATCACGGCTTTGGGCACTGCTGGAAGATTGGCAGAAGGGCTTTCGGGTTCCTGCTGGGACACAGGGGTGGAGGAGCGTCTTTGCCCTGCACTGCGACGCTGGAGTCGGCGCAGTTCCTGCTGAAGGCTCTCCATTCCCGCTTGGGGACTGGTGAGATAGGCAGGGCTAAGAGGTGCTAATACCTGCAGGCAGGCGGTCTGGTCAAGCGGGTTGAGCAGGCGCACAACCCATTGCAACGCCTCCTTCAATAACTCCGTGCGCATAAACGGGTCGAGGTCTAAAGGGTCATTTACCCCAGCCGAGCGGAGATACCGCTGGATGACTTGCTCCAGCCCGAATAAGGCGAATGGGGTCGCACGCGCCAGAAACGGTTGGAGACCGCTTGCTCCTTCTCGGCGCAGCAGGCTATCGGGGTCGTCGCCCTCCGGCAGAGACACCACAAATGTGGGGATGCCCATCCTCATGAGAATCTCCCCCGCACTGAGCGAGGCTTTCACTCCTGCCGCATCGGAATCGAACAGCAGATAGACGCGCTCTACCAAGCGACGCAGGCGGTTCGCATGCTCCTCGGTGAAGGCGGTTCCCAAGGTGGCGACCGCATGGGTCAGCCCATACTGGTGGAGCATCATCAGGTCCAGATAGCCCTCTACCAGCAAAGCGGTTCGCTCGCGTAGAATAGCCGAACGCGCCTGCCACCATCCGTAAAGCACTCGGCGCTTCTCAAACAGAGGGGTTTCGGGGCTGTTGAGATATTTTGGCTCTCCTTCGCCCAAAATGCGCCCTCCAAAGGCAATTACACGCCCCGACGGGTCGTGGATAGGAAACATAATGCGATTTCGAAATCGGTCGTAGTAGCCGTTTCGCCCTGCCTCGATAAGCCCCGCCTGCTGAGCCTCCTCAAGGGCGAAACCGTGCCGTTGCAAAAAGCGCACGAGATGGTCCCAACCGTCAGGCGCGTAGCCCAGTTCGAACCGTTCAATCGTCTCCTTTGTGAGCCCGCGCTCTTGAAGGTACTGTTGAGCATGAAAAGTGCGTTGAAGGCACTGGCGATAGAAAAAGTTCGAGGCATAGAGGATTTTGCGAAGGCGTTCAAGGGCATCCGACGGTTCGGAAGTGGACAGGTCAGCACGCAGTTCAATACCGGCGCGGTCTGCCAGACGACGCAGAGCCTCCTGAAAGGATAGCCCTTCGATGCGCATCAGGAAGGTGAAGACATCTCCAGAGGCTCCGCATCCGAAGCAGTGGAACCGATTGAGCGCAGGGCTTACATGAAAGGAGGGGGTTCGCTCGGTGTGGAACGGGCAGAGCGCCTTATAGTTTTTGCCTGCCCGTTCCAAGCGCACATACTCCGAGACCAACTCCACCAGATCGATGCGCTCGCGTATCTCCTCGCGCAGGTTGCGCATAGTGCAGAGTCGCCTCGTTAGATAGCCATGCCACCCCCGCGTCGCCCAGGAGGTGCTGCAGGAGGAGCCCCAGCAGGCGGACCTCCAGATGAACCTGCAGGCGGAGGACCACCAAAGAAGCCCGGTGGTGAACCGCCCGAACCCGCGGGCCCTGGTCCAAACTGCCCTCCGAACTGACCTTGTTGGTCGCTCGCCCCTGAAAGTGCCGTATAGCCGGGTCCAGTGTTCGGAAGTCCTGCTGCAACAAAGATGCCCACTACCTTGTTCGTTTTCGAGTCGAACTCGAAGGCGACGCCTAACTTGTTGTAGCGAATTGCGAACCGTGTACCTTGCGGCAGATGTTCGTCGGGATACCCGTAGGCGACAATCACCTTGCTGTAGTTATCCCCGAAGCCAATCCCGCGGCTGGTGCGTACATTTTTATCGGGCTTGATTCCATACGCGCTGATCTGCACCACACGCCCATCACGATTGACTTGGAATAGGTAGGTGGAACCGCTCTTTACTCGGTATACATAGACCATCTCGGTCTCGGTTCGGGTTTGTCCTGAACCAAAGTCTCCACCTGGTCCTGCAGGAGCGAACAGTCCGCCTTGCTCTCCCATTTGCCCAGTTTGACCCGATTCGAATTCGCGTACCTGCACAAAGACGGAAGAGACCATCGTCGGGTTGCCGAAGCGCTTGAACACCTCTTGAATGGGGGTCAGCACTCGAACCCCCAGCAGAGAGGTCTCGGCACGCTGGGGAGCTTGTTGTGCTGTCAGCCCCACAATCAGGAGCATCGCGCCAACCGCCGTCCATCCTAAAATCCTATGTCGTCGCATCGGTTGCCTCCTCAATACGGTATAGTAATTCGGTAAGTGCGTGCGGTTTCCTGCACGCTTCCCTTTATATTATAGACGATGGCAGTGCCTAAAAGTGGTTTGAGGCGATTCGTTCGATTCCTGCTGTGGGTTGCGATACTTGCAGGGCTGTTTTATTGGTTCTGGTGGCTTCCCCAGCAACAGCCTGCGAAGCCGTTGGAGATAGAGTTCCGCCCATGAAGATTGCTCTGCTTGGAATACCACTCAGCGGTTGCACCACGCTTTTTTCTGCTCTCTCAGGGGGGCATGCGCGGGAAGGAGTGGCGAGCGTGCCCCTCCCCGACCCGCGCCTCCATGCGCTTGCCCAGTTGGCAGGCGCAAAGAAGGTGGTGCCCGCCTCGCTCGAGTGGCACGATGACCTGCCTATATGGTATCCCGAGAAACCCGAAACGGTACGCCAAACCCTCAGCGTCGCCCGCCAGATGGACGCGCTGGTAATCGTGATACGCATGTTCGATAGCCCCTACGCTCCCTACCATGCAGAGATTGACCCCCGACGCGACCTTCAGTTCTGGCTGGATGAATTCGTGCTGTCGGATTTGCAGATGATCGAGAACCGTCTGGAGCGACTCCAGAAACTGTTCCAGTCGCACAAAGAGAGCGCTCTTGACCGTGCCGAGTTTCAGACTTTAGAGCGCATCGCCGATGCCCTTCAGACAGGGGCACCGATGGAAGACCTCTCCATCTCGAAAGAGCTGGAACCACGACTACGAGGGTACGGCTTCTTCTGGCAGAAGCCGAAGGTGGTGGTGGCAAACCTGAATGAGAGCAGATTGGGAAGCGAACAGCAACATCCCCCATTCCAAGCCCTCGTTGCCCTTTGTGATTCGCAGGGTCTACCGTGCGTTGCCCTCTGTGCCCCGTTTGAGCGCGACCTACAGAAACTCCCCCCATCAGAGCAAGCCGAATTCCTGCAGTTGATGGGGCTAACAGAACCCCGTCTTCAGCAGTTCATGCGCACCGTGTACGCGAGGCTCCATGTGCTGGTGTTCTACACGCTGGTGGGAACCGAGACCCGCGCGTGGTTGTTGGAACAGGGAGGCACCGCGCTTGACGCTGCGGGCACTATTCACACCGACATGGCACGGGGATTCATCCGTGCCGAGGTGTGCCATGCAGACGAGGTGATTGCGCTCGGCGGCTGGCAGAACGCCCTCAAAGCGAACAAAGTCCACTTAGAGGGCAAGGACTACCGCCTGCGCGATGGCGATGTCATTCAAGTGCGGTTCAATGTGTAGAGACTGCCCACTCTCCCTTACGGCACTCGCTGTGCCTGTAGGTTGAAGCTCATGCCCATCGCGGTGATGGTGCCTCTCATGCGGTCGCCCTCGACGGTGGCGTTCACGGTGAAACTCATCCCCTGCACTTCCAGCGTAATCTGGATGGTGTTGGTGCTGGGGTCGAAGGGCACGCCTGAGAAGCTCTGGGTGCCCAGCAGGGTTTCAAGGGTTCCGCTAAGGGTGTTGCCCTCTTGGCGTAGGATGAGCGTGAAGGCGACCCCATCGGGTGGCAGAGGGTCAGGACCTGTTATCGTCCCGCGCCAAGTGCCCTCTATCGACACTTGGTCGGGCGTGCGTGGGCGTTCCGATTCGGGGCGGTCCTGTTGCTCTGGGCGGTCGAACAGGGAGACGGCGCGCAGCCCTTTCAGGTACTCCTGACGCTCCTGCTCCAGTTCCTCGCGCCATGCACGGTCGCGCTCGATGTCGAAGTAGAGGATGCCGTCGACGAAGGTCTTCTCACAGCGGGCATAGCCACTGAGAGGATGGTCGCTCCAGAGGGCTAAATCGGCATGCTTGCCGGGTTCGACTGTGCCCACATAGCGGTCGATACCTAACTGTTTGGCGGGGTTGAGGGTGACGAACTTGAGCGCCTCCACTTCAGGCACACCGCCATACTTGACCGCCTTGCTGGCTTCGGTGTTGAGTCGGCGCGCCAGCTCGTTGCTATCGGAGTTGAAGGAGACCACTACTCCGCGCTCCCACATCAGCGCGCCGTTGTAGGGGATGGCGTCGTAGACCTCGATTTTGTACGCCCACCAGTCGGAAAAGGAAGAGGCGCCTGCTCCATGCTGGGCAATCTCGTTCGCTACCTTGTAGCCTTCCAACACATGTTGGAGCGTGCCCACGCGTACCCCAAACTCTTCGCACACGCGCAGCAGCATCAGAATCTCGTCTTGGCGATAGCTATGGCAGTGGATGAGCCGTTTGCCCTCCAGAATTTCCACGATTGCGTCCAGTTGCAGGTTGCGAGCGGGAGGATAGGGGCGTTTGCCTGCCCGATACTCTTCCCAGTGGCGCTTGTAGTCCAGCGCTTGGAGAAAGGTGTCGCGTATCACCTGTTCCACGCCCATGCGGGAGGCGGGGTAGCGTGTCGATCCTGTGGTGCGGAAGTTGGAGCGCTTGACATTCTCGCCCAGGGCAAACTTGATGCCCGACGGTGCCTCGGCAAAGAGCATCTCGCGTGCCGATTTGCCCCATCGCCACTTGACTGTGGCACTTTGACCTCCAATCACATTCGCAGAACCGTGCAGTACCAGTGCGCCCGTCACACCCCCTGCTAACTGACGATAGATGTTCACATCGTCGGGATTGAGTACATCCTCTATGCGCACCTCTGCGGTGCAGACATTTGTGCCCTCGTTCACCCCACCATTGATAGCGGTGTGCGAATGGCAATCGATAATGCCCGGTGTGAGGTGCTTGCCCGTTGCGTCGATGACCCGTGCGTTTGGGGGCGCCTGAAGGTTTTTACCCGCCGCCCGAATGATGCCGTCCACTATTAGCACATCGGTGTTGGGCAGGGGATTGTTGTGGGTGAGCGTCCAGACGGTGGCGTTGCGGATGAGCCAAGTGTTATGCCCATCGGGTGGGGTGGGCATAATCGGGGTAAGTTTGACGCGCGGGAGCACAGGCAGGTCGTCTCCACTGGGTGCGCCTTGCGTGGGGGCACGCTCGCTCGTCTCTTGGGGCTGAGGTTCAGGAGCAGGCACATCTTGCAGGAAACTCCTTGCGGGGTGCAGAGGGGTAGCACTTGGAAGCACTCCTGCAGTCAGATGCTCGGTGCAATCGGCATCGCACGCACCTGCGAGGTGGTCGTGGCTTCGCATATGGGCGATCACGCCCGTTTCCGCGTGGTGATAACAGCAGGAGGCTTCCTGCAGGCTGGTGGAGTTCTCGGCATCCCAATCGCGCGGTCGGCGGAAGCGCGGGGTTGGTGGAGCAGAAGTGGTCTGAGGGGTGTCGTCTATCTTGTACTGCTTGCCTTCGATGAAGAGGTAGCGGATGCGGGTGCGCGGTTCGAACAGTTCGCCCTGGGTCACGACGAAGCTTGCCAACTTGCCCTGTTCCAGCGTGCCCAATCGGTCGTCCACCCCCAACAGGCGTGCAGGGACGAGAGTAAGCGCCTCCAGAGCCTTCTCTTTCGGCAAGCCGTTGGCAATTGCAATCCGAATGTTGCGCGGGAGCCGTTCTGGGTCGTTTAGCCCCTCAGTGGTGAAGGCAAAGGTGACACCCTTCTCTGCGAGGAGGGCAGGGTTCTGATAGGCGAGGGCACGGTTGCGCAGGCTGGTCAGCGTGGGCGGATTGAGGGGGTCGTAAGTGCGCAGAGGTTCGGGCATCTCAAGGCTTAAAAGGACGGGGATTTGGCGTCGTGAGAGTTCGTCTGCCACGCGCGCTGACTCCTGTCCCCCTACTATCCAGACCTGAAGGTTGAACTCATCGGCAATCACAAGCACGCGTTGAATATCAGGGGCGGAGTTTGCCAATGCCAACAAAGGAATCTCGCGATTCAGCAGGCTTTGCAAGGCAGAGAGCGAGCGGTTCAGGCTGGGGCGTGGCTTGCCCTGTGGGTTAGCCGAGTAGATTCGCCACACCTCGGCTTGGTGCTGAGCATCGTAGAGGGCTTGGCGCACGAGGGCAATTGCGCCCATCAGCGAGCTGGGATATCCGCTTGGAGCCGAAGCGGGGTCAAACGCGCCGCGCCCGCGCAGATTCATCAGAATCCCGACGGTGGGCTTCATCACCATCTGCGGTGTTGAGCCATCGTTCAGGCTTATCAGTGCCGATTGACCTGAGAAGATTCCGTGCGGTGGTGCCATATGCACCGCAACGAAGCCCCCCCGTCGCCAGCGTGCGATTTGCGCTGGGTCGGGCTGGAACAGTACCATCGCCTGACGCTCTGGGCGCACTTGAGGATTGCTGTAGGTATTGCCCCGTTCGTAGGTGGTGTAGGCGGGGTCGTTCGCTTGGGCAGGCATGCCGAGGCTGGAAAACGCATCGATGAATCCCGGGTAGACGGTTAGCCCCTCGCCTTCTATCACTTCGGCATCAGCAGGGATGAGAACAGACTCTTCAGGACCGATTGCCATTATGACGCCGTTGCGCACCACAATCGTGCCCTTCTCGATGGGCGGTTGGGCAATCGTCACAAGGCGCGCGCCACGAATTGCATACACTTCTGGCAAGCGATAGGGCGTATCCTGTGCATAGGTACTCAACGCCACGAGAAACCCAATTAGCAAACCCCACACCATTCGCATAGTGCCCTTGAGATACGCCCTCAGAAGCGAAACTCCTGCCAAAACGAGTCAAAGGTATTGGGTAGCAGGGTAGGCAGTCCAAGCGAAGCGAAAAATCTACCCAACTTTCCTGCTGAGGTCGAGGAGGAGGTCGAGGAGTATGCCTTAGAGGGAGCGTGTGATAGGGTGAAGTGACTCCTTCCCCCGTCACCCTGAGCGAAGCGAAGGGGCTCTGTCACCCTGAACGCAGTGAAAACTTTTTCGCCTTAGGCTCAGAATAACGAGAGAAGAGGCAACAGGAAAGTTGGGTAAAAATTTTTTGCAGAAGTGCGCACTTCTCTATCCCCCTCTAAAGAAACGAGTAGTGAGTGCCGATAATTGAAATTGAGCGACAGGGTACAGGTTGACCAGAGAACCTCCTGCTAAACTTGGTCGCACCTCCCCTACCCCTGGAGAGGCGGGTTCCTCCCCACCCGCCTCTCGTCTCTTTAAAAAAGCCCCCTGCGGTAAAAGGTGAACCTTCCGCAGGGGGTGTGGCGGTGGCGCTGGACGGTGCTGATGAGAGAAGTCTTAAGCCATCCGCCTTGGGGATTCCCCCGCGCCTATCGAGATTGTGCCATGTGGTTGCCTGAACCGTTTCCGTGCTAATACGGGGTTGCTCAAAAACCCGCAATCTGCTGGGTATAATCCCCTCGCTATGGCGGAGCTTCGGCTGTACAACACGCTCACACGCAAAGAGGAGGTCTTTATCCCGCGCGAGCCGGGCAAGGTCAGTATGTACGCGTGCGGGCTTACGCCTCAAGCCCCCGCCCATGTGGGGCACATGCGCGGGGTCGTGGTGATGGATGTGGTCTGGCGCTGGTTCGAACAGCTCGGCTACAGCGTCTATTTTGTGCAGAACTTCACCGATATCGACGATAAGATTATTCGGCGCGCCCACGAAGAGGGCATCTCTACCCAAGAGGTCGCCGAGAAATACAGTAAGATGTATATTGAGGATGCCCAAGCGTTGGGCGTCCGCCTGCCTCACTTCGTGAAGGTCACCGAAAACATGGACGCCATCATCCAGATGGTGCAACAGCTGGTCAACGATGGGTATGCCTATGTGGTGGATGGTGATGTCTATTTCGAGGTGAACAAGTTCCCAGAGTATGGCAAACTGTCGGGACGCACCGTTGAGGAACTGCAGGCGGGCGCACGCATCGAGGTGGACGAGCGGAAACGCCACCCCGAAGATTTCGCCCTCTGGAAGTCCGCCAAGCCTGGTGAACCTGCTTGGGATAGCCCATGGGGACCAGGACGCCCCGGCTGGCATATCGAATGCTCCGCCCTAAGCCTGAAGTATCTCCAACCCTCTTTCGACATCCACGCAGGTGGCATGGACCTCATCTTTCCACACCACGAGAACGAGATTGCCCAGTCCGAGGCGTATCTGCACTGTGAGAAGCCCTTCGTGCGCTACTGGCTCCACTGGGGACCTGTGCGCTTGGGTGCTGAAAAGATGTCTAAATCCACAGGGCGGATGGTGCCCATTCGGGAGCTACGCCAGCAGTACGAGCCTGCAGTGATTCGCTTTTTCCTGCTGAGCGTTCACTATCGCACCCCGCTGGAGTTCAGCTACGAGCGGTTAGACGAGGCGCGCTCGGCTTTGGAGCGCATTCGCACCGCTGTCCAGCGCACTGATGCCCTCTTGCGCACATTGCCTACTCCACCTGAACCGAATGCTGCCGTTGCCCAAACTTATCGCCAGCAGTTCACCGACGCCATGAACGACGATTTCAACACCGCGCAGGCAATTGCGGTCGTGTTCGAAGTCGTGCGCGAGATGAACCAACGCCTAAATGCTCCCGACCTGCGGGAAAAAGCAGGTGAGTTGGTGGCGTTGCGGGACGCACTCCAGTGGATGATGGAGACGGTGCTGGGTGTGTCGTTGGCAACGCCCACTGCCCAGAGCGAGTATTTGGAACCTCTGATGGCGTGCGTGATTGCATGGCGTCAGGAACTGCGCGCCCGCAAACTCTACGACCTTGCCGACCGCATCCGCGACGACCTGAAGGGGTTGGGCATCCTCTTGGAAGATAGCCCCCAAGGCACCACTTGGCGATTCAGCGACAATTAGGGGCAAAATTACCCCCAATTCGCCCTTTTAACCCTTTTACCCCTTGACAGGTAGACAAAAGATAGTGTACAATATTCTACCATCATGGGGAACCACCGTTTCCTGTGCCGTTCCGAGCGGAGTGAAGTAAGCCCTGACCCCTGCTCCCTCTCCGAGAGGGGAGAGGGGGCTCAGGGGAGAGGGCTAAAGGAGGTCAAACGATGGCGAAAGGGCTAACGAAATCGCAAAAGGCGGTTCTGCAGTTTATTGTGCAGTTCACGCGGGAGCATGGCTACCCGCCCACCCTGCGCGAGATTCAGCAGGGGATCGGCACAGTCAAAAGCCTTCGCGGGGTCGCCATTCACCTGGATGCGCTCCAGCGAAAAGGCTACATTGAGCGCGGCAGTCAAGCCCGCTCGATTCGCATTCTCCATCCCGACTACCAGCCCGACCGCGAGCGCGTGCGCATGCTTCCGCTGGTGGGTACGATTGCAGCGGGTACGCCCATCCTCGCCCACGAGAATATCGAAGACCTCATCCCTGTGCCTGCCGATATGGTGCGCAATGTGGAGAACGCCTTTCTGTTGCGAGTCAAGGGTGATAGTATGGTGGGCGAGCATATCCTCCCGCGCGACCTGGTGATTATCAAGCCCCAGCAGACAGCTTATAACGGCGAGTTGGTGGCGGTGTTGATAGGGGAAGAGGCGACGGTCAAGCGTATCTTTTTTGAGCGCAATCGTGTGCGCCTCCAGCCAGCCAACCCTGCTTACGAGCCTCTCTATGTAAAACCAGAGGAGGCACGCATCATCGGCAAGGTAATTGGGCTTCTGCGGGATTACGGACAGATGCTCTAATGCGGGAGCGTAGCAAGCACCGCCTCTAACAGTTCGCGCTGTACGGGCACTTTGAGAGCGCGCTCCAGACTGCGCTTCTTGATGGCTCCTTGAACACATGCGCGCGTGGGGCAGAGGTAGGCTCCACGACCTGGCAGTCGCTGTTG
>FWWL01009846.1_pt1 | contig 11341 bp, 15 predicted proteins | sample 2228331 | NCBI WGS metagenome assembly FWWL01 (sample SAMEA103939775, study PRJEB20133) | metagenome
ATTTTCAGGGACTTCATCCAAAACCTCCATTTTCATTAATGAACTTCCCTACCCATTTACTCAATAAGTGGATATTCGAGACGCGAATTCAACTATCCTGCCCTTTACTATAATGGACAACGGCAGCCGATCGAGTGGCAGGCTGCCGTTATGTAGTGATTAAACTATCTCCGTCGTAAACATTACCCCAATCATTGCTTTAGTTGCTCATGGAAGAAATCAACTATCCCAGTTCTGACTTCCTCAAATCTGCCTTTAAAGAGAAAATGGTCTCCATCGGGGTATTCCACAAACCTGTAACGTTTATTAAGTTCGTCTAGTTTTCGCACGAAATCCCTGACTTGTTGCACAGGAACCATCACGTCATTTCCACCTTGCATGATTAATAGCGGAACGTTGATTTCATCAACCCATTCGATTGGCGAGCGTTTTATGTACTCATCCGCGTTAATGCTGGGGTCCCCCACTAAGCGATCAAGAATCTCCTTCATGTCTTCCCCGCGTTTGTGGTAGAGATCAACCAAATCCGTTGGTCCGCACATAACGACTGCGGCTCGAAGGTCCAGTTGATTTTTAATTGCCAAATACGTCATTAGTCCACCTCTGGAGATACCTAGCATGACTTTTCGATCGATGTCTGCATAAGGCAACTGCTTTGCCACTTCGACGAGATTCATCACATCATGGATATCCTCGCCGCCCCATCGATCTTGCCCTTCCCCTCCGTCGTTGCCTCTGTATTGGGAGGCAATAACAACGTATCCATTTGACGCCAAAAATGAAAGGAACGTAGAAATCTGCCCGACTTCTATCAACGCTCGATCTTCAGCCCCACCGCGGTTATAAATTAACAACGGTACCTTACCTGTTATTTCTTTAGGTTTTACAATAAACCCAACCACTTTGAGTCCATCGCTTCGGTAATGAATTCGATATGCTTCAGCATGAACTGAGTATTTGCTTGGCAGCAATTCGATTCCTTCTTGATGAAGAATCAAACCGTCTTCTTGATTAATGCTGGATAGCACGCCGATTCCCTCCTTGTACATTCCTTGCTTTAAATATCTATTCAACATTACCCAAAAAATCCCTTTTCCTGAATTAAACTGCCCGTTAGCTGAGCGGATTTCCAGCAATGCAAAACAAGCGATGGATCGGTTCCACCACTGTGCTATCGTTACCCGTTAGTGTAACCCGTTTAATGGTTCCATTGGGTGAAAGTGCATAAAAAAGACCTCTGTTAAGATTTCAATATTGTGGATTGATCTTATTTCTCCACATTTTGTATAGCCCAACAACTAAAATTCCATAGGCAATTAGGTCTATAATAGTAGGAAATAATGAAAACCAACTAACAAATTCTCCAATAGTCATCCCCATCGGACGAGGGTTGTTGCTTTTAGCAAGTGAATCAATGAATTTACTAAGTAACGGTGAGTAAAAGTAAGATGAAATCTTATGAACAATCAGGATAAGAAAGAAGTAAAATCCTGCTGAGAACGAATGTTTTCTACATTGCACAAGTCCTAAGAACAAAAAGGCAAAAAATAAAACAGTGAGCAAAATGTATACTAATACTAATAACATTAACTAACACCTTCCTTTATAACACCATACCACATTCTGCCATTTTTATGTCACAAATGTGACTCTCCCTCAGTCGGCTATCCTGCCCGTTAGGTGAGCGAGACTGCCGATCATCGCTGCGGCAGTTCGTGGGTGTGGGGTATTCAGCTCTCGTGTCCCGTTAGTGAAACGAATCTTTAGTTCTACCTTATAAATCTTGAGATAATCGAACCATATCCCTACACTGAATTCCGTTCTCATAAATCTCTTCTGGGTAGTGCCTAATGAAAAAGTCTACATCAACACCAACAATTCGAAAGCCACACTTCTGATATAGAGCTAATTGTCCTATGCCTGAATTTCCTGTACCAATTTCAATTGTTTTATATCCTCTCGTTTTGGCTGTATGAATTGCATGTAATACTAACTGCTTCCCTATACCTCTACCATGCATCGCTACAGTAACGGCAATGTTCACCAATTCAAGTGTTCCTGGTCTTGTAGGTAAAAGCACATAAATTCCGATAATTTGATTGTCCTCTTCAGCTACAAAACACTCTCCTCTATTAACGTATTCCTCGACAAGCTTTCGAGAAGGGTCTGCTAATAACAACAGTTCCAATGGGTAATTTTCGTTTGAATTAAGTTTTCTAATATTCATTTCTTTCTCCTTAGGTAAGACGGTACCTCTCATTTTACCATGAATTATCCTGCCCTTTAGCTTAATAGGCTGCCGACAATGCCGGCAGCCTCGTTCTGGTTGAGCTATAGTTCCCCGTTAACTCCACAGCGGAGTATATCAGGGCAAAAAATGTTTCTAATTCTCTTCGGAAACAACTTCGACTGCTCCGTCGATTACTTTGATGGCGGTCTGATCATCAATCGCATACGTCGGCCCTTGCATCCCAGCGGCCCATCTCTCTGCAGCAGCCATGGTGTTTCCAGGCAGCATCTCGTGGTCCAGATGCGGAAATATTGCAAAATCAACCAGACTCAGCGTTTCATTACCACCGGTGGGTGGAGTCCAGCTAACGAAGAATCCCCCAATGTTAGGTGCCATCACCATACTCCCGGCGCTCATTCCCACATAAACTGCCTGCAGCGACGGCAAGAGGTCTGCCAGTCCGGACTGCCGCATCCAGTGGCACGTCCGTCTCCTGGACCAGCGGCACCCAGCGGTCTTTGTTGATGCTTGGCAGCGCTGTGAGCTCCAGCACGCCGACGGACTTCCAGCCCAGGTCGGCCATGGGATTCTTGACCATGGGATTCTCGGAATTCCCGCTGATGAACTGCCAGGCTTTGACGCCGGGGCCGACCCAGGGGTGTCCGTACATCGCGGTGGGGATGCACAGGGCGTTGGAGTCGGCGATCGGCTTGCCCAGCATGTCAACTAGCGCGTCGTGTATGCTTTTGTTATTAATGCCTGCAGAGGTGAGCAATAATTTCATAACTTCACTCCTTGTCGTTGTGTGCGTTTGTCGTTTATTCCTTTAGACTTTTCAAATTAGGGTGTCGTAATTTCCCCCATTGCCTAGGTGTTCGATAAAATGATTGAATTATCCTGCCCGTGTTGCCTGGTATCAAGTTAATGTTTCTAAGGGAGATCTAGGTCAAAAAATGGATGACACATCATTTACGCGTCTATTTCAATCGCGATTATGCGCATATATTTGTGTCGCCGGACATTAGTTGATTACGATCTTTATGGTATTAAGGGCACCAAGATCCAAATAATTAAAAACTCGGTGTTGCTATATCTACTGGCACATATCCGGTCGGATCATTAAATAGTCATCTAGACTCTGATGTTACTACTCAAGCAGATTTTCCAGCAAGAGCGAAGGGGCAAATTGAAATTACAAGATACGGAGTTGTTGTGGGGGCCAAGTGGTTACTGCTACAAATCCATATACTCAAACCAAATGGTCTGCTCCAAGTCAGGTAAGCATTTTTGCAGTAGATCAATCTTTTACGGGACTTGTCTTTTTATCTGTCATTACCATATGGGATTATTTGAGTGGGATAATAATGGGTCACTCATAGAGTGGCAGTCCGAAGTTACACATTAATAAATAAACACAACAGAGAGGTTCTATTAAGTTGAGAACACTTTCTGTTGTGTTACTTTTTTTTTAAAATAAATATTAAGACCAAAACGATCACTAAAAGCACAATTCCGAGAAATAGAAATATGTTATTCCAATGAACAAACATTATACACGCACCCCATCCATTTGATTTAATCCGCTAACCCCTACAATTTCACCGCTAATAATAGCAAGAAGGAGTCCTTCCCCGTCCTTGTCAAATTTATTTGTTCCAGCTTCATAGTCGGTTACCAATCGTTTGAGGGGACGAAATCCTTCGCTTGTACTCTCATCTACAAGCTTCATTCACTTATGGGTGGTATCAACTTGCTTCACTCTTGTGATTATATACTCATTCATTCAAACCATCTCCCTGAGAAAGTCTTTTCTAACACTCCAATCTTAATCCTACAGTTATTGGAAGTATCCTGCCCGTTACGTCAACGAGCTGCCGATTCGTGCCGGCAGCCTCGTCCTTGCGTCTTATTAAACTAACGTACCCGTTAGCTTAACGCTTTCTCGTATTGTATTCTATTGGTTTCAATACCGAATTTCAGATCAATTATCTGCTACGGCAAAAGGGTTACACAGGTCTAGCACATAGACTTACTAATCCAAAAGATCCTTGTATTCATTAGGGAGTTCGGGGGCGAAGTCCGGGCTGGAGAGAGGGATGAAGTAAAGGCTCAACGCAGAGTTGGGTCGAGGTAAAAACAAGACTTCATAGTCAGCAGTTTTGCCATTGCTATGGACGGTCCAGACCGCTCTGCCTTGAAGTGCCATGTCGTCTACATAGGTTCGGATTTTCCGGGAGGAAACCATATAGAAGCCGGCAGTTTTTAAACCAGCCATTTTACGACTCCACTCTGCACGGAACTCTTACGCTGCCCGTCCCTCGGGCACAACGATATAACGGGCTGCATTTCCATATTTACCGGAAGCCATCTCCTTGGAGAAGTTCCCAATGGCATTGAGGGTTTGCCATCTGTCCCAGGGTTTCGTATTAATCCATACTGCAAATAGGACGTAAGCCAGCAGCAAAATGGTTAGAAACCAACGCATCCTTCTCATAGGCAATCCGATCACCCCCTTCAGTTCAACTAGGCTGCCGATTTATGCTGGCAACATCGTCCTGGTTTCTTATTGAACTATCGTATCCGTTAGCTTAATGTAAAATGCGGTTGAACACAGAAATCTTTAACGCCTGGTTCTTTGAAAAAGCTACATTATCTCAGCGTCCCTCCCACGATATCTATCAAATAATACGCCGGGTCCTCGCAGCTGTAGACGGGATCTGTTGATTGCGGTACCCCGCATGCAATCAATAAATTTGCTTGAATCGGCAGTTGCTCCTCCCGGATTTTGTAGACGCCTTCCTCGTTCACGCCGAAGGTATGCGCGTCCTTAACCGCATAATTCACCTGTGTTCCGTCCTCCATTAGCTCCAGCTTAACAAGCCGATGATCGCCGGCCGAAGGCTTCAAGTCCATTAAATGCAAGCTCTGCATCTTCTCGAAGAAATTTTCCGCCATGATCTGCCGTGGGAACTGCAGCCACTCGTCCGTCGAGCTGCGTTCCAGCGCGAACGACTGCCCCGAAACATTGTAGACGGCTTCCGTATGGAGGTAGCGGCCCCTCTCGTCCCGATCCACTAAGTGGAACGCAAGCTTCTTCACCTCACCGTCACTCGAAACCACCGCCTCGTAGCTCTGGAGCTTTGATTGGCTGCTTACCGGCACACGAGCCGCAACCATCTTCCATACCCCATCGAGCCCGAGCTGCTCTATCGATACATTGCGAATGACCGTGTCCCTGGGTTTCAAATCCAGAACGCCCGCGATCCCAGGCGTTATCAGCTGCGAAATGTACAACAGTAGCCCCAACAGCGCCGCCTTATGCTTAATGCCGCGATTTGGCTTCGGCTTTCGGAAGAACAGCCAATATACGGCAAAGCCTAATGGCAGTCGGGTGTCGTTCAACGAAAACGTAAACCCACCAAACAGCAAATAGCCGACAAGCTTCCACGCCAGTCCGTTCTCCGGGTCCGAGCGCTTGCGGTATAACACCGCAAGGACAACCAACAGCAAGGTAAAGAAGATCGGCAACCAGAACGCTGCATACTCCCCCGGCAGTTGTTGATATCCATACAAGTAGTAACCCGAGTAATGAACATTAGCCCCTTGTGCAAACTTCTCGCGGTCCGTATCTTTAATAAAAACTAAGGATAAATTCCCCGGCCCCTCACCCGTGCCGAAACTGCCCCCGAGCAGGTCGTCCCCAGCATCGTCGGTAACCTGCCATTTGGTGAAACTCCCTGAGCTCATAAAGGAACTGTTCGCAATGAGAGAAGTCGATAGCAGCTGCCCGGAGGTTCGATTCGGATGCGGAACGGTATTTAGTTGAATATAGAAATCCTTCTCTCGCTTCGCGACCTTTTCCAAGACAATCTCCGTGTCGAACTTCTCCTCGATCACAATATTTAACCGCTTCTCTTCGCCGTCCCGTTCCGGAATCCATTCCGGCTTCAAGAAGAAATCTGTTGCGATGCCTTCCTTCACAAGCGACAGCGTATATCCCTTTTGGTGAATGATTCGTTCGTACACCGCTTCACTGCGGTTCTGGTAGAGCCAGTTTGCCGTGATCAGTATGACAACCAGTACTATGACAAACGAAACCTTCCATTTCAAAACGCTACCCCCTCTCCAAGACAAGCCACGGCCGTTATTAGCCCTTACTCATGGAGTGCCAGCCGCCAAACCCCTTCAATGACATACGGTTCCTCCTCGGCCAGAATGGCAGCCGTATTTCGTCTGGCCGGCTGAGATTCTGTATCGTACCGTTAATGATTTCAGCGTTCTGAATAAAACATTTAACAAACCGTTGGTAATGTTAATTTCACCATAAAAAATAGCGACCCGAATGTTTCTTATTATTTACTAAAACCATAGCCAACGGAATGACAGCTAATATAATATATATTCCTAAAAAAACAGGTAGTTAAAGGATATTCTCTCTTTCTACAAGCCCCATCGTTATAAAAATTATTCCTAATAAAAAATGTGGTAGAGCTAATCCTTATTGGAATGAGCTAAGGGATTCCTCACTAATATAAATTTTTGCATCTTTACCAAGTAAAATTTTTAATCTTAACAAGTGACAAATCCCAAAAATAATCATTGCGATACCTGAAAATATTTGAACATACATATACCCACTCCTTACCTCAACATCTTTCATTACTCAAGATAACCCGTTTCATTTTATACGCTTTCAAGGGTTGGAAGGTTCCGTTATCTGAAGTTGGTGACCCTTCGCCTCAATGGATCGCGGTTTCACCATTAACTCCTCGGACGTAAACGAGGCTGCCCGATTATATACCGGCAGCCTCGTCATGGTTTCTTATTCAACTATCGTTACCCTTTAGTTAAATAAGTATCATTTAGTTTGAGCTTAGAGCAATAATAATTTCAGCCTCGCAAACAAGTTTTTCGTTTACTCTTGCAATTCCTTTACCTTTAACAATCTGTCCTTTCTTTCGAGTGACTTCAAATTCGAGATGAAGTTGGTCTCCAGGTTTTACTTGTTGTTTGAATCGACAGTTGTCAATGCCAGCTAATAAACCTATTTTTTCACTAATTTCTTCTTTATTGAACATAGCAATTCCAGCTACCTGCGCTAACGCCTCGACAATAAGAACACCAGGCATAACAGGGTGATCAGGAAAATGTCCGTTAAAAAATGGTTCATTTATTGTGACATTTTTAATTCCTACAGCTTTTACCCCATCATTAATTTCAATAATTCTATCAACCAAAAGGAATGGATAACGATGAGGAATAATATCTTTAATCTGTTGAATATCAAGCATTCATATACCTCCAATACTGCTTATTTAAGCTAATTATAATATTACTCTAACGTTATGCAATAAGTCATAATTTGTAGTAAACTGCCCGTTCACGAACATCAAAAAGAAGCCGCCACAAGGCAACTCCTGCACTATCGTACCCGTTAGCGAAATGAACACGTGTAAAAAAACTTTTGACTTATCTTTCCGACGTTGCGGAATTATTGATTCTTCTCATCTTCAATATTACGTAATTTATCTCTTTCCAAAGCTTCAGCGACAAGGTCACGCTTGGGTATTTTACTATTAATATTCAAAAGGATAGCAAAATTCAATATTAATAAAATTACAATGAGTAATAACATCAATCTCCTCCTTTTTAGAATCATGTTACGTTCTGAAGCTATTCAGATAATCCACATTCGCCCATTAGGTGATCGAAGGTTGCTGATTGATCCCGCAGCAGCCTCCTTATGTAGTTTATTGAGCTCTCGTACCCATTAGTTCAGCGTTGAAGTTTTTCTGAAAGAAGATCTTTATGTTCTATTGAAAGTTTTAATAAAGAGAAATTTCCTTCTTTAATTTGGTGGTTAATCAAATCAGCCTCTTGTTTTGCAATATTATATAGAGACTTATCAATAGTGCCATTTAAAAATGCTTCTTCGAGCTCTTCATCGTCTAATTGAAGTACTTCTCCTGTTGGCAAAACAACAATATCTAAGAATAAATCGTCCATCCATGGTACATTTTCTTCACTAATACCGTTTTGGTAACAGATATCAATATACCACTGAACAACTTGTCCCTTTACGTCAAACACTGTTGTCAGAGAATGATGTCTATCGGAAGGAAAATGTTGAAGCCATAGATATCCGTTTTCAACAATACAAACATTATTTTCGTAATACTTAACAAACAAGGGTTTTGATACTTTGCCAAGTTCAAGTAGTGTTATATGTCCTTTAAACCCCTCAGATTCTAAATATGTTTGTGCATATCTCCTTTCTAATACACTCATCCAATGGGAGCGGTCTCCGTATTTCCTTATTAAATTCAAAAAAAACATCCCCTCATGTGATCTATCCAATTAATGGTATTCTAGAAAAGAGAGGCGATTCCTTCACCATAAACTTATTGAACTATGCTGCCCGTTAGCCATCCATGCATCGAAGTGCTGCACCACAGATCATGAAAGTAACTCCGTTCTTTCATAGTAGTTGAGCGAAGGGGCTGCCTCGACAACCCCTTCGCAGTTCAACTATCGTGGTTCGTTGAATGAATAGGGCTGAGCTTTTTTTGTTAAAACGGTAACAATTAAAAACTACCATGGTAAAGAATGAATAATCCGATTCCGGTCAGTACAAATGGAACAGCGTTCGTTATGATTCTACATTTTGCATATTTTTTAAACTTCCTCTGGTATATCTAGCGGTTCTATAACATACCATTCCATGTCTAATAGAATTGGAGGGATGTATACAGGATCGATCCACGTGAAGGTTCCGCTCTTCTCAAAACTCCCTAGATATAATGTATTCCTATGAATTTGCAGAACCCATATATCGCTTGCTAGCGTCTTGCCTTGTTTAATTACCAGATTGACTGCCTCCTGGTAAGTGTAGGCCAGTCCCTTAAAAACTAGCGGGTTTACGGCATCCTCTATAGGCTGTGCTTCTGAATCCCATAATTCCCAGAATTCAAAACCAGTCAGTTTTGCTTCTATGACCCGATCCCGAAAGCGGTCTGTGACTAGCGTAAGAGTTCCTTTTCTTTGTGGAATCTTGAAAATAGTTTCATCTGCTACAAGAGTTTCAATGAATGAGAACCTTCTAATATCTTTAATAAAATTGTATTTTTTATCTATTACTACATCAGAATTAGGTATATCAAGGCAATCTGTCATGTTTATTACATTAATTGCAAAATACTTTTCACTTTTATGTAAATAGGGAAGAATCTCAACTTTACCGGCCATCAGATCTCGAAGTGCTTCAACAGCTTTTTCATTGAATAGAGGATGTGACCCGAACGTACAAGCGTCGTATTTTTTTGAGTTTATTTTCACTTCTTCAATCCAAATGGGATCCCAATCATTAATCATAGATTTACCAATAAAACTCCTATGAAATCTCCCAACATCACTATCATTTGCGTATGTCAAAAACGAATTCTTATCTTCAAGTTTGTAAATTTTCATATGACACCTCTATTTTTATTTTAGTTTCCCAATTTTTAGCGATCCATCCATTAGAACTTGACGAACTTCATTTAGAGCAATAATTGCCTCTTCTTGTTATTGGCTTTGAGCAAGATCTGCTCCATCTGGACCATAGATATCATAAGTAACTTTTAGCTTATCGTAAACATACTGGTAGTAAGTTGTAGTATGTCCTCCATTATGAGTCGACATTACAGGGAGAAGGGCTGCCAACACCACTGGTAACTCCATTTTCTATATCCGATATGTAACTATAGTATCGTTAGTGTAACAAAGATACTTTACTACTAATTGAAAGTGTCCATAAGAACAATGGTCCAACTATTGCAAAACCAACTATAACTGCAATAATTTTAGCGGTGATGATAACCCTCTTTGTTCACCAGGAGCTTCTAGTTATTGATTGATTTTCTTTAGTTCTTCCAATACTTCCCGATTTATTTCTTACTGCTTGCTATTTCACCTCGTCACATTATCCATTCCAGAAAAAATTCTGTATTCCACAAGTCTAAGCGAATAATCATATGGTTCCACCCAAGTCTGATACATTTCCAATATATAGTATTAGAGGTCATTGTTGCATTATCCTGCCTGTTTGTTCAGCGAACTCCAGGAACGCTGAAAAAGCGATGGATCGGTTCCACCGCTGCACTCTCGTGTCCCGTTAGGTCAATCGTCAATTCCATAAATAACTATGTCATTTCGCATAACTGAACAAATTTTAAAGAATAAGGGATCCTCTGACTGCCGCTACAGCCGGAGAATCCCTATTAAAGTAGCGTGCCCTTTAGGCCGCTGGGTCAACCGCACAACTAATCTGGAACGTAGGTCAACCTGATCACCTTCTCGCCAATTCGATCGCTTGCCACGAGGCGCAGCGGCGGCCGCGGACCGGCGAAGAACGGCTTGCCGTGACCCAGCACGACTGGATGGAGATAGAGTCGATACTCATCAACGAGACCGAGCTCCGTTAGACTGTGGGCCAACTCCGGCCCGGCAACTTCAATCTCCCCTTCATGCTGAGCCTTCAGCCCACGTATGGCCGCTGCGAGGTCGCCCTCGATCAGAGAAGCGTTCGGACCGACGGACTTTAACGTCCTCGACACCACCCACTTCGGTTTGCTTTGCCACGCCGCTGCGTATTCCCGTTCCGGCGCATCCCATTCAAAATGGTCTCCGTCCCAATACCGCATGATCTCGTACATGCGGCGCCCGTACAGGCTGCCCGCCAGGCCGCGCACGTCATCGATGAAATGACGGAATAGCACGGGGTCGGGCTGAAATGCCGTGTGGTCGTGGTCGACGAATCCGTCCAGAGACTGGTTCAATGCGAAAACGATCTTTGCCATGCGACTGACTCTCCTCCCTGGTTTTCTCGCACATTCATCATCAAGATTACACGTTCCATATGCAGCCTCCTTTATGTCTACATTTTATCATCCAACAGCATGTCCGGTTTCTCATGGATTGCTAATGTGCACAGTCCTGGCCTGACCGAATACAAATTTAATTTAACGAAGGATGGTAAATTAAACAATTCTCCCTCTATGAACAAAAGCATATCTCGGTTTTCCTCATGTTTTCTCAAATTTACTCGACATTCAAAATTCATCAGTCATCTGA
>FWWL01009847.1_pt1 | contig 11340 bp, 8 predicted proteins | sample 2228331 | NCBI WGS metagenome assembly FWWL01 (sample SAMEA103939775, study PRJEB20133) | metagenome
GAGGATGTCGAAATGATTTTCCCAGCCGTAGCGGATCACGGCCCGAATGGAATCCCCAATGCCGCGATTGCGATCCTTGCGCAGGAGCGTGAAACCAAAGCGTTTCTGCAGTTGCTCGGGAAAATCGTCCGTCGAGCCATCGTCCGCTAGGATGACTTCGACAAGACTGTTGGGAATCTTTTCTTCGAGACGGACGGCAAAGATCCGCTCAATGGTCTTTTCGATTTTGACGTGTTCGTTATAAGCGTAGGTCGAGACGAGGATCTTGACTGGTCTTCCCCTTTTTTCCTCGTTTCGGGCACTCTCCTCACTCATTATTGCTTCTCCACCCATTCGAGAATGGCGTCGCATACGTAGTCTATTTGCGCTTGCGTTAAGGTAGGGAACATCGGCAATGACAAGAGCGTTCGAGCCACACGCTCTGTGACCGGGAGATCCCCCTCCTTGTAACCGAGGTGCGCATACGCTTTCTGCAGATGGAGAGGCAGCGGATAATGAAGTCCCGTCCCGATGCCACGCTCCCCTAAGAACGCCTGGAGCGCATCGCGATTCTCGACAAGGATCACATAGAGGTGAAACACGTGAACATTATGCGCAGGCACGGCGGGGATCGTGATCTTAGGATGATTGCCAAGGCGGCGAGCATACTGCTGGGCAGCAGCACGTCGGCCCTCGTTCCATTGGTTGAGGCGCTTCAGCTTGGCACGAAGGACGATGGCTTGCAGGGCATCCATACGCGCGTTGTAGCCTTCCATGTCGTGGTAGTACTTGCGGCTTTGACCGTGATCGCGCAGCATAGTCACTTTCGCGATGATCTCGGGGTTGTTCGAAACGACAGCTCCTGCCTCACCGCAAGCTCCCAGATTCTTGCCCGGATAAAAGCTGAAAGCGGCCGCATGGCCCATGGAGCCTGCCGGACGGCCCTTGTATGCCGCGCCGTGAGCCTGGCATGCATCCTCTAGAACGAAAAGGTTATGCCGACGAGCAAGTTCGAGAAGCGGATCCATGTCGGCACATTGCCCATAGAGATGAACGGGAATGAGGGCACGAGTACGCGGCGTGACCGCTTTCTCCGCTAGACATGGGTCCATGGTATAGGTGACCGGATCGATATCCACGAAAACGGGACGAGCGCCTGTCTGGCTAACCGCCTCGGACGTCGCGATAAAGGTGTGGGCAGGACAAATGACTTCGTCACCTGGACCAATGCCTGCCGCGAGGAGGGCTAAGCGAATCGCATCAGTTCCGCTATTGACACTCGCACAGCCCGCGACTCCACAAAACTGCGCAAATTCTTCCTCAAAAGCACTGACCTGCGGGCCACCCACAAAAGCTGCAGCGGCAAACGCCTTTTCAAATTCGTCGCGGATTTCCGGCCAGAGTTCCCGGTGAGGGGTCTGCAAATCGAGGAATGGAACATTCATTTTAGAGATCCTTGACCTTTCCCTTTGGTTTGGCAGGCACTCCCGCAACAATCGTGTAAGGAGGCACGTCTCTGGTCACCACGCTTCCAGCACCGACAATTGCCCCCTCTCCAATTGTGACGCCGCAGAGGATGGTGGCGCTGGAACCGATAGAGGCCCCCTTCTTGACCAGGGTGGGCACAACTTGCCAATCGGCTTCTGTTTGAAGCTGACCGTCGGGGGTCGTGGCACGAGGATACTTATCGTTAATGAACGTAACGTTGTGGCCGACAAAGACGTTATCCTCGATCGTGACACCTTCGCAAATAAAGGTGTGGCTGGAGATTTTGCAATTCTTACCGATGACGGCGTTTTTTTGGATCTCCACGAACGCGCCGATCTTAGTGTTGTCACCAATCGTGCATCCATAGAGATTAACAAAATCAAAGATTTTGACGTTTTCGCCCAGCTTGACGTCGGGGGCGATGTTCTGAAACTTAGGCGCCATGTCTCATGACCTCCGAAACTTCGGTGTTGCGTGCTAATTGATATTGACCCGCTGGCCCTGCTGCTCCAGCGACTTTTGTGCAGCGTCGAGCAATTTCACCACACGAAGCCCCATACGTCCATCCGTCAAAGGTTGTTTGCCGTTCAGGATACAATCGCGAAAATGTTCAACCTCGACGCGCAGCGCCTCTTTGTTATCAAGCTTGGGAGAATACATGTCCCCCATGCGATACTGAACAAGAAGCGAGTAAATCCCATCGGCCGAATCAATCACATCGACGCCACGGTCATAGACTTTCACTTTTTCCGAGTTTTCCATGTCGTCGTAGACCACCATCCGACGACTGCCGCCGATGAGAATCAGCCGAATTTTGACTGGCGAGAGCCAGTTGACGTGGAAGTGCGCGATAATATTGCGTTCAAAGAATGCCGTGACATAGGCCATATCTTCCTGATTGCCGAAATGGCACATGCCGTTGGCAGCTGCGGCCACTGGCTTCTCGTCGAACAAATAATCCATGATGGAGAAATCGTGGGGGGCCAGATCCCAGATCACATTGATGTCATGCTGGAAAAGGCCGAGATTGACCCGGACGGAATCGAAATACAGCAGATCGCCGAGTTCTCCCGATTCCACAAGCTCTCGGATTTTGCGCACCGCAGGGGTATAGATAAACGTGTGATCAACGAGAAGGACCCGACCGACCTGCTCGGCCTTCTGGACAATCATTTGGGCTTCGGCCACTGACGCCGCCAGAGGCTTTTCCACAAGCACGTGTTTGCCCGCTTCCAAAGCAGCAAGCGCCAAATGAGCGTGGGAAGAGACGGGGGTTGCGATCGCGACGGCGTCAAGTTCGGGATCGTCGAAGAGAATCCGTGGATCGTCCACGGGCGTCGTCCAAGGATACTGCTCATGAACCTGCTGAAGACGGGCTTTGTTCAGGTCGCAGATATACTTAACGCGCCATCCTTTCACCGAGGAGAAATTTCGAATAAGGTTCGGTCCCCAATAACCGCATCCTATGACACCCACATTGAGCATTCGACCCGCAGTCACGTCAGACCTCCAAGAACTGGACAGTTTTTGACAACATGAGGGGCAAGAGGGGCTACTTGCAAAACCTATTCCACCCCACGAATGATTATTGGCCCGATATAGACGGCCCGTTGTGAAAAATAATAATTAGGATTCAGGACCTCCACGCGGAGAAAAAGCAGTTTGTTGCGCCAGTCGGGGGGAACTTGCCACCAGAGATAACGCAACTCGCGCCAAGCAACGTTACCCTCGAAAAGTGGCACGTTGAGCCTCGCGTTTTTTCCGTCAACGAGACTCACGCGAATGCGCGGCCATTCACCTTCGACAGCTCGCCCCCGCAGAGCCACTCCGATTTCCGCGGCTTTTGCGGGCATCGTAAATGTTGTCGTCTCATTGTTTGGTTTCGTGCAAATGGCGCGCCCGCGGAAGACATTCGTGGTGCGGGCAAATACGTCTGGATCAAGGCGCAAAAGCTCCGGTCCGGCCGTACTTGGTTGGTCATCGTAGCCGGGCAGAAAAACTCCGTCGGGGCGCAAGACAAACTGTTGCGTGGTGGTCGTGAGTGAGCTGCGGCGAATAATCCTTGGTGTGGGGGTTGCAACAATTCGGGTTGGACGGGGCGTCGATGTGGCATGGGGGGACTCTGCGCGCGCAGTTTTCTCCTCACGAGAGCGCGCGGATTGCTGCGATCTGCCTTCGCAGCCCGAGACGATTAGGAGGACGAGAGCTAAGGTGACAAATTTTGAGACGGACGAGAGTTTCATCGGCGCGACACCAGTTTCAGCGTTGGATCTCCGAGCATCGTAAACGTTTGCACGTCAACGTAAGAATCATCCCGCGGTCGCTGAGCATCTTTTGTTCGCTGATAGACCTCACCTAGCCGATGGAATCCCAACGACGCGGCTTTACAGTAATTCTCAAGGAATCGGACATTGAAAGAATGGTCTTCGTAGGCTGAGCTCTTCCAAGGGGAGCCGATAATGGCGATCGCTCCACCTCGGGGCTGGAAAATAAATGCTTCCCCGATGCTAAACTGAGTATCGAAAGCTGTCGTGTAGCAACTGGAAGCCAAAATGATAGGATAGTGCAAGGCGTTGCGCAACTGCGCCACATCCCGGGGCGTAAAGAGGTCTTTCTGCAGGGAGTAATCGACTGGCCCCACCCGCCACACAAAGGCGCCCCCGTGGCCGATATAGTAGAAAACCTGGAGCCCTCTATTGATAGCTTCGCGCAAACGCTCCACTTCCCGCGTCGCGACCGCGGTTTCAGGGAAAAGGAGAGAAATAGTGGTGAAACAGTCACGGAACTGGTTCTGAACGGCCGCTGCCATGTCCTGAAAACGCGCTTCCACACTGCTCACGACGAGCATGCCATCCTCGCGAGCCGCTTCGTAAGTTTCGTACTCAATGAGCTTCCGCACATACTCGTTGGCCTGAACGAGGTTGGCCGCAGGGATGCGCCCCGTGGCGAGATCCGGAGTGTTAGCACTCTTAAAGCTCGCGTACCAATTGTCGTCGACATATCCACCGGTTCGAATCGTTGCGGGATTCTCGATCCAGTGAATGGGAACACCCACGCGCGGCGGATCGGGCTCGTCGTAGTTTTCTGTGAGGGCTAACCGGTAGTCTTGAGTAGAGTCTCCGAACATAACCAAGTAACGCAAAGAGGGAGAGTGGGCGGCCGCGTAACGAATGAAGCGCTTGATCGCAATGTCGCTTTTGAAGCCAACGTTGGTAGCATCGAAAATATCCGTTACATCGATAGCCACCGTGCGAGGGCCAGTCGTCTCCCGATACTGCACGTACCGCACAACGGCATCAGTAAGCTCGGGATCGAAAAGAAGCAGGCTTTCGACGCCAGTCGTGAAGGCCTTGGGGAGCGTCGAAGGATGCCTGTACTCTATGCTATTAACCGTGAGGATCGCATCTTCCGTGACAAGACTGTAGGTCGTTTCTCGGTTGTCCGCGTGCACAACCACCATGTTGCCCGCAGCCTCATAGATTGTAGCTTGTGAAGGGCAGAAAACCCGCGAGCCGGGGCGCACGTTCCGTACCGCGAAGCTATACGGAGGCTTGGGGTCTACACACAGGTTGCTATTAAAGACAAACCAGTTTCGCTTGCCGGCGTCGAGTTTCCGCGGATACCAGGCTCTTATCCAATCAAACGAAACAACGTCGATGACATTTGCCCTGTCGGAGGGGGTTTCAAAGAGTATTCTCTGGCGAAACCCGACCTTTTCAACAGGCAGCGAAGTGTGGAAGTCGTAGTAGCCGCGATAGTCGAACTCGAAAGTGCCGAGATCGTAGCGTTTAGCGGAAGGCGAATCGGAATCGCCGTAAAGCACCCGAAACTTGTGTTTTGGAACAACGCCGGGAACGTCGGAGTAGCCGAAAATCCGGAGGACGAGAGGAATCGTTTTGACAAACCGCTGGTCTAAGTCGGGGAAATCAATGCGGATGGGGAATGTTCGATTGTCCCCTGCAGCCATGTGGCACCAATAAAAATTGTCCGTGATGCCTCGGGGGAGTTGAGATTCCCGATAGTAATTGTCCTCCTCCAAATGGTAGAAGTGCCAGTAGCTCAGATCGGAAGAGGGAACGCTGGGGTTCGTCAGTTTTCGAGTCTTATAGTGCAAGGACTGGGGGCTGTTCCATGTGAGAAAGTAAACGTTGTAGTAGTTGTCTGGCATGTATGTCGAATAGGTGCCAGGAGGTGGTTCGCCGATAAACTCAATGTAATCGTCGGGAGTCAGGCGACCAGGATCTTGAGCGTGAACGTAAATGGGCACAAGCTGGGAAAAATTCCACAGAGCAAATTTCTCCGGACCGACGTCGACCGGGACTCCGGCTGCAATAAGGTCCCGTCCATAGACTCGGTAGAGACCATCAAAGGCGACTTCGAGCCGAATGTAGTCGTTTCTCAGATAGTCTGGCGCTTGCAATTCTGCCTGTGACGGGGTGGTGAGCGCATCTTTTTTTCCCAAGAGTCTCTCACCGGCTATTGCCTGAGAGGCGAGAACGAACGCCAAGAACAGAAAGACGACATGTGGGCGGCCGAATCCCTTTCCCATGCGCCGAACATGTGCTCCTTTTTGGATGCAATTCTCTTGGCAAAGGCTATGCTTGCCATCGTTTTCAATTCGCGCTAATCGGTGAGAATAGAGAAAGAGCCTTTCGCCGGAGCACACAAGTCAAAGGCAGTTGTGAGGCCTTGGAGCGGAGAAACCCAATGACACTGGAAGGCAAAAAAATCGTGCTGGGGGTTTGCGGGGGAATTGCCGCGTATCGAGCCGTGGAGTTGTGTTCTCTTCTGCTCAAGCAGGGAGCACTTGTCAGGGTCGTCATGACGCACTCCGCAACTCAATTCGTGACGCCGCTCACCTTCGCAACTCTCTCGCAATTCCCAGTTTACACTGATCTATTTGATCAGCCTCGCAGTTACGAGATGGAGCACATTTCGTGGGCGAAATGGGCAGATGCTTTGGTGATAGCTCCCGCGACGGCTAACGTCATCGCCAAAATGGCCGCAGGATTGGCCGACGATGCTCTCACAACCCTCTACATCTCGTTCGCTGGGCCGGTCATTGTTGCCCCTGCGATGAATACGCACATGCTTCGCCACCCGACGACCCAAGAGAATCTCGCGAGGCTTCGAGCTCACGGTGTGCACATCGTGCCGTGTGGCGTGGGACGGCTGGCCTGCGGCGACGAAGGCGAAGGGCGGTTGGCGGAACCCGCAGTTATTCTCGAGCATATAGCGGTGGTTCTCAGTGGGCGCGCTCCCGAAAAGCCGTCCCAATTCGTAGAGATTAGTCTCTCGCCTGCCATGCCAGCGACAGTCGAAGTCCCACTCCTTGCTGGGAAGACAGTCGTTATCACGAGCGGTCCCACGCATGAGTATATTGATCCAGTGCGCTTTATCACAAATCCCTCCTCGGGGAAAATGGGAGCGGCGCTCGCTCGCGAAGCTGCGCGGAGTGGCGCTGAAGTTCACTTGGTCACGGGTCCCGTTCATCCTTCGATTCTTCCGGAGGATAGAGTTGCCATCCATCAAGTCACGACCGCCGAAGAAATGCTCGAAGCCGTACAAGCGCTCGCTGATAGGGCTGACGTTTTCATTTTCGCAGCAGCTGTGAGTGACTTCCGCGTGGCTCAGCCAATCAACAGAAAGATCAAGCGCACGGGGAATTCGATTTCGCTGCCGTTGATTGAGAATCCGGACATTGCCGCCGCTATTGGGACCCGAAAACGACCAAATCAGGTGACCATCGGCTTTGCGGCCGAGACGCACGATTTGGAAAAACATGCAGTCGAAAAACTTCGCCGCAAGCGGCTTGATGCGATTGTCGCCAATGACGTGACAGACCCGAACATTGGCTTTGAAAGCGATGAGAATGAGGTGACATTATATTTACAATCGGGGGACAAGCGCTTTATTTCACGGCGACCAAAGGTTGATGTCGCTCGTGCTGTCATCGAACTGGCTGCTGAGCTCCTGCGCCAGAAAAACGACGAGTCTTCATCCCAGACCTCATAAGTTCGCGAAACTGGCATGCGTGGCGTCAGATAAGTCAAGAGCTCGTGCTGAATGTGCGCAGCGCGCTGTCAGGCACCGCCCTGCAGTTTGATTGAGCGCATGGTCTCTTGGCGAGGGGCAACTAACTCTTATGAGCCTCTGTTCTGACAACGAATGAGAGTAGAACCCAGGTCCCCCTTGCAGGAAGAGATTACTGACCAAATGGCGAAAAAGCAAGCCAAGTTGCGGTTGGGAGAACTCATAGGGCCAAGGGATGCGCCCCTTGAGCTCCTTTTGCGGTGTGAGGAGCTGGGCTACATCAATGTAGCCTAGACCGGTCAGCGCAAACATGTTTTCTCTCATTTCTCGCGGAAACATCTCGGAGCGCTGCGGGCCGACAGCGCTAAGACTTCCCCAACCAGCAAGTCGCCCTTACAGAAAGCTTCATGGTTTTGTCTCTCGATTGTGTGTGGGGGCCGGTCCATTTCGTGGGCCTTGTTCCCCCCAAATAGTCACCCTTTCGCAAAAACGCACCGTGTTCTCATGAGGCCGACCTTTCATGAGAGCAAAACCCTGAAGGGCGTCTTCGCTCTCGCCCGCGACCGTTTCTATCGCTCGTCAGGAGCGGTCACGCCCAGAACTTCATCAATCGTGGTCACGCCCTGCGAAACTTTGATGAGTCCAGCCCGCCGGAGGGTGATCATTCCTTCCTCGATAGCCATGCGCTTTAGCTGCGTCGTCGAAATCCCTTCGATGATTTTGTCGCGCATAGCATCGGAGAGATGGAGGAGCTCGTAAAGAGCGACACGGCCTTTATAGCCGCTGTTCAGGCATCGCTCGCAGCCAGCGCCTCGCGCGAAAACTGTGCCCTCTTCTAAGCCCAGCGAATGGAGGAGTTCGACCGGAGGCTCATAAGTCTGTTTGCAGTTCTCGCAGATACGTCGCACAAGGCGCTGAGCGACAATCAAGTTAACGCTGGCGGTCACGAGGAAAGCCTCAACCCCCATATTGGTCAACCTGTTGATGGTGCTTGGGGCGTCATTGGTGTGGAGCGTCGATAGGACGAGGTGACCCGTGAGAGCTGCTTTGACGGCGATCTCAGCTGTTTCTTTGTCACGGATTTCGCCCACCATAATGATATCGGGGTCCTGGCGCAGGAAGCTTCGAAGACCTTCCGCGAACGTCAGGCCGATGTCGGGGTGCACCTGGACCTGATTGATGCCGTGGAGCTGGTACTCAACAGGATCCTCGATGGTCATGATGTTTTTTCGTGGGTCGTTGATTGTGTTGAGAGCGGAGTAAAGGGTTGTGGATTTACCCGACCCCGTCGGTCCGGTCACGAGGATCATGCCCCATGGGGCGCGAATTTCCCTTTCGAAGCCTGCCAGTACTTCGGGATCCATTCCAAGATCGCTGAGGTTGAGCGTCAGGTTCCCGCGGTCGAGAATACGGATCACCACTTTTTCACCAAAGACGACAGGGCAGGTCGAAACGCGGAAGTCGATGCTTCGACCACTTACGGTGATTTTGAAGCGGCCGTCTTGCGGAAGACGCCGCTCAGCGATATCGAGATCGCTCATGATTTTGATGCGGGAGATGATCGCATTCTGAAACTTTTTCGGGGGGGATTTCATTTCGTGCAGGACACCGTCGATGCGGTAGCGCAGGCGAAGCTCCTTCTCATAGGGCTCGATGTGGATATCGCTGGCCCGCATGCGAATCGCGTCCTGAATGATAAGGTTCACCAGCTGGATAACGGGGGCGTCAGTGGCCTCGATTTCCTCCTCTGTGTCTGTCTCTTCTTGTTCGCCACGCTCGGCATGCTCGAGCGCTTCAAGTAGGGCCGTTTCATCATCGCTGATCTCTTTCAACATTTCATCAAGCGCCGAACTGTCGTCAGGATAGTATCGATTGATGGCTTCTCGGATGTCCGATTCGAAGGAAATGACAGGGACAATTTTGCAACTGGTGAGCAAACGCAGCTCGTCGAGAAGATAGATGTTCGACGGATCAGAGAGAGCAACGGTCAGTGTATCACCTGTTTTATCGACGGGGACAATTTGGTATTTTCTCACGAGCTCTTTCGGGATGCTTTTGAGGATAGCTGGGTCGATTTCGTAGTGCGATAAGGTGATAAAAGGTACATTGAGCTGTTTGCCGATGGCTGCGGCGATTTCCCACTCATTTGCGTAACCATTTTCTATGAGGATATTGCCAAGGCTCGCACCCGTCTTCTCTTGGATCTCGAGCGCTTTTTCTAGCTCCTCCTGAGAGATAACATTGTCGCGGACAAGAATCTCAGCGAGCTTACGCTCCATGACGCTAGCCATAGCTCGATCGCAACCTTTCGCGAAAGCTGTCACTTCATTTGTTGATTCCGTATGAAACGTAAGGTCTTGAGCGTCAACCGGCAACCAGAAACCACGACTTGACGTAGCAGAGACCCGCGAAAGAGAATATAAACTCAAGAAGCCGGAATGTAAGACATTATTATGCAAGTGAGTAAGTGCGACGGTCCCATTGAATACATTGATCATCAACGCTCCCTCGAAGCGTTAGCTCGCGATCTTGAGCAGGTTCCGCGAGTGGCCCTCGATACGGAGGCGGACAGCCTTCACCACTACTACGAGAAGGTTTGCCTTATCCAGCTGTCTTTCGCCGGACGCCACGTTTTGATCGACCCGCTCACGCCCTTAGAGCTTTCTCCTGTCCTCAACATCCTCGCTACCAAGACTCTCGTGATTCACGGGGCTGACTATGACCTTCGCCTACTATATCGCTGTTATGGCTTCAAAGCCTGGCGCGTTTTCGATACGATGCTGGCGGCCCAGTTTCTGGGCTTTCCCCATCTGGGCCTTGCGTCCCTCGTCGAGCGAACATGTGGCGTTGTTTTGAGCAAGCACGGACAAAAAGCCAACTGGGCACAGAGGCCTCTTCCGCCGGACCTCATTGAATACGCCAGCAATGATACTCGCCACCTTCTTTGCGTTGCTGATCGCCTCAGCCACGACCTAGAGCTTCGAGGGCGTCAGCGCTGGCATGAAGAGGCATGCCAGAAGTTGGTCGAAGTCACCACACGGGAACAAGCGCCCAAGAAGGCTGAGCCTTGGAAAGTCAAAGGATGGTCGACCCTGCGTCCTGGACGAGCGCATGCCATTCTGAAGGAACTGTGGCAGTGGCGTGAGCGCGAAGCACAACTCGCAGATGTTCCGCCATTCAAAATCATACGCAATGAAGTGATGATCGCTCTCATCCGAGCCGTCGATGAAGAGGGAAAAGCGCCGCCGACGCTGCAGGTGCCGAAGAATATCAGAGGGCCGCGCTATGAGCGGTTCTTAAGTGCTTTCGAGAAAGCACTTAATTTGCCGGAAGCACGATGGCCTCACTCCGGGAAAACGAAGCATCGTGAGCAGACACCGCGACAGCGAGACCTATTTCAAAGACTCCGTGAACTCCGCAACAACATCGCCAAATCGCATGGGATTGATCCTGCATTGCTCTGTCCCAGCAGTGCCCTTACGGTCATCGCTGAAGCTCGCCCGACATCCCAGGAAGCATTCCAAAACATTTCTGACCTCTGCCCGTGGCAGGTCGAACTCCTCGCAGATCCATTTCTGGCCACGATCGCGCAACCGACCACGGATTTCTCGGTGAGTTGAGAACTACCTCCCCTCCTCCGGATTCCAATTGAAATCAGAGGCAGAAGCGTCAGAAGTAAGGATTTGGAAGTCGTCCAAAATTGTTCGGAGGAAAATTACCGATGTTGACCCAAGAACTGCAGCAAGCTATCAATAAACAAATTAATCTTGAGTTTGTCTCAGCGTATCTTTACTTGGGGCTCTCTATCACTTGCGAAGAACTCAACTTCCGTGGTGCTGC
>FWWL01009850.1_pt1 | contig 11339 bp, 6 predicted proteins | sample 2228331 | NCBI WGS metagenome assembly FWWL01 (sample SAMEA103939775, study PRJEB20133) | metagenome
TTTGGGACCAAATTCGTGAGTTGACACTCAGATCAATCGCGCCTGCGCAGATTTACGCCGAAGGCGACCTGATCAAACGCGCGCTCCGCGACATGTATACCCCCGAGATCGAGGAGATTCTCGTCGAAGGTGAAGAGGGCTATCGCGCTGCGCGCGATTTCATGAAAATGATAATGCCCGACCAAATCGGGAAAGTGAAACTTTATTCCGATCCGTTGCCGCTTTTTGCCCGCTATCAAGTGGAAAGCTATCTTGCCAGCATGTTCAATCCGGTCGTCCCTTTGAAATCGGGCGGCCATCTTGTTATCGGTGTGACTGAGGCGCTGGTTGCCATTGACGTGAATTCTGGCAAGTCGACCCGCCAGGGCTCGATTGAGCAGACGGCTTTGCAAACAAACCTTGAAGCGGCCGAGGAAATTGCCCGGCAATTGCGCTTGCGTGACCTTGCCGGTTTGATCGTGATCGATTTCATTGATATGGAAGAGCGCAAGCACAATGCGCTTGTTGAAAAACGGCTGAAAGAGGCTTTGCGCAACGATCGCGCGCGCATTCAGGTTGGGCGAATTTCTGGCTTTGGACTTTTGGAAATGAGCCGTCAGCGGCTCAGGCCAGGAATGCTTGAGACCACAACCCAGCCTTGCCCGCATTGTCATGGGACCGGTTTGATCCGCTCAGACAATTCGGTCGCGCTCGCCGTTCTGCGCGCTATTGAGGAAGAGGCGGTTAGAGGGCGGTCGAAAGAGGTTTTGGTTCGCGCTCCAGTGGGTGTGGTGAATTACCTTTTCAACCAAAAACGCGAGCGGATCGATTGGATTGAAAAGCGTTACGGGATTGCGGTTCGCATCGAGGCGGATCCAAACCTTGTGAGCCCGGATTATCATTTGGAGAAATTCAAGACCACCTCCCGCGAGCTGCCGGCCGCAAGGCCGGTGGTGTCTCTGGATGCCGAGATGATGGGCGGCGTTGATGCCACCCTGGGCGCCGTGTTTTCGCCCGAAGAAGAAGTCGATGCAGCAGGCGAGACGGGCGAAACGCAGGCGCAACTCTCTGAGACAGACGCCGCCCCCCTTGCCGCGCCGACCACCGCACCGGCTGACGGTGCCACGAACGCCGGCGAGGGGAACGCGTCCGAGGCTGGCCGGCGCCGGCGCAGGCGTAGGCGTAGGCGGCGACATGGCGAGGGCCGGCTTGCCGAGCAAAGCGCAGCCAAGGCAACTGCGCTTGAGCAAGGAGCTGAGATGGATGAGGAGGACGAGGAGGACGCGGCGGAGGACGGCAGCGCAGAAGCCGACGCCCGGGTCGCCGCGGCGTCAGCCGATGCGCCTCAGCCTTTAGCGCGGCCTTCTGCTCTCGCCGACGCGCCCCTAACCGACGCGCCCCTGACCGTGCCCGCGCAGGAGGAAACGGCACACGTGACCGACGTTGCCCAACTGGGCGAAGGCGACGTGCGGGCGGGGCGGGTTGAAGCGAGCGCGGCAGCATCTGGCGCAGACAAGGCTGCCACGGGGATATCGCCGGAAAGTGGTGGCGACACCGCGTCCGAAGCGCGCGAGACATCGCCCGCAGAGGTGCCCGAGGACGCGTCGCTTGCGGCAGCCTCAGAGGCCATGCCTGCGGTGAGCGCCGCCCCGTTGCCCACGCGGGCTGCCCGCACGCGCCGCAAACAAAGCAAGACTGCCGAGGTCATCGAGCCCGCGCGTGAACCAGGCGCAACCGATCCCCAAGGCACTGCGCCTGCGCAAACGCTCGCCACAGCAAGTCCCCCTGGACGGCAAACGCCACGGGCACGCCGAAAGGTCTCAGCCACCAAAGCCAAAGCCACGGCCAAGGGGCGGGGAGCGAGAGCCCCGGCAGAGGCCGTGACAGCGGGTCAACCCGATGGCGCAGGCGCGACACGGGATGACGAGCCCGCCCCTGCCGAGGTGATGCCGCAGGGTGAAAGGCATAGCCGAAACGACCGCTCACAGAAGCCCAACGCGGCGGCGCCAGCAGAGCCAAAAGCCGCGCCTCCGGCGACAGATGCAGAAGAGGGCGCGCCCGCAGCGCAGGCGCCGCTGCCCCGCGAACCCGACCCCACAGTGCAGGTGGATGCTGGCGGTCAGGCGCACGCTTCGCAAGCACCGACTGAGGCACGCGCCTCCGCTGAGCCACAAGGTCGCGGCCTTGAGGCTGACGCTGCAGGATCGCCACAAGGGGCTGGGCCTGCGTCAGAGCAAAGCACAGGCGCGCGGGAAACGTCTGCACCTGTGCCCGCCGTGGCGCAAGCAGCCCCGGAAGCTAAGCCTAAGGCACAGCAAGGCGATGAAAAGATGGCAGCTGAGGCTCCCGCACACGTCAGTACGGCCGATCCGCCTCCTCCAAGGCCAAAGCGCTTGGGTTGGTGGGCGCGCCGGCTCTAGCGCTGTGCGCGGAAAACCACGCGGCCGCACGCCGCCGACGCGCGAAGCCACCGTGGGGGCAGCGCGCGGTGCGGGCGAGCGCTGCGCTCACGCACTTGGGCCAGGGCGCTCCGAACCAACCCGAGCGAGTCGGCGGAAACCGAAGCTGACAATGGGCCAGGGTGAGGGCTTTTGTGAGCGGCGCACATGGCTTGGTCCTGACCTGCCTATGTTGGCGCTTGCTTTCGCCGAGCCACTGACCGAACAGGGCTGAGCCTGCGCGCCGCAGAGGGTTCAGCGCCTCGTGCCTGCGCCCCGCCCCCCTCTGGCCGCGCGCTTGCGCGCGGTTGCCGTTATGCGTTTTTGTTCAACATCGTTCTCGCACCAAAGCTCTGTGCATGCGCGTTGTCTGGGCCCCATCCCTGCCTTTGTTGGCGGAAAAAGCGCTGGCTTGCGGGAATGTGATCGGTGCGGCGCGCAAAGGTGCATGACCTTCGGCTTGTGCTTGACTAACTGCAAACTGGGGACTTTGTTGGCAATTTTTGATGTCGGGCGCGGTTTTTGATGGTGGTGAGGGGCGCGCGCTGTGGGGTGCGCAAAGGTCTGAGTGATGTTTGGGATTGATTTCTTTCATGCGGGGCTTCCCGTCTCGATGGCGATTGCGGCTCTGGCTGGGGTTTTGTCTTTTCTCAGCCCCTGCGTATTGCCGATTGTGCCGCCTTATCTTGCCTATATGTCGGGCATGTCGATGCGCGAGCTTACAGGCGAGCGTTCCGCGCAGCTTATCAATCCCGCCGTGTTGCCCGCAGTGAGCTTCGTTTTGGGGCTAAGCACCGTCTTTGTCTTGCTGGGCTTTGCTGCTTCGGGCCTTGGTCGGTTGTTTTTGGCCTACCGGCAGGAGTTCAGCATGGCGGCGGGAGTGGTCGTGGCGGTGATGGGGTTGCATTTTTTGGGTGCCTTTCGCCTTCAGTTTCTCATGCGCGATGCCCGGCTCAACCCAGGCGAGCGCGGGGGCAGCATCTTTGGGGCCTATATTTTGGGCCTGGCCTTTGCCTTTGGCTGGTCACCCTGTATTGGCCCGCAGCTCGGGATGATCCTCACGCTCGCCGCTGCCGAGGAGACGGTGCAGCGCGGGGTTTTGTTGATGGCTGTCTACGCGGCGGGGCTTAGCCTTCCGTTTATTCTCACCGCGGTCTTTGTCGCGCGCGCCATCCGGCTTGTGCAGCGGATGCGCCCGATCATGCCGTGGATCGAACGCGCGATGGGGGCTTTGCTGGTCCTTGTTGGGGTTGCGCTGATCAGCGGTTGGATGGCTGATTTCAGCTTTTGGCTGCTTGAAACCTTTCCACTTTTTGAGCGCCTGGGTTAAAAAAACTGAAGAAAAGTCCAAGGTCGCGGATTGAGCGCCTTGGGGGCGGGTTTTGTCGGTCTTTTTTCGCATGGCAATCAGCAGACTCTTCAAGGCATTCCAGAACGGGGCTAAGCTTTTGTTTGATGACCGCTCAAACCTCTTCGTCAGCGCAGTCAAAAGGCGTCTTTCGCCGGCGGGTGTTTTACGTCCCTGGTTTTGATCCCTTTCCCCCACGGCGCTACCGCGAGCTTTACCGGCGCGAGGGGGCGCGTCAGGCGCAGCTTTCGGGCTATGCACTCAGCCTTGCCCGCGCAGCGCACGCACCGGTTTCAGGGGCGCGGTGGAGAGTGTGTGCCCTCATGGGCGGGCAGCCGGCCGAGGCCGAGATCGAGGTGCTCGATTGGCGCGACATCGTGCGAAACCGCATGCCGCGCTCCGTTTTCGGCACATACGGCCTGCTTGTACGCACGCTCTGGGTTTATTTTTCAACAGGCGCTGCCCTGGCGTTGATGCGCGTGCGCCTAGGACCGATGCTTGCGGGCCTTTATCCTGTGGGCATGATGGCCCTGCAGTTTGCGTTTGCGGTTGGCGTGGGCTATGGGCTTTTTCGCGCTACCGTGAGCGTGTGGGGTGGCGATGTGCCAACAAAGGCCCTCGGCGCTTTGGGCGGAGGCCTCGCCAGCCTGGCGTTGCTTGAAGGCTTCCGAAGGGCCGACCGCTGGCTTTTTGCCTATTATCTCTTGGCAGAACTTGCCCAATCGGCCCTCCATCGCGGCGGTTTTGGCCCTGACCTTGAGGAGCGCCTTGCCGCTTTTGCCGACAAGGTTAAAGCCGCGCGAAGCGAGCCCTGGGACGAAGTTTTGGTTGTTGGTCATTCGTCGGGGGCGGCCTTGGCTGTGGCCGTTGTGGCCATGGCCCGCGCGGGCAGCGAAAGCCGGCTTGAGGGCCCTTTCCCCTCAGAGCAGAACGGCCAAGGCAGAGGGCACGGTTCAGAGACGGAGGGGCAAAGTTCTGCACCTTTGCCGAGCCCTACGCGAGCCACAGCCGGCGCCGCACGTGCCCCGCTTGCGTTGCTGACCCTTGGCCAGGTCATTCCCTTGCACAGCTTTTTGCCCGAGGCCAAAGCACTGCGGCGCGCCCTTCGTGAACTTGCGTGCGCGCGCGATCTCGCCTGGGTCGATGTGTCCGCGCCGGGTGATGGCGGGTGTTTCGCTTTGGCTGACCCTGTCGCGCTTTCGGGGGTTAGGCCTCCGGATGCGCGCTGGCCGCGCATCGTTTCGGCTGCGTTTCGGCAAACGCTTGCTCGAGAAAGCTATCGCCGTTTGCGGTGGCGTTTTTACGCCTTGCATTTTCAATATTTGTGCGCCTTCGAGCGGCCCGGGGATTATGATTACTTTGCCATCACGGCCGGGCCCATCACGCTTGCCGAACGATTCGCGGCGCGCCCCGATAGCCCGCAGACCATTCGGCGCGCGCTGTCGCCCCACCAGACGCTGGCCTGAACGATGCTGCTGCGCCAATGACTGAGGCCTTGCTCATTCCGCCAAAGCCTCCGCCCCGCGCTGAACGGGTGTCCTTGTTCACGTATTTGAGGCTCATTCGCCGTGACATTTTGTCGGCGCAGCCCGCGCGGCTGTTTCGGGCCCGCATGGCCGAATTCCGGGCGCCGTTTTACCGCTCCTTCTTGCTCAACGAAGCTGAGCTTTGGCGCACCGTGCTGATCGAGCGGCCGGAGGATTTTCCAAAGTCCGAGCGGTTTCGGGCCGGGCTTGAGCCGCTTCTTGGTCGTTCGATCTTTGTGACAAATGGCGCGGAATGGGCGCGGCAGCGGCGCATCATTGATCCCGCCTTCGAAGGCGGTCGCCTCAAATTGATTTTACCAGCCATGTGGGCGGCCGGACAGCGGGCAATCGAGCGCCTCTCGGCACGCATTGCGGCCGGCAACAACTCGGTTGAGGTTGAGGCGGAAACCTCCCATCTTGCGGCGGACATCATCATTCGCACCCTGTTTTCCGTTCCGATCGAGGATGCAACGGCTCAGGCGGTTTTCTCGGCCTTCCGCGCGCATCAGGAAAGTCAGCCGATGCTGAACCTTGCCGCCCTTGCGCCTTGGCCGCGTTGGGTTCCGCGCCTGTTTCGTCCGCAGGCGGTCAAAACCGCGCGGGCAATCCGCTGCTTGATTGCCGCGATGGTCGAAGAGCGCGCGCGCGCCATCCATGCCGGCCGCGCGCCGAAGGATCTTGCCACAAAGATCATGACCACGGTCGACCCGGTCACCGGAGCGCGGTTTGAGACGGCCGAAATGGTCGATCAGGTAGCAATTTTCTTCCTTGCCGGGCATGAAACCTCCGCCGCGGCGCTCGCCTGGGCGCTTTATCTTCTCGCGCTTTGTCCCGATCTTCAGGAGCGCTTGGCCGAGGAGGCGGCCATCCTTGGCGATCTCGCCGGTCCTGTGCCGGATTTTGCCACGACCCAGCATCTCGCGCTTGCCCGCGATGTCTTTCGCGAAACGCTCAGGCTTTACCCCCCCGTGCCCTTCTTGGTGCGCGAAGTGCGCAAGCCAGAATGCTTTCGTGGCCGCCCCGTAAACCCGGGCGATCAAGTGCTGGTCTCGCCTTGGGTCTTGGGCCGGCACGAGCGGATTTGGGAGGCGGCGGATGCTTTTTGTCCGAGCCGCTGGCGCGCCGCATCCGCACGGCAAGCGGCGCGCGACGGCTTCATTCCATTTTCGGCTGGGCCGCGGATCTGCATCGGCGCGGGCTTTGCCATGCTTGAAGGCACGCTCATCCTAGCGATGCTCGCGCGCGCCTTTCGGTTTCACCCTTTCCCAGGGCGCGAGCCCCGGCCCGTGGCCTATTTGACGCTGCGCTCGGCAACCGGCATCTGGCTTTCTCTCACAAAACGAAGCGAGGCCGGGCGTGAGCCAATTCTGCGCGGCGAACCCGCGCCGAGGAGCCCGCAAGACTAGCCCGTCCGCTTTGGTCGACTTTTTGGCTGACTTTGCTGCAGCCACGCGCGGGCGCGCGACGCGACTTGACGCTCAACAAACGACGCGCAGCAAAGATTTGACCGGGCTTTCGTGCGCGAGGCAGAGGCTTAAACCAGCCAGCGCGGCACGCGCTTTTTGGCCTCAGATCGCCGGCAAGCGCGCTTTGCTCTCCGAGCATTGGCCAAGGGTTGTGGCGTGATGCGTGCCATCGTGCCCCCTCGTGCCCCTTGCGTTCTTTCTTTCGGAGCCTTGAGGCCTTGGGCGCTCGACAACCACGCGGACGACCGGTTGCGATCGATGCCAATTCGGCAGAAGGCGCATCTCGCACCAGTTTTGGCCCTTTGCGGCCGCAGCGCAAGCGGATAAAGAGTTGGTATGCGGATCTTGTTTCTTGGCGATGTCGTCGGGCGCAGTGGTCGGGAGGCCTTGGCGGAGCATTTGCCGCGTTTGCGGCGCGAGTGGCAGCTCGATTTCGTTGTCGTCAATGGGGAAAATGCAACCTCGGGGGCTGGGCTTTCGCCCGAGCATTCGCAAGCACTCTTCGCCGCGGGCGCTGATTGCGTGACACTTGGCGATCATGCCTTTGACCAGCGGGCGATGATTTTCGGCATCGAGGCCGAGCCGCGCATCCTGCGCCCACTGAATTTCTCGAAGGTGGCTCCGGGCCATGGCGCGCGCGTGTTCGTTTTGCCCGACGGTCGGCGGGTGCTTGTGGCGGTGGTGTTGGGACAGGTGTTCATGCGCCGCCCCTTCGATGACCCGTTTGGCGCGATCGAGCCGGTCTTGCGGGCGCATCCTTTGGGGGTGGCTGTCCAAGCCGCAATCGTTGAGGTTCATGCTGAGGCAACAAGCGAAAAAATGGCGCTTGGGCACTGGTGCGCAAGGCGGGCAAGTTTGGTTGTGGGCACCCATACCCATGTCCCAACCGCCGATGCCATGATCCTTGCCGGCACCACGGGCTATCTTTCTGACGTCGGGATGTGTGGCGATTATGACAGCGTGATCGGCATGCAAAAGGATGAACCTTTGCGCCGTTTCATCACCGGCATGGCCGGGGGGCGTTTTGAGCCTGCCACGGGCGAGGCCACGCTCTGCGGGGTTTTCATTGAAACGGATGACCGCACGGGTGCGGCGCTTCGCCTCGTGCCGGTACGGCAGGGCGGGCGGCTTTCGCCCCAGGGGATCGATTAGGACGCGCACGCGATGTTGGGCCTTGGTCTTCCGCCTGAATGGGCTGCGCCGATTGCGCTTACAATCATCATCGGGATGTTCATCCTGTTTGTGACCGAGCGCTACCCGGTTGAGGTTGTTGCCCTTTCGGGCGGTGCGGCGATGCTGCTGCTTGGCATTGTGCCTGAGGCCGAAGCGCTCAGAGTTTTTGCCAATCCGGCCCCGTGGACGATTGCGTCAATGTTTCTCATTGTGGGGGCTTTGGTCCGAACCGGCGCGCTTGAAGCCTTGGGGCAGGTGGTTTTGAAACGCGGCGGGCACAATCCAAAATTGGCGCTCGTGTTGCTGATTCTTTCGGCGCTTGTTGCCTCGGCCTTTGTCAACAACACGCCCATCGTCGTGGTTATGCTGCCGATGTTTATCCGGCTTGCTAAGGAGATGGAGGTTGCGCCCTCGAAGCTTTTGATTCCGCTTAGCTATGTGACAATTTTGGGCGGCACCATCACCTTGGTTGGGACCTCGACCAATCTTTTGGTCGATGGCGTTGCCCAGGCGAGGGGCCTTGCTCCTTTTGGGATTTTTGAAATTTCTGGGGTTGGTTTGATCCTCGCCCTGACTGGCCTTTTTTACCTTGCCGTATTTGGGCCCTGGCTGTTGCCGGAGCGGGCCTCGATGGCCGCGCTCTTATCTGACCGGCAACAGATGAAGTTCTTCACCGAAGTTGTGGTGCCCGAGGGGTCGTCGCTTGTGGGCAAGAAGCTCGATGAGATTGAGCTCTTCCGACGTGCAGATGGGCGGGTGATTGACGTGATCCGCGGCGATGCCTCACTGAGGCGCAATTTGTCTGATGTTGTCTTGCAGGCGGGTGATCGGATTGTGCTGCGCACCGCCATGTCCGAAGTCTTGCGCCTGCAGAACAATCGGGAATTGCGCTTGTTTGAGCCTCTTGGCAGCGTGCGCACCGCGACGGTTGAGGTTTTGATCACGCCGGGCTGCCGGATGATTGGGCGCCGGCTCGGACAGATGCGGTTGCGCCGCCGTTATGGGGTGTATCCGCTCGCCTTACACCGGCGCGATCGCAACATTTCCGGCTCGCTCGATGATGTGGTCGTGCAGGTTGGCGATACGCTGTTGCTTGAAGGTGCACCAGAAGACATTGCGCGCCTTGCTGCCGATATGGATCTTGTCAACATCGCGCAGCCGAGCGAACGCGCCTTTCGCCGCGAAAAAGCGCCGCTTGTGGTTGCGGTGCTAACCACAATTGTCGTCCTTTCGACGTTCAATGTCGCCCCGATTCATGAGCTGGCATTTCTCGGTGCGGTCATTGTGTTGCTGACCCGCTGCATCGATGCGGACGAGGCGTTTGGCTTTGTTGACGGGAGGCTTTTGGCGCTGATCTTCGGGATGTTAATTGTCGGGGCTGGGCTTGACAGTGCTGGCGCTGTTGCGTGGATCGTTGCGGGCTTGGCGCCCATTTTGCATGGCCTGCCGGCCTGGGCGGCTTTGCTGGCCATCTACGCGCTCGCCTCCGCGCTAACCGAAATTGCGAGCAACAATGCCGTTGCGGTGATTGTGACGCCGGTCGCAATTGGCTTTGCCGAGGCGCTTGGGTTTGACCCGCGGCCGTTTGTTGTGGCGGTGATGTTTGCGGCTTCGGCAAGCTTTGCTACCCCGATTGGCTATCAGACAAACACGCTGGTCTACGGCCCGGGCGGCTACCGCTTTGCGGATTTCCTTCGGATCGGCGTTCCGTTGAATGTGGTGGCGGCATTCGTCACGGCTACGGTCATTCCACTCTTTTGGCCGCTCTGACCGAAAACGCGCGCGCATGGCTCAAGCGATGAGCCCCCGACACAGTGCGCACGCTGCCGTTCGGCCAGCGACGAGGGGGAAGTTTTGATCAGCCTGTTGAGCAAACTGCGGCGCTTTGATCAGGCGGGCGCGGTGCAAGCCCGGCAAGCGAGGCCCCTGACCCCTTTGCCTGACCGGCCTGTTGCGGGGCTTTTGTGGATGGCTTTCTCAGGGCTTTGTTTCGTTGCCGTCACGGCAACGGTCAAAGCCGTTGCAAGCGGGCTTCCGGCGGCGCAATCCGCATTCCTGCGGTTTCTCTTTGGGCTGCTCTTTGCGCTGCCCGCCCTTGCGCACGTGCTGCGCGCATGGCCGTCTGGCAACGATCTGGCCCGCTTCGCGCTCCGGGCAGGGTTGCACACTCTTGCCGTCCTCTGTTGGTTTTTCGCGATGACGCGCCTGCCAATCGCCGAGGTTACGGCGATGTCTTACTTGACGCCGGTGTTTTCGACCGTGGGGGCGGCGCTTTTTCTTCGGGAGGGCTTCCGGCTCAGCCGACTGTTGGCGCTTGGGGTAGCGGTGTTCGGCGCGCTGATCGTGTTAAGACCAGGAATGCGGGCGCTCGATGCCGGACATCTTGCCATGCTCGGCACGACCGGCGCATTTGCCCTGTCTTATCTTGTGGCCAGGCCTCTCGCGCTGAGGTATAAGCCGGCGGTGGTCGTGGGGATGTTGTCGCTCTTGGTAACGCTGTTTTTGGCTCCGATTGCTGCTGTCGTCTGGGTTCCAGTTGGCTTGACCGAGGTTTTCGGGCTCCTTCTTGTTGCAGCCTTTGCCACGGCTGGCCATTTTGCAATGACGCGCGCTTTTTCGCTTGCGCCTCTTGGGGTCACGCAGCCGGCCACGGCGCTGCAACTTGTATGGTCGGTGCTCATTGGTTCACTGTTTTTTTCCGAATCGGTCGATATGTTCGTTCTGCTCGGTGGGGCCGTGATTGTGACCGCGGTCGTCGCACTCGCCGTGCGGGAGGCGCGGAAGGCCCGTGCTTTGGTGTCTGGCAAACGGCCGGGAGAGCGCTTGCCGGAATAGGCCGCAGGCCTGCGCGTTGGGGAAAGGCCCGGGGCGTTGGATCGTTTGCCTGGCTCGCTTGGGGTCGTTTGCGCTGGTTCGGGTATGTGACGAGGGTTTGTTGTGCGAACGTTACTTGAAAAGGGCGTGTGACCGGGGCGTTCGGTGCCCGCCTTGAGCAGCGTCTGAGCAGCTCTGCGCTTGCCGAAGGGCGCTGACCACCGAAGATATGTTGGATGAGGTGAGGGAATGAACTTTTCCGCCTGGGCCGTGCCCTCTCGGTTTGCCGGCAGCGCCGCGCGCTTTCGGGTCGCACCTGCGTGGGTTGCAGTTTGGCTTGGGTTCGTTGCGCTTTTGCTGGCAACGCAAGAGGCGGGCGCCTGCACGCGGCCTGTTCGCGCAGAGGCGTTGACGCATCAGCTGGTGCTTGCCATCAACGCCGAGCGGCGACGGGCCGGCTTACGCCCTTTGGCCAAGCATCCAGGGGTTGAGGCCGCCGCTTGGGTGATTGCGTGTGACAATGCCACCCACGATCAGCTCAGCCACATATGCAGTGACTGCAGCAACCTGTATTTTTGCTTTCGTGCTTCGCTCC
>FWWL01009851.1_pt1 | contig 11339 bp, 12 predicted proteins | sample 2228331 | NCBI WGS metagenome assembly FWWL01 (sample SAMEA103939775, study PRJEB20133) | metagenome
CGGCGGGCTGATACCGTCGCCGCCGCGCTGGGGCCGGCCTATAAGGTGATACCGGCCGTCATCGGCCGGCGCTGGGCCAGCGCCCGGGCACGCGAGCTTGCCAGGGAGCTTAAAGTCGAATGGTATATTGAGGGGTCAGGCCCATCTCCTGGGCTGGTGGAACTCCGCCGCAAATCCTGACCGCCAGACCCCTGCTCAGCCCTCAGTTGCCGGCCCGATCCGGCGCATAGCTGGTCTCGTACCGGCCAAGCGTCTTTATATAGTTGACCAGGTGCCAGATATCCTCCTCCCTCAGCCTGTCTTTAAAGGCCGGCATGGGCGTGCCCCGCAGGCCGTTCGCAATAAACCGAAACAGCTCCCCGTCGGTGTGGGCCGGGGCGTGGATAGCCAGGTCGGCCGGGGGCACCGGCAATGATGCGGCCGCCGGCCCGTCGCCCCGTCCCCGGGGACCGTGACACGAAACGCAGTAGGACTCGTACAGGGCCCGCCCCCGGACCAGTGATGCCTCGTCCGCCGGGACCGGGTTGGTGAGCGGCACCTGCTCACTCAGGGCCGGAATGCCGGCCTCTGACCGGTTTGCAAAGTAGAAAAAGACCACCGACCCGGCCAGAATCAAAAGCAGGCCGGCCAGGGCCCGCCGCTCGGTTCCACCCTGCTGGCCCAGCAGCGAAGTCGTGATAACCAGAAGCCCGGCCGCCCACAGGCTTACGGTTCCGAGCATCCAGGCCGGCACCGGCGGTCCCGGCGCCACGGCAACGGGCGGCTCCCCAAGCCAGAAACTGACCCGGCCAACCCGGTCGTAATCACCCTGGGGCCGGATAGTAACCCGGGCCTCCCAGTTGCCCACCATCGAAAGCTGGGACGTTTGGGCCGCGAACTCGTTCTGGCCCGTCGGGTCGGCAATCACCTCGACCTCGCCCATCTCGTGGTCGGTCATCCGGAACCGGACGAAGATGGCCTGGACCCCGGTATCCGGACCCGGCGGCCGGACCCTCACCACCACGTGGTTGTCCCCAACCCGGCCGGGTCGAATCTCCAGCTCAAAGCCCCACTCACCGGTCTGACCCGTCAACCGGACCGGCCGCTCAAGCAGCTCACTGCGGGCCGGTGGATTGAACGTCAGCGGCCCAGTGATGACCAGCACCCCGCCCAGCAGGGCCGCCTCCGCCAGCAGGCTCCGTCGGACCAGTGGGGACGGGCCTTCGGCCCGCAACCGCCAGCGGAACAGGTGAAAGCCCCCGAGGAGCAGGGCGAGGCCGGCTACCATCGTCTTGGCCAGGAGCAGCCGCCCCCAGACCGTGTCAATGAGGGCCGAAAGGTCGCTCAGCTCCTGCCAGGCCCGGTAGACGCCCGAAAGGCCGATGACGGCCACCGAGACCATCGCCAGGTTCGAGAACCGGCCGATAACCCTGCCCCAGTCGACCTTCGCCTTCCGGCCGGACCAGGTGAACGCGGCCAGCCGGATCAGGCCCCCGGCCCACGCCGCCGCCCCGACCAGGTGGGCCCAGTCAATAAAGACGGCGAGCGGGTCGGCCGTGGCAGCCGCGTGGGAACCCAGGCTTACGGTGCCCAGGAACGCCACCCCGATCCCCAGCCGGGCGGCCGGCCCCCAGAGGGTGGAAAGGACCAGTCCCAGCGCGAAGACATTCCGGACAATGAACACCCGTCCGAGCTGGGTGTTAAAAACCGTATCGAAGAGACGCTGGGGTCCCCCGGCGGCCACCCCCCAGACCAGGGTCCAGAAAAGCACTGCCAGTTGCAACCCCAGGGCAACCCCGAGGGTCAGGCCTTCGGGCCAGTCGGTGCGGTCGACCAGGAGCCAGAAAAGGGCCCCGCCCACGAGCCAGGCCGCCAGAACAAAGACCGCCGCCCGCAAGGGAGCCTCCAGGGGGTTCCCGGCCGCCCCGCTGGTGGCCCCGGTCCGGGGCGGCGCAACACCCACCCCGAAGCTGAACGACCCCTCGGTTATGTGGCCGTCCACCCGGGACATTGCCCGCCAGCCCACCGTGTAAATCCCCTGCCCGAGAGGCGACGTGACCGCGACCGCCACGGCGGTGCCGTCTCCCAGCAGGACCCGAAGCGGCCCGGTGGGGACGGCCTTGCCGGAGCTGTCCAGCAGCCGAACCTCGGTGTAAGCGGGCTCGATGGGCTCCGAGAACCAGAGCCGGACCTCCTGTGGCGGCTCGTCAAGGCGGGCACCCGCCGGCGGGTCCGACCGCAGCAGGTTGGCGTGGGCGAAAACTACCCCGGCCGGGAGCATTGCAACCAGCAGGACCAGTAGGCCGACGCTAATCCACCGCATCATCTTCGTCCTCACCCCGGCCGAAGATGAGCACCCCAGCCCCAATGACGATGACGGCCACGAACCCGAAGAGCAGGGCTTCATCCCACGAGAAGCCCTCGGCGTGGAGGGGGGCCGGGGTCCCCGGCCCCCCGGTTATCAACCGCAAAACCACGCCGACAAGCACCGGATCAGCCTTTCCGGCCCCGCACCAGGCCGGCGATGCCCAGGCCGGTCCCGACCAGGCCCAATACAGCCCCGGCCAGGGCCACAGCTATGAGCCGGCCCGATGCCCCCTCCAGGTCGGCAACCCGGCGCTGCAGGACCGAAATCGTCTGTTCGATCTGGGTCGGGTCCAGGGCCGCAACCGGCGGGAACGCCAGCTCATCGGCCGGCCGGACATCGTCGAAGCGACCGGGTCCGGACTGGAACACCTCGTTGACCTGCTGGCCGTCGATGGTGCCGACAAAGGTGAAAACGTAGCCGCCGGGCCGGCTCGGGATAAAGTAGGCGGCGTAGGCCCCGGGCATATTAAACCGGGGCTGAAGCTCAAACTCCTTCTCCGGCCCGCCCCCGGCCCGGACCCGGACCTTTAAAGTCTTTTCCAGGCCGGTGACCGGCTGGTTCGTTTCGGTGTTTGTTACCCGCAGGTCAACCCCGTTAAGCTGGCCCTGGACGGCCGGCTCGTTTAAAAACCCGACGACGAACTGGTATTTGCCGGCGACAACCCGCCGCTCGTGGGCCAGGGCCGTGCCGGGGAGGGTGGCCAGGGCTAAAGCCGCCGCGGCCGCAACTGCCAGGGCCATCCACCCCCGAAACCAGGCCATAAACCTCACCTCCTTATAAAGAATTCCTGGGGAAGTTAGCAGGCGATGGGTCCGGAACGCGGGGGCGGGTCGGCTAAAAGCAGCGCGGCCCCGGGCGGGGCTCCCAAAGCTTCCGGCGGGACCCGAAGAAGCATCCGCTCGCCCGGGATAAAAAGGACGGAGCTGCCCAGAAGCTGGACCGGTCCCAGGGCGCCCGGGGCGGTTGCCTTGAGCTCGGCCATGACCGCCCCGTCGGGGCCCAGGGCCAGGTTGTGACCCGGGGGCAGCCGGCCGGCGTAAGCCACTTGAAACCCGTGGACGTGGTAGCCTACGACATAGAGGTGGCCGTGGTCGGGGAATCGCTCGGCAAAGAACCTGTCAAAGAGCGGTCCGCAGGGTCCGCAGACCCAGAGGACCAGGAAGGCGGCCACGAGCCGAAACGTGCCAACCCTGGACTGAAAGGCGGCCATCACCATAAGCGCCGATCAGATTTTAACCAGTTTGCCCAAAAGCCCGGACGGCCCGTATCCGGGTGGCCGCTCCGGCCGTTACCAACATGGAATATGGGGAAGCCGGCCGGTCTGGATAAAACAGTGGACAATCTTGAAAAATCCATTAACATTCAGGCCGGAGGCCCCTTGACAAAATGAATATAGTGGTGTAGAAGATACTGGCCGAGTCAACCAGGGTGGTGCGGGCTGCGGCGGGCTGGTTAGCAGACGCTTGCGGCCCGTGTTGTTCAATGAGCCTGTAAGCTCGGCGGCTGACTTAAGCTGGCGGTCGGTTTAAAGCCGAGAGCAGCGGTGAGAAGCGCGAGCCACTGCCGAGTGGTAGCCAAGGTAGTCCGAAAGCTAACCGAAAGGAACACGGCTATGAAGTGGCGCGCGCTCTACTGGCAGGTCGTCTGGTCCATCCTGGTCCTCGGCAGCCTGATCGCGGCAATCGCCGCCATCCCCAAGTGGGACGGATAGCTTAGCGAATACGAGTCGCTACGAGCGGATTTAGTTTAGCTTAATGAAACCGGCCGCCAGCTTAAGCCAGTTCTCTCCAAGCCTCTAATGCACCGATATTCCCGTCCCACCAGGATTTTTATTGTCGGCGTTTACACCCTCGGTGCACTATCTGCCCTTCTAGTTTCTAACTACCCATTGCCAGCTGATGAGTGGCTTCTTATTGCTATCTTAGTTATTTCAGGTATTGTAGCTGAATATTTTAGCGTTAGGCTTCCACTTGGAAGCGCGTCTATGACAGTTTCTGGTGGTGTATACTTTGCAGCACTATTACTACTAGGACCTTCAGCGACCTTGGTGGTAGCCATGTTGAGTCTATTGGTTGCAGACGGTGTTTTGCGCCGACGGGCGTGGTATCGTGTCTTGTTCAATGTCGCCATGGTTGCCATAATGCTCGTACCCGCCAGCCTGGTCTTAAGAATTTGGCATGGTCCTACTCCCAGTTTTCTTTCGTCACCTGGGGAAGCAATTGGTGTTTTTCTGGCAGCTGCGACGTTCGCCCTCGTCCCGAACCTGCTAGTCTCGGCGGTTGTGGCGCTTTCCGAGAAAATGTCGTTCTGGACCGTCTGGCGGGGCAACCATCAGCCGCTCCTTCTCACCTACGCCGCCGTTCTGCCCACGGGGCTGGCCTTCGCCATGCTCTGGCAGGTCCAGCCCCTCAGCGTTGTCCTCACCATCGTGCCCCTCGTCGCCATTCGCCAGAGCTTTGAGGTCGCCACCAGGCTCCGCCACGAGACCGAAGAAGCCCTCTACGCCCTGGTCCGGGTCCTCCACGAGCGGGACGGCGAGACCGCCGGCCACTCCGAGCGGGAGGCCCGCTATGCTGAAAAGATCGCCCGCCGCCTCGGCCTCACCGACGACGAGGTCCGGGTCATCGTCCAGGCCGCCCGCCTCCACGACATCGGTAAGGTCGGCGTCCGGGACTCGGTCCTGCGCAAGGCCGGACCCCTCTCCGATGAAGAGTGGGCCGAAATGACCAAGCACCCGGTCATCGGCAGCGATATCCTTAATCACCTCTCCCTCTTTCGCCGGGGCGCCAAGCTCGTTCGCCACCACCACGAGCGGTACGACGGCAAGGGTTACCCCGACGGCCTGAAAGGCGAAGAGATACCCCTCGGCAGCCGCATAATCGCCGTCGCCGACGCCTTTGACGCAATGGTCTCGGACCGGCCTTACCGGAAAGGAATACCGGTGGAAGAGGCCCTGCGGCGGCTGGCCGCCGAAGCGGGCCGCCAGTTCGACCCGGTGGTGGTCGGCACCCTCATCAAAATCGTGACGGAAGAGCTGGCCGAGAGCAGCACCCAGGCCGAAACTCCGCCCGGAGAGGAGCCCAGGCTCAGGGCCGTCGGTGAAGATTCTACTTAGTGTCTTCGTCTTTGTCGGCCTCGCCGTTCTCGTCGGACTCCTCACCGGGGGTCGCCTGAGCTGGCTCGTTCGTAATACCGCCGCCCTGCGGCTGGGCTGGCTGGCGCCCCTGGCCCTTATCTTCCAGTGGGTCTTCTTCGACCTGCCCATTATGGACCGGCACGACCTGGTCTTTGCCGGCCACCTGCTCACCTACGGCCTGATAATCCCGTTTATCTGGGCAAACCGGCGGATCCCTGGCATGCCGGTCCTTGCCGCCGGCCTGGGTCTCAACCTGCTGGTTATTGCCCTCAACGGGGGCATGCCCGTCGACCCGGAAACCGTGCGGGCCGCCGGCCGCCTCACCATCTACCAGGAGCTGGCCAGCCGGGGCTGGTCGGGCAATGCCGTCGCCCTCACCGACCGGACCCTTTTGCCGTTTCTGGGCGACTGGCTGGTGCTGCCCGAACCTTTCCCGGCCCGTGGACCCTACAGCATCGGCGACCTGCTGATTTACGCCGGCGGCTTCTGGCTCCTAGTCGGCCTCACCCGACTTCGGCCTACCGGTTCAGACGCCCCGCCCAGGCCTCAGTCGGCGTAGGACGGCCCGAGGCTGAAGGATTTCCGGCGGCCGGGTAGGTGAAGGCCCAGGCTAACCCCCGACCTTAAGCTCGTCGAAGGGGCTTTCGCCCCGGGCGGCCAGGTCAAGAAGTTCGGCCACTGCCTCCCGGGCCCTAGCTTTAACCTCCGGCGGGTAAAGCTGAGACGCTTCGAACTCGGCCTCATCCAGGACCCGGTGGGTGCCGTCGGGGAAAATGAAAACGTCCAGGGCAAGGTCTCGCCAGGTGATTACCTGACCGTCGAATTCGGCCGGCAGGCTGATATTGCAGTAATAGCCCTTAAGCCGGCCGGATGCGTCGAAAATCTTCAAAACGTTGTACCAGCGGTCCCGGTAGTAATACTCAACCCACAGTTCCCCTTCTTCGAGGGTGACACCCAGCTCCGGCAGGAAAACAGACCGGCCCTGGGGGGACTGGAACGGCGCCCGGACAACGACCCGGCTGTCGGCCTCGAGCAGTTCGGCAGTGTAGCTGTAGCCCGGCGTGCCGTCGTAGGCCAGCTTCTGGACCCGGACCTGCCGGCCCGGTTCGGCCAAGGTTGCCTCAGAACCCATCACCCAGCATGATAACCCAGTTAAAACTGCCGGCTGGCGGTGAAATCGATAAGGTCGGCAAAGTCCGCCCGAACTTCCGCCCGGAAGGGGAGTCCTGCCAGCAGCCCCCGGGCCCGCTCAAGCCACTCGGCCGCAACCCGGCGGGTAAAGGCCTCGGCCCCGGCTTCGGCCAGCCGGGCGGCAAGTTCGGCCGCGGCCTGCGGGCTGATATCCTGGCCGGTGTAGACGTCGGCCAGGGCCGCCCAAAGGCCGGGCGGACCCTCGTTGAGGGCCCAGACAACCGGCAGGGTCTTTTTACGCTCCCGCAGGTCGTCGCCGGCAGGTTTGCCGGTGACCTCGCGCCGGCCCCAGATTCCGAGGTAGTCGTCCCGGACCTGGAAGGCGATGCCCAGGGCCTCGCCGAACTCCCGGGCGGCCTCCACCGCCCCGCCACCCCCGACCAGGACCCCCATCCCCACCGCCGTCCCGATGAGGGCGGCCGTCTTGCGCCGGACCATGTCAAAATACTCGGCCAGGCTGACCGCCGGCCGGCCGGCCAGCTCCAGGTCGACCACCTGCCCCTGACAGACGACCCAGCACGTCCCGGCCAGCATCCGGACGCACTCCAGGGCGACGTCCGGCGGGACACCGCGGCCGGTGAGGTCGGCCAGCTTGCGAAAGGCGAGGGCAAAGAGGCCGTCCCCGGCGTTGATGGCCTGGTTCACCCCCCAGACGGCCCAGACGGCCGGCCGGTGGCGCCGCTCGGGCGAGCGGTCCTGAATATCGTCGTGAATCAGGGTGAAGTTGTGCACAAGCTCAAGGGCAGCCGCCGCCGGGAGGGCCTTTTCCCAGTCGCCCCCGACCCCGTCGCAGGCGAGCAGCAGCAAAAGGGGCCGGATGCGCTTGCCGGGGTCGGCCGCCGCCGGGCGCCCCTCGGCGTCGACCCAGCCGAGGTGGTAGGTCACCATTCGGGCGAGGAGGGTTCCGTCATCCGGCACGGCCGACCGGAGCTCGGCCTCCAGGGCGGGGCCATAGCGGGCATAAAGGCGCTCAAGAACGGACATGGTTTTGAAAAGGCCTACCGGGTGGGCCGGTGTTCGGAAGGGACCGGGCCGGCCTTGAGGCGGCCGAACGGGCTCAGGGTCCAGCGGACCCGGATAAGGCCCAGGACGTCATCCCAGGCCGTTTTAACGATGTTTACCCGCGAGTCCAGGTCCTCGACCCACTCCACCGGGATCTCCTTGATCTTATACCCGAAGTGCTCGGCCAGCAAAAGCAGCTCCGAGTCGAAAAACCACGACTCGTCCCGGACCAGGGGCACCAGCGCCTGGACTGCCCGGCGGGAGAGGGCCTTAAACCCGCACTGGGCATCGCTGAACCGGTTAAAAAACATCAGCTTGATGAGCAGGTTGTAGGCCCGGGAGATAATTTCCCGCTTGAGGGACCGGGTTGTGCGGGACGCCGGCATCAGCCGGGACCCGATCGCCAGGTCGTAGCCCTCTTCGGCCACGGCCCGGATGAGGGGTTCAAGGGCTTGCAGGTTGGTCGATAGGTCGACGTCCATGTAGCAGACGACATCGGCATCGCTGCCAAGCCAGGCCGCCCGCAGCGCCCGGCCCCGCCCCTTCTGGTCCAGGTGCAGGACCTGCACCTCCGGATACTCGGCCGCCAGCTCCCGGGCCACCTCGAGGGTTCGGTCCCGGGAGGCGTTGTCGGCGATGACCACCCGCCACCGGTACGGAAACGCCGTCTCGACCAAGAACGACCGGAGGGTTTCGATGTTCCGCCGGAGGACCCGCTCCTCGTTGTAGACGGGAACGACGATATCGACCGTTACCGACCGTTGCGCGGGGGCCACGTCCGCAGCCTCACCATAGCTCCCGCAACCTCCAGGCTACCGGGAATGGGTCGGAGGCGACCACACTGGCGGCGTAAAGCTCCATGCCGGCGATGTCGGCCGTCCGGTTGGCCGGGTCGCCCCGGTCGACAACCCTGGCCAGGGCCGGGAACCCTTCCCAGCCGTCCCGGTCCCCAAAGGGCGGCAGGTAAACCCCGACATTGAACGCCTGAACCCCGAGTTCCCGAACGTAGATTTCGAGGAGCCGGCCCAGGCCGAGCCAGAGGGCCTCGCCCGGCTCATCGGCCCAGAGGAGGACTTCCCGCTCCTTAACCGGCGTAAGGTAGACGAGGCCCCGAACGCCACCTTTCGGCGGGAGGCCCAGGCCGAGGGCGTTGTGGACGGCGTAGAGATCATCCAGAAAGCCCGACTCGAAGCGGGTTCGGTAGTCGGCCAGGGTCCGCCGCAACGCCTCCACCTTGCCGTAGGGCAGGTCCCGGGTGAGGACCATCTGCAGGTGACCGTGGATCAGAGAAGCCCCGGATTTCCAGAGGCAGTTCCAGAGGATGAACGGGAACCGGGCCGGGGGCTCGGCACAGTGGGCGGCTTCGAGCCAGCGCCAGGCCACGTCCAGGTAGTCGACGACCTTCTCGGCCTCGATGGCCAGGGGGTTGTGCTCGTTGAAGACGACCAGGCCGCTGAACTCGTCGTACTTGGCGACGTTGCTGGCCGAGACCGAGAACCTGCCCTCGACCCGGCCGAAAAGGTCGGCCGGGGTTCCGGTCAGGGGGGTGCAGAGGGGGTCGCCGGCGTTTTTCTCGATTTCGGCCAGGATGTCGGCCGAGCTCCGGGCCTCCATCGGCCGGCGGGCCCGGAGCTCGTTGTAAAGGGTCGTTTCGAGGGTGACCAGGTTCGTTACCCGGATAATCTTCTGCGAAAGGACCGGCTCCAGGCTCCCGAACGTCTTTATGATCCAGGGCTCCATTTCGGGCGGCGGCCGGAGCCGTCCGACCGCAACCGTGACCCGGAAGAGCCGGTCAAAGAGCCGGCGTTCCGCCTCGGGCAGGCCGGCCGCCAGGTCGGGCAGGTCAACGATCGAGCGGTTCACGGCCGGCTGCTCCCAACCTTTTCGGCCGCCCGGAACTCCAGGGCCTTAAGGTAGACCTCAACGTACTTGCGGGCCGAGCGGTCCCACGAAAAGTCCCGGGTCATACCCCGAACCTGGAGTTTTCGCCAGACATCCCGGTGTTTCCAGGTTTCGACGGCCCGGATGATGGCCGCAAAGAATGCCCAGGGGTCGTATTGCTTAAACGTAAAGCCATTGCCTTCCCCGGTTCGGGGGTCGAAGTCCTGCACCGTGTCGGCGAGGCCGCCGGTTTCCCGGACGACCGGGATGCTGCCGTAGCGCATTGCGATCATCTGGCCCAGGCCGCACGGCTCAAATCGGGACGGCATCAAAAACATGTCCGACCCGCCGTAAATCTTCTGGGCCAGCTCGGCATTGAACGTCAGAAAAATGCCGGTCTTGTCCGGGTACTGCTCGGCCACCCGCCGGAACATGGCGTGGTAGTGGGGGTCGCCGGTGCCGAGGAGGACAAACTGGACGTCAAAGAGCCGGAGGAGGGGGTCGATGACCTGGCCCACCAGGTCAAACCCCTTCTGGTCGGTGAGCCGGGAGATCATCCCGAGGAGTGGGACTTCCGGGTTGGCCGGCATGTTGGCCTGACGCTGGAGGTCGAGCTTATTTTCGACCCGGCGGTCCAGGCTATTAACGTCAAAATTCACCGCCAGGTGGGGGTCGGTGGCCGGGTTGAGCTCCTCGGCGTCGATACCGTTCAGGATGCCGAAAAGCCGGTCCTTGCGGTCCCGGAGAATCGGGTCTAGCTTTTCGCCGTACTCGGGGGTCAGGATCTCCTGGGCGTACCGTTCGCTCACGGTGGTTATAACGTCGGCAAAGAGAATGCCCCGGGCCATCAGGTCGACGACGTTTGCCAGCTCGGGGATCTCCGGATAAAGAAACCCGTACTCGTCGATGCCCGCAATCTCCAGGATCCGCCAGCCGAAGATGCCCTGGTAGGCCAGGTTGTGAATGGTGTAAACGGTGGCGGTGTTTGCAAAGAACGGGTCGTCGGCGTAGATGGTCTTCAGCCAGTTCGGGATGATGGCCGTGTGCCAGTCGTTGCAGTGGATGATATCGGGTGCCCAGCCGACCCGCTTGACGAACTCGAGGGCGGCCCGGCTGAAGAGGATAAACCGCTCCCCGTCGTCAGGGTAGCCGTAAATCCCCTCCCGCAGAAAGTACTTCTGGGAGTCGACGAAATAGACTGGAACCGTCGTCCCAAGCCGCCCTTCGTAGATTTTCACCGGCTCGGACGTCTCGTCCATGGGGACCTGAAGTTCATCAAGCGCCACCTGCAGGCCAAACCGGGCCGGGTCAATCCGGCCGTAACGGGGGGTAATCACCCGGATGTCATGGCCCAGGCGGGCGAGGGCCTTTGGGAGGGAGCCGGCGACATCGGCCAGCCCGCCAGTTTTCGCAAAGGGGACAACTTCGGCGCTGCAAAATAAAATCTTTAGCTGTCGTGGGTCTTGTTGCGCCAAAATGTTCACCTCCGTCCTAGTATAACATTCGGCAACGGCCGGCCAGGCGGAACATCCGTCGGATGCCCCTTAAAAGACCTTTTGCGGTGGGGCCGGCGGCGGGCTAGAATTTAGCGGTTCGTAACCGAAATCTTTCGCGGAAGGGGTGTTAACCATGCGCAAAAAGATCAGCATCATCGGGGCCGGAAACGTCGGCGGCACCCTGGCCCAGCGGCTTGCCGAGCGGGACTATGCCGACATTGTCCTGGTGGATATCATCGAGGGCCTGCCCCAGGGCAAGGGGCTGGATATCCTGGAGGCCGGGCCG
>FWWL01009853.1_pt1 | contig 11337 bp, 8 predicted proteins | sample 2228331 | NCBI WGS metagenome assembly FWWL01 (sample SAMEA103939775, study PRJEB20133) | metagenome
CATGAGGTAATTCATCCAGATGGCTCGATTGGCTGGCAGCGCTGGGTCAATCGCCTGCTCTTCGATGAGTATGGGGAACCATTTGAATATCAGGCAGTGGGGATGGACATTACTGTACGTAAGAGGGCGGAAATCGAGCGTGAGCATCTGTTACGCGAGCTGACAGCCAGAAACAGTGAACTGGAGCAATTCAAGTATACAGTGTCACATGATCTGAAGAGTCCGTTGATCACGATCAAAGGCTTTGCCGGATATATTGAGCGTGACCTGGCTGCCGGTCGTTTGGAACGAATACCGGCGGATATTCAGCGGATCAAGGTCGCTGCTGATCGGATGTATCAATTGCTGGAAGATCTGCTCAACCTATCGCGGGCCGGGCGTCAGTTGAATCAGCCGTCGCTGATCGGATTAGGATTACTGATTAGCGAAGCCGCAGCCGGGGTGAGTGGTCGTCTAGCCGAACGGAATGTCTATCTCCATCTGCCGCCCAATCTGCCGGAGATTTACGGTGACCGCACACGTCTGCGGGAAGTGTTTCAGAATTTGATCGACAACGCAGCCAAATTTATGGGTGATCAGCCGAACCCACAAATCTGGATCGACGCGCGTCGCGCCGATCTGCCTGGATTTGTACTGGTGAGTGTTCGTGACAATGGAATTGGGATAGAACCTCGCTATCTCCAGCGGATATTCGGTCTCTTTGAACGCCTGAACGCTCAGGTTGATGGTACCGGTATTGGGCTAGCTCTGGCGCGCAGGATTGTGGAAGCTCACGGCGGTAAGATATGGGTGGAATCGGAAGGTCTGGGCAAAGGAACTACCTTTTATCTGACGTTGCCAGCGCCTCCGCGGCAGGAAGAGAGGGGGCAAGGCCATATCGAGTAGAAATGGCTCGCGTCCATGAAAGGCGGTGTGATAGTGAATAAGTCCTATAATAGATCATTCGTTCACGGACGTACTTGCATGATAGACTTATGCTATACACACTGACCGGTGGTGGTTGCTCAATGTACACGTGGCAGCGACGACTGTTGGGTAGGGAGGGGAATTAATGCAGTGATGTGATCTCTACCTGGATAGCTTCCGGTGTTTCTCGAATTGACATACAAGAGGTGTGACATGTCAGCCAGCCCTGATCCGGTCGTTGTCTTGCTTGTGGAAGACAATCTCGATCACACCGAGTTAATTACTCGTGTCTTGAATGATCACCGTATTCCTAATCGCATTATCCACGTTGCTGATGGTGAAGCTGCACTGAACTATCTGCGCCGACAGGCTCAATTTGCCGATCCGGCAACCAGCCCGCGCCCACATGTAGTATTGCTCGATTTGAATCTGCCGCGTTTGAGCGGTTTGGAGGTACTTCAGGCAATGAAGACAGACGCAGCCATCAGCCATATTCCGGTGGTTGTGGTCACCACCTCGCGTGCTGAGAGCGATCTGCGCCTGGCCTATCAATTTCATGCCAACAGTTATCTGGTGAAACCGGTTGATTTTGAACAATTTAGTCGAATGCTAAACGATTTAGGTGATTACTGGCTGGAATGGAACCAGCTCCCCTACAGCCCTCAGTATGTTGCCTGATAACATATTTGATACAGGTGGTTGTACGTGACTCTCCAAATCCTACTCATCGAAGATAATCCAGATCATATCGAGTTGGTGCAACGGGCATTTGAGCAAGGGAATCATCAACTTATTGTCGTGGCATCGCTGGCAGAGGCACGACAACGCCTGGACGAACAGTCTTTTGACCTGATCATTTGTGATTTGCTCCTGCCCGATGGACGAGGTGATGAGCTGTTGGTTACCGGTGCCGATGGCTTAACGTTACCGGTTGTGTTGATGACGGGTTACGGTGATGAGCGGGCTGCGGTATCTGCCCTGAAAGGGGGGGCACTGGATTATGTTGCCAAAACGCCGGCCACGCTGCTTGACCTACCACGTATTGCCGAACGGGCATTACGTGAACGACGACTCATCATCGAACGACAGCAGGCCGAACAAGCCCTACGGCGGAGTGAGCGCCTCTTTCGGGCGATGATTGAACGGAGCAGCGATGCGATTTCGATTGTGGATCGCGATGGCTTTATTCGCTATGCCAGTCCCTCAACGCAGACGTTGCTCGGTTATCCGACTGAAGGCTTTCTGACCCAGCCCGTCGAGGGTTTTGCCTTCATTCATCCAACCGACCGTGAGCGGGTTCAGCGGCTATTTTTGGATATTATCCAGCAATCTGGCGCCTCAGCAATGGTTGAGTTTCGCGCACGCCATGCCAATGGCGGTTGGCGCTGGATTGAAGCAACGGCGTCGAACTGGCTCGATGATCCGGCAGTTCAGGGGGTGATTGTTAACTATCGTGACATTACCGAGCGTAAGCTGATGGAATTGCGGCTTCAGCACGGGGTGTTACACGATGCATTGACCGGCCTGCCCAATCGAGTCCTGTTGAGTGATCGTCTGGCCCAGGCGATCAAACGCAGCCAGCGTAACCCACAGTATCACTTTGCGGTGCTCTTTCTTGATCTTGACCACTTTAAGGTGATTAACGATAGCTTCGGGCATCCGGTTGGTGATCGCTTTCTGATAGCCACAGCCTCACGATTGCATAATTGCCTGCGCTCGGTTGATACATGTGCCCGCCTCGGTGGCGATGAGTTCGTTATTTTGCTCGATGATATTCAGTCACTCGATGCTGCGGTGCAGGTCGCCAGACGCATCATTCAGCAATTGAGTCTACCGGTCGAAATAAATGGTCAAATGCTTCATTCATCGGTCAGTATCGGGATTGTATTTGGGTCAGCAGAATACAACGATCCGGCAGAGGTATTGCGAGATGCTGATATTGCGATGTATAGCGCAAAAGCGAGTGGTAAATCGCGTTACGAGGTCTTTCATCCGACAATGCGTGAAGCAGCTCAGGCGCGTTTAGCGCTCGAAAATGAATTACGGCGAGCGGTTGCCCAGCGTGAGTTTATCGTCTATTATCAACCTATTATGAACATCAGTTCAGGAGGATTGATCGGGTTTGAGGCGTTGGTGCGCTGGCAACATCCAACACGCGGTATCCTGACCCCAGCCGCTTTTCTCGATGTGGCTGAGGAGGTTGGGTTGGGAGATGCTATTGGCTGGCAGGTGCTTGAGCACGTTTGCCGGCAATTGGCTACGTGGCAACACACCTTTTCCCACGCTGCCCATCTGTCGGTGAGTGTCAATCTCTCGGCGCGCCAGTTCATGCAACCCGATCTCTATGCGCGCATTGTTCAGTTGTTGACGCAATACAACATCCCGCCGAACTGCCTGAAGCTGGAGCTGACTGAGAGTGCCTTGATGGAGTACAGCCAGGAGGCTGCCGCAGTGCTGGCGCGTTTGCGGTCATACGGCATTCAGATTGCGATTGATGATTTTGGAGTGGGCTATTCTTCTCTGAGTTATCTGATCCAGTTGCCAATTGATCAAATTAAGATTGATCGCAATTTTATCATTCAGCTTGATCAGGCCCATCATTCGCAGGCGATTGTGAGTGCTATTGTCAATCTGGCCCGGAGTCTTAATCTTGAAGTGGTAGCCGAAGGTTTAGAGACTACCGAGCAGGTTGACCGTATGCGTACAGTCGGTTGTCATTATGGGCAGGGGTATTTGTTAGGGTATCCATTGCCGGCAGCGGAAGCGAGTCGGTTGCTGCAAGGGGGCGGGTAAAAGCTCTGACTAGCGAGGTAGCATGCCTGGTAAGGCCGAAGGGTGTTTCGGCAATGAAGGGGTTGGTACGGTAGCTTGCCCCCGCGCTGATCAGGTAGAAGGTTCAACCCGCCGGATCGTGGGCTGAAGCCCGCCCCGGTGGTGCTAGCGGAGCACTCCCGCCGTCAGCCAGCCTTATAGAGGCTTCCACACCGTGAAGCAGGTTTTCAACCAGCCGCTGCGCGGCCTGCCTGACAGCGTGCACGCCCCTGCGGGCTAAGTAGCACCACACCTGGCCCCCACGCCTCGCCGGCAGGCCCGTCCCGAAGGGGTTTCCACGCCGTGAGGTAGAGGTTCACCCCGCCGCTGTCATGCGGGCTAACGTCCTGCCTGACAGCGTGCACGCCCCTGCGGGCTAAGTAGCACCACACCTGGCCCCCACGCCTCGCCGGCAGGCCCGTCCCGGAGGGGTTTCCACGCCGTGAGGTAGGGGTTCAACTCGCCAATGAGTCGTCCCTGAAGACACAACGCACAATGCATAATCGGTGTATACTCACATATAGGCAAACGCTGTGTTATTGGAGCACATGTCTCGCATGGTGACATATACCGAAGTACCGGCATCGATCCGCACTCTCTTCCCGTTTCACGTACACGAATATGCTTTGCCTGCCGGTGTGATGCGCTACGTAGATGAAGGTAGTGGGACACCGGTGGTTTTGCTGCATGGCAATCCGACATGGTCGTTCTTCTATCGTCGCCTGATCCCGCTGCTTCGCACACAACGGCGGGTGATTGCGCCTGATCATCTGGGATGTGGACTGTCGGATAAGCCGCAACATTATCGTTACTCGCTCGTCAATCATATCGCCAACCTGGAAAGCCTGCTGACATGGCTTAATGTCGGGCCGGTTGATCTGGTTGTGCATGATTGGGGTGGGGCGATTGGGATGGGATGGGCGGTACGCCATCCCGATTTGGTGCGGCGGATCGTTGTGCTGAATACGGCAGCATTCCTCTCGCCCCATGTGCCGTTGCGAATTGCCGCCGGCAAGTTGCCCAGGCTGGGAGAATGGGCCATCCGGCAACTTAATGCGTTTGCCATCGCAGCAACCACCATGGCAGTTACCCGCCCGTTACCAGCGGCGGTGCGCGAGGGCTATCTCTGGCCGTACCGGACGTTCGCCGACCGGATTGCGATTGCTCGTTTTGTACAAGACATTCCACTGCATCCCGGTCATCCGACCTGGCCTGTGGTTGATGCGATTGATCGTGAGCTAGTGCATGTGCGTGATAATCCGGTGCGGATTTTTTGGGTTGGACGGGACTGGTGTTTTGATGATCGGTTTCTGGCCGGCTGGCTACACCGGTTTCCCTCCGCTTATGTTACCCGTCTCGATGATGCCGGGCATTATGTGTTAGAGGACGCTTCCGATGAGATGATTGCGCTGCTGGCGCACTGGTTGTTGTCAGAGTAAGAGGGGAATGTGTATGCGCGTAGAGTTACCTCAACCTCCCGTGGCTGATCGTAAGCCGGTGGTTATCCGGGTACAGGGTGATGAGATTGTTGATGAGTTTGCCTGGCTGGAAAACCGTGATGATCCCGCGGTGATTGCCTATCTTGAGGCAGAAAATGCGTATGCCGAAGCAGTGATGGCGCCAGCCGCAGCCCTCCGTGAGCGTCTCTACCACGAGATGCGTGGTCGCATCAAAGAAGATGATTGCTCGGTGCCGGTGCCGCATGGCCGTTATCGCTATTATTCACGCACGGAAAGCGGTGCCGAGTATCCGCTAATGTGTCGTACCGAGGGCGATGATGGTCCGGAAGAGGTGCTGCTCGATCTGAACGCGCTGGCTGTCGGGCATGCGTTCTGTCGGCTTGGCCCATACGAGCCTTCCCCGGATCATCGTCGTCTCGCCTATGGTCTCGATACCACCGGTGCGATTATTTTTACGCTCTATATTAAAGACCTGACGACGGGTGATCTCATTGATGCGCCGATTGAACGGGTTGACAACGTGGCATGGGCTGATGAGCAGACACTGTTTTATACGGTGTACGATGAGGCGCACCGTCCATACCGTCTCTATCGCCATGTTGTAGGTACTTCTCCTGCTGATGATGTGCTGGTATACGAAGAGACGGACGAGCGTTTCAATGTGAGTCTGCGCCGGAGTCGTTCGGGTGCGTATCTGTTTCTGACGTGCTACAGTCACGGTGGCACCGAGGTGCGGTATGTGCCGACGGCAACTCCGTTTGCTGAGTGGCGGGTGATCTATCCGCGCCGACCAAAGATTGAGTACTTCGTCGATCATCACGGGGATCGGTTTTATATCAGGACGAATGATGGGGCCGAGAATTTTCGGCTGGTGAGTGCGCCGGTCGATCATCCGACTGATGTGGTTGAGATTCTGCCGGAGCGTGCCGATACACTGATCGATGGTGTTACCTGTTTCGCCGACTATCTCGTCGTCTACGAGCGACGGGCCGGGTTGCGTCAGATTCGGATTAGTGATCCGGATGGAAACAATCCGCGGTATGTTTCATTCCCCGAACCAGTCTATACCTGTACACCTGATGCAAATAAGGAATTCGTTACCGACCAGCTTCGGCTATCGTACAGCTCGCTGGTCACGCCGCCGTCTATCGTTGCCTACGATATGCGCCGGGGAACCTGGCAGGTGCTGAAGCAGGAAGAGATTCCTTCGGGCTATGATCCGTCGCTCTATGTCAGTGAGCGGCTTTGGGCTTCAGCACCGGATGGGGTACAGGTACCGATGTCGATTGTCTATCGTCGCGACCGACCGCGGAACGGTGGCCCTTGCTTGCTGGTTGGATATGGCGCGTATGGCTACAGCTACGATCCTGCGTTCGACAGTAAGCGCCTGAGTCTGCTTGATCGCGGTTTTGTCGTGGCGATTGCCCATATTCGTGGTGGGCAGGAGTTGGGGCGGCAGTGGTACGAACAGGGACGGATGCTCCACAAGCCGAACACGTTTAGCGATTTTATTGCCTGTGCGGAACATCTGATCAACGAGGGATATACCTCGCCGTCACACCTGGCGATCAGTGGCCGCAGCGCCGGTGGGTTGCTGATGAGTGCCGTGGTGAATGCCCGGCCTGACCTCTTCCAGGCCGTGGTAGCCGGCGTGCCCTTTACCAATGTGATTATCGCCATGCTCAAACCCGATCTGCCGCTGACCGTTACCGAATGGGAGCAATGGGGGAACCCGGCAATTGAGGAAGAGTATCGGGTGATGCGCTCGTATGATCCGTACCTGAACCTGAAACCGGGTGCGTACCCACATATCCTGGCTACCGCCGGTCTGCATGACCTTCAGGTGCCGTATTGGGACCCGGCCAAGTGGGTGGCAAAATTGCGCACTGTGAAGACAAATGACACGATGCTGCTGTTGCGCACCAACCTTCAGGCCGGGCACAGCGGTCATTCGGGGCGGTTCGCCCGACTCGAAGAGTTTGCCTGGGAGTATGCGTTTATTTTAACCGCATTAGGCATTCATGCGTAGAGAAGCAGAGGTCAGGATGCGCAACGAAGAACAGACCGCTGCGCGCGTCACCTTCACAGTGGTGGCCGGTGCGAACGTTGCCCGCCATCTGCCCTTAATGGCTCAGGAACGTCCGGATCAGACCGCTGTTGTCAGTGGGGTCGGACGTGATCGGGCAGGGAAGGTCATCTACCGCAGACAGAGCTTTGCCGGTTTACACGCGGCCAGTGATCGGCTGGCGTGGGGGCTGACGGCTTATGGGTTACGGAAGGGAATGCGGGTTTTGCTGATGGTTCCGGCGGGTGTGCCGCTGATCAGCCTTACCTTTGCGCTGATGAAGGCCGGTTGTGTGCCGATTCTGATTGACCCGGCAATGGGGCGGCGGAATCTGGCTCAGTGCATTGCCGAAGTCGAACCAGAGGCTTTCATTGGGGTGCCGCGGGCACATCTGTTCCGGCTAATCTTTCCTCGCTCCTGTAAGACTATTAGATACGCTGTCTCGGTAGGACCGGCCTTGCCCGGTGCTGCTGCCTTACGCGAGCTTGATATACCGCTGCGGACACCGTTTCCGCTGGCGGACATGCGATCGGATGATCCGGCAGCAATTGTCTTTACCAGTGGTAGCACCGGTACCCCGAAAGGCGTGCTGTATACGCACGGGATGTTTGAGGCGCAGATTCATACGCTGCGTGATCTGTTTGGGATTGCAGCGGGTGAGGTCGAGATGCCGGCCTTCCCGCTCTTCGCCCTGTTCAATGTTGCCCTAGGGGTGACATCGGCAATTCCACCCATCGATCCGACACGACCGGCGCAGTGCGATCCGGCAGCCGTGGTTGAGTTTATCCGTGATCTCGGCGTAACATCGACCTTCGGTTCACCGGCAATCTGGGAAAAGGTGACAGCGTATTGTCTGGCCCACGGTATTCAACTACCGTCGCTCCGGCGGGTGTTGATGGCGGGAGCACCGGTGCCAATCCATCTGCACGAGCGTTTGCATCGCATTCTATCGCCTACGGCTGATAGTTTTACCCCTTACGGAGCTACTGAAGCGTTGCCGGTAACTTCAATCAGCGGTCGTGAGGTACTGGCGGCGCATACCGAATACCCCTCACCACTGGCCGGTACGTGTATCGGCTATCCGGTTCCCGGCGTTGAGGTCGCGATTATTCCGATCACCGATGAGCCAATTCACGCCTGGCAGGATACGCACCGCTTGCCACCCGGCGTGATTGGCGAGATTTGTGTGAGTGGTGCCACTGTCACCCATACCTACGTCGGGCGGCCCCAGGCGACCGCGTTAGCCAAAATCAGTGATGGCAACCGCATCTGGCACCGCATGGGTGATCTCGGTTATTTCGACGAACGAGGGCGGCTCTGGTTTTACGGGCGTAAAAGTCAGCGCGTGATTACGGCGCATGGAACGCTCTTCACCGAGCCGGTTGAGCGCCTCTTCAACCAGCATCCAGCGGTTGCCCGTTCGGCGCTGGTGGGGATCGGGAAGCCCGGCACACAATTGCCGGTCGTCGTTGTCGAACGGCGGCGTGATCAGAGCATTTCAACCTCACAACTGATCCGCGAGCTGCGTCAACTGGCAACCACAACCGAAACCACAGCGATCATCCAGACCTTTCTGATCCATCCGTCATTTCCAGTAGACATTCGCCATAACGCAAAGATCTTTCGCGAACAACTGGCCGATTGGGCCGCACGTCGCCTGTGTATATCGGTGTGAAAAAGCTATGATTGCATTAGTTACCGGGGGGAATGGGTTTGTCGGTCGTTACATCGTCGAGCAACTGCTGGCACGTGGTGATCATGTGCGCGTGATTGGGCGTGGCGCCTATCCTGAATTGCAATCTCTAGGGGTCGAGACCTATCAGGCCGACCTGACCTTACCAGAGTCGGCGCCGGTGCTGGCACGGGCAATGCGCGGGGTAACGACCGTATTTCACGTTGCTGCGAAAGCCGGATTATGGGGTAGCTACGACGACTTCTACCGGGCCAACGTCAGTGCCACCCAGCGGGTGGTCAAGGCGGCCATTCGGGCCGGCGTGCCGAAACTGGTCTATACCTCAACCCCTTCGGTTGTGATTGGACACGAGGACATCCACGGTGGGGACGAACACCTGCCATACCCCAGGCGGTATCTTGCACCGTATCCGCACACCAAGGCGATTGCCGAACGGTACGTGCTTGCCCAGACCGACATTGCGACGGTTTCGTTGCGTCCACATCTGATCTGGGGGCCACGCGATCCCCACATTCTGCCGCGGCTGATCCGGCGGGCACGACGGCGAATGCTCTTCCAGGTTGGTGATGGAACGAATCTGGTTGACGTATGTTACGTCGAAAATGCCGCCACTGCGCACGTCCAGGCAGCTTCAGCATTGAACGAACGCTCGCCGCTCCGTGGTCGCGCCTATTTCATTGGCCAGGAACGTCCGGTCAACCTCTGGCAATTTATCGGCGAGATTCTGAAAGCGGCCAACTGTCCACCGGTGCGTGGTCGCATATCAGCGTCAGCAGCAACAATCCTGGCTACCGGCTTAGAATTGCTTTACACAATACTCCGCCTTCCCGGTGAGCCACCACTCACGCGCCTGATGGTGCACGAACTCAGCCATTCGCATTGGTTTAGCCATGCTGCTGCTGAACGAGATTTTGGTTACACGCCACGGATTAGTATTGAGGAAGGTTTAGAGCGCACGTTTGCCCTGACAGGCAGCCAGCCGTAAACGAGAGCACCGGTTTCAGCAATCTCCAATCATTACCGAACAGGGAGGATTTCGTGCTATTCAGGCATGTCATGATCGAAGCAGTCAGTTATGTGTTAGCTCCTCATCGGATCACATCCGACTGGATCGAGGATCAGATTGCCGAAACAATGGAGCGTTTACGCTTCCCACGCGGCAAATTAGAGGCGCTATCAGGTATTCGCGAGCGTCGCTTTTGGGATGAAGGAACGCTGCCCAGCACGGTTGCAACCATGGCGGCTGAGCGTCTCCTCGATCAGGTGGCGATTGATCGCGAACGCATCGGGCTGCTGATCAATACCTCGGTTTGTCAGGATTACCTCGAACCATCAACCGCGTGCTTCGTGCATCGTAATCTTGGCCTTTCGCCGCGAGCAATTAACTACGATGTGCGCAATGCGTGTCTGGGTTTTCTCAACGGCATGGCGATTGCCGGTATGATGATCGAAGCCGGAACCATCGAATATGCGCTGATCGTTGATGGCGAGGGTGCGCAGGATGCAGTCATGGCAACGATTCGGCGACTGCGTCGCCCAGAGACAACCAAACAGGATTTGCGCGATAATTTTGCGACCCTGACGTTGGGGTCTGGTGGTGCAGCAATGCTGCTCACCCACGAACGCTTTGCCCGGAATGGTCACCGGTTGAATGGGGTGGTGACCCTGGCGGCAACGCAATACAACCACTTGTGTTTGGGGCAGCCGGACTATATGAAAACAGATGCCGGCGCGCTGATGCATGCCGGCGTAGAGCTGGCCGTAGATACCCTGGAATATGCGGTAGTCTGTACCGCGATTATCCCGAACCTGATGCATGCCGGCGTAGAGCTGGCCGTAGATACCTGGCGTCTGGCCCAAGAGGTCTTGCCGAACTGGAGTGACCGGCAGATTGCCCTCTACGCACCGCACCAGGTTGGTGCACGCCACATGGCGGCGGTGACGAAAGCGCTCCACATCACACCTTCCAAGCTCTTTCTCAATTTTCCGACGTTGGGCAATGTCGGTCCGGCAGCATTGCCGATTTCGCTGGCGCAAGCGGCAGAAGCCGGACGGCTGCGTGCAGGAGATCATGTCGGGCTGCTCGGCATTGGTTCCGGCTTGAACTGTTCAATGATGAGTGTGACGTGGTGAGAGCGATCCTTGAGTGATGCAGTGCATCATTGGCTGGCACCGGATATGTGGTGAACGGGGCGGGTTCTAAACCCGCCCCTACACGTTCATGTTGCCATAGAAGGCGGGTTTGGAACCCGCCCCTACACGTTCACATTGCCATACAACGTGGCGAAGGCACAGCCCATACAACATCATAGTGAGCATCATCGTATAGGGGGGTTGTGATCGGTTGATTGTAGATGCTCTCAATCCCGGCACTTGACATCTCGTCAAAACCTGCTAAAATA
>FWWL01009861.1_pt1 | contig 11332 bp, 8 predicted proteins | sample 2228331 | NCBI WGS metagenome assembly FWWL01 (sample SAMEA103939775, study PRJEB20133) | metagenome
GCCCACCCACCCCTAAGAGAGTTCATAGGGGGCTCCGCCCCCTAAGAATACCCCCTGTTTTTTGAAGAAAGCGCCCTAGGCGCCCTTAGACACCCTTAGGCACCACCTAAGAATACCCCAAATTTTAATGCCTTTCTTCTTTGGGTTAGGTAACTTTTGTTTGCTTTTTAGCAACTTATTTAGGGTTAATTCCCACCCACCCTCCCTAATCGTTGTTCTAGAGGGCTTCGCCCTCTAAGAGTACTCCCGTTTTTTAAAGAAAGCGCCTTAGGCGCCCACCCGCCCTTCAGTTATCTACAGGAGGCCTTCGCCCCCTAGTGATACCCCCATTTTTTAAAGAAAGTGTTCTAGACACCCCCCATTTTAAAACTAGGATAATATTCTTATTCACCCCAAAGTTAACAGTAAGGGGCTTTCGTCACCTAGTAATACCTTCGTTTTAATCAATTCTTTCGATTTGTTTAGCAACACATTTTGGAGTAATTTCCATCCACCCCTAAGTTAATTAATATTGAGGTTTGTTACGTAAGCGTGATATACTTTGAGAAGTGTCTTGAAAGATTGAAGGATCTAGTTTTTTGGATTTAATTTTATTATAAAACTATGAAGTGTTTATAATCTTTTCATGAAAATGTATAGGTTTTCAAATGTTGGGATGTTGTTTTTGGGAGCTTTATTGCTTTTGCTAGTTTTGTTTCAAGATTCTTATGCTACTAAAACATCTGATATGGCTTTAAGAGAATTAATAAAGAATTACGAAAGTATAAGGTCTTTTACTGGCACCATTGAAACTACAATAAACAACAAATCTTCGAAAGGATCTATAAAGTTTAAAAAGCCTAACAAGGTTGCTATAGATTTCTATTCTCCTGAACCTAGGAAAATTATCTCAGACGGTAAAAATATCTGGATATACCTTTCTAGAGAGAATACAACTATAAAACAACCTATACTACCTAAAGATAGAGGTTTTTCTATCTATGTAAGTGATTATGAGAACCCATTTTCGAGGCTTTTTGATGAATATATTGTTACATCTTTTTCTGAAAGTGGTAACACTTATGTATTCAAGATGAAACCCAAACCTGGGGTTGTCACAGGTTTCACAGAGATATACATAGTGGCTTATAAGCAAGGTTTACTACAAGAGTTTTCTGGCATTACGATAGATAAATCTAAGTTTTCGGTAAAATACAGCTATTCTTCTATTAATCCTGAGTTGGATGATAGAGAATTTTTTTTCTCGCCACCTGCGAATAGTCAGGTTTTTTCAAATATATTTGACTGAGGTTATGAGAGATATTGAAATTTCTGGAGTAGTTTTTAGGAATCCGGTTTTACTTGCTTCGGGGACTGCTTCGTTTGGTTTTGAGATTTCGAGAATATATGATTTATCAGCTATTGGTGGTATTGTGCTGAAGACAATAACTTTGAGAGAACGAAAAGGAAATGAAGGTGTGAGAATTGTGGAAACTATTGGTGGGATGCTAAACTCGATAGGTTTAGCAAATCCGGGACTTGAGAAATTTGTTAGTGATTATTACCCAGAAGTTATGAAGTTAGGAACTAAGATTATTTGCAGTGTTTCTGGTGAGACTGTTGAAGAATTTGTAGAACTGGTAAAGGAAGTTTCTAGTCTGGATGGAATATCTTGTATAGAATTAAATCTTTCCTGCCCAAATCTTAGGGAAGGAGGAATAACTTTTGATAGTAATCCAGAGTCTGTGAGAGAAGTTGTCAGAGAGGTTAAGAAGTTTTCTAAAAAACCTATTTGGGTAAAACTTAGCCCTAATACTTGTGATATTGTCAAAAATGCTAGGATTTCTGAGATGGAAGGTGCTGATGGAATCTCAGCGGTAAACACTATATTAGGAATGAAAATAGATATAAAAACGGGAAAGCCTGTTTTCAAAAATGTTTTTGCTGGGTATTCCGGTCCTGCTATAAAACCTATCGCACTTAGATATGTTTATGAAATTTCGAGATCTGTTAGTATACCAGTTATAGGTATAGGTGGTATTGCTTCTTTTGAGGATGCTCTGGAGTTTATGTATGCTGGGGCTAAGCTTATACAAATTGGAACTGTTAATTTCGTAAATCCTACTTTGGCCTTGGATATTGCTAAAAATTTGGAGAGCTTTGAAATGAACCCTTCAGAAATGTAATTATCTGCTTTGCTGTAACAAAATCTCTAAAGCTATCTTGCGCAAAACCTTTCTCTTTAGCTATTCTGAATATTTCGTATGCTACCTTTATACTTGCGAATTCATCGAATATTTGGTTATTTGCTAAGCTGGGTTTTGTGATAATAGTCTCGAAAAAATCTTTGAGTATCTCGAAAACACCTTTGCTATTCAGGAAAGATTCTGCTAGATACCAATTCTTCTTATCATCGCCAGAGAACCCTTTCTCGTAGAATATGAAAGAAATAACTCTTTTAACGTCTTCTGAAGCCAAAAGTTTGGAGAGTTTTTTATCTAACCAATCATGATCGTTTTTGACAAAGTTTTCCATATTTTTTGTTTTTTCGTTGTAATTTAGGATTTCTTTAACATTTTCTTTACCTATTATCTTCTCAAGCTGAGATGATGAAATCTTCCATCTTCCGCCAATTCTTATGGCTTTTATATTTAGCCTTGAGAGATATCTATATACCGTCATGTAAGAGACATTCAGTATTTCAGCTACTTCTTTTAGCGAGTATAGTTCTTTTTTCTTCTCCATGTTGATACTCCTGATATTAGAAAAGCTAGCATTCCTGTAGAAAGAATGGTGAATATACCAAGGTCTCCTATTTTCATGTAGATAGTTTTTTCACCTGAAATGACAGCTTCGCCTTTTAGCACATCTCTTGTGAAATCTTTTAATTGAGCCACACTTTTGCCATAAAAGTTGATTATCGAACTGTGTCCAGTATTTGTGGCTCTTATCAAATATCTCCTGGTTTCTATAGCTCTGAATAATGCTCCGGCATGGTGTTGTATTTGACTTGCTATACTGTTTGCCCAGCCGTCGTTTGTCATGTTGATTAGAATATCTGCCCCCATTATAGCTAGTTTCCTAGTTATATACGGATATAGGTCTTCAAAACATATTATTGGCCCAAGTTTTACGGTTCTGTTTCTTATTTTTATCTCAAAAATTTTGAACTCAGGTCCGGGTGTTAATTGCCCCCCAACTACTGAATATATTGCTTGTGCTACGAATGGAATTAATTCAACATAAGGTGTCCATTCTCCAAATGGTACGGTATGAACCTTGAAATATTTATCTAGTATCTTGCCACTTGAGTCTATGAGAAGAGCTGAATTGTAATACCTTACATCTCTTTGATATCTTTCTATAGGTTTTCCGTTTATGTAGGTTTGGTTTTTTAGGATAGTTTCCTGTCTGTATGGAAATGTAATTATTATTGGTTTTTTGATCTCAACTGCTATTCTCATTGCTTTTACTCCGAGGTTGAGACGTAGCTGGTAGTAATAATTTATTGGTTCTCGGAATATCGATTCGCATGGTATAACTATGTCTGTTTGTTCGGAAGCATCCATGTAAAGTTTTTTTATTGTTTCTATGTTTCTTTGATCGCCTTCGAAGAGTTTGTCCCAAGGGGAAAAATTTGGTTGGATGAGTCCTACGGAAAATTTAAAATTTTTATTTTCTTTTTCTGAGAAATATTGTATTCTGTTGATTCCGTATAAGTTTACAGATACAACCAATATAAGCATCACAAGTAGTGGATAAGAAGTTTTTAGTATACTCTGAGGTTGATCTAAGAAATCATTTCTATTTTGTATTAGGTTTATAACACTAATCGATATAAGTGAGTTTATTAAGACTATGGTGAAACTAACACCCCAAACGCCAAAAATGTCTGCGATTTGTATAAAGCTTAAAAATTTATACTGAGTATGTCCTAAGAAAAAAAGAGGTAAACTCCAAAAACCTACATTTCTCAGAAATTCGAACCCCGTCCATATGAAAGGAAAAAGTAACATGGAAATGTCTTTATTCAACTTACTTCCCCAAGCTAGAGCCACAAAAGGTAATAGAGTGTATAGAAAGAGTGGTATGAATATTCCTATAGGTGCTAGCGGATTAAAAGAATAAAACCAGTTTACCAATGGTATCCAGAAAGCTAGAGAAAAAATCAATGTCCCTAGCGTAACTGATCGAAAGTTTTCATAATAACATACTACTACTGGTCCTACTAGGGCAAAAAACGCTAGATAATTTAAGGAATTCGGGGGAAATGAAAGGTAAAGTAAAAATCCGCTTAGTCCCCATAATACAAGTTTAGATAATGTTTTTAACATAGACTTCTATTCTGTATTATAGGGTTTTTCGGGCTCAAATTATATGGTGTTTCTAGGAAATGCTTTATTTAGTTGTTTTCATTATAACCATTAGTATCGCTATTGCTATTAATTGTGATATTGAAACAAATGTAATTATATAGTTTACTGAAGGGTATAGAAGGCCAATTAAAGAATTTCCTAGCATGAGACTCAATCCTAGCACTGTATTGAAAATACCGAAATACTTACCTCTTTCGCTTACTGGTACAGTCTCTCCTACAAATGCTCTTATGATAGTTTCGTGCATAGCCATTACTATACCCCATATAACTAATCCCAGTGAGACTAGAATAATACTTTTTGAAAATACAAGAGGAATTAATATGGTAATTAGGATCGGTATTGAAAATAGCGTTTTGATGCCTATTTTGTCGTAAAGTTTGCCTACTGGTATTGCTGCTATTGCGTCTAAGGTCATTATTAGTGCGTATGTCATTGGTATCATTGTCTCGTTGAGAATATTGTTTATTTTCATGTTATAACTGACTAGAGGAAAACCGACAAAACCGATACTTGAGATGAATATGAAGACAATATACAGGTAAAAAGTAGATTTTTTGAAACCTTTTTCGAGCTTAGCTTCACTTTCAACAGAGATTCTGCCTGAGAATAGTTTAGCTATTATCAGGAATAAGATAACTAGTGCTGAAGGAATAAAGAGAAAAAGAAATGATTTCTGATATCCGTAATCTAAAATGAGTAACAAAGAGAATAAAGCTGGTCCTAATATAGCTCCAATTTGGTCTGTGGCCTCGTGTATACCATATACCAAACCTTTTCCTATTCCCTTTGAGTAGTTTGCCAGTAATGTATCTCTTGCTGGGTTTCTTATGGCTTTACCGATTCGTTCCATAATTATAAAAACTGAAGCAATAACCCATGTTTGAGAAAAAGCAAGTAGTGGTATGAAAAGTATCATTCCATAGCCTAAAAATACAAAAGTCCAGTATTGTCTAGTTCTGTCTGATAATATTCCTGATACTATTCTCAGTGCATACCCTATGAATTCACCAAAACCAAAAACAAAACCTATCGCGAATGCTGTTGCTCCCAGCGAGCTTAGATAAGGCCCCATTACTCCTCTCACTGTTTCGTAAACCATGTCTGCAAAAAGACTCACAATCCCAAGGAAAACTATGAAAAGTATAGATTTTTTTCTTTCTTCCATTTTTATCCCCAAGTTTTAGTGTTAATTTCCAACGTGTTTTGCTAGCAATGTATCTTAGGTGAAATTCTTAAAGATTTATAACCAAGCATTCAAAAAAAGAGAAATTCCTGCCCACCTCTTAGTTGCTTATAGCAGGGGATTCACCCTCTAAGATTACCCCCGTTTTAAAATTAGGAATAATATCGTTACCCACATTAAGAGGTTTCGCAGGGGGTGCACCCTCTATTTTAAGAAAGTGCCTTAGGTACTCTTAGACACAAGTGCTTTAAGCACCCTTAGGCGTCCCTCTAAGAATAGAATACTCCCTTTTCTAAAAAGTGAGAGTTTCTCTCTTAAAGCTAAAACTACTTATTTTTTGAGTTAGGTAATTTTTGTTTGCTTTTAGCAACCTATTTATAGTAACTCCCACCCGCCCACCCTAAAAGATTTCGCAGGGGGCTTCGCCCCCTAGTAATACCCCCGTTATTTAAGGAAAGTGCCCTAGGCACTCATCCAACCCACCCTGAAAGACTTCACAGGGGGTTTCACCCCCTAGTAATACCCTCGTTTTGCTTGAATTAGGAAGTAACTCACATCTACCCTTTAGTTTAATTGTAGGGAGCAAAGCACCTAGTGTACCCCCACTTTAAAACTAGAATAATATACCTAAAATAATATACTTAACCACCCTAAGAGATTTCATATGGGGCTTCGCCCCCTAAGATTACCCCCGAGGCCAAGCCTCTTTTTTAAGAGAGTGTCTTAGACACCCCCATTATTTAAAGAAAGTGCCTTAGGCACCTTAGACACAAGTGTTCTAGGCACCCTTATGCACCCATCCTGAGTCTAGGCCTCATTTGGAGTAATACTTACAAACCTAATTTCTGATCTAAAAGGTTTAGTTACCCATTTTGTAGTAACTCCCAATTTAAAGTTAATTATAGTGATCTTCGCACCCTAGTGATACCCACGTTTTAGGAGGCTAAACCTTCTTAAAGTAAATCCTATCTGTTTGAGTTAATTGTTGCTTTAGGGGGCAAAGCCCCCTAAGAATTCTCATTCGAGAGAGTGAAAAATTTTAAAATGTTAGTCGATTATCACTTTTACAGGTTTAGTTTTCCAGATTTCGGTAGCATACTCTTTTATAGCTCTATCGCTAGAGAATTTGCCCATTCTTGCTACGTTTAGTATAGCTTTTTTATTCCATTCGAATTTGTCTCTATAGAGTTTATCAACTTCTTGGTGGATGTCTTTGTAAGAATCGAAGTCTGCCAGTAACATGTATTCATCTGCGACTCCACCATCAACGCCGTATAAAAGTGAATTGTATAGAGGCATAAATATACCTGGTTCATTTGGTGCGAAGAAACTACTAGCAATCTCATCTAACACTTGCTTTATGTAAGGTTTAGAGTTGTATATGTCCAAGGGTTTGTAAGAACCGCTCGATTTTAAAGCTAATACTTCTTCGGCTTTTAAACCAAATATGAAAATATTGTCTTCGCCGACTTCTTCTCTAATTTCTACATTGGCTCCGTCAAGAGTGCCAACAGTAATAGCTCCGTTTAAAGCGAATTTCATGTTTCCGGTACCGGATGCTTCCTTACCTGCTGTTGAAATCTGTTCACTGACATTAGCAGCTGGTATTATTTTTTCTGCGAGTGAGACATTGTAGTTTGGTAAAAACACAACCTTTATTTTGTTCTTAATTTTTTTGTCATTATTTATTGTCTCAGCGATACTGTTTATGAGTTTTATTATGAGTTTTGCTCTGTAGTAGCCCGGTGCAGCTTTAGCTCCAAAGATGAATGTTCTTGGATATATATCTAGATTAGGATTTTCCCTAATTCTATCATACAGATATATGATGTGCATAGCGTTGAGGAGTTGTCTTTTATATTCGTGGAGTCTTTTGACTTGTACATCGAATATAGAATCGGTATCAACCTTAACACCAAGGGTTTCTTTTATGTATCTTGCTAATTTTTCCTTGTTTTTCTGTTTAACGTTGTAGAACTTTTCGATAAAAGATTTATCAGTTGCGAATTTTTCAAGCTTTTTTAGTTCGTACAGATCAGTTACCCATTCGTCTCCTATTGCGTCATTTATAAGGTTTGCTAGATCTGGATTACACTGTAACAACCACCTTCTTTGTGTAACACCGTTGGTTTTGTTATTGAATTTATCGGGAAATATTTCGTTAAAATCTTTCATGGTTTCATTTTTCAGAATGTTGGTATGTAGTTCTGAAACACCGTTGACAGAATGAGATCCAACTACGCAGAGATTGGCCATTCTGACTTGTTTTACGTATCCTTCCTCGAATATTGAGACTTTCCTTATTTTTTCCAAGTCATTGGGAAATCTTGCTCTAACATGGTCCAAAAACCTTCTATTTATCTCAGTTATTATTTGTAAATGTCTTGGTAAAAGTTTCTGGATCAGATTGACATCCCATTTTTCTAATGCTTCTGGCATTATGGTGTGGTTAGTGTAAGCAAAAGTCTTTACTGTAATATCCCAAGCTTCATCCCATTCTAATCCTTCCTCATCGAGTAACAATCTCATCAATTCAGGTATAGCTAGAGATGGGTGTGTGTCGTTGAGTTGTATAGCGACCTTTTCAGGGAATAATCTAAAGTTATTTCCGAATTGCTTTTTGAACCTTCTGATTATGTCTCTGAGTGAAGCCGCAACGAAGAAATACTCTTGTTTTAGTCTAAGTTCTTTTCCTTCATAAATGTTGTCGTTAGGGTAAAGTACTTTTGAGATAACTTCTGAAAGGTTTTTACTTTCGACCGCTCTTATGTAATCTCCATGGTTGAATATTTCAAAATCGAATTCTTCTGAGGATCTGGCGGCCCATAATCTCAGAGTGTTAACAGTGTTACATCCATATCCTACTACTGGGGTATCGTAAGGTACAGCAAGAACACTTGTGGTGTCGACCCATTTAAACCTGAGCCTACCATTCTCCATGTAAGATTCTACTCTGCCGTAGAAGTGAACTGGAACTGTATACTCTGGTCTTTCTATTTCCCAAGGATTACCAAATTTTAGCCATTCCTCTGGTTCTTCGACTTGATAACCATTTCTGATTATTTGCTTGAATATACCAAATTCATACCTGATCCCATATCCGTATGCTGGATATCCCATGGTAGCCAAAGAATCTAGGAAACACGCTGCTAATCTACCCAAACCACCATTTCCTAGCCCTGCGTCTTCCTCGAGTTCTGCTATTTTGTCAAGGTCTATACCAATCTTGTCCATCGCTGATCTTACTTCTTTATCTATCCGGAGATTTATTATGTTGTTCATGAGTAGTCTACCAATTAGAAATTCTAGAGAAAAATAGTATACTCTTTTTACATCTTCATGTGCGTAATAAGATTGTTGAGTCTTTATCCACTTTTCCACAAGTCTATCTCTAACAGTTAAAGCCAAACTAAAGAACTTGTCCAAGTTAGTAGCGGAGTATTCATCTTTTATCATGGAATATTTGAGATGTTTTGCAAAAGAAATCCTTATAGATTTTGGGTCGTTTGTCTCCCTATGTTCTTTTAAGATTTTCCTTACACCTGGATCTCTGAGAAGCTCAGATATCTTTTCGTTCGACATTCTCTACCTCCAAAATTTACTGTAAATTTTAAAAAACTTTTAGTTTTCTTATCTAGTTCATAAAAAGGTAAACCCAGAGGTTTCTACTTAAGAATTTTTCTTAGCATTCTATCTAGGGCAACTCCCACCCAACCCGCCCTAATTGTTATTCTAGAGGGCTTCGCCCTCTAAGGGTACTCCCTTTGATAAGTTAATTATAGGGGGCTTCGCCCCCTAGTGTACCCCCGAGGCTAAGCCTCTTCTCCTAATTGTAAGGGGCTACGCCCCCTATTTTAAGAAATCGCCTTAGGCGCCCCCATTTTTTAGAAAAGTGCCTTAGGCACAGTGCTTTAAGCACCCTTAGACACAAGTGTCTAGGCACATTTGATAGATAAGCGAAGCTTATATCTTGATGAATATATTTTGTCTGCAATATAGAAATTTTTTTTGCTAAACATTTAACATATATCACCAAATATGTCGGTTTTGTCTATTCTTTCAATAGGTAGTGAAATAACAAGGGGTTTTATTGTTGATACGAATTCAAATTTTATAGTGAAGGAAGCTAGGTTAATAGGTCTAGAAACTAAGTTTATTATTCAGGTTTCTGATAACAGAAAGGATATAATTTCTTCTTTGGAATTTCTTTCGAAACATTCCGATGTGATAATAACTACAGGAGGACTAGGTCCGACTCAGGATGACTTGACCAGAGAGTGTATTTCTGAGTTTACTGGGGTGGATTTTGTTAAGTCTGAAGAGATTCTAGGGAACATAAAAGATAAATTTAGAAAGCTTAAGAAACCAATGCCCGAAATAAATGAAAAACAAGCATATGTGCCGTTGAATGGTATAGTTATAAAAAATAGTATTGGTTCAGCACCGGGATTTATAGTTGAGAAAGACAATAAATTTTTTATTTCTCTTCCTGGTGTGCCTCAAGAAATGAAAGAAATGTTTAGATATTATGTCAAGGATTTTCTGAGAAGTAGAACTTCCAAGAATAATACCATTCAACTTTTCGCAAAAGTTCTTGGGGTACCCGAGTCTGAGCTAGATGAGATAGTTTTTAGTTACTTTGGGGGTAAATTGTCTTATGGTACAGTTGCGGATTATGGTGTTGTAGATATTATTTTCAATATTCCGGAAGAGATTTATCCTCACTTTAAAAGGGAAGTAATTGAAACTTTAAATAGAGAATTAGAGATGAGATACGGAAGCTCAAGTGCTTTAGTTTTGTTTACCGATGAAAGAGAAGATATTTTCAAGATACTTTATGAGGTTTTCACATCGAATGATTTAACTCTTGCTGTTGCTGAATCTGCTAGTGGAGGTACTCTGAGTGGGCTTATAACTAACATTCCAGGAGCTTCCAAATACTTTTTAGGAGGTATTGTGTCATATACGCCTGTTTCTAAGATGAAGATTCTTTCTATTTCTGAGGAAATAATAAAAAAGCATACAACTGTTAGTCCAAAAATAACCGCGGAGATGGCCGTAAATGTCAGAAACCTCTTGAAATCTGATTATTCTGTTGCTATAACTGGTGTAGCCGGACCTACGCTCGATGAATCTATGAAAGATATAGGAACATTTTTCGTTTCAGTGAGTAGCTTTAAGAGAGATGTGCCCGTAACAAGAGAATATAAATTATATGGAAACAGGGAAAAACTTAAATTTCATTCTTCTGTCAAAGCTGTCGAGCTTCTCCTCAAGATTGTAAGCGAAGATGGTTACAAGTATAATATCTAAGTGATGTTTGGTAAATTTGGGTTTTTAGGTGGTCCATTTTTGTTTTTTGTTGTATCGGTTTTAATGATATTTGTTTATTCTTATGCAATTTTTGTTCTGATAACTTACAAGGTGGTTTACAATTTGCTGATATTGGTCTTGGTGCTTAGCGCTTTTATCTACTGGAGAGTTGATAGATATAGAAGATTAAAAAACCTCATGAAGCATAATTATTTTTTTGATGCTTTTTTGAAGCCTATTATAGTTTTATTATGCTTTGTAGTTGGATTAGTAATTTTTTTGTCACTATTTATTACTATATCTATTCTGGTTTGAAGCATCTGAGAGTATTGAAAAATTCTTGAATACTTATTTTTTAGAAGTAAGGTATTCTATCTTTTTTGAGTGAGTAACTCTAATTTGCTTTCTAGCAACCTATCTAGGGTGACCCGCTTTAAGTTAGGTAAACTCTTATTTGCCTTTAGCAACCTATTTAGGG
>FWWL01009862.1_pt1 | contig 11329 bp, 7 predicted proteins | sample 2228331 | NCBI WGS metagenome assembly FWWL01 (sample SAMEA103939775, study PRJEB20133) | metagenome
AGAAGTCCTTTTGAGACCTATCCGACCTGAAGATGAAAATCTCATGATTCGTTTCCACGAAACTTTGAGTGATAATACTGTTTATTTCCGTTATTTTCAATTACAACCTTTACATGTTCGCACTCAACATGAACGGCTAACAGAAATCTGCTTTGTAGATTATGACCGTAGTATTCCTTTGGTTGCTATTATAAAAAATAAAGAAACTGGTGAAAATGCGATTATCGGAGTAGGAAGGATTGTAAAATTACATGGCATGCAAGACGCAGAATTTGCCCTTATGATTAGCGACCTTTATCAGGGGCATGGATTGGGAACAGAAATGTTACGACGATTAATACAAATTGCAAAAGCGGAAGGAGTAAAAAGGCTATATGGCACTATCCTGCCAGAAAATAGAGCAATGTTGCGGGTATGTGCTAAATTGGGATTTATTCTAAAAAAACCCACAGGGGGGGAAGTTATCGCTGAACTTATGCTGAATTAGATAGGGGGATTATCTCTTCTTCTGTAGAAATCTTTTGAATTCAACTGTAAAAGTAAAACTGTCGAAGTCTTCCTGAAGTCGGGCAAATTTGGAATAGCCAAAGGAAAATACCAACTCATCTCTTCTGTTTAGAGGTATTTCAAATCCGATATTAGTATCCAGACTTACTGTATGCCACTCATCCGAAAGATTTAAATCCACAAGGGATAAAACAGGAAGGAATTTCGCCTTCACCTTCGCATCATAAGTTGCGTAGGTATAAGTTATAGAAGTGGATAAATAAGGACGGGTAGATTTAAGTCTTTCTTTCCAGTTTTCAAAATCTTTATGAGGTGGTGAACCCCAGGGTGAAAAATGAACTCCGCAACCTGCATAAAAAGCCGTTCGTTTTATTTCAAAATCGGTATGTAAAGGCATCAGTAAGATAGAGGGATGAGTCTGTTTCGTTCGGATTTTTCCCCCTTCTCCTCCTCCTTGTGCTGTAACAGTCCATTTGGAATTTATTTTATATCCGATGCCTATATGGGGAGCCCAGATTAAATGCTTATCCCGAAAATCGCTAACTGTTTTGACAGGCTTTTGTTCAGGTGCGAGAGAACGCATAATAGGGTCAAAGTATTCTTTAATTGGCTTTTCACTCTCCATTTTGGGATACGGATTTACAAGACTAACAAACCAGAACCACGGACTATTTTCCTCTTCATACGCTTCTAATGAGATAGGGTTCTCCTCTGGAGTTACACCTTTTTTATCCGGCAAATCCGTTTGAGAAAAGAAAGTTATCCACAAATATATAAAGGCATTGGTCATCATTACTACACTGTTATCAGAAGGTTTGTGGTTCTTCTTTTTTAATTAACACACTATCCTTATCCAGTTCAGATAAAAGTTGGGGTATATCATACCATTTTAATACACCATGAACAGCATTTGTAATTTGTCCCTGAATTCGCGGGTTTTCTACTATCTCGCTCCAGGAAATCACTCCTTTTAATTGGAGTTCTATTTTTTCTGGCAACAATAAAAATGCTGTGTGAATTGCAGGAACACAAAGGATTCCCTCTGCACTTAATTGCACTTTGTTTATATTCTCATATTTCTTTCTTAAATACTTTATCACAGAGAAGTAATCTTGAACTCTCATACCTACATAAGATTTACCAATGAGATATGCCCGAAAATAATCTTCCCAACCTCCTCCAACCGTTTTCTGTATGTCATTTTTACCAGAAAAAGGAGCCGTTTCTCCTACTCCCCTCAAATCAATAGCACATACACAGGCACCTTCTTTCAAGTAATCCCGTATCAAATCAAGATTACTCATTTTACCTTCAGGTGAAGTATAAATAACTATTTTTTGAATAGTCTGTTTCGGCTCAAATATATAGCCGGGAAGAAATATTTTTTCCTCAGGATACATAACAACTGGCAAAATTGTTTTGGCCTCTGGAATGTTCTCTGTATTTAACGGCTCAAATTCATCCACTTTAGGTTCGTGAATAGAGTTCCAATCGTCTACATTAATTATCTCTCTTACCTTTTCCTGCTTTTGTTTTAATGAAAGTTCGTTCCAGAAAGTTACTCTTTCATCTGACAATATTTTTGCCTTTTCACGATTAATCTCAATAATGGTTTTTGAATTTGGAATTTCTTTTACATTTCCACTCTCACATACCCGATATTCTTCTTTGGTGAGTATTTCATTCTCATCAATATGTTCCTCAACATCCTTTGATATATCACACAACCATAATAACATTTTTTTTACAATCTCTTGACGAAGTTCTTTCCCCAACCCATGCTGTGTATTCACTTCTATAATATCACAGAGAGAATTAACACCTAATTTTGAATAAAACCTTTTTGCGGAACGGAAAGTATTCCATGTCCCTTGAATATCAAAAAAATCTTTGGTTGCAGAACAAACCAATACTGGATTTGGTGCATGCATAAAAATATATTCTGAATGGTCATAGCCATGTTTGATTTGTGAAAAAATATTTTGCTCTGCATCTTGAGGTCCTATAGTGGTCAACAACCTTTCCCATGAAGTTAAATAACAAGAAGGTGCAGAGGCATAAATTCTGGGCTCCAACGCCATTAAGTATGCAGTCTGAGTTCCTCCACCAGAATTGCCTGAACATCCAATTTTATCTTTGATAATATCTTCTCTTGTTTGAATATAATCAATCGCTCTTATCCCATCCCATATCTCATATCGGGCATAATTTTCCCCTAATAGAATACATCCTAATCCAATAATTGTGTGTTCAGCAGTCCCCCAAATCTCCGGAGAACCGTCTTCTTTTAAAAAAGTTATTCGTTCCCCTTGTCCTGGTGGGTCATAAATCAAAGCGGAAATACCATTTTGAGCTAATAGAATACATAACTTTTGGTATTCGGCATAACCTTTTGCCTCTTGTGAGTGCCCACAAGGAACAATTACACAGGGATAAGGAGGTGAAGAAAGAGGGAGATATAATACCGCAGACACGAAAAAATTAGGCTGGCTTTCAAAATACAAAACTTCATATTTATATGTAGACTTTATCCCTTTTCGAACTACCACAGGATTTAACGGCGTAACTTCAGGTTTCCCTCCTATTAATGACCAGTATAATTCTCTTCTTTCACTTTTAAATAATTCCAGATTTTCTCTATCCGGAAGTCTATCTAAATTGGTATCAAAAGAACTTAAGTATTTTATTGCAATCTCATTTAAATATTCTTTCATCATATCGGATGACTTATAAGGTAGATTGAGATTTTTTAATACTACCCATTCCATAGAGTCTCCGTATGAAAAAAGAGATACACAGAAAATACATAGGATAAAACAAAAATATTTACGCAATTCTATTCTTTCCATATTTGTATCCCTTATTATTATTGAATGATATATAAATGTTTTATGAATTAAATATAATATAGTAAAAGTAGACAGAAATTAAAAAAGGACATAAAATATGCCTATTCACTTTTTTGAACCATTTCCTTGGCGTTTTTGTGCGGTATGTGGTGAGCCTCTGGAAATAACTCACGACGGAGAAAAGCCACGCCCGTATTGTAAAAAATGTCAAAGGTTTTATTATCACAATCCCACACCTGCAACTTGCTGTTTTGTCACCAGAACAGGCGAAGACCTCCTATTGACAAAAAGAGCTATTCATCCTGCTTTCGGGCAATGGACTTTACCCGGCGGGTATATGGAATTAGGCGAAACGACCGAAGAATCCGCAGCCCGAGAACTACAAGAGGAAACAGGGATTGTTGCAGAGGAATTAAAATTATTGGGAATTTCTACCCAGCCCAGTAGACTAACAGGTAGTATCTTAGTTTTAGGATATATCGTTAAAAAATGGAGAGGAACTATTTTTGCAGGAAGTGATGTCTCAGAAGCAGAATTTTTTCTAAACGACCAATTACCTCCTCTTGCTTTTACCGCTCATCAAGAACTATTAAGACTATATCTTCAACAAATAAAGTAAACAAATAAAAAACTCCTATGAAAGAAAAAGAACTAATACAAATTGGTTACGATTCTAAGGAAATTCGTGAACTTGCAATACAGACTTTTAACAAAGCAACACAAGAAGGCTTCTCAAAAAAAGAAGCAAAACGCATGTTAAGGGTTATTATCAGGAACCCGGTGGCTTTTCTTAACGATAAACTATGGGGAGAATTAGCAAAAAGACTTGGTCCGGGAATAGATGAAACCAAACATTCTCTACCAAATGAAAATCATATAAGCAGAAAAGGCACGACAAAAGCACCATATAAAATATGGGGAACCGATATAGACCCTGAATCTATTCAACAAATAGAAAATGCCTGTTCGCTACCTGTATCAGTGCGTGGTGCTCTTATGCCTGACGCACATGTAGGATATGGACTACCCATCGGTGGTGTGTTGGCTACGGATAATGCGGTCATACCATTCGCCGTAGGAGTTGACATAGCATGTCGCGTTAAGTTGAGTGTTTTTGATTTACCCCATAATACCATTGACGAAAATCCAGATAGATTAAAAAAGGCAATTGAACAGGAAACACGGTTTGGAGTTGGAGCCACTTTTAAACCTCGCCGACATCATCCTGTAATGGATTTGAACTGGAATATCTCCCCTATAACAAGGGAAAACAAGGATAAAGCATGGGACCAATTGGGAACCAGTGGTAGTGGGAATCATTTTGTTGAGTTTGGAGTTCTGGAAATTATTACAGATGAGTTGCCTCTTCCTCGTGGAATTTACCTTGCATTACTTACTCATAGCGGAAGTCGTGGGACAGGAGCATTGGTTTGCGAATATTACAGCAAAATAGCAAGACAAAGATTAAGGAACTTACCGCACCATCTACAACATTTAGCATGGCTATCGTTAGATGAACACGCAGGTCAAGAATACTGGGAAGCGATGCAATTGATGGGTAAATATGCTCAAGCAAATCATGAATGTATCCACACACATATTGGTAAAAATTTAAGGGTTCCTATCATCTGGACATTAGAAAATCACCATAACTTTGCATGGAAAGAAATTCACGATGGAAAGGAAGTAATTGTTCACAGAAAAGGAGCAACACCAGCAGAGAAAGGGCAACTGGGAATTATCCCCGGTTCTATGGCAAGTCCCGCTTTTATTGTAAAAGGATTAGGGAATGAAGAATCTTTGCGTTCGGCAGCACATGGAGCAGGTAGAGTTATGAGCCGGGCTCAAGCAAAAAAAACTCTCTCTTGGAAGAAGGTAGAACATCTCCTAAAAGAACGCAAAATAGAGGTAATGACTGCAGGTGTAGATGAAGTCCCCCTGGTGTATAAAGATATACACAAAATTATGAAGGAACAGGAAGACCTTGTTGTCCCTCTGGCAGTTTTTTATCCACGAATTGTCAAAATGGCTCCCGCTGGTGAAAGGCCGGAAGACTGAAAATTTATTTGGAAGTAACCATTATTCATTGATACAATTTATCTAAATATATTTCCATTCAGGACAAAAGGTGACTAATTATGATTAGTGAATCCACTGACATATCAGCAGGAACTATCCTATTCAATGAAGAAATAATGAGAGATTTAATCCATCATTTAGCCCAGCAAATCGTGAGCGAAAATGATATTCAGGAACTTGCTTTTATCGGGATTTTAAGGAGAGGATTTCCATTAGCCCAACGAATTGCCAACGAAATCTACAAAATTTGCAAGGTATTACCTCCTGTAGGTGCAGTATCTACAACTCTTTATCGGGATGATTTGAGATTAGGCCAGGGGTCAGTTCAATCACATGGGACGACACATATTTCATTTGATATTAATCAGCGAGTGATTATTTTAGTAGATGATGTCCTCGCTGCAGGAAGAACCATCCGTGCGGCAATGGATGAAATCATGTATTATGGAAGGCCTAAGAAAATATTATTAGCATGTTTGATAGACCGCGGAGGAAGAGAAATTCCTATCCAGCCATCTTACTGTGGTTGGAAACCTACGATGGAATGTTTCCCCCCTAATTTATGGATTTCCGTACTGCTAAAAGAAATTGATGGAACAGATATGGTAGTCATTGAGGAACCAAAGAGTAAGGTGGAAAATATCTTGAAAGAAATCCCCACTAAAGAACAAGTATTTAGCGCAGACCATCCTGCCTTAAAAATATGGAAACATAAAGATTTATTAGGATTGCAGTTCCTATCTCGGGAAGAGATTCTGTCAATTCTGGAAATGGTTCCTCCTTTCCTTGAAGTGATGGCGCGGAGCACAGGAATTAAGAAAGTCCCCTTACTACAAGGTAGAGTAGTAGTTCATTGGTTTCACGAACCCAGCACACGCACTTTTGCATCCTTTGACCTTGCAGCAAAAAGATTAAGTGCAGATACACTTTCCATATCCTCTGCAAGTTCCAGTGAGAAAAAAGGGGAAACATTACACGATACTTTGTATAACATAGAAGCCATGAAAACAGATATTCTCGTGGTAAGACATAAATATTCAGGGGTTCCAAAACTTTTGGCGGATAGTCATCCCTCTCATGTAATCAATGCGGGAGATGGACAACACGAACATCCCACTCAGGGACTTCTGGATGTTTTTACCATGAGGGAATTTTACAGAAAACATAAAAAGGACAGAAACATTGGTTTGGAAGGGGTTAGGGTTTCAATTATTGGGGACATTGCCCATAGCAGAGTTGCGAGGAGTAATATTTGGGCATTGTTAAAATTGGGGGCACAAATAACACTATGCGGACCTCAAACTTTATTACCACAATCCTTTGAAAAATTAGGTGTAAGAATTACTACACACCTGAAAGAAGCACTAATAGACGCAGATATCATATATGCCCTGAGAATACAATTAGAACGACAAACACATGGATTATTCCCCAGCATAAGAGAGTATGTAAAATTATACCGCATTGACCGAGAAACCATTCGTTATGCCCCTGAACACGCTATTGTTATGCATCCGGGACCCATCAACAGAGATATAGAATTAGCCACAGAAATTGCGGACAGTTCTAGAAGTTTAATACTCCAACAGGTCAGTCATGGAGTTGCAGTCCGAATGGCAGTAATGCACTTATTGGCTAATAGTCAACATAACCGAACTGGAGTTCAGAGTTTATGAAAATTGTTATCAAAAATGGTTGGTTAATTGAACCATCAACAGGTTTTTCAGGAAAAACAGATATAGGAATAGAAAACGGAATCATATCTGCAATAGGAGCGGATTTAAGAGGAGATATTTATCTTAATGCTGACGGACTTATAGTATCACCCGGATTTGTAGACATTCATGTTCACTTCCGCGAACCAGGGTTTGAATCCAAAGAAACTATTGCATCAGGAGCTAAGGCATCCGCACATGGTGGAGTGACATCCGTTGTTACAATGCCAAATACAATGCCTCCGATTGATAATGCGGGTATGGTGGAACTGGTAGTGCGCAGAGCCCAGGATTTAGATGGTGTCCATATTTATCCATCAGCATGTGCCACAAAGAAGAGAGAGGGTAAAGAATTAACCGAAATGGCAGATTTACTCCAATCCGGAGCCGTTGCAGTCACAGATGATGGTAGCGATATAGAGTCTTCTTCTGTCCTAAGACATGTGCTTGAATATGCAAGCATGGTAGGATTGCCTTATCTTGCACATTGCGAAGACAGAGCGTTGAGCGAAGGCGGAGCAATGAACGAAGGATTTGTATCCACTCTTCTTGGCATACCCGGTATACCGCGTGAAGCCGAAGAAACAAGGATAGAAAGAAATATCCGTCTCGCAAAGTTGGCAAATGCCCCTATCCATATCCAGCATGTAACAACAAGACGAGGAGTAGAAATCATCAGAAATGCCAAAAAGGAAGGGGTATTCGTTACTGCTGAGACCTGTCCCCACTACTGGATGCTCAAAGATAGTGATATTGAAAACTATAATTCCAATATGAAAATGAACCCACCATTACGCGAAGAAGAAGATATTCAAGCAATTATTGAAGGTCTGAAAGATGGGACAATTGACTGTATTGCAACCGACCATGCCCCTCATACAAAAACTGAAAAAAATGTGCCTTTTCAAGAAGCACCCTTTGGCGTTATAGGTTTAGAAACTTTATTAGGATGTGTAATCAAAGGACTCGTTAAACCAGGACATATTACTTTAGAAAAAGCGATTCAACTCCTGACATATAATCCAGCGAACATAATCAAGATTAATGCGGGGACATTAAAAATAGGAAGCCCTGCTGACATTACTATCTTCAATCCGGATGAAGAATGGACAGTAACAGAAGAATACTTTCGTTCCAAGAGTTCCAATTCACCCTTTATCGGAACAACATTATGCGGAAAAGTAAAATGCACTATGTGCTGTGGGAAAGTTTTATTTGCAGACAGCGACTTCTCTCTCCCCAAAGGAGTTCCTATCTCCCCTACCTTCCTCAATCCTTAACCCTACATAAAAATACATTTTTCCACAACCCAATCATCTTTAGTGAAAACTCCCCCAAAAATAATAGAGCCTATTATCTCACTTAAATAATAGGCTCTATTTAACTGATATTGTGATTATAAATCTATTTTAGATTAACTATATATTTTTCTTTCGGTCGTAGGGAGGTTCCAAACTCCAGCCATTAAGATATGGTCGATATGCCCACGCATTGGCTTTCTTCGTTGCCTCATCATCACCAATAAACCGTTCATTGACCGGGTCCCATAACAACCTGGCACCTGCTACATAGGCACAGGTTCCCATGTGACAGACACGGGTCGTATTATGTAAACACTCTACTGTAACTACAGGGTCTTTATTTTCACGAATCGCATCTACAAAGTTCTGCCAGTGTGGTTCATTCAATTGAGAAGGACCTGCTTTTTTAGGTTCACAACCATCGTTATTGGGCACAGGGATAACTTCATAACCTCCTCTATCTACACGGAGTGTTCCTAATGTCCCGTGAAATAGGATTCCGTGGTCTGAATATCCTTTGGGCAAATACATGTTATAAACTCGGTTTGAGAAGGTAAGTATATAATCATCAAACTCCCAAATTGCTTCTAATGTATCGGGAGTGGTTCTATTATCCGTCAGCACATATTTTCCTCCAACTGCTGTTACTGATTTGGGTTGCTTTTCCTCACCCATTCCCCATAGGGCTATATCTATAAGGTGTGCTCCCCAGTCTGTAATCTTCCCACCGGAATACTCTAAAAACCAGCGGAAGTGATATATCCAGCGGTTTGTATTGAAAGGTCTATGTTCAACCCAACCTTGATGGAAATCCCAATCTAATCCTTCCTTTTCCCACTTTGCCTGGTCACTATCTCCCTGTCCAATCCCTTCAATAGGCTTATCCTCGTGATTGAATGTCTCCACATGAGCTACTTTGCCAATATATCCACTTTTTACCAATTCTACCGCTTCTTTGAAATGTTCACCACTTCTCTGCATGGTTCCGCCCTGAAATACAACCTTATTTCGACGGACTGCTTCTACCATTTTCCTGCCTTCTTCTATCGTAGTAGAAAGCGGTTTTTCACAATAGATATGCTTTTTGGCATCTGCCGCATATAATACACAAAGGCAATGCCAATGGTCTGGTGTGGCTATAACAACTGCATCTACATCTTTATTATCTATAATTTCACGGAAATCATGGTGCAATGTAAAATCAGAATATTTTTGTTTAACCATTTGTGCTCCGCGTTCAAGGTTTTTACGATATAAATCGCATAGGGCAATAGGCTGAATATCATCTCTCTTTAGCACAAAACCGAGATTAGACCTTCCCATTCCTCCAGTGCCAATATGTCCTGTCCTTATCTTTTCATTCGCACCTAAAATTTTGGAAGGGAGAATAGACTTATAAACCTGTGCCTGGGATACACGGTTTAATGTTGAACCTACGGCAATTCCTGCTGTAATCTTTGCCGTCTTTTCAATAAAACTACGACGGCTCAGTTCTTTGTTTTGTTTCTCTTGCATAACACAAATCTCCTTTCAAAAGGTATAAAAATTATATAGGATTTAGAATTCTATTAGTTTTTAACAATTAATAAAAATTTTGGTCACGCTCCTTATTGTTTAGTAGTATAATATATAAATAAACTATATTTCTAAAAGGAAACTATATTATGAATCATATTTTTAGAATGAAAAATTTACTGATTTGTTTCACAATCATTTTTTTGGTATCTATACTTATTTCTTGCAACCGACCCAATATTAATATCCCAAGCCAATCTAGTAATACACATTATATAGGAAATAACGAGGGGACTAATGAAGGAATATTAGAAGGAATTATAGAAGGCACAAATGAGGGAACAGTAGAAGGAGTACCGGAGGGAACTTCTGAAGGCGAAGGGAGTGCTGAAGACACAAATGAGGGAGAAAAAGAATTTACAAGTGCGGTGATTTATAACAATCGCAACGATGAATATACTCCAGAACCAACTACAGATGTTTCTGAAGGGACAGAAGGTGAAAATGAGGATAATAAAAGGGAGTTGGTGGAACCGGATGTATATCGGAGGGTAGATAATTTTTTGTTTGTTTTGAATCAATATCGGGGGTTAACAGTTGTAGACTTAGACAAGAAATTGGTGGTATCCAATGTTCCTATTTACGGCTATCCACGAGATTTGTATATTGTAGGGAATCGTGCTTATGTTTTGATAGGATACACGATTAAACATACCATTGAAGATGGAGTTATCAAAAAGACAACGGGGTCTCAATTGTATATTGTAGATATTGAAGATATTAATACCCCCCAATTAGTATCTTCTCTTCAATTACCGGGTGATTTTATTGACAGTCGTATGTTAGGGGATGTGTTATACGCAGTATCATCTGATTATCAATACTATTATGTAGAACAAGAAAGCGAAAACGAGACTGATTCTACGGATGGTTCCTGGTCCACTACTTCTGGGAGCAAGTGCTGGATTACCAGCGTAAATGTTCAGCAAGAGGCAAATCCAACGATAACTGACCAGGTAGAATTTCCGGGTTACGGAACGGTTATTCAGGCTTCTACTTCTGCAATATATGTTTGTGCTCCCAACTGGAATAATAACACCACTGAAATCACATACATTGACATAACCAATCCTGATGGGAGTATTATCCAATATTATTTAGGGGTAGTGCCGGGATATATTGCTGACCGATTTAAGTTAGATGAATGGGCAGGAACTCTCAGAACAGTATCTAATACCTGGTGGCCTGATAGACATACCTATTTGACAATTTTTGATGTATCTAACCTTTCTCATGGTTTCCAACAGATTTCCCAAATTACGATACCGGATGCACAGGGAGAGACTTTATACGCTACACGGTT
>FWWL01009863.1_pt1 | contig 11328 bp, 10 predicted proteins | sample 2228331 | NCBI WGS metagenome assembly FWWL01 (sample SAMEA103939775, study PRJEB20133) | metagenome
GGGACCGGCGCCGGCCGGCGCGGCGCCGGCGAGCGTTGCCCGGACGAGTCCACCATCCTGGACAGCGCGAGCGACGCCATCGTGTCGGTCGATGAACACGACCTGATCGTCCTGGCCAACCCGGCCGCCGCGCGCATGTTCGGCACCTGCGTGCAGGACATGCTCGGCAGTCCCCTGGCCCGCTTCATCGAAGCGCCCGGCCTTGGCCAGCCAGGTCCGGCGGACGGCGCGCAGGCCGGGCGCCGCGCGACCGACTGCGCGGCGGTGGGTGTGCGCGTGGGCGGCGCGCGCTTTGCCATCGAGGCTTCCATCTCCAGCACAGCGGAGGACGGGGCGCGCCTGCGCACCGCCATCCTGCGCGACATCTCCCGCCGCCAGATGGTGCAGCAGAAGCTGGCCCGCTCGCGCGACCAGTTGCGCCAGCTGTCGGCAGCCCTGCAGACGATCCGGGAAGAGGAGCGCACCCACATCGCGCGCGAGCTGCATGACGACCTGGGCCAGCTGCTCGCCTCGCTGCGCATGGACCTTGCCCTCTTGCGCCAGACAGGACCGGCGGGGCCGGACGGCGCGCGCCTGATGCAGGGCATGGAGGAGAACCTGCTGGCGGCCATCGCCTCGCTGCGCCGCATCGCCGCGAACCTGCGCCCGCGCGCGCTCGACGAGGGCGGCCTGTTCTACGCGCTACAGGGCTTGCGCGACGAGTTCATCGAACGGCACGGCATCGCCTGTTCTCTCTATGCGGACGAAGCGGGACTGCGCCTCGACGACGGCACCAGCACCGCGCTCTTTCGCATCGTCCAGGAAGCGCTGACCAACATCGCGCGCCACGCGCAGGCGTCCGAGGTCGTCATGAAGCTGATCAGGCTGGACAGCCAGCTGCTCGTGACGATTTCCGACAACGGGCGCGGTATCCGCGCCGAGGATATGGAGAAAGCCCAGTCCCTCGGCCTGGTCGGGATGCGCGAGCGGGTATGGGCGATGAATGGCGACATCACCATCGGCAGCGCCGAGCCGGCAGGCACGCGCATCGCGATCGTCTTGCCTGTGGTCGAGGAGACCGTGTAGATTACTCAACCATGTTTTCATGTCATCAAGCGGACATAAACCTTCGATAAGATTCGCTCGATCCTGAGTTTGCCACTGGCCAACTCAACATCTTGTCGAAACCAAACTGGAGATCTTCATGCAATACAAATGCCTGGCAGCCGCGCTGCTGTCGTCCCTCCCACTGATCGCTAGCGCCCAGACCAACGTCACGATGTACGGTGTGATGGACGCGGCAATCGCCGTGGAAGACACGGGCGTCACTGGAGACAGCCGTCGCACGGTCGTCAATTCTGGCAACCAGTCGAGCAGCCGTCTCGGCTTCCGCGGCACCGAAGATCTCGGTAACGGCCTGAAAGCGCTGTTCAACATCGAAGCCGGCGTGTCCCTCGACTCGGGCATGGGCGACTCCGCACTGTTCGGCCGCCGCGCCGTGGTCGGCCTGCAGGGCAACTTCGGCACCGTGACCCTCGGCCGCGAGTACACCCCGATCGCCGCCGTCGCCGGCGCGACCGACATCCTGGGCCAGGGCTTTTTCGGCAGCAACCTGTACGCATTCACCAGTGGCAAGCTGACCCGCCGCCTGTCGAACTCGGTCAACTACAAGAGCGAGTCGATGAACGGCTTCAAGGTCATGGCGACCTACGGCGCTGGCGAAAAGACCGTCGATCCGTCGGGCGACCTGATGGGCTTCGCGGCTGAATACGCGAACGGCGGCCTGTACCTGGGCGCTGGCTACCACACCTACGAGCGCGTCGCCATCGGCGACGACGAGGAATTCGCTTTCGGTGCCGGCTACAAGTTCGGCAACTTCGAAGTCAAGGGTAACTACCTGGCGGCCGACCCGGCTGGCGCGAACAACGAGTTCAAGCAGTACAACATCGGCGCGGCGATGGGCATGGGCGCGGGCAAGCTGTTCCTGAACCTGCAGCAGAACAAGCTGGACGGCGGCGCCGAGGGCAACGGCTTCACCGTGGCCTACAGCTACGCGCTGTCGAAGCGTACCAACATCTACACGACCTACGCTCGCATGAGCAACAACGGCCGCGCCGTGTTCGGTCTGAACTCCTCGTCGACCAACGTGACTCCGCCGGCGACCGCGCTGGGCGCCGATCCGTCGGTCTTCAACGTGGGCCTGCGCCACACGTTCTGATCGGGTAAGGTCTCCCTCCCCGCGCGGATGCGGCCTCGTGCCGCACCGCGCGGTTTTTTTTTGGCGCTGTCACCTTTCTTTGCGTAGGACAACGGTGACAGCGCCGTTTTTCCGGGGGTCGTCGATCGTAGGGAAGAGCGCCGCCCGGTCGGGCCGCGCGTGGCTCCGGATCGCTCCAGAATCAAACCGGATGCGTGGGGAAGCGGCGGCTTCGTATCAACGTGGGCACATGGTGCCCACCCTACCGGCTGCGAGGGCAGAGGAACAAGAGGTTCCAGACGACCCTGGCCAGCACGCAGACGCCCATGAAGGCCCAGAAGTTCGGCTGGATCACTATCTCGGGGCCGCCGGGCCAGAGAAGCGGCGCGCCCCAGGTCCATGCGAACCAGAGCGCCACCGGCAGCGCCACCGTCACCAGGATCCCGATCGCGATGCGGGCCCGGGCCGCGATGGCGGGAGCGGATAGCGGGGTGCGGGACGGGGCCTGTCTGCCCGCGGTCAGGGCGACATTGTCTTCTTCAAGAACGTCGGAGTGCGGCGGCATGTACGGTCCAAAAAGAGTTTCCTTGGACCGATTCTATCACCGCAATTCTTGTCATCAACACAAATTTTCCTGCGAAATGCTTTCCCACCCCAACTACTTCAGGCGGCAGGTCAGCAGCCAATAGAACTCCAGCCGCTCGATCCTGATTTCCCTTACCGCCGGGGCCAGGCGCTTGCGCAGCGCGCTGTCGGCCGGATAGGACTTCGGCAACTCGTAACGCCGCCCGTCGGCGCCCGTGAGGAGTTGGTAGGTATTGCCCTGGGCGTCGGTGCGCGCGATCGTCGTGCTGCTGCCTTCGACATACGCATCGTCCAGCAGCACCAGCAGCACGTCCTTGCCCAGGCGCTTGCGCAATTGCGCCAGCAAGGCATCCTGCTGGTCGCGCTTCAGGTGCGACCACAGGAAGCCCGCGAAGACGGCCGTGTAGCTGCCGATGTCCTCGGGCAGCGCCAGCGCGTCGGCCGCCCGGAAGCGCACGTTCGCCAGGCCCGCGCCGCGTTCGCGTGCGATCGCCAGCATCGCCTCGCTCGCGTCGGTGGCGACCACCGAATCGGCACAGCCGGCGAGCATTTCGGTCCAGTACCCGGTCCCGCAACCCAGTTCGAGCACCACGTGCCCGTCCAGCAGGCGTGCGACCCGTTCGCGCACGAGGGCGAGGTCGTGCTGGCGCTCGGGCCGCGCGCAGGCGTTGTCGTAATCGGCGGCGTTGCTGTCGTAGTATTGCAGTACGGGGTCCTGGTTCATGTCGTTCTCTTGTTGCATTGCCACTCACAGCTCGTAGGTTTCGCCGCCGCGCATGGCCGATTCGACCATCTTGCGGTTCAGCGTGGGCGCGAGCAGCTCGATGAAGGTGTAGATGTAGCTGCGCAGGTAGGCGCCCTGCTTGACCGCGACACGCGAGGTGTTCATGCCGAACAGGTGCCCGACCGGGATCGCCCGCAGGTTGCGGTCGCGCTCGGGGTCGAAGGCCATGCCGGCGATGATGCCCACCCCCATGCCCAGCTCCACATAGGTCTTGATGACGTCGGCGTCGATCGCCTCCAGCAGCACGTCGGGCTTCAGGTTGCGCAGGCCGAACGCGTGGTCGATCTTGCTGCGACCGGCGAACGCCGCGTCGTAGGTGATCACGGGATGGGTGGCGATCTCCTCCAGGGTCACGACCTTGGACTTCAGCAAGCCATGGTCGGCCGGCACGACCACCACGTGTTCCCACTGGTAGCAAGGCAGGCTGATCAGGCCGTCCACGCTGGCGATCGACTCGGTGGCGATGGCCAGGTCGGCCTGGTCGTTCTTGACCATGTCGGCGATCTGGCGCGGGTTGCCCTGCAGCAGGGACAGGCGCACCTTGGGATACTTGAGCATGAAGGCCTGCACCACCTTGGGCAGGATGTAGCGTGCCTGGGTATGGGTGGTGGCGATGGTGAAGCTGCCGCTGTCGTGCGCCGCGTACTCCTTGCCGATGCGCTTGAGGCTGTCGATCTCCTGCATGATCAGCTCCACCGACTGCAGCACCAGCCGGCCCGGCTCGGTCAGGCCCCGGATCCGCTTGCCATGGCGGGTGAAGATATCCACGCCCAGCTCTTCCTCCAGTTCGATGATCGCCTTCGACACCCCCGGCTGCGAGGTGAACAGGGCCTTGGCGGCGTCGGTGAGGTTGAAATTCTGGCGCACGGCCTCGCGCACGAAGCGCAGCTGATGGAGGTTCATTCCGGGGGGTATCGATAATTAAACGGCAAGCGGCATTCTATCGTATTGCATATGCCTTCCAAGCATATAAGCAAATAAATACTCAGTAGTTTGGAATAAGCGCCGGGGTCTTTAGTATTGGGCATAGTTTAACGGGTGGGGAGTGTCCCGCCACAGGACCCATACCAGGACCCATACATGTACCGCTACGACAATTACGACCACCTCATCGTGCGCGAGCGCATTGCGCAATACCGCGACCAGGTGCAGCGCCGTCTCGCCGGCGAACTGGCGGAAGAGGAATTCCTCCCGCTGCGGCTGCAGAACGGGCTGTACATGCAGCGCCACGCCTACATGCTGCGCATCGCGGTGCCCTACGGCCTGCTCTCGACCGCGCAACTGCGCACGCTTGCCCACATCGCGCGCCGCTACGACCGCGGCTATGGCCACTTCACGACCCGCCAGAACATCCAGTTCAACTGGATCGAACTGGAGGACACGCCCGACATCCTGGGCGAACTGGCGGCGGTGGAAATGCACGCCATCCAGACCTCGGGCAACTGCATCCGCAACATCACGACCGACGAGTTCGCCGGCGTGGCCGCCGACGAGATCATGGACCCGCGCGCGTTCTGCGAGATCCTGCGCCAGTGGAGCACCTTCCACCCCGAATTCATCGCCCTGCCGCGCAAGTTCAAGGTCGCCGTCAATGGCGCCGAGCAGGACCGCGCCGCCATCGCCGTGCACGATATCGGCCTGACGCTGGTGCGCAACGAGGCGGGCGAGGTCGGATTCCGCTTCATGGCGGGCGGCGGCCTGGGCCGCACCCCGATCATCGGCAGCGTGATCCGCGAATTCCTGCCCTGGCAGCACCTGCTGACCTATACCGAAGCCGTGATGCGCGTGTACAACCAGTACGGCCGCCGCGACAACAAGTACAAGGCACGCATCAAGATCCTGCTCAAGTCGCTGGGCGTGGAGGAGTTCGCGCGCCAGGTCGAGGAGGAATGGGCGGACCTGAAGGACGGCCCGGAAACGCTGACCCGCGAGGAATACGACCGTGTGGCGGCCTACTTCCAGCCCCCCGCCTACGAGAGCCTGGCCGCGCTCGACCCGCTGGCGGCGCATGGCGACAACAAGGCTTTCGCCAACTGGCTCAAGCGCAACGTCAAGCCGCACAAGGTGCCGGGCTACGCCTCGGTCGTGCTGTCGCTCAAGAAGACCGGCGTGCCGCCGGGCGACGCGACCGCCGAGCAGATGGACTTCGTGGCCGACCTGGCCGACCGCTACAGCTTCGGCGAACTGCGCGTGACCCACGAGCAGAACCTGGTGCTGGCCGACGTGAAGCAGGCCGACCTGTTCGAGGTCTGGACCCAGGCCAGGTCGAAGGGGCTGGCCACGCCCAACATCGGCTTGCTGACCGACATCATCGCCTGCCCCGGCGGCGACTACTGCTCGCTGGCCAACGCCAAGTCGATTCCGATCGCCGCGGCCATCGCCGAGCGCTTCGACAACCTGGACTTCCAGCACGACATCGGCGACATCGAACTGAACATCTCGGGCTGCATCAACGCCTGCGGCCACCACCACGTGGGCCATATCGGCGTGCTGGGCGTGGACAAGGACGGCAGCGAGTGGTACCAGGTGTCGATCGGCGGGGCGCAGGGCAACGACACGGCCATCGGCAAGATCATCGGCCCCTCGTTCTCGGCGCCGCAAATGCCGGAAGTGATCGGCCGTCTGCTCGAAGTCTACGTGCGCGAGCGCACCGAGGAAGAGCGCTTCGTCGATACCGCGCAGCGACTGGGCATCGCGCCATTCAAGGAACACGTCTATGCCACGCCGATCGGGGCGGGCGAACTGGTTGGGGAAGACCATGCTTGAAGCACACAAACAAATCATCAAGGGCCGCGCCGTCGTGGATGACGACTGGAGCGTCCTGCGCCTGGCCGAAGGCGAAGGCGCCGACGGCGTGACCGTCCCCGAGGGCAAGATCATCGTGCCGCTGGCCGTGTGGCTGGCCCGGCGCGAGACCCTTTCCGCGCGCCCCGAACTGGGCGTTTGGATCGCCGCGGACGAACGTCCCGAGGCGCTCAAGGGCGACCTGGACCGTTTCGCCGTGGTCGCGGTCGACTTCCCCAGGTTCTCGGACGGGCGCGGTTACTCGATCGCCTTCAACCTGCGCAAGCGCCTGGGCTGGACCGGTGAACTGCGCGCGATCGGCGACGTCCTGCGCGACCAGCTGTTCGCGATGTCGCGCGTGGGCTTCAACGCCTATGCCACGCGCCAGGACCGCAGCATCCACGACGCCCTCAAGGGCCTGTCCGTGTTCTCGGAAACCTACCAGGCCTCGATCGACCAGCCCTTGCCGCTGTTTCGCCGCAAGCCGCGCGACGTGGCGCCGGAACACGCCGACCTGGGCGCGGGAATCTGAGGAAGCCCGATGAGCGAACTGGACACCCGCATCGCCGACACCCGCGCCATCCTCGAGCGCATCGCGCGCGACTTCTCCCCGGCCGTGTTCGCATCGAGCCTGGCCGCCGAGGACATGGTGCTGACCGACCTGATCCTCACGTCCGGCCTGCCGATCGCGATCTTCTCGCTCGAGACCGGCCGCCTGCACGCCGAGACCCTGGCCGTGCTCGACCAGGTCAAGGCGCGCTACGGGGTCGAGATCGCCCTGTACCGCCCGCTGCCGGAACTGGTGGACGAGTACGTCGGCAAGAACGGCCTGAACGCCTTCTACGACAGCGTCGAGATGCGGCGCGAATGCTGCCGCGTGCGCAAGGTCGAGCCCCTCGGCCGCGCCCTGGCCGGCAAGCGGGCCTGGATCACCGGCCAGCGCCGCGCCCAGTCGTCCACCCGCGCCGACCTGGCGGTGCGGGAGCACGATGCCGCGCATGGGATGGAAAAGTTCAACCCGCTGGCCGACTGGAGCGAGCAGGAAATCTGGGACTACATCCGCGCCCGTCAAGTGCCCTACAATGCGCTGCACGACCGCGGCTACCCCTCGATCGGCTGCGAGCCCTGCACCCGGGCCATCGAGCCGGGCGAGGACATCCGCGCCGGGCGCTGGTGGTGGGAAAATCCCGAATCCAAGGAATGCGGCCTGCACCTGGTCGACGGTAAACTCATCCGAATCAAATCCGTGGCGGCGTGAAGCCATGAAAAGAGCGAAGCACAACGAGAATCAGGCACAGCCATGACTACTGCTACCGACACCCCCCGCGTCCTGGGCGACGTGAATGCGCGCCACCTGGACGCGCTTGAATCCGAGGCGATCCACATCCTGCGCGAGGTGGCCGCCGAATGCGCCAATCCCGCCCTGCTCTTCTCGGGCGGCAAGGATTCGGTCGTGCTGCTGCGCCTGGCCGAGAAGGCCTTCCGCCCCGGCGGGTTTCCCTTCCCGCTGGTGCACATCGACACCGGCCACAACTTCCCGGAAGTCATCGCCTTCCGCGACGCCCGCGTGGCCGAACTGGGCGAACGGCTGATCGTCGGTTCGGTCGAGGAGTCGATCCGGCGCGGCACCGTGCGCCTGCGCAATCCGCGGACCGATTCGCGCAACGCGGCCCAGGCCGTGACCCTGCTCGAAACCATCGCCGAGCACGGCTTCGACGCCTGCATCGGCGGCGCCCGCCGCGACGAGGAAAAGGCGCGCGCCAAGGAACGCATCTTTTCCTTCCGCGACGAATTCGGCCAGTGGGACCCGAAGGCCCAGCGTCCGGAACTGTGGGACCTGTACAACACCCGTGTGCACCCGGGCGAGAACATGCGCGTGTTCCCGATCTCGAACTGGACCGAACTGGACGTCTGGCAATACATCGCCCGCGAGAAGCTGGCCCTGCCGCCGATCTACTTCGCGCACCAACGCCAGGTGATTCCGCGCAACGGCCTGCTGGTGCCGCTGACCGAGCTGACCCCGCCGCGCGAAGGGGAAACGGTCGAGACGCGCACCGTGCGCTTCCGTACCGTGGGCGACATCTCCTGCACCTGCCCGGTCGCATCGGATGCCGACACGGTCGAGGGGATCATCGCCGAAACCGCCGTGACCCAGATCACGGAACGCGGCGCCACGCGGATGGACGACCAGACCTCCGAGGCCTCGATGGAAAAACGCAAGAAACAAGGATACTTCTGATGAACGCGATCACCGACAAACTGAACGAAGGCACGGACGCGGACCTGTCGCTGCTGCGCTTCATCACCGCCGGCTCGGTCGACGACGGCAAGAGCACCCTGATCGGCCGCCTGCTGTTCGACAGCAAGGGCATCTTCGCCGACCAGCTCGCGGCCGTCTCGCGCGCCAAGCACAAGCGCACCGTCGGCGACACCATCGACCTGTCGCTGCTCACCGACGGCCTGGAGGCGGAGCGCGAACAGGGCATCACGATCGACGTGGCCTACCGCTACTTCGCGACCCCGCGCCGCAAGTTCATCATCGCCGACACGCCGGGGCACGAGCAGTACACCCGCAACATGGTGACCGGCGCCTCCACCGCCGACGCGGTCATCATCCTGGTCGACGTGTCCAAGGTGAAGCTGCGCGAGGACGGCGGGGTGGACCTGCTGACCCAGACCAAGCGCCACTCGACCATCGCCCACCTGCTGCAGATCGAGCACGTGATCGTGGCCGTCAACAAGATGGACCTGATCGGCTACGACCGCGGCGTCTACGAGCGCATCGTCACGGCCTACCGCGAGTTCGCCCGGACGCTCGGCCTGAAGGACGTCACGGCGATTCCGCTGTCGGCGCTGGCCGGCGACAACGTGGTCGAGAAGTCGGCGAGCATGGACTGGTACCAGGGCCCGACCCTGATCGAACTGCTCGAATCGCTCTCGGTGTACGACGAGGCACATGACGCGCCCTTCCGCTTCCCGGTGCAACTGGTGGCGCGCCACAACGGCCACGAGGCGAACGACTTCCGCGGCTACATGGGGCGCATCGAGTCCGGCAAGGTCTCGGTGGGCGACAAGCTGGTGGTGCAGCCATCGGGCCAGCAGGCGACGGTCAAGGACATCGTCACCTTCGACGGTTCGCTGCGGTCGGCCGTGGCCGGCCAGTCCGTCACCCTGCTGCTGGAAGAGTACCTGGACATCTCGCGTGGCGACATGCTGGCCGGTGCCGCCAAGCCGGCAACCCTGCTCAAGCAGGTGGTGGCCGACGTGTGCTGGATGTCGGACGAAGCGCTCGACCTGCGCCGCAAGTACTGGATCAAGCACGGCACGCGGCAGACGGCGGCCAAGGTCACGCGCATCGACACCCTGCTCGACGTGAACACCCAGCAGCGCCACGCCGCCGAGGGTCTCAAGCTGAACGACATCGCGCGCATCGGCCTGACGGTGCAGCAGCCGCTGGCGGCCGACGCCTACGACGACATCCGGGCCACCGGCGCCTTCATCCTGATCGACGAAGTGACCCACCAGACCGTCGCGGCGGGTATGATTCGCCTGAGCGAATAACGCGACCAGGAAAAGGAGCAGGCATGGCGGCACCCGGCAAAGTCTATCTCGTGGGCGCGGGCCCGGGTGCGGTGGACCTGATCACGCTGCGCGGCGCGCGCCTGCTGGCGCGGGCCGACGTGGTGCTCTACGACGCGCTCGTCACGCCCGAGATGCTCGAACTTTGCCCGCGGGCCGAGAAGATCTCGGTGGGCAAGCGCTCCGGCCAACGCTCGACGGCCCAGGAAGTCATCAACCGCCAGCTGGTCGAATGCGCCCGCGCGCACGGCGTGGTGGTGCGCCTGAAAGGCGGCGACCCGATGCTGTTCGGTCGCGCCGACGAGGAGTTGCGCGCGCTGGAAGACGCCGGCATCGAGGTCGAGGTCGTGCCCGGCATTACGACGGCGGTTGCCGCCGCCGCCGCCACGCGCCAGCCCCTCACCCGCCGCGGCATCGCGCGCAGCGTCGCCTTTTTCACATCCAGCACCGCGCCCGAGCATCCCGAGGCGCGCGTGAGCATGCCCGACAGCGACACCCTGGTCCAGTACATGGGTGGCCGCGAGGCGATGGCCACCGCCGAACGCCTGCTGGCGCAGGGGCGCCCCCCTGGAACGCCCGTGGTGGTGATCGAGAACTGCAGCCGCGCCGATCAGCGCATCGTGCGCCTGACGCTGGGCACCCTCGCCCGGGGACTCGACCCGGCCCACGGACCGGTGCTGGTGATGGTGGGCGAGGCGATGCGCATGCGCGAGCGCCAGGCGCCGGACGGCCAACAGCCCGCGGACTCCTAGGCTCCCAGGCTCCTAGCCCCAGACCGCGTAGGCGATCCCGTCCTGGATGCTGCCGATCACCTGCGCCTGGTTCTCCACGCTTTCGCTGAAGGCCACCAGCACGTCCGCGCGCGGGGCGTTCCTGGCCGACAGCACATCCATCCAGTACTCATAGCCCGCCCCTTCCGGCTCGCGGTGCAGGACGTTGTTGTACAGCGCCTGCACGAACTGCGCATCGCTGGCGTTGGCGCCATACCGGTCGGCGAATTCCCGGCTCGACGCGAAGCCCTCGGCGGCCTGCCGCAACGTCAGTCCACCGTCCATCATCTTGATCCAGTAGCCCAGGCCCGGCTGGTCCGGCACGCGGTCGAACGCGGCCTGGTAGAGGCGGTACGCCTTGCCGGCCGTACCGTCGATGTCCAGCGCGAGCGCGCCGTCGCTGAACTGGAGGCGCTCGACATCGACCAGCGCGTCGCGGGCGTTGGTGCCGCTCACGGTAAAGCCGTTGGTGTCCCGGCTGATGCTGAAGCTGGCGCGGGCGCCACCGTAGGCCACCGTATCGATGCCGCCGGTGCCGGTGAGCACCCTGGTCGGCAGCAGTTCCGGCGGGGGCAGTGCCACCGTTCCCGTGGACGGCGGCGCCGATGGCGCCAGGTCGGACGGCACCGGGGCCGGTGCGGGGGCGGGGG
>FWWL01009864.1_pt1 | contig 11324 bp, 9 predicted proteins | sample 2228331 | NCBI WGS metagenome assembly FWWL01 (sample SAMEA103939775, study PRJEB20133) | metagenome
CATCAATGCTCTCTCCTCAAAACAAACAATGGACGATGCTGAAACCATAATCAAAAAAGCTATAGAACTCAACGTCGATAGAGTGAAATTTCAGAAACTCACGTTCACATATGGATTAGAAGAACCAGATAAAGAAGATTTCAAATACCTAAGGCATCTCAAAGAAAAATACAAAGATAAAATAAATGTAATACTCAATAACTTTCAATGGGGTGGAGATTATGCGGGCGGATACTGCTTTTTCGTTCACTTCATGAGTTCTATTGATATTTTTGGGAATGTATATCCATGCTGTTTTCCCTATCCCTTTATATGGAATAAAGAACTTGGAAATGTATTCTCAAATCCTCAAAAAATTAACTATGAAAGAAAAAAGCTGATAAAAAATTTCAGAAAGCAAATCCCTGATTTTTGCTCAAAATGTGCACTTTATCATATAAAATGGGAATCTAATCTGTGAAGAGTGTGCAATCATTTTAATGTTAATATTGATATTCAATTATTGATATTCAAATAGACCTCTCAAACAAACGAAAAACTTCCTCGGGAGAAATAGTATATACCCTTCTTCCCTCTATTCCTTGAATTTTTCTTTTCCTTCTCCTGAAAAGTGAGTAAGTGTAATCTATAAATGCAGAAATGAGTTTTCTGCTCTTGTGTATATCTCCTTTATCAAAAAGCTCTATGTTGCGATAACGTGGTTCCAGAGATATAAAAGTTCCGAAAACGTCGGGTTTTGGCGAGAAAAAATGAGGGGGAACATCAAATTCAATTTTTACAGTGTAGAAGAACTGAGTTATAACGGATATTGCAGAGTAAATTTTGTCCCCGGGCTGAGCAGAGATCTTGTGTGCAAACTCTCTCTGAACAAGTATATGAACACCAGAAATAAAAAAAGAATCAACAACTACCTTATGTATAAGCTGAGATGATATATAAAAAGGTATATTGGAAACAATCCTAAATTTTCGAGTTTCACTAAGTCTTCTCAAGTCTTCATCCGTAACTCCGATAAGTATGATCTTCTTTTCGTCATATTGTGACAGGGAAAAAAGTGATAGGATATCAAATGAGATAAAATCAGCAAGAACAAGTATAACACCCCGATCAACCTTTTCAGATATCGCATCAATATATCTTGAATCCGGTTCAAATGTTATAACAAGTTCCGCCCGGTCTTTCAAAAATTCTGTAAGGTTACCCTCTCCTCCTCCTATCTCTATTACCACTTCACCCTTGCCAGCAAAAGATGCTATCCTCTTGAGAACATCCCTCCTCACAAGTTTGTGCTGACCCATAGAAATACGAGGTATATAATACCTCTTTGGGATAATATACTGCTCAAGCACCTTTTTGAAAAAGATTTTCCTCCCGTCAATTTTTCTTGACTTAGCCATCCCATATAAAAAAATAAAAACCGAATTCCTAACGATTATCCTATCAAAATATCCGTCAATCTATTTATTCTTTATTATTTTTTTATCCTTGTTTCATAATGTGTGCTAATAGAGTAAGACCGAAGATTTTTTTGGCTATGTTATGTCTGCTTCTCATTATTGAACAAACATATGCGTTCAATATAAACGAATCAATTTCAGAAACGCTAGATATAGAAAGCCTAAAAAAAATTACGGAAAACGATGTCATAACGATAGTAAGAAGATGTGAAGATGTGGAAGGAAGAAAAACATATCTTTCAATCTCCGCAACTCAGATAAAACTTGATAGGAAAAGTGTCATGGAGGCTTTTCTCACAACATCAATTCTACGCAAAGCAGTGCCGAACATAAAAGATGTAAGAGTGCTAAGAAAAAAAGGAGATGGGAAATACGAAGTTGAGTATGAAGTGGAACTGAAAATATCTTTTATAAAAACAAGTGTGAGATATATAGCAGAAGTTAAAGTGGATGGGAACAGGATAATTTCGGTAATAAAAGAAGGGAAAAATAAGGGTGGATGGAGAATAACTGAATTCTTTGATGTTGAGCCGGAGAAAAGCACACTCGTTGTGCTGGCTATGTGTGAATACATCAGAGGAATTCCTATTGCAGAAAGTATATTTTCAGATAACCCACAATATGAAATAGGAACAATCTCCTCATCAACGCTTATATTTCTGCTTTCAATGAAAAAATACATTGAAAGTATGATGAGGCAATAGAGCTATTTGTAGAATGAATTCATTCAAATTTCTCAATAGCAATTGCAATGGTTATACCAGCTCCCTTATCTTCAGAAGTTTTCGGTATAGCTCTTCCTTTTTGTTTCTCAACTATGAGTTCAGAGTTTTCTCCAGCAGAAACGAGAGCACAAGCCTCTGAAACCGAAATAACTCCGATATACTTTTTTGCATAATCAGAAGGATTTTTTACCCGAGCTGAGACCGCATCTATCTCATCTTTTTTCAAGAAAATCACATCAGCTGAAAAAATTTCATATGCCATCTTTGCAAAACGCTCAAATTCTCGGTCTTCTCTCTTTTTATCTATGGTCGCAAATCTCTTTATGGATGATTTTGATATACTAAACTTTTCAAAAACTTCGTCTATGAAGTTCAAAATATCCTCAGCGGTAACACCAGCGTCAAAACCGATGCCGACATGCAGAACACGAGGTCTGTAAAAGACTGTCGGGATAATTGGTTTGTCAACTATCCTGTGTGTTATAAATAGACATGCAGAGAATTCACTTTGCCTATCCAGAAAAGCTTGAAAGTCAAGCACAGCGATATTTTCAGGAAACTTGAAAAAATTTCTCTCTCCGCTCTCTTGAATAAGTGCAACAGGTTCATGATTGACAACAGCAGCAGAAACTTTAACTATCGTATCGTGGTCTGCTTCAACCTTCCAACCAAATTCCCTACCAAATATATCTACAGGTATTGTTCCGAGAGAATCTGATGCAGTGGTTATGACAGGCTTAGCATCTATGATACTCGCGATCTTTAAGGCGAGCTCATTAGCTCCTCCAACATGACCAGAAAGAACACTTATGACAAAACGTCCAGCCTCATCTATGCAAAGCACAGCAGGATCTTCATCCTTACTCCTCATATAAGGAGAGATAAGCCTTATAAGAGCCCCGAGAGATATAACCGCGATCAAGCCATCATAGCTTGAAAATATATCCCGCAAGGTATCTTTGAGAGATGAAAACCATAAAACTCCATCACCATCATTATCTTCCGCATCAAATCTGATCTGCCCCTTGAATTTTTCCGGTAGAAAAATTGTAGTTTTTGCAAAATCCACATTCTCTTTTATTCTTCTCAATATACTTGCTCCACCTTTTGTTATTGATACAAGAGCAATGCCGCGTCTGAAAATAGAAGAAAGAACTACTTCCTTCTTCTGAATCTTATTTTTATTTTCCTTAGCATTCTCCGATTTGCTTTTTACTCCCTTTACCATTTTCACGTAGCTTTCGGAATAGATAAAGGACCTTTTTCCTCTTGCTCCAAAAGCTTTTGAAACTATAAAAAGGGCATGTGATGTTATTCCCTCCTCCTTAGCTTTCTTAACAATGTCTTCAAGAGTTCCTGTTATTATTTTCTCATCATCCCAACTCACCTTATAGCAAATAGCACATGGGTGCTCAGGCGGATAGCCAACTTCATAGAGAGATTTCACGATTTTGTCAAGCAAGGATGCGGAAAGAAAAAAAATCATTGTTGGTTTATGTTTGGCTATTTCCGTTATGTTTTCCGGGACAGGAGTTTTTCCCGGGAAACGAGTTATGACAACTGTTTGGGTTAGCTCTGGCACAGTAAGTTCTGTTTTGAGTCTGGCTGCAGCAGCGAGGAAGGAAGATACACCAGGTATAACCTCAAAATCAATCCCTTTCTCTCTGAGAAGTTCAAATTGCTCATTTATTGAACCGAAGATTGAAGGGTCGCCGTCATGCAGGCGGACGACAATCTTACCTTTCCCAACCGCATCAACAATAGCATCAACTACTTCTTCAACTGACATTCCAAAAGAATCTATTTTCTTAGCATTTTCTGCCATATCAAGTATACGAGGATTGAGAAGTGAGCCAGTATATATCACAACATCTGCCCCCCTGAGTATCTTATATCCCTTCAGTGTGAGTAGATCTGGATCGCCTGGTCCGGAACCGACAAAATAAACTTTTCCCTCACTCGATTTCTCCTTCATAATAATGGTTAACGAATTTTACTAAGTTCCGAATAAGATATATTATTCTGCTCAAAATCTAAAAACTCATCTTCTGATACTTTCCAGTTTTTTTCCGAGTTTATCTTTTAGTCTTTCGATGAATTCATCTGCGAGTGAGGCGAATGCATCTGCACCGGGTGATGAAGGCTTATATAGAACAACAGGAAGACCAAAACTCGGAGCTTCAGCTATCTTCACATTTTTTTTTATTTATGTCCTGAAAATTTTACGAGGGAAAAATTTTTTGAATTCCTCTTCAACTTCCCTCGCAAGCTTGACGCGTTTGTCATACATGTTTATAACTATGCCAAGAATTTCAAGTCTCGGATTAAGTTTTTCTCTTATATATTCTATATCTTTGAAGAACTTTGAGAAACCCTCAAGCGAGAAGAAATCAGCAAGAACAGGTATCACGACGTAGTCAGAAGCACACAAAGCGTTGACTGTGTATATACCTATGGAAGGTGGACAGTCAATGAATATGAAGTCAAAATCACTCACAACATAGGAGAGTATTTCACTGAGGATAAACTGTTTTCTTTCCTCACCAAAAATTTCGACTTCAAGTCCTGCTAAATCTTCATCGGATGGAACGACATAGAGGTTATCAACAGATGTTGGGAATATAGCATCTTTTAAATTTATATCTTCTGTAATGACTCTGTATATAGTTTTTCCTTCGGGTTTTATGTCGAGACCAACGGTAATGTGAGATTGCGGGTCAAAATCAACTATAAGAACGCGAAAGTCTGTAAGGGCAAGGGCACTCCCAAGGTTCAGAGCGACTGTTGTCTTACCAACTCCCCCCTTCTGATTTGCAAATGAAATAACCATCTAAATAAACATCTTTTTAAATAAACATCTCCGATATATCTTTTTTCCCCTTATCTCATTATTTATACTTTTATCTTTTTTTATATTCTCTTCTTTATATTCCTGTAATTGTTTTTTCTATGTTAATTTCCTACCTTGCATTTTCATCCAAATCCTCATATTGGAAAATATTCCTGTAATTGCTTTTTCTCCCACGTTAATTTCCTACTTTGTGTTTCTATCTAAATCCTCATATTGGGGAAAATTTTTCAAAATCTCTCTACGTTCATCAGGGGAGAGCTTATCTATTATGAGCTTTCCGTCAAGATGGTCTATCTCATGTTGGAAAAGAACACTTTTTAAGTTCTCAAGTTCTTCCTCATGTTCTTCGCCTTTTTCGTCCACCCACTTGACAAAAATCTTTTTCTTTCTCCTCACAGGTATTTTAAAACCCGGTATAGAAAGACATCCTTCCTCAAAGATTATCTCCTCATCTCCTCCAACCGAAACGATTTTTGGGTTTATCACGACAAAAGGTTTATTTTTATCTTCTGACAAATCGCAAACGAAAAATCTCAATGGGATGCCAACCTGTGTTGCAGCAAGACCTATCCCGTCAGCTTCATACATGAGCTCTTTCATCTGACCAAAGTATAATTGAATCTCACGGTCTAAGAACTTCAAATTTTTTGCTTTCATCCTGAGCCTCGGGTCCGGGAATTTGAGTATCTTGAGCATCTTGTTTTTATTTTAAACATGGAATTTAAAAAATAGGGAAAAAGAAAATTCTATTGTCTAACATTTGATTTCACAAATTTAGACCATGTTTTCCGGAATGAAAAAAGCAAAGATAAAGCTAAAATTTCCCTGAAAATTTTCTCTATTTTGAAATCTTTCATGTACCCATATCCCCCATGCGTTTGAATAGCTTCAGATGCAAGCCCGACAGCGGTATCAAGAGCATATCCGAGGTATAAACAAGTTCTATCGCATGGGGTGAATTCTTGGCGTACAAGTTCTCCGAGAACAAGTGAATATATTTCATAAAATGAGCGCATAGCAAGGATCTTCTCCCATACAGCGTAATACTCAATTATCGGTCTCCCCCCTTGCTTCCTCTCATTAGAGAAATTGAGAGATAAATCGTGAAGTTTCCGAACAGCACCAACTAATGACGCAAGAAGTAATATATGTTGAAAAGATACTATTTTTTCTATCTTCCTCGATTCATCTCTTTTAACCAAATTTCCTGAAGAAAAGTCTACTAACTCCGCTTTATAAAGTGAGAAAGCAACAGATTCTATTCTTTCAAATCTGACTTCATCTTTCTTGAATATAGTGCAACATAAATTCCCATTTTCTATTGCAAAGAAAGCCACAAAATTTGATACGTCAACAAAAGGTATTATTCTTCCCCCGGGAGAAAGAGAGCAAGAATAAAAATCAGGATATAGAAAAATATTGAATGGGATAGACATGGATAGAAAAAGGGCAGTTTCAATGTTTTCATAAGCTATTGTCTTGATAAGTGTGACAGCATCTTTAATGTCAAGTTTTTCCTCAAGTGGTAGTATTCCAACTTTTTTGAGAAGGGGTATAGTATCAAAAATACTCTTACTCCCAATGTCTTTTACCAGCCTTTCAGAAAATTCATCTATCATCTCTGTATTTTATTCATTCAGGTCTTGTTGATCCACATGGCACAAATTTTTTCAAAAACAACTAACAAAATAAACTTATTAAAATTAAAATTTCATGATCATTATCAATACAAGGGATGAAGATTTTGAGGTTATATTCAAGAGGATACTGAGGAGGGATATAAACTTTGAATCAACCATTGAAAACAGGGTAAGGCGTATAATAATTGATGTCAGAGAAAAAGGGGATAAAGCTCTTATTGAATATACCAGAAAATTTGATGGTTGGTATCCAAGATCTCCTGATGCTCTTGAGATGAAAAAAGATGAAATAGACAAGGCTGAAAAATACATAGATAAAGAGGATAGGAAAGCCATAGAGATAGCTGCAAAAAGGATAGAGAGGTATCACAAAACAACATTTCCGGGCAACATAATATACAGAGAAAAAGGGACAAGAATTGAGAGGATAGTTATACCATTAGACTCAGTAGGTGTTTACTGTCCGGGAGGGAAAGCGGGCTATCCGTCAACTATTCTTATGACGGTCATACCTGCGCGTGTTGCAGGGGTTAAGAATGTATATGTAGCTACTCCTGCTCCACAGGGTAAGATGAACCCATATACTATATTTGCAGCGAAAGTGGCTGGGGTGGATAAAATATTCAAGATAGGAGGGGCTCAAGCAATAGCTGCATTTGCATTTGGAACAGAAACAGTATCAGCAGTTGATAAAATTGCAGGACCGGGCAACATATATGTTGCAACAGCCAAAAGACTTGTGCAAGGTTCTGTAGGGATTGACATTATTGCAGGACCTTCAGAACTCGTAGCTCTGTGCGATGGATCGGTACACCCTATAATACCTGCAGTGGACATCATAGCACAAGCAGAACATGATGAGAGAGCTTTCTGTGTAGTAGTATGCCATATCGAGCCCTATCTTCATCAGGTAAAAAACATAATATACTTTCTCATGAATATAATGCCGCGCAAGGATATTATAAAAGAGGCTTTCAGGTCTCAGAGTGCCCTAATATTGACAAAGGACATCGAAGAATCGATAGATATAGTAAATAAGATTGCTCCAGAACATGTGAGCATTCTGACAAAAGATGGGATGCATGTCGCAAGAAAGATAAAAAATGCTGGGACAATATTTGTAGGGAAAAATTCTCCCCCAGCGGTTGGAGATTATCTCGCAGGTCCAAGTCATGTCCTACCAACCGGAGGAACTGCGAGGTTTTCTTCAGGACTATCAGTTGAAGATTTTGTGAGAAAAACTAATATAATCTTCTTCACAAGAAGAAGAATGATCGAGGTTTCAGAACATACAATAAAGCTTGCGAAAATTGAGGGACTTTTCGGGCATGCGTTCTCCGTTGAAAAACGACTGGATTCAATAAAATCACTTGATTACATAATTAAAATGCATGAGGAAGAAGCAAGGAAAAAACCGAAGGAACAAAAAGTCGGAGAAAAAAGGTAATGATAAAGGTAATGACACATACAAAATGATATACAACAAAGAGTAAAATGAAGAATAATACTATAGAAAATAACACAAGTGGAGAGCCATTTGAGAGGAAAATTTATCTATCAGAAGAAGATAATATAAAAGGATGGATAGATGAAGATGGGAGAGCAAAGATAAAAATTGTTGATTGTGCAGGTGAATTTGAAATATCTGCACCACTTGAGAAGATAAGAAAGCTCGTTGCAGAAGACCTAAGCGAGATAATAATTGAAGAAAAGTTCAAGGCGATGGAAGATATGGCATTGTTTCTCGCTCATGAGATAAAAAACCCATTTTTTGCACTCAAAAACATCTTGCTATCAGTTGAAATCGAAGATGAAGAAAAAAAGAAACAAATAAAATCCCTCATTGAAAGGATAGAGACAATCATCATGAATATAACCATCTTCATAAGAGGGGGTAATCCCCAGAAAAAAACAGAGAATATAGAGTCAATAGTTGAAGATGCAATATCGGAAATAAATGAAATAAGCCCATCGATTTTCAGATTTGATTTCTCCATAGAAAAAGATTATTCATCTGACAGGATATTCGTAATTGGAGATAGATTTCTTCTTAAAAGAGCATTTTTCAACATACTTATAAACGCTGTGGAAAGCGTTCAAGGAAAGACGGAGAGGAAGATAAAGATAAGAACATATGACAAAGATAGCTTCATAGTATGTGAATTTGAGGACACAGGATGCGGAATACCAGAGGAGAAAATAGATAAAATATTTATCCCATTTTTCACCACAAAGGTAAGTGGTATGGGGCTTGGTATGAGCGTAGTAAAAAAGGTAATAGTGGATATGCATGAGGGAAAAATAGAGGTGAAAAGTAAAGAAGGAAAGGGAACAAAAGTTATTGTTTATATACCATCAGCATGATTGAATAATATAATTATTGTAGCGTTGAAGATTCAGAAATTAGCCATTGATAGATTCATTGATAAATTAACCTCATGAGTATTTATTTCATAGGGACATCTGGATTCAGCTATGATGACTGGCGCGGATTTTTTTATCCTGAAAATTTCAGAACGCAGGATTTTCTCAGTTTCTACTCAAAACATTTCAAGACAACGGAGGTGAATTCAACATATTACAGGATACCCAATACACGTGTCGTCGAATCTATGGTGAAAAAAGTTCCCGAAGGCTTTATCTTTTCGGTCAAAGCAAACCAAGTTTTCACACATCAGCGCGAGTTCTTAAAAAAGGATGTTGAAAGGATGAAAGATGTCCTCAAAGCATTTGACGGGAAATTAGGTCCTCTGCTTTTCCAGTTCCCTCATTCGTTTCATAAAAGAAATGAAAACATAGATTATATAAGCAAGATAAGGGATATATTTCATGAGTTTGAACTTGCTTTTGAGTTCAGGTCATATGAGTGGTTTTCAACAGATGTTCTTGATAATCTCAGTAAGCTTGAAGTAACTTTTGTTTGCGTTGATGAACCCAGGATAAAGGGTTTGATACCACCTGTTGCAGTTGCTACAAATCCCAGAATATTTTATGTCAGATTTCACGGTAGAAACACAGAAAAATGGTATGAACATAAAAGACCTGAAGAAAGATATGATTACCTATATTCAGAGCAAGAACTTGAGAACTGGGCAGAGAAAATAAGGGGAATTGAGACGGAAAAGAAATTTATATATTTTAACAACCATCCCCGAGCCCAAGCTGTCATCAATGCAAAAATGATGGAAAAATTATTGTAATTGTAGAATGCGATGAATTATTGCAAGCTAATCCGAATACATCTCATCTATGATGCTCCTATATCTTTGATATAGGAGATACCTTTTGACCTTAAGAGTTGGTGTGAGCTCCCCTGTTTCTGCACTCCATTCATCTGGAACTATTCTGAATTTGTGAATTCTCTCATAAGATGGTCTACCTGAGTTGACCTTATCTATAACCGAGCTTATATAATTTCTAACTTGATCCGACATCACAACATCTTTATAGTCTCCTTTTATCCCTTTTTCACTGGCAAAGCGCATGACCTCCTCCCTGTTGAGCGATATGAGAGCAACGAGATAAGGTCTCTCATCTCCAAATATAGCAACACTATCTATCATCGGGTCTTTTTGTATATCTATCTCTATCGGCTCAGGAGCAATATTCTTCCCAAAAGAAGTAACTATTATATTTTTCTTCCTTCCTTTGAAGAACAAGAACCCTTCCTCATCAACTTCAACTATATCACCTGTTTTAAGCCATCCATCATCAGTGTAAAGCTTACCTGTCTCGTCTTCAAGTTTGTAGTATCCCGGAGTCGTGCTCGGAGATTTAATGAGTAACTCTCCATCTTCTGCTATCTTCACATGAACATGAGGAATAGGAATACCAATTGAACCGAACTTGAATTTCTCAGGTCTATTCACTGTCACCACAGAAGCGGTTTCTGTCATACCATACCCCTCAAGAAGGAGAATTCCCGCTGATGTAAAAAATCGCGCTATATGAGGTGGTATGGAAGCTCCTCCAGATATACAGAGCCTTATTCTACCACCGAAAGCTTCCCTTATTTTTGAGAAAACAAGGAGATCGGCCAACTTATACAGAAGTGATACATGTGGGGGCGGAACCTCTTTATCTCTCATGTAATCCGCATAAATCCCTCCTATCTTCTCCGCAAACTCAAATATCTTTTTTCTGATTGGGGTCTGAGATGCTCTGGACTTTATCCTTTCGTAAGCTTTCTCATATATACGTGGCACAGAAGGAAAGAGGGTAGGTCTTACCTCCTTTATATTTTCAAGTATTTTAGCGATACCCTCCGAGTATGCTATGGTAACAGCGTTATATACTGCATAAAATATTATGAGACGGCCGAATATATGAGCAAAGGGCAACCATGCAAATATTATATCATCTTCACGAGGAACTATTATTTGGGTCGCACCATCTACCATGGAGAGTATATTCCCATGTGTGAGCATGACCCCTTTAGGGATGCCTGTTGTTCCAGATGTATAAACTATGGTGGCAAGGTCATCAATAGATACTTCATCTACATCTACTTTGTCATGCAGGTCTTCTCCTTGCTTTTCAAATTCTGAAAGCAAAATTACATTTTCAGCTCCGGGTTTAGAATGTTCGTCTTTATCATGTTCAAATGCAACTATTGCTTTCACGGATGACGGGATTTTAACATTCTTTACTT
>FWWL01009865.1_pt1 | contig 11323 bp, 10 predicted proteins | sample 2228331 | NCBI WGS metagenome assembly FWWL01 (sample SAMEA103939775, study PRJEB20133) | metagenome
CCCAGCAACCAATATTTGATGTGTTATATTCAAACCTAGACTCATCGGATTCGGGAGTGATTATTGAAAAGTTAAAGGCCCAAAAGATTCCCTACAGGATTACAGATGGTGGGTCAACGATACTGGTACCTTCAGATAGGGTCTATGAGTTAAGGATACATATGGCTACCTTGGGTATCCCCTCCGGGGGGGTAGTGGGGTTTGAGCTTTTTGACAAGACAAAGTTGGGAATTACAGAGTTTGCCCAGCAGGTAAACTATCAGAGGGCCTTGCAAGGGGAACTGGCAAGGACAATTTCTGCCATCAGGGCAGTGGAGAGTGCAAGGGTACACATTGTACTTCCAAAGAAGAGTGTATTCCTGGAGGAGGAAGAACCTGCAAGGGCCTCTGTGGTATTAAAGATCAGAGGAGGGGCCAGCCTCAGTAATGCCCAGGCCCAAGGGATAGTGCACCTTGTGGCATCCAGTGTGCCGGGGCTATCAGCGGAGAGGATTACTATTGTGGACACATCGGGGAAGATACTTGCTGGAGCAGGGAAGGATGCCCATAAGGCTGGACTCAGTCCAGAGCAGTGGGAATATCAGACAAGGTATGAAAAGGCCTTGGAAGAGAAGCTTCGAACCATGCTAGAGAACGTCCTCGGGCCAGACAAGGCCATAGTAAGGGTATCGGCAATCATGGACTTTAGCCAGGTGGAAAAGCTGGAGGAAAAGTACGATCCCAAGGGTGTGGCGGTGAGGAGTGAGCAGAGCAGGCAGAGTTCCCAGGATCTAGGCCTTGCAGGGGAGAGGAAGACCCCCGTGGCTGTCACCCCTGTGCAACCCCAACCTGGTTCTGGTGAAAGGGAAGGAGAGAGGCCCAAGGCAGAGGACCTGAGCAGGACGGTAAACTATGAGGTATCCAAGGTGGTCAGTAAAATTATAGAGCCACCAGGGCTTGTAAAGAGGCTATCTGTGGGGGTCGTGGTTGACGGCACCTATAAGACTGTGAAGACAAAGAAAGGAGAAGTAAAGGAATATGTACCCAGGTCTGAGACAGAGTTAAACGCCCTAAAGGACCTCATCAGGGGTGCACTGAACTTGGATGCCAATAGGGGAGATACTTTAGAGCTGGTAAACTTACAGTTTCAAGGCAGGCCTGTGGAGCAGCCAGAGGAAGTGGGGATCTTTGAAAGGCTGAGGCCCCTCTTGGGTTATGGAAAGTATCTCCTGGTGATTTTGGTGGCCTTTCTCATATACACAAAGATATTGAAGCCGATTCTAAATTGGTTACTCCTTCCACCAAGCCCGGAAATAGAGCTGGTCAAACAACTCCCTTTAACTGTGAAAGAGCTTGAAGCAGGTATAGATGCCAAGAGAGAGGCATTGGCAGCGAGACTGAAGGAGATATTGCAGCAGGACAAGGAAGCCACCAGCGAAGTGATAAAGTCTTGGGTGACACAGGGGAGTCAAAGCTAAGGAGTAACAATGGAGATCAAAGACCTACCAGGACCCCTTAAGCTTGCCATCCTAGTGAAGGCCTTGGATCAAGAGACAGGATCTTTACTCCTTTCCATCCTCGGGCCAAAGGAGAGGGCTCAGGTACTGGAGGCCCTGCCAAAACTAGGGGAGGTGCCTATGGAACTGGCAGAAAGGGTACTGGAAGAGCTCGGTGAAAGGTTTAGGGCCATAAGGGAAAGGAAGGCAGCTGCTAAACTTCCTCCGGGTAAAAGACCCTCTGAGGCACTGCCAGAAAAGCTGGAACTATTAAAGACCATAAAGGCTGATCAACTGGTGGCCTTAATAAAGGATGAGCATCCCCAGACCATTGCCATGATACTTGCCTATGTCCCCACAGATGTTGCCAGTGAGACCCTTGCGGCATTGCCAGAGCAGTTGAGGGTGGAGGTGGCCTTTAGAGTAGCCCAGAGTGAGAAGTTTGTCCCTGCCAGGCTCAGGGAAGTGGAAATGGCCTTGGCACAGGTATTGAAAAATAGAGAGGCACTGGAGGTGGAGAAATTCTCTGGGATAGACAAACTGGCGGAACTCCTCAACATGATGGATAGCAAGGTAAGTGATCAGATAATGAGGGCCATTGAGGAGGCCCAGCCTGAGCTTGCTGCAGAGATCAAGCAGAGGATGTTCACCTTTGAAGACCTGGTGCTGGTGGATGATAGGGGGCTCCAGAGGCTGTTAAGACGTGTGGAGACAAGGGAGCTGGCACTGGCCTTGAAAGGGGCCTCGGAGGAAGTAAAGCAGAAGATCTTCAAGAATATGTCTGAGAGGGCAGGGGAGATGATAAGGGAAGAGATGGAGGCATTGGGTGCTGTGAGGATGAGGGAGGTGGAAGAGGCACAGCAAAACATTACCAGGATAGTGCAGGAGATGGAGGAGAAAGGTGAATTGATCATCAGTGGAAGAAGGGGCGAGGAATTCATAGGCTGAGAGGGATCATGAGCCACACACCCATACACACATTTCCTGAACTGGGATCACTTTCCACCAAGAGGAATACCATAAGGCCTTCTTCTGATTTCAAGTGTCTGGCAGAGGAGTTCCTTGGGGGAGAAGAGAGGAAGGATTTTCCCATCTCCCAGGAGGAACTGGGAAAAAAGATCCAGGAGGCAGAGAGACAGGCATACCTAAAGGGCTTTAGAGAAGGGGAGTTGAAAGGATTGGCCCAGGGCAGGAAGGATCTGGAGCCAGTAATTAATACCTTGTCCGATGCACTAAAGGAACTGGAGAGGACTAAAAAGGAGATTTATGCCCAGGCAGAAAAGGATGCAATCCAATTGGCCCTCCTAATGGCTGAAAAGATTATAAAGAAAGAGATCCAAAGTGACATATCCATCTTGGCAAACATGCTAAAGGGCGTATTGGAGTCCATAGGTGAGCAGCAGGAATTTAGGATAAAGATAAACCCCTCTGACTCTGCCAGATTAAAGGCCCTGGGATATGACATAGGATCTTACATCAGGGATGCAAAGAAGGTGATTCTGGAAGAGGACCTCTCCATAGAGTCCGGTGGCTTTGTAATTGTTACTGAAAGCGGGGAACTAGATGGCAGGATAGGATCCCAGTTGGAGGCCATTAAAGAAATGATATTGGAAACTTCGTTGGCGCCATTGGTTTAGAGGATCATGGAAAGGGTCATTGATATAGGCAAGTACCAACAGATCCTTGAGTCCATCAATCCCATTCGCAACATGGGCAGGGTCACAAAGGTCATAGGACTCATAACAGAATCACTGGGCCCCATCGCCTCCATAGGTAGCATATGCGACATTATCACCACAGACAACACCTGCAGGGTAAGGGCAGAGGTAATGGGTTTCAGAAACAATAAGGTGCTCTTGGTGCCTTTGGGGGATGTAAGGGGCATTGGTCCTGGTAGCAAGGTCATTGCACTTCATCACAAGGCCACCATACCCGTGGGTGAGGGCCTCTTGGGTAGGATTATAGATGGGCTTGGGAGACCCATAGACGGAAAGGGTCCCATCAGGGCAAATGAAGAGTACCCCATCTATTCAGAACCCATAAACCCAATGCTTAGGAATAGAATAAGCAGGCCTTTGGATGTGGGGATAAGGGCCATAAACGGACTTTTAACCATAGGTTGTGGCCAGAGGGTGGGTATCTTTTCAGGTTCAGGGGTAGGCAAGAGCGTACTGTTGGGTATGATGGCCAGAAATACCAGTGCTGATATAAATGTGATAGCCCTCATTGGTGAAAGGGGTAGAGAAGTAAAGGAGTTTTTGGAAAGGGACCTTGGGCCCGAAGGCCTCGGCAGGTCAGTGGTGGTGGTTGCCACTTCTGACTCCCTGCCGTTGATCCGTATGAGAGGGGCATTTATTGCCCACGCAATTGCCGAATACTTTAGAGACAAGGGACTGCATGTCCTCCTGATGATGGATTCTGTCACGAGATTTGCAATGGCTCAAAGGGAGGTAGGGTTGGCCACTGGAGAGCCCCCCACCACAAAGGGATATACCCCCTCTGTCTTTACCCTCCTCCCAAAGCTTTTGGAAAGGGCAGGGACAGGGAGCAATGGGGGTACAATAACAGGTATGTACACTGTACTGGTGGAAGGAGATGACATGAACGAACCCATAGCCGACGCTGTAAGGTCCATACTGGACGGACATATTGTCCTTACAAGGGAGCTTGCCCTGCAGGGCCATTACCCGGCCATTGATATATTGGCCAGTGTGAGCAGGGTCATGGATGATATTGTCCAGGAAAAGCACAAAGAGGCAGCAAGGAGACTAAAGTCAGTTGTTGCTACATATAAGAAGGCCGAAGATCTGATAAATATAGGAGCTTATGTGCCAGGCTCAAACACAAAAATAGATTATTCTATCAGCATGATTGATAAAATTAATTCGTATCTCAGGCAGGATAGCAATGAGAAAAAGTCCTTTGATGAAAGTGTAGAGGAATTGTTAAACCTTTTTTGAGCTAAATGGAGAGGGCAATGTACCATTTTAAATTTCAAAAAATACTTGATATTCAAAGGATAAAAGAAGAAAAACTAAAAACTGAGTTATTGAATTATAACAAAATACTTGCTCTATCCCAAAAACAACTTGATAGAATCTTAGGTGTTAAAAATGGATATGAAAAGGAACTTATGGAAAAACAAAGAAAAGGAGTGTGTAATTCTTCCATAAACCTTTATGTGACATTTTTGAACAAATTGGAAAAAGATATTGAAGAACACCAAAAAGAAATAGATATGATTAAAAAGGAAATACAGCTAATAAAAGTGCAGCTTATAGAAGTAGCAAAACGTCGAAAGATGCTTGAATCACTGGATGAAAAGGAACGAAGTGACTATATCAAGAAAATTGAAGGCGAAGAATTGAAGCACATTGATGAGATAGCCATACATGGTTACATAAAACCAAAATAGAAAGGTAAACATGATTGAGACTACTATTTTAGATTTTTTATTTAGCTCAAAGCTGGATTCACCTCAAATTAAGGATATTAGCCCTAGTGAGCTAAAGGCCACTAATCAATTACCTTTTATTACATTCTTAATAGGGGAAGTAAATAATTCATTATTGGAAAACATGTCCAAGGAGGCCCCCAATGGTGTTTTGGGTCAGTCCAAATTAAAATCGGGTAATTTTAAAGATGGGGGCTGTGTTGAAAATAGAGATGGGGAGGCGTTATTTCTAACTCACCCCGGTTTCTTGTTTTTTCAAACTGCTGTCTTTTGCGATGCTTGTGATGGTGCTATGCCATTGCAAGGCCGGAGTTTAATCTCCCTTGATCCCCGCGAAACCCAGGGCACAATTGTTGGCTCCTTTCAGGAAATGGGCCTCACCAACAAAAGCAAGGCATCCAAACCCAAGGAAGCCACAATGGCCGTTGAAGACAGCTTACAGTCTTCAGATAAGATTATTTTGGTAACACCTCAAGATGTGTCCTTTTTTTTAACCCGGGATCTTTACGGGACACCCCAGGGTATAGGTGTGAAAAGTGAGGGGGAGAATATCCAGCCAGCCTTATTAGATACCCACAGGGAACTTTTTGCCCCTGATATTGAATTTGTTGCCCAGGATCCAGGAGGGGCTAAAAAGGACCCAGGGGTCACCCAAACCAAAGGCCAAGGTGGATTTAGAGATGAAATTATTGAGGGATCTGGACCAGGTAAAATATTAAATATGGCTAGGGATTTTAGTAAGTTATCAGAATTCTCTAAAGAAATTTTTAAACAGGAATCTGACCTTACTAACACAGGGGTTACCCACAACCCCATAGCAAGTCCTGAAGCCTATAAGGGGAAAGTTTTATCCGATACCCAATTAGAAAACAAACCCACAGATAAACTAGGGCCTGCTGAGGATTTGGGGCCCAATTCCCCTAAGTTTGCTGAAAAGGATGTTTGGACACAGGGCAAGGTTTTACCATCAAGGTTAATTCAAGATGAGGAAGGCACCCAGCACCGGGTAGTCAAAGGTCCTGAATCAGAAAACATAAACCCTGGTCTATCAGGCCCTGTTAGGGCAATCCATACATCAGGTATCAATATTCATTTAAATGAGGCTAACAATGATCCAAAGGTTAGAGAAGGCATCGAAAGCACTGAGTACCAACCAGGAGTTGAGAATCAATTAAAACAGCCTGAATCAAATATAGCTAAAGACCTTAGATTAATTTCCCATCAAGAAGACTATAAAGAAAGCAATATAGAGTATTCTAAAAGTGATGGATCCGTTGGAGAGAGGGTTATTTCAGAAGACATTGAAAATATGTTTGATGATTCTAATATGGCTTTCTTTGATATAATAGAGAACAACAGTAATATAAAAATTAGAAACTCAGAAGGTCATGCCAACAGTGTTAACTATAAGCCAATATTACATATACATAGTGCAAATGAAGTAGATTATCTGGAATATATTGATAATGTGCATAATGACCAAAATGATAACATCCATAATATGAACAGCGATAGATTAGATAGAATTAGTGACATAATTAAGCATATAGTTGTCAATCACAAAAAAGATGCCTCAGAAGTTAGAATTACACTTCACCCTAAGGAACTTGGAGAAATAAAAGTGGTTGTGGGTAAAGAAAATGAGCTTCTATCAGTAAAGATAACTGCTACTGAGATCTCTGTGAAAAACTTAATTGAAAGCAATTTAAATGAACTAAGATCTCAATTGGAGTCAAGTGGGCATAATATTGCATATATGAACGTTGGTCTTGAACAAAAGTATGGCAGTGGACATAACGAGTTTTATGCAAAACGGTTACCTATTCATCAGCTTTTAGTATTTCGTGAGAATGAGCATGAAACTTTTATCCCAAATTATCTTGATAAGACAACTCAAGGTTTAAGCCTCTTTGCATAGGAGTCTAAGATGGGAGTTATAAGTTTTAACCCAACTATTTCTTCAAAACAGGAAGAGTATGTAAACAGGAAAGCCATCCTTGGAAAAGATGACTTCCTCAAGCTTCTTGTTGCTCAAATTCAATATCAAGACCCACTGAATCCAATGAGCAATACTGAATTCACAGCTCAACTTGCTCAATTTAGCACATTAGAGCAACAAAAGAATATGAATGAGAAGCTTGATAGCCTCATATCAACACAGAGTATCATGAAACAATTAGAAGTAAGTAATATTGTTGGGAAGAGTGTTGAAGCATTTTCTAATGAAATCACCTTAGGACAAGAGGGTGAATCCCTTATACAGTTCTCTTTACCAGCAAGTGCAGCCAGTGCTGTTATTTATATAACAGACACAAATGGTAAGTTGGTGAGGACCCTCAAACTCACGGATCTTGCCAAAGGTATGAATAATATCTCCTGGGATGGTAGAACAGATTCAGGCCAGAGGGCAGCACCAGGCAATTATGTCTTTTCAGTGAGTGCAGTGGATAATTCCAATAGCCCCATAGATGCCACAGCGGTTTCAAAGGGCAGGGTGGAGGCAGTGATTTACAGAGAAGGGGAGGCATACCTCTTGGTCAATGGCAGGGAGATTGCATTTAGTAAAATCCATAGAATACTGGCACAAGAAGAGTAATTTAAAGGGAGGGTAATATGATAGGTTCTCTTTTTACCGGGATCTCAGGCCTGAGCAGCAATGCCCAATCCATGCAGGTGATAGGGGACAACATAGCCAATGTCAATACCACAGGTTTCAAGGTAAACAGGTCCCTTTTTGGGGATATCATAAGCCAGGCAATTGAAGGTGGTGCCTTTAGGAACCTGGCTATGGGAAGGGGTGTTACTCTCATGGCAACCAACCCCCTTTGGACACAGGGCTCTCTGGAGACCACTGGCAGGAGCACGGATCTGGCCATAAGCGGAAGAGGCCTGTTTGTGGTGGGGCAGAGGGATGAATCTGGTGAGACAGTGAGGATACTTTATACAAGGGACGGTAGCTTTAGCTTTGACAAGGACGGATATCTGGTAAATGCCATGGGTTATGTGATGAAGGGCTACAAGATTAGTGAGCAGGAACAGCAGGTTATCCCCACCATGACTGACATCTATATACCTGCAGGGGCCTCCCCTCCCAAGGTGACCACCAAAATAGAGACGCACCTAAACCTGAATGCAGCATCCAGCGGGGGTGTGCAGGCCTATGGTGCCTGGAAAGACCCTAATGTGGGTGGTGGCGATGTTAGTGATCCCAATGCAGATCTATACTTCACAGCAGTGGCCACAGGTACTGCAGGGAACGGTCTTGCCATAAATCTGGAATACGACAACACATTGACTGAGCCAGTTATAAGTGTGGACCTGGATAACAAGGAAATCACTGTGAAATTTAAACAGGGTACACACACTGCCAAGGACCTGGAGGAGGCCATAAATTCCCATGCAGTGGCAGGTGGTATGGTAGTGGCAAAGGTTGGTGGTGACGGAAGCGGATATGTTCAGCTTTATTCAAACCCAAGCCAAAATGTGGTTACCCTCTCTGGGGGCGGGCAACCAAAGGCAGCCACACTTACCCAAAAATTTGGCACAGGAAGTACTGCAGGCTATCTCCAGTTCACTGCCAAGGAGGCAGGGTCAGCTGGGAATGCCGTAACTATCAAGGTTGAAGAAGGAGGAACAAATCCCCCTACAATTGTGGTGGAGAATTCAAAGATAACCATCAAGATAGATAATACCGTGACTGTGGATGATATAGCTACTGCTATTACAAACAATCCCTCTGCTTCTGCACTGGTGGATGTGGAGGCAAGGGGCAACACCACTGCCCTGGCCTCTGCCAAGGAGATAGTATCCCTTACTGGAGGGCTGGACAACTATCCAGACATATATAGTGCCACCATTACCGTGTATGACTCCATTGGAAATCCCATAGAGCTTACCCTGGATTTTACCTGCCTTGAGCCAGGAAAATGGGAATGGAAGGCATCCGTGCCCCAGGGGATTGGAGTCACCACTTCCACAGGGGTTATACAGTTTGACTCTTCTGGGAACCTGGATGTGGCTAAATCCGGTGGTGGTAATCCTGTTATTACCATTGATCTCTTAACTGGTGCCCAGACCCCTCTCTTTGTCACCTGGGAATATGTGGATGAAAAGGGGGGAAGTAATGGTACAATAACAGGGTTTGGCACTCCTTCTGCCTTGACCTTCCAAAGCCAGGATGGGTATGCAGCAGGAATGATTACCAATGTTAGTGTGGATGAAAAAGGTGTAATCTCAGGAGTTTACAGCAATGGAAGGATGGTCCCTCTCTATCAGATTGTACTGGCAGATTTCCCCAGCTATGCTGGGCTGGATAGAGTGGGCAACAACATGTTTGCTGAGTCCATTGCATCAGGCCAGCCCACCTATGGTGTAGCCCAAAGTGGTATCTTAGGTAATATAACACCCGGTGCCTTGGAGATGTCCAATGTGGATCTGGCAGAGCAGTTTGTTAAGATGATTACAACCCAACGTGCATTTCAGGCCAATGCAAGGGTTGTCACCACCAGCGATGATATCCTGCAGGAATTAATGATGATAAAGAGGTAATTTCTCCATCTCTTCCAGGCTGAGCTAAGGAGAAAAGGCCATGATAGAGGTAACAAGATTAGATGATTCAAAGGTGTGGATAAATGCAGATCTTGTAAAATTTGTAAAGGGATCTCCCGATACCATAATCACCTTGAGTACGGGGGAAAGGATAATTGTGAAGGAAGAGGTAAAAGATGTCTGCAAGAAGATAGTGGAGTATTACAGGGCAATATACAGGGGCACCGGAGGTATCATGGCCTTTGCCTACGGTGAATAATTAGATCTCATAAACCCATTATAAGGGGGAAGGTCCTTTATTTTCAGTCATATGAACAGACAAGACATGGCACCCCCTGCCAGGAATGGACCAAAGGGAATCTGATAAAATCTATCTTTTTTGGCAAGGAGAATGAAGCCACCTCCAATTATTAGGCCTGTTACCGAGGCAAAGAGCAGGACACACAGAAGGGACTTGTAGCCAAGCCAGGCACCTATCATGGCCAGGAGCTTTATGTCTCCTCCCCCAAGGCCTTCTATCTTTCTAAGTTTTTCGTAGGTAAATCCTATGAGGAAAAGGCCCCCACCTCCTATTACTACCCCCAAAATGGAATCCAATATCCTTGGGTTTTGGAGGATGAATGATGCCAAGATACCTATTAACATGCCACCCAAAGACAGGATATCTGGTATGATCTTATGTTTTAAATCAATTACACCTATGACTAGGAGCACTGAACAAAAAATTAAATAAAAAAAAGCAGTCAATGTAAGACCGTACTTATATAACAACAAAACTGAAACAGAAGCCCCTAATAGTTCCACAAGGGGATACTGTTTGGATATCTTACCTCCGCAGTCTTTGCACCTGCCCCTGAGGTAAATGTAACTCAAGATAGGTATGTTATGATAAAATTTAATCTTAGCCCCACAGTGTGGGCAGAAGGAGCCAGGTCTTACCAGGGAGATTCCCAAAGGGATCCTGTGGATACAGACATTTAAGAAGCTCCCAAGGCATGCCCCAATTGTCCCGGCAAGGAAATATTCAAATAAACTCAAATCAATAGCCCTCTTTTCTCAATATATCCTTCCTTGTAAAGTCCCAGCCCACAAGGCCCTTTATTTAGCAGATCAATGAGCACTATACCAGGTGAAATCCCTATTTGAATCTGTAGCCTCCCTGACCTCAATATATTGATTTGTTCCATTGTAAGACCAACCCTTGATGACCGCACATAAGGGTGAAAGACCTGGACAAATTTAATGTTAGGTGTAAATTCTATGCCATATCTGTAAGATATTCCAAAAACTCTAATCCCAGCCCTTTGAATCTTAAGCCTAGAGGCCCTCCATATTTGAGGGCCTTTTGATAAGGCATACACATGATTATTCTGGACGAGCCACAGGAATCTATTTATGACCTCTTCTGGTATTTTAAACCGCTCAAAGAGATATACTTTAAGGCTCTGTTTTTCTTCATGGTTTAACAATCTTGGCCATGAAGAATCCCACTGAACCAGTTCTATGGGGATAGAATCTCCCTGCCCGTTGTAATCTCTTGTCATAATCCCTCCCGTTGAAATGGGTGATTCCAGGGTCATAGTAGATATTCAGACCAAGGTCTACCAGTTCGGCATCTGTGCCTTTTAATAATGAATCTACCACCTCTTCGTTTTCCTGTGGGCTATAGGTGCAAGTGGAATAGAGCATGGTTCCACCTGGTTTCAGCAACTCGTAGGCCCTCTTGATAATCCTTTTTTGAGTGTTGATGAGCTTCTCATATCGCCATTTTATTGGCTGAGCCTTGTTGGTAAGTCTAAACTTTCCTTCTGTGCTACAAGGGACATCTGCCAGGATAAAGTCAAAT
>FWWL01009866.1_pt1 | contig 11321 bp, 9 predicted proteins | sample 2228331 | NCBI WGS metagenome assembly FWWL01 (sample SAMEA103939775, study PRJEB20133) | metagenome
CTCTATGGCAACGAACCCTTTATTCGGGAGGAGAGCTACGGAGTCAAGATTTGGCAACTCCGCCCCATCGCGGAATCACGGGCGCGTTAGAGCACTAGGAGCGGTGACAATAACACCGCTGGCTGGGCAGACACTATGCCACTTGAAAAACAATTCGCCACGCCACCCTTTCTCTCCAGGCGCGTGGCGCAAGGTCGTTATACTTCTCGATCGTCAGAACGTATCGTTGTAAACATTCTTGATGCGGTCAATCGAAGGCAGTCGCGCCGGATTGATCGGCCCTGCCGCACTCGACACACGCACGATGTCACCGCGGCTGACCGTTCCATTTGTTGGATCATAATCCAACCCGAACGATCGGTTGGGCATTGGGAACTGGCCCGCATAGCCTCCGCCGAAGAAGTTCACTCGGTCCGGCCCAGCGCTGACGATACGCCAGCTCGCTCCGGACGTAATACCCGCCCCACGCCAATTCGCCGTCGTCTGGTCATAAGATCCCAACCCCGGCGTGAAATCGTACGCCTCAAAATAGTCGTACGTATCGTACTCCGTGTTGAGATTGCCAGCAGGATCGACGCCGTAGGCTTGCGGACGGAATGGATCAATGAAGATTGACGTTATGTACGCAACGGGCGTCGTCAACCTCTTAAAACGTGCGCTCACACAGTTCGGCGTCGAGAGGGCCTGGTTCACAGCACTGTAGTCACCAAACGGGTTCGAGCTATTCCACTGCTTACCCAAAACAATGACCGTCGGTGGCTTGTTGTGATCCACTGTGTAGGACTCAATCGCGGTGGCCAGACTCCGCATGTCGGCTTTGACCCGCGCGACCTTTGACCGTGTCTGGGCCTCGAGGAAGTTCGGCACGGCAATCGCCGCTAAAATCGCGATGATAGCGACGACAATCAGTAGCTCGATCAGCGTAAATCCGTTCTTCACGATCTCACCTCCCTTCCAGCGCAATTCGAGGCGCTCCGCAGAGCTCCAAAACAAACTCTGGAATTCTAGGAGCACTCGTGCCACGGCACCTTGCTTGTTGTCACGGTTCTAACGACAAATGCCGGGCAGCCCACGAATGCCAGGGGACACAATCCACTCATGCGTTCCCCGAAGGTGGATGGGAAGACAGGGGGGATGTCTCGACCAGCGCCAAAGAGCTGCGGCCGCAGCCCCCCTGGGAAGCGTCTAACCTGTCGCCAGGCCGAACATGCCCAAAAGTGGCCTTGGTTGTGCAGGCGCTCGGGACGCTCTGCCGGCTCAAGGCTGTTTGCTGGCTTTCGCCTTGGGGCGTTATCCGCCCCATCGCTCGTGGGGGCCGATGGATCAAGAAACAGCGCCCCCTTGGGCCAAGAGAGGCACGTGTCTGCAAGGCTCGCCCCCAAATCAGCGAGCTGGGGGTGTTAGGAGGCCAAGCGACTCAGTGGCGATCCACGCTTGGGCAAGTGCCTACCAAATCAGGCCGCTCCCGCTTTGCGCGCCGAGCACGGGCCACTTCACAGCCCCCTTTCGATATACTAAGCGTCTCTCACTCACACGGGCATTTGTTCGAGGGCCTTACGGACTTCGTCGGCCAATGGGGCGATGGTGGATGCGTCGAAGACGAACCGCAGACCCGCGGCAGCAAAGAGCTCGGGGAGTGGATGCGAGCCGCCCAATGCCAGCGCGCGCCGGTAGCCTTGCACAGCTTGCGCCGCCCCGCAGCAATAGATCTTCCAAAGCTGGAGCGCCCCTAGCTGCGCAATGCCATACTCGATGTAGTAGAGCGGCACGCAAAAGAAGTGCAGCTTGCCGATCCAGGAACACTCGCGCCACTCCGGCCATTCGCTCCATTCGAGGTCGTCGCCGAAACGCTCATTGAGCGCCAGCCACACTTGCGCTCGTTCGCGCCGGCTATGTGTGGGGTGGGTGTAAATCCAGTGCTGGAAGGCATCAACGCGCGCAATCCAAGGCAGCAGCTCGAGCACTTCCTCAAGATGCTCGCGGCGCGCTCGCAGGGCGTCCGAGGGCGAGTAGAACGCCTCCAACCGCTGACACGCCATCATTTCCATCCCCATGGAGGCGACTTCGCAGAACTCGATGGGAGCATGCCGGTAGGCGTGAAGGGGCTCGGTGCGCGTGGCCAGGGCATGGAATGCATGCCCCCCTTCGTGGAGCAGCGTAAAAACGTCGCGATTGCGCCCGGCCGCATTCATAAAGATAAAAGGCAAACGCACCTCATCCAGTGTGGATTGATAGCCGCCGGGAGCCTTGCCTTTGCGGCTCTCCAGGTCGAGGAGTTCGTAGCGACGCAGGACGTCGAAATCTTTCGCGAAGGATTCATCAATGGCCCGGAAAATGGCGTGAGTTCCCTCGATGAGCTCGTGAGCCGTCTCGAACGGCCGCAAAGGCGGACGCCCCCACGGATCCGCAGCAAGGTCCCAGGGGGCCAGCTTGGGGAGCCCCATGTGCTGACGACGGCGGGCTCGCAGTTCACGCACGAGCGGCACGATATGCTGCTCGACAGCCTCGTGAAACGCCACGCAGTCAGCGGGTGTGTAATCGAAGCGGCCGTAGTTGGCAAACTGGTACTCGAGAAAATTCTCGTAACCGGCATTGCGGGCGATCTGCGTGCGCAGCTCGACCATGCGGTCGAAAATTGTCTCGAGCTCCTCGCGATCGCGCAATTGGCGCTCCACCGCCGCACACCACGCAGCGCGGCGTCTGGCACGCTCCGGTTCCTCGAGAACCTTGTGGAGCTGTGGCAGCGTCAGCTCCTGCCCCTCAAAAGTGGCGGTCATTTCGCCGTAAAGCCGTTGGTAGCGCTGGGCCAGTTTTTCATCTTCCACCTTGAGCGGCAGATTCTCTTCGCGAAAAAGGCGCACCTCCATCTCGCGCGCGCGATCGTAAACAAAATATCGCTTACGCGGTAGAGCTCTGCGCCACTCGCAAGCCACGTACTTGCGGTTGAGGGCGAAGCTGGCGCGCTCCACATTCGGCCGCACGTTCTCGACAAAGCTCAGATACGCCTGCTCGAATTCCGGCTTATCCGTGTGGCACGTCATGCGAATATAGCGGACGGCATCCTCTTCCTCGATGGCAGCGCGCAGCTCGGAGAGATCGAGCAACCACTTTTCGAGCTCAGCAGCAGAGCCAATCGGCCGCCGCTCCAGCTCCTCAAACCACGGCGCCATTTTGTCCCATCCATCGAGAACCTCATCTTCAGGCAGAAACTGCCGTGGAAATTCACGATTGCGGCGCAGACGATCAAAGTGGTCCATGCTGACTCCTTCTCTTGCCTGGGGGAATTTGCTCAATTTGCGGTTCCTACGGCTCCACTCTTACCGTAGCGTCGCGCAACCCCGCACTGCGGTCCGGGGGCGTTCCGATAAGATTGTAGCCGAGGAACGACAGCGTCGTTGGGGAGGGCTTTTCAGTCTCATCAAACTCAAATCGAATGCGCGTGGCCGGGCTCGGAGCCTTGGCGCGGAAACGCACGCTGAAAAGGGTCCCTCGCGCTGGGATGGGAGTGCGACTCGAGAACCCCGTCTGGTAGATAACCTGGCCGAGCGTGTTATAAGCCACATTGCGAATGTGGAAGTCAAAGGGGAGCTCCTCGTGGTAGTCGCCATCGAAAACGTTAATTCCCTTGGTGATCCAGCCGTTGTCGTCCCAGTCCACAACCTCCAGAACCGTTGGATCAAACTTGAGCGTGACTTTCACCGAATCGATTTCCACGCGTGAGGGGTTTTCGTACTGAACATCGACCACAAATTCCTCGCTCACCTTGACACTTTGGCGGCGAGGTACAATGCTTAGGCGAAGGCCACCCTCAGCCGTTCCGTCAGCGATCTGACTGGCAAGCGCGACACCACCCAACGTAAGATCGGTGGCATCCATTTCCTCCAGTTGCTCAGCCGTTGGCGCAATGGCAATATCAGCACCGAGGAGCCCCTGCCGCGGCGATGGCTCGAGCTCGAGGTCCTGCTCGTCACTGCCTGCGGGCGGCACTAGCAGATTCTTGTCGCCACTGAGGACACGACTGGGAGAAGAAGGGTTGTTGACAAAATCGATAGGTGTATGTTCGGCAGGCGCCAACGCCCTCCATTGAAGCTTGCAGATGACGAGGAAATCGTCCTTGCGCGGCTCCGCAAAACGCGCGCGATAGACGAAAAGGCCACGTCCGGCATCCTTCTGCGCTGTGGCAGGCTCAGCAAGGAACGGTGCCACGGACTCGTCGTCCACCCCCTCCAGCTCCAGGACGCCCGGGTCGTATTTGAGCGTGAATTCAATCTTGTCGAAAGGGGCCTGCTGCCCATTGCGGAAGACGACGCGGGTCACAAAGGTTTGCCCAACCTGAGCGACCGTGTGCATGGTGGAAGCCAAGTCGGTTGTCTCGAGGCACAGGATGTTCGCGGAGGAGGAAGCGCGCATTTTGAATTCCACGGTTGTGGAACCGCGACTCTGCCCTCCTTTAGTCGTCCCCTTCTTGGGAGGCGGCTGCTTTCCCTTCACGGTCCGTTCGCTTTTGGGGGCAGGTTTTGAACCTTTCGCGCCAGGCTGATTGCTTTCGCGCTCCCGCGTCTTCTGCGAGTCCTTCTTGTCATCACGTTTCGTCGCGGTCTCTCGGCCTTTCCCATCGCTCTGCGAACGTGAGCGAAAAATGCTCCGTCCACTCGACATCCCTAGGCCGGAATCGTACGACCCGTAGGAGCTCCCCTGGCGATTTGTCGTTGTCGAACCTGTAGCGCGGGAACTCTTGTAGGGTGAGTCTTCCGACGCAGCCCAGACCCCACTGATGTTCTTGGCGAATATCAGAGAAAAAACCAGGAAGAGAGCCCACAACGTTGGCCCCCCTGCTCTGCGTTTATTTTGATGCATCGTTGATCTCACAATCGCTCGCGGCATGTATTTCATTCACCACAGAAAGACCCTTGCAAGCATCAAAAGTGCCAATTGCACGTGCGTGGCCAAATTGCTTGACCTTCCCACGAGACGGAATTGGCTATAGGACAAACCTGAGCAGACGAGGAATTTCCTACGTGTAGGGCGTTGTTAGTGCTGACAGCGGGACCCTCGAACAATATACTCTTAGGGGAAAGTAGAACATCGAACATCATGAGCTTGCATCTGCGGAGAGAAGAGGTGGCACCGTGCCGGTCGTAACGTTTGTGCCGAGCTTCGAGCTGGTGCTGACGCGCCGATGTGCGTATGCGTGCGGATACTGCTACTTTTTAGGGCGCCCCTCGCCCCTTCCGCCCTCTCGCAAGACAGCGGCAAGGCTCGTGCGCTTCGCCAGTCGCCTAGGAGCCAATCAAATCACCCTGAGCGCCGGCGAGGGCATTGCCGAATTCCCGGAAATTCATCGCGTGTGCCGATATTATGGGTACGTCTCGTGGTTCGACTACCTGCGTGATCTCCTGGCGATGATGGTGCGACTTCGGGGCGTGCGTCCGGTGGTGCCGGTGCTCGAGGTAGGCGCCTTGGGATTTGTCGATCTCCACAAAATGCGTTCTCACTTGGGGGCGCTGCGCCTGATGATTGACGCAGCCGACAACGGATTGCAGTACCGTGCAGCCCATCGCGATGCTCCCCATAAGACGCTCGAAAACCGCCTCGCCGCGATTGAATGGGCTGGCCGCCTGGGGGTGCCCGTGATCACGGGCATTCTGGTGGGGATCGGCGAGCGCCCCTCTTCCTGGGCGCAAGCGGCTCAGACCGTGCGCTCTCTGCAGGAACGCTATCAGCACATCCAACAGTTTGTCATTGCCCCCTTTGAGCCGGTCCCGCGCACGCCGATGGAGCTCCACCCCGCGCCGCCGGACGACACGGTCATCCAGGCTTGCGTCACGGCCAAACGGATTCTCGAGGGATGCGTGCCCGTGGGCGCGGAAATCGGGCGACGCCTTCATCTCGCCTTGCCGCTGCTCGAGGTTGGTATTCGCGATTTTGGAGAGATCCGTCTCGGTAGCAGCGAACACGTGGACACCGAACTCGCGGCAGCGCTAGACAACCTCAGCCAGGAGCTTCAGGCGAAGGGGTGGCGTCTGCGTCCCCGCCAAACCCTCGTCAACGGCATGCTTCAACGCCGTGTCTTGCCAACGCCTGTGATGGAGCTCTTGCACCGACAACGTGCCTACACTGCCAAGGAATCCTCTCATCGTGACCGCACCGCATCCGCCTCTTAGAGGATTGTACTCTGCAAGTCTTGCAGGGCACTCTCGGAGGACCTCGTCGAAACGGGCTCTTTATTTCGAGCGCTTTTTTGTGCGGATGCGAACTGATTCCGCATGAGCGTAGAGCCCTTCCGATTCAGCCAGAGCGATGACGGCCGCTGCATCGCGTTCCAGCTGTCGCGGGTCGTATTCCAGCACATTGCTTGCCTTGAGAAACGCATCCACACCCAGGGGCGAAAAGAAGCGCGCCGTGCCCCCCGTGGGCAAGACATGATTCGGACCAGCAATGTAGTCGCCAACCGCCTCTGGCGTATAAGCTCCGAGGAAGATCGCCCCGACGCTCGAAATCTTGTCGGCAATCTTCTCCGGCGATCGGGTCATGATCTCAAGGTGCTCCGGCGCCTTGAGCTCGGCCACCTCCACCGCTTCCTGTGGTGTCGACACACGCACGAAGAAGCCGGCTTTGCGCAGGGAGGAGGTAGCTTGCAGGCGGCGCGGAGCCGTCCGCAACTGCAAGCGCAACTCTCGAGCGACAGCATCGAAATCGAAATCCGCGCCGATGCCCACAAGCACGACTGTCTCGCCGCCCGTGTGTTCCGCCTGAGCCAGGAGGTCCGCCGCCAGAAAATCCGGCCGCGCACTCGTATCGGCTATGATGAGAACTTCACTTTCGCCGGCCACCGAATCAATGTCGATGGTGCCATAGAGCAAACGCTTGGCAGTGGCGACGTAAATGTTTCCGGGACCCACGACCTTATCCACCTGCGGGATGGTTTCCGTACCAAACGCCAGCGCTGCTACCGCCTGGGCACCACCAACCTGGAAAACACTCTTGCCCAACCCCAATAGATGCGCCACCGCGAAAGGCGTGAATCGCTCAGGATTTTCCCGAACAGGCGGCGTGACAACGTACATTTCGGAAACACCCGCGATCATGGCTGGAACGGCATTCATAAGCAGCGTTGAGGGATACACCGCACGTCCCCCCGGGACATAAACGCCGGCGCGCTTGAGAGGGCGCAGCCGTTGCTCCAGGCGCATGCCCGACGAACGCAGAACGTAACCGGAGCGCAACTGCTTGCGGTGAAATCGCTCGATGCGCTCGCGGGCTAACGTGAGGGCCGCAGCCAACTCACGCGGCAGAGCCCGCCACGCTGCACGGCATACTTCGGGCGCCACACGCATCGTCTCCGGCGTGAGCTCCACCCCGTCGAACTTTTTCGTGAAGCGCAGCACGGCCTTGTCGCCTTCACGCTCCACTGCGCGAATGATGCGCTGCACAGCCTGGACCACCTCGGCCGGCGCCTCACCACTGCGCCGAAAGGCGCGCGTGAGGCGTTCTCGGTCGCGCGGGTATTCGAAATACTTCATCATCGTCTGCCACCATCTCCTCTCTCGTAACGCACACACTCATTTTTGCTTTGAATTCGCTGGCCCCATCCAGCGAATGATATTGTCGACGACACTGCCATGTACCTTGCGAAAGTCATCGGCAAAATCATCAGCACAGATAAGTACGAGGCCTACGCCAACAAGAAGCTCATGGTGGTGCAGCGTATCAGCCTCGATGGCAAGCCTTCGGGACTGCCGACGGTGGCCATCGATTACGTCAACGCCGGCGAGGGCGACATCGTGCTTGTTGGCGCGGCTCCTGGGCTCGCCTCAACAGTCTTCAAAGTGCCCAAGGCCCCCATTCGCGAGCTGATCATGGGCGTGGTTGACCGCGTGGATATCACCGGCCAGCGCCCCTACGGCAACAGCGTCCCCCCGCCCAGGGCGCAAGAGCCTCAGCAGAATGACCGCTCCCCGGCGCCGCAAGAATAACCCGATTGCAGCGCTTTTCGCCGGCATCAAAAGCCCGTCCCGTTGCTTGATAATAAAGCAACAAGCTAACTTGTTGCGAGGCTTTTCGAATTTCTCACAGTTCGCCTCTCTTTTCGAATTCTTCATGATTTGCCTCTCTTGGGAATCCTCCCTTTTGCCAAGAAACAGCGGTGCCCCAGGAAGAGGCCGGGAGATGGAGGGACTGTTCCAGCAGCGGTTTCCCAAGGCAGGCGGTCAACTGCGCCGAAAGGATCCTTGCCGCTTCCCACTGGCCGTCTCCCGCTCCCACTCATCAGCTTCTTCAGCGAGCGAGCAGTCACGCCGCAACCCTCCTGCCTTTGTGGCGGCCATGCGCCCCCGAGAGACAACGGCTGCCTTCCCCCGTGCGCTTCATTCCCAAACGAGAGAGAAACAAAAAGCGCCACTCCCTACTTTCTCCGCTTTCCCCCAGCGGCATCTCAAGGGACAGAGAAAAAAACGCCCCTCTATTGCACCAGCCGCGTGGCGTTCAGGCCGCGTTCGGCGAGCGCCTGCTCAATCTCCGTAATGTGGTCGGGGCCGCGCGTCTCAATGACCAAATCGATGGCCGTCTCGCCCACTTTGGCCTCGGAAAATGCGCGACTGTGCATGACCTCCAGGACGTTGCCCCGCTGCTCGGCCACGACCGTGAGAATGCGCGCCAATTGCCCCGGATAATCGGGCACGACCACACGCAATTTCACCATGCGCCCATCTTTCACAAGGCCCTTGTCGATGATGCGCGAGAGCATTGTCACATCGATATTCCCGCCACTCAGAATGACGGCGACCCGATGCCCCGCAACATTGATGTGCTTGTTGTGGATGGCCGCCACCCCCACAGCGCCCGCTCCCTCCACAAGGGTCTTTTCACGCTCAAGCAGAAGCAGGATGGCATTGGCGATTTCAGCCTCATTGACGGCAACGATCTCGTCCACATAGCGGTGAAAGATCTCGAGCGGGAGTGCGCCCACCCGGCGCACAGCGATCCCGTCGGCAATCGTAAAGTGGGGCGGCACCGTCACAGGCTCGTGGCGTTCGAGAGCGACCAGCATCGAGGGGACGTCCGCGCTCTGCACTCCCACGACACGCACCTTGGGATTATTTTCCTTCATGGCCACGGCAATACCCGCAGCAAGCCCTCCGCCCCCCACCGGCACGACCACAGTGTCGACGTAAGGGCATTGCTCCGTGAGCTCCAAACCAATCGTCCCCTGGCCCGCAACGATGTAAGGATCATCGAATCCATGGATGTACGTCAGCCCTTCGCGTTCGCAAAGAGCGCGCGCATGTTCCACAGCATCATCAAAACTCTCGCCGTGCAGGTCAACGCGCGCGCCGGTGGCTGCTGTGTTTTGCACTTTGACGATAGGACTATTGACCGGCATGACCACGGTGGCCGGAATGCCTAACCGGCTGGCATGCCATGCCACAGCGCGGCCATGATTGCCCGCCGAAGCCGTGATCACCCCCCGTGCCCGCTCCTCCGGCGCCAGGCAAAGGAGCTTGTTGAGCGCCCCACGTTCCTTGAACGAGCCTGTGAGGTGGAGATTTTCGAACTTGAAGTAAGCCTTGCATCCCCACAGCTCGGAAAAGTACTGTGAGTAAGCCAGGGGCGTCACCGTCAGATACTGACTGATCCGCTGCCGCGCCGCTTCAATATCCGCAAAGCTTACGCTAAAGAGCGGGGCTGACACGCCCGATTTCTTCGCCATCGTTTTCATAACGGTTCATCATGAAGGATCGCCCCCTGCACAATCAAGAGGGTTTTGGCGATCAAAGCGCCTGGGCGCCGCTTCTGACGAAACCCATCTCACTCGCCCAACGCTTATCTCACTCACTGCGTCGTCGCGGAGGGCTGAATCTCCGTTTCGAAAGCGGGGGGTTTGGTTTTGCCGAGGCGTTTGCGGGCTTTGGGGGTCTCGCGGGGGTCGAAGTGTTTCAGCGCGGGCGGCGGCACCATGTAGATCGTGGCTGGGGTGGGGCCAGGCTTGGCAACAACCGTCGAGGTGGCTTCCTCGCGTCGCGAGGGCGTGGGCACGGCAACGATCTCGACCACGTGCGCTGCAGGAAGTTGCGGGGCCACGCGGGCCGCAAGAATTTTCCCCACATCGGCCAAGACCGACTGGTATGGATCACCTCCGATCTCTGTTCCCGGCTCCACGTAATGCACGGCGGCATCATCCGCCGCCAGCTGAAGATTGGCACTGACGTCGGCGCCAACAAACGTGGCCGACGGAACGAGGAAGACTTCGACGTCGGCGCGAGCAAACGTCCGGGCCAGCTCCACAAGCGTGGCTCGCAGCTTTTCGTCGTCGCCGCTGGCTGCGGAATCCGAACGCCCCGTGAAAATGACGACAGCCGTCGGCCGCACCTCGAGGCCACGCTTTGCCCGCGCCAACGTTGCGCGCACGGGCTCGGCATCCACGGTCATGTCCACAATCCTCATCGCTGGCAAAGTGGCCGACGCCACAAGGTCCGCACGCACAACTGTAGGCGCCTGACCCGCTCGCTGAGACTGGGGTTTTTCCCCAAAGAGCAGGAGGGTGCCCGTCGTCGCAATCGTCTCCTGCGCCCTTCCGGCCACCGCCATGCCGCACAGAACCACCAGGGCCAGAAGCCGACCGATTCTCCAGCGAGCGGATTTCTCGTTCGCAACTGTTCGCCACGCCATCATCTCATTGTGCTCCTTCAACTTTCTGCGCCACCGCATGTCCTTTGGCTACGATGAGGCCGACAATGAGTCAATGCCACTTTCGCCCAAATTCATCGCCAGATCCAGACCTTGGAAGCGAAAGAGGCATTCCAGCGCCAACAAGCTCAAACCGATGCAGAGCCAGGGGACTGTGAAGACGTCAAGGGCTGCCCCCGCCCAGACGAGCCAAAGCGCCAATTCAAGCGGCTCGGCACCAATCATGACCCCTTGCCCACTTTGTAGCCACCACACAACGCGCACCACGGCCTGAAGAAGAACATTCGCGGCCAGTGGAAAAAGGACCAGAAGGAAAAGGCGGACGTACGCATTGTCGCGCCACCTGAGGAAGCAGAAACGGGTGCGCGCCATCAGCCGCCGACTCCATGCCAGGGCCGCCAGCACCGAATCCTCGGAGAGCGCCGCCAGCGGCAGGCTCAGAGCAAATGTGCCCGCGAACCATATCGTGAGTGCGATGGCTCCAAGCCCCAAGAACAGCCCGATGGGGCCACCGCCCCCTTCGTCGAGAAAAAGCAAAAAAGCCGATAGGCAAAATACGATTCCAAAGATGTAGAGCAGACCGACAAAGACCACACGTGGGAAAATGTGCAGGAGAACGGTTTTCCAACCAGCCG
>FWWL01009867.1_pt1 | contig 11319 bp, 7 predicted proteins | sample 2228331 | NCBI WGS metagenome assembly FWWL01 (sample SAMEA103939775, study PRJEB20133) | metagenome
CCAAAATTCGGGCTGCCGCCAGCAAAAACCGCCGCTCCCCCTCGGTCCACCAATGGGCCTCGCGCTGGGCCAGCACCAGCAGGTAGCGCGCACGGTGCGGGCCGGTAGGCACTGGCAACAAGGCCAGCCCGCCCAGTTTGGCCTGGGCCGGGTGGGGCGGTGTGTCGGTCTCCAGCCAGTACCGGCTGGTGAAGTAGGCCTCCCCAGCCTGCAACACCCGCCAGCCCGGCCCCTTGGCAAAAGGAATGCCCTCGGGGTACAGAGCCATCAGCCCCGGTGTATCGCCCCACAAGGCCATAGGAACCAGGTGGCTGCCCCTTTGCTTGAAAATAAACCCTGCCTCTAGCTGCAAAAAGCGGCAGAGGGCCTCGAGGCCGTCCTCCAGATCACCTAGGCTACCCTGCCCCACAAGCTCGCTCAGACGCTGCAAAAACTCCGCATGCTCTCTCCCTTGCAGCCGAGTCAGGCGCTGCCCCACCATATCGGCAAAGCGTTCCAGGCTACGGGTCTCGGTGGGGCTGAGGGGCCGCACCGGAAGCAGGCGGAGCAGGTAGAGCCCCTCCCCCTCCACCGGCAACACCAGGGTGAACCCCCCGGCCCTGTCCAGCGCCTCTAGCGAGGCCCTCTGCCCCAGGGCATGAGGGCTATTCCAGACGGCCACCAGGCGCATACCCACCGTAGGGTGGTACGAAAGGGTGGCCTTGCGCAGGGGCAGGTCGGTCAGGAGGTCGGCCTGGGCGTCCCGCTGCCATACCTCTACAGACTGGGCCAGCGGGGCCAGCAACCGGGGCAGTGCCTCTAAGAGTTCGTCGAAGCGGGTTGCGCGGGAAACCTGCTCGGAGGCTTCCAACAGCCAGGCCAGGCGGCGGTGGGCCCGGCGCAGGCTGTGCCCCATCCGGTCGGCCAGGTACAGGGTTGCGGCCAGAACGGGTAGGAGCCAGAGGGCCTGGCCCAGGCCATAGCGCAGGGCCTCGAGCCCCCAGGCCAGGCCCGCCAGGGGCAGGGCCCGGAGCCAGCCCAGGCTCGAGGCCAGAGTAGCCAGCGCCATCATCAGCCAGGGCAGGGCGTAGAGGCTGGATGGCTCAAGGGAAATAGGCAAAAGGGGCCCCAGCGAGAAAACCAGCAGGTAGGCCAGCAGGGCCAGGCCGCTGATCAGGTAAACCTGCGCAAGGTGGCGTCTGGGCATAAGCACCTTTTGGCCTAGGCTACACGTTGAGCTTAATTTACCGCAATCACCGGGTTTTGGCGGTGATATATGCCGCATGCAAAATGGCCCCGCGGGGCGTTCGCTGGGCCCACAAAGCGCCAGAACAACCCTAGGGCGCTTGAGACAAGTCCAGCATCCCGCTACCCACCGCCTGAGGGGGGTACGGAAGGGGTTTGGCTGTTTTCTTCAGGTTTTCCTCGAGCTGGGCCGGGCTCAGGCCGGGCTGGGCGGAAAGCCAGACCGCCATGGCCCCCGCCACCAAGGGGGTGGCGAAGGAGGTTCCGGTGCAGGTGCCCAGCCCACCCCCGGGCTGGGCGCAGATCAGGTCGGTGCCCGGGGCCGCCAGGTCCACATAGGCCCCCTGGGTGCTATAAGGGGCCGGGGCCCAGCCTGTAGGGGTAGCCTCCAAGGCCCCCACCGCCACCAGGCCCGGCAGGGGGAAGGCCGCGGGGTAGTGGGTGGGGCTTCCGTGCTGGCCCTGGTTCCCCGCCGCTGCGGCTACGGGGTAGCCCTTCTCTAGGGCAAGCGCCAGCACCGCCCGCAGGAGTTCCACAGGGACGCTTCCCCCCAGGCTCAGGTTGAGCACGGTAGGCCCCTGGGCATTGTCCAGCACCCAGCAGACCCCCTTGACCACCCGGCTGGCCTTGCAGATTCCGTTTTCGTCGCAAACCCTTACGGGCAGAATCTGGGCCTCGGGGGCCACCCCCCGCACCAGGTGGGCCGCCCCGGTGCCGTGCCCTCCCGGGAAAGCATCCTGGGGGATGGGGTCGTTTTCTACGAAGTCGTAGCCGGGAAGCTGGGGAATGCTTTCGTCCACCCCCGTATCCAGCACCGCTACCGCGACCCCTCTGCCCCGGTGCCCCCGGGTGTGGGCCCTAGGGGCATGCACCGCCTGTGGGCCATCCAGCTTGCCTAAACTCCACAGGCTCTCGGGGTCGGCCTTGTACTCGGGGTCCAGGCTTTCCAGCTCGGCCAGGGCCTGGCCCAGGGGTTTGTCAAACCCCACCCGCACCAGATCGCGGGCGCAACCCCCCCCCAGGGGAATCCGCTCTACCCGGAAGCCCTGGCGCTCCAGGCTACTCAGATCAGCCCCCTCCGGCAAAGCCAGTAGGGCTGCCCCGGCCTCCACCTCCTGCCCCAGCCGGCCCAGCACCCCCAGGCTGGTTCGGGCCTCCCGGCCCGCGCTTTGCACCACCACTTCCTGGGGCCCTCCGGGCAGGTTGGGCACGGTGGCGTAAATCCGATCCCCTTCCCGCCGGGTAACTGTGGCCTCAGTTCCGCCAATGCTCACGCGGGCTTGGGAGGCCTCGAGGCCAGAAAGCCGGACCTCCACCTCCTCCCCCACCGCCGCCCGGCCCGGGTACAGGCTGATGGAAGGGGGCTGGGAGGTGGAAGGCGGCTGAGGGGAGCAGGCCACTACCCAAAAGAGGCAAAACCACCAGTAAAGACGCATATCTATCCTCCTTGCTAAGCACCGTACGACCATCCATGTCGAGCACCCGTATCGGCATGCCCCAGACTCTAGCCCAGGCACCCTTAACGCTAGCTTAAAACCCCAGCCCTGGAACCGGGCCTAGAAAACCCCCACACCTAGGTTGTAGATGCTACTGATGGTAGGAGGAGAAAGAGGCTGATGGTACAACCCTAGGCCGGCCATAGCGAACTCGCAGAGGGTATTCGCGATCCGGCTCTTCCCCATTAGAACCGACTGGGTGTTCACCGCGTTTACCGAACCCACGGGAAAGCTCCCTGCGGGGTTACCGTCTATGTAGAAGGTCAGGCTCCCACCCCCCACCACCACGGCCAGCAGGTGCCAAGCCCCGGTACTGACGGTGGCGTTAGCGGGAAAGCCTCCGCTGGCGGTGAAGGTGCTATTCCCGATCTGAACCTTGGGGATGGCCTGCCCACCGCTTTGGTCCAGCCAGATGGCGTAGCCGGTCAGGCCTACAGGGTCGTACTTGTCCAGCAGGCTGGCGATGACCCCAGGGCCGCACCCCACCACCCGGACCCAGGCCAGGAAGGTGGCGGCGTTCCCGGTGGGGGTGAAGTCGGGGCTATGGGGGGCCTCAAGGTAGGGGCCGTAGAAGTAGAGGGAGCCGTTAGGGGTACCAGGGTCTTGGGCAGGACCGTTGTTTCCAAAGGTCGGAACTTGGTCCAAAAACCCTGGATTGCCGAAGGGGGTAAACACCGCAGCCTTATCGGGGACGGTGGAGCCCGGGGGCGGGGCGGTGTCCTGAATCGCGTTGCTCAGAACGGGCTCGTTGAAGCAGTAGAGAACCGCGGGGTTGCCGGAAAGGATGGGGCCAGCCGTGGTGCAGGGGCCGCTCGCCACCGGAGGGGAGCAGGCCGGCAGGCCCAGCAGGATCAGAAGGCCAATCAGGCTATAGGTCTTCATCGTCTACCTCCTCTAGGGCAGGGTGCGAAGGGTGGCGTTCTGCCCCACCGCTACAAACCGGTCGCAAAGATCCCCCACTACGCCAAAGAGGTAGTTGGTGGTGCCAGAGGTGTGGGGGGTCCAGCCTGTGCCGCTGGCCGAGGCCAGGATCGTCCCGTTGGCCCCCACGGCCACAAAGAGGCCCGAGCCGGATCCGTAGTCCACCCCCCGCAGGTCCTGGCTGGTGCCCGAGGGTTGGGGGGTCCATTGGATGCCATCGGGGGAGGTCAGGATCCAGCCCCCAGCCCCCACGGCCACGAAGAGGGGCCCCCCCGCCGCAGCCGGCCGGTAGGCCACCCCGTTTAGGTGGTTGAGGGGATTGGGGGGGCTGACCGTCCCGAAGCTCCAGGTGGTGCCGTTAGCGGAGTAAAGGGGTACGCCTCCCCAGCCCACGGCCACAAACCGGCCCAGATCTTGGGCGTAGACCACCCCGCGCAGGTTGTCCGAGGTCGGCGGGGGCAAAAGGGTCCAGCTCCAGCCCGGGGGCCCACTCGAGGTGAGAATCGTGCCGCCGTTCCCCACCGCCACGTAGAGGCCCGCCCCGTAGGCCACGTCGTAGAGGTTCTGGGCGTTGGAAAGGAAAAGGGTCCAAGCGCTCGGCATACTCAGGGGGGCGCTCAGGAGGGTGCCGTTCTCCCCCACCACCAGGTAGTGGCTTGGGCCCACCCCCGAACCCAGAAGGGTGTTCGTCGTGCCCGAGGTCTGGGCCGTCCAGGTGAGGCCGTTAGGGGAGGTGATCAGGGTACCCCCCAGGCCCGCCGCCACCCAGGTGTTGGAGCTCCGGGTCACGGTATAGAGGATAGTAGTAGGCGGAACCGGGGCCGACTGGGGCGCCCAGACCGTTCCTCCCGGCCAAGTGCAGGCCGAACCCGGAGGGCTACCGCCCCCGCACCCGGCCAAAAGAATCAGAAGGATGCTTGTGGGAATCAGCCTATTCCGCAAGGTTCACCTCCTACGCCTGTAGAGTGTAGGTAGTGAACCCTTAAACCAGTCTTAACGCCCCTTGAACCCCTCCAGGCGGCTGCGGTAGCGCTGGGCCAGAACCGGGTAGTTGGCCTCCTCCAGAAGGGCCACCGCTTCCTCGAGGGTGGCGGGGTCAGATCTAAGCTCAGCCAGGTTGGCCAGGACCGTGGCGCAGAGGACCCATTCCTGGGCCTGCTGGGCCGCAACTAAAGCCTCTTGGTAGGCCTTTTCCGCCTCCTGGGACCGGCCCTGGCGGTGGTAGAGAGTCCCTAGGTTGTTCCAGGCCCGGCCCACCGATCCCAGGCTTCCGGCCTTCCGGCTCCAGTCCATGGACTCCCGGTATAGGGCCTCGGCCTCCCCCAACTGGCCCTGCCGCTCCCGCATTAAACCCAGGTTTAGGGTAAGCCGGGCTAGAAGATAGGGGGTTCCCTGGGCCGCCTCTTGGGCCTCGGCCAAAACCTCTTCTGCCCGCGGATCGCCCAGCTCAAAGAGGGTGGCTGCCCGGTTGCTCAGGGCCTCAACCCGGCGGCCCCTCTCCCCCGCGGCCAGAAAGCGCACCGCCGCCCGGGCAAACAGGGCCTCGGCCTCAGCAAACCGGCCCTGGCCAAAGGCCAAAAGCCCCTCGAGGTTCAAGGCCTCCCCCTGGGGCCAGGCCCCGCCCTGGGCGGCCTCCTTGGCCGCCTCCTGGGCCTCGGCCACCTGGCCCAGGCGGAAGAGGATATTGGCCCGCACCGCCGCGGCCTCGGGTGTGGCCGGAAGGCCCGCCAGGACCTCTAGGGCCTCCCCGTACCGGCCCAGGCGCTCCAGGGCCCGGGCCCGGCAGAGTTCCGCGGCCCCCTGGGGCGGAACCTCGGCCAGGGTCTCCAGGGCCCGGAGAGGATCTTCCGAAAGCAGGCGCTGGGCCTCGGCTAAAAGGGCCTGGCCCGCCCGCTCCCGGTCCATGGGGCTCCAGGACTCCCGGGCCCTTCGGTATAGCCCCAGGGCCTCCCCCAGGGGGAGGCTACGGGCCAGCTCTAGGGCCACCGCCTGGGCCTCGAGGGGAAGAGGGCCGGCCCAGGGGAAAACCTCCCCTTCAGGGGTTAAAAGCCCTTCCCGCCGCAAAAGCTCCAGGGTCTCCCCACCCAGATCCGCCACCAGCGGGGCCCGGTCCCCCAGGAGGTGGAGGGCCCAAAAGGCCCGCCGGGCCTCCGAGGGGAGGGGATGGGTTTTGGGAGGCGGGGGCTCCAGCCCCTCCAGGGCCCATTTGACCCCAGGCAGGCCCCTGGCCTCCTCTAAAAGCCCCTGGGCCTTCCCGGGTAGGCCCAGGGCGTAATGGGCCTGGGCGGCCCGGGCGTAGGCCTGGTAGACCTCGAGGACCACCCCCTCCCGGGTGCTGTAGACCCATTCCTCCAGCTCCTCCCCTAGCCTAAGCTCCACCCCCTCCAGGAAAGCCCCCCGGTAGAGGCCCCGGGCCTCCTCCAAAAGCCCTTGGCGAAGGAGGCGGCGCAGGACCTGTACATCCGTCTCCACCTCCACCCGCAATACCCCCTCCCCCTGGACCAGACCCAGGGGGCGGAGCTGGTTTAGGGCCACATTCAGATTGTTCAAGGGTTCCTCCGCCTCAGGCCAGAAAAGCTCGGCCAGGTAGCGCCGGGCCTTGGGGCCTTCCAGGGCCAGATAGGCCAAGAGCAAAAGGGGCTTGGTCCGGGTAAAGGACCGGCCCACCAGCTCAAGACCGCCCAGGGTTCGGAGCATCTTCCCCCCATTTTAAGCCCCGGTTAAGGCCGCATTAAGGGCCCATGGTCTACCCTGGACCCTGAAGCCCAAGGCTTCAGAAAGGAGAAGACCATGGGTAAGGTTCAGTGGTTGTTGGCTTTAGCGCTCGCAGTTCTGCTAGGGGCTTGCGGCCCGGCCTACCCTCCTCCGTTTGTGTGCACCCCGCCCCCTTCGGGAATGGTGGCTTGGTGGCCCTTCGATGAGACCTCTGGGCCTGCGGCTAACGACCTCGAGGGGGGGGCCAATAACGCAGGCACCTGGGTTGGTGGCCCTACCCCGGCGGCTGGGATGGTGGCCGGGGGGTTGAGCTTTAACGGTAGTAGCTATGTTCGGGTGCCCAACCAGTCCGAACTCAACTTCGGCACAGGGAATTTTTCCATAGACGTTTGGGTTCAAGCCTCTCCTGCTGGCTCCGGTTCCGGGGTAGTCGTGCTCCTAGACAAGCGCGTTCTTAATCCCACGCCTCTTGGTTACTCTCTTTTCCTGTACAACGGCAAGCTGGGCTTCCAAATGGCTAACGGTAACGGAAACCCGGCCTGCTCGCCTAGCCCTAACCCCAACAGTGCCTGCGTCAACTACGTAGGCGGCCCCAACATCGCAGATGGCCAGTGGCACCTGGTGGCGGTGACCGTGGATCGCCAGGACACCACCAACGGGGTACGTCTCTACGTGGACGGCAATCTAGTCTATACCGGAGCCCCTCTGGGGGCGGGGCCCACGGGGAATCCCTTCGTCCCGGCCAACCTCGACAACACGAGCGACCTTTTCATCGGCGTGAGGGCGGATGGGATGAGCGGCTTCTTCGTAGGAGCTTTGGACGAACTCGAGCTGTTCAACCGCGCCTTGACCCCTCAGGAGATCCAGGCGATCTACAGCGCTGGGCCAAAGGGCAAGTGCAAGGCCACCAAGCTTTGCCTGCTCAAGTTTGAGGATGCCAATGGCAACGGGAACCTCGATTTCGGCGAAACCCTTCTCCCTAACTGGCAGTTCAACGTCACCCCGGCTCTTCCCGCGAACCCCAACCCCGTGAGCACGGGTAGTTTTGGGGCCGCTTGCTTCACTGCCTCCGCCGGAAGCTACACCATCTCCGAGGTGGTGCCCCCTGGTTGGACTCCTACCACCCCCGCCTCCCAAACGGTGACCCTAGCCACCGGGCAGTGGGCAGGGAGGGCTTTTGGCAACAAGCGTAGCTGCTATCCTCAGCCCTCTGGCCTGGTGGCCTGGTGGCCTCTAGATGAGGGCAATGGGGCTACAATCCTTCAGGAGGTGGTTGGGAACAACCATGCCGAACCAGCAGGCACTCCCGTGGGCGGCCCCAATGCCCCTCAACCCATACCGGGAATGGTCAACGGGGGGCTCGATTTTGTCAAGTACACAGGCTTGGGATGGAGCTATGCCCGCGTGTCCAACATGAGCGGGGCCCTGCCCTTCATCGGCGCAAATGACTTCACCATTCAAGCTTGGATCAACGTGAATGCTTCTAATCTGCCCGATCCTAGTTTGGGCTTCCCCTTCGGCCCCTACGCGGTGGTCGTCAATCGCTTCGACGCGCCCAACCAAAGGGGGTACATGCTTTACCTCTACAAAGACCCCAGCAACAATACCCCTTACCTAGAGGCCCGCACCGGCGACGGCAGCAACGTGTTCATTGACCGCGTACCCTACCCCAGTGCCCCAGGCTGGCATCTGGTAACCCTCTCTCTTGAGCGTACCCCAACCCCCACCATCCGACTCTACATTGATGGCAACTTGGCTGGTAATTTCCCCCACCCCAGCCTGAGCGGCTCCTTGGCCAACTTCCTGGTTTTGGCCATTGGTGGGTACCCGGGAGCCCCCGACCAGCCTATTGCCATGGATGAGTTGACCATCTTCAATCGGGCGCTCACTCCCACGGAGATTCAGGGTATCTTCAACGCGGGCAGCGCGGGGATGTGTCCCTAAAGGACGAGGCCCACAAGCCCTCAGGGAACCCCCTGGGGGTTTGTTATTCCTTCGTGTGCTACCTGGCAGCCCCGCCCTTGCTATCCTTAGAAGAATCCGTGCTTTGGATGGGGGTGTGGCAAGTTCGATAGCCAGCGCAAGCTGCGCTACCACGGGCGGGTGAACGACCGGCCCAAGGAGCCTTCCAACGTGATCGACCACACCCTAGACCGGGTGCTGGAAGCCCTCGCCCAGGGGGCCGAGCCCCCCTTCAGCCGGGCCGACGCCATTGGCTGCACCGTCAAGTGGCGGCCCGGCAACGAACCCAACATCGGGATTAAGTGCCCGTGCATAGGATCTCGTGCTCATCTCCCCCCAGGGCACGCAGGGCTTGTGTGACGGCCTCCCGGAGTTCTGCCACCGGGACAGCAGAAAGCCTCTCACCCGACGCCAAACCGTCTCCATCGGGTTGAGATGATGAAACGGGACATTGTCCAGAAACACCACGGTAGGCCTGCCGCTTCCCTGAGCCTCCCACGCCAAGGCCTCCAGATAGGCCACCACCTCCCCCGTCCGGCATGGACCCTCCAGCACCCGGAACCCCACCGGGGCCTGCCCCTTCGGGTCCCACCCCAGGTGGCCTACCGCGTTGGTCCACCCCTCCCGGCCCCAGGCCCGCGGTACACCCCTCACCTGACCCCTCCCCGTCCAAGGGTAGGTGGGCGGCAGGGCAAGGCCCGCTCTCATCCAGGTACACCACCTCCGGCTCCGGCCGCCCCAAGGGCAGGTATCGGGTCCTCTTGTACACCTAGCCCAGCCGCTTGGGATGCCGGGTCATGGTAGAACGGTCCACCCCCAACCCGAACCTCCCCAAGCTGGGCCGCCCCTGGGGCCTTGCCGTGGGCCAGGCCCTCAAAGCCCCGTTCCATCCAGCGCTTCAGGTCCAGAAGCGCCGTGGTCCCAGAAACCGGGCGATTTGGGGAGCCGTCCAGCCCTGGGCCGCCAGCCGGACCTCCAGGGCCCGGCGTCGGACCTTGGGGTGGACCAGGGAGCTTTTCCCCAGTTCCCGCCCTCGGGGGTCAGCCGGATGAAAATCGGAGCAGCCATGCCTAAGATATAACGCATCGGCACTTACCTATGTTGGTTCACTAGACGCCTTCGTCTGCCGGACTGAGCAAAGCCGCATCGTGCAATAAGGCTCTGACGCCTCCAAGCCCCTGGGCTTCCCCGGGGGCTTCACTCGGGTTTGGGGGGCCGGTTCATCAGGTCCTGGAGAGCCTTGAGGGGGTCTAGGCCCCCGTGGACCACCCCATAGACGGCCTGGGCGATGGGGAGCTCCACCCCTTTGGCCTCCTGCCAAGCCTGGAGGGCCTGGACCGCGTACACCCCCTCCACCACCCCCCGGGCCTCGTCCACCCTTTCCCCCCTGGCCAGCCTCTCCCCTGCCCCCCGGTTCCGGGAGTGGAGGCTATAGGCCGTGGCCAGAAGGTCCCCAAGGCCCGCTAGGCCATAGAAGGTGGCCTCCTCCCCCCCCTCCAGGGTGCCGAACCGGACCATCTCCTTAAGCCCCCGGGTGAGGAGGGCGGCCTTGGCATTATCCCCCAGGCGGAGGCCGTCCACGAGCCCTGCGGCCAGGGCCAGGACGTTCTTCACCCCGCCCCCAAGCTCCACCCCCCGCCGGTCCCGGCCCGTATAGACCCGGAAGGTGGGGCCAGAGAAGAGGGCCTGGACCTGGGCCACCAGGTCCAAGGGGCCGGCCACCACGGCGGCCGTAGGGAGGAAGCGGGCCACCTCCTCCGCGTGGTTGGGTCCCGAGAGGACAGCCACCGGCCGGTCCAGGGCCTCCTCCAGCCGCTCGGCCGGGGTCTTGATCCGGCCCTCCCTAAAAAAAAGCCCCTTGGTGGCGGAAAGGTAGGCGGGGACCTCCCGGCCCCGGAGGAGGTCCAGGGTGGCCTCGAGGCCCTTAGAGGGCACGGCCACCACCCCAAGCCCCGCTCCCCAAAGGGCCTCCTCCAGGTCCGAGGTGGGATAAAGGTAGGCGGGAAGGGCCACCCCAGGGAGGTAGTCCTTGTTCTCCCGGTGGGCCCTTAAGGCCTCCACCTTCCCGGGGTCCCGGCCCCAAAGGAAGACCCGCACCCCCCTGGAGGCCAGGACCACCCCAAGGGCGGTACCCCAGGCCCCGGCACCCAAAACCGCAACCTTCACATCCAAAAGCTTAGCTCAAAGGCCTCGTACCAGGCCCCAAGGAGGAGGAAAAACGCCCCCAGGTAAAGGGCCAGAAGAAGCGCCCTAAGCCCCGCCCGGTACCCCTCCCGCCTTAAGACTTTCTGGAGGAGAACAAGCCCCCCAAAGGTCACCAGGATATAGGCCTGGAGCTCCAGAAGGAGGGTGGGAAGGTGGAGGAGGAAAAGGGGACCCAGAAGGACCGGGGAAAGGGCAAAACCAAAAAGGAGGTAACGGGCCATGTTCAAAAAGAGCACGGGAAGCCCCAGGAAGAGGGCAGGGATAAACCCCGTCAGGAAAAGCCCGTTGGCGAAGTTCCACTGAAAGATGACCCCGGCCAGGACCAAAACCCCCCGGACCAGGGCCTCCCCTACCCCCACCAGGTCCAGGGCCGAGCCCAAAAGGAGCTGGACCGCCCGGGCCAGCTCCCGGCTCCCGTAGGCCAGGAGGTTCCCCAGGGCAAAGAGGCCATAGAGGAGGAGGTTCACCAAAAGATAGGTCCCCCGGTAGACCCGGACCAGGGCCCAGGCCTCCCGGAACCAGGCGGAAAAGGGATTCCCCCGTTGCGCGAGGAGGGTGAGCCAAAAAACGCTGAGGGAGAGGAAGCCCAGGCCAGCCCAGGGGCTAAAGAGATAGGTCGGCACACCCGCCCCCTGGGGGCGGAAAAAGATCCGGGCCACCTCCCCGCCCTCCAGGACCACCCCCACCTCCCCCGCCTCCTCCCCCAGGGCGGCGGGGAAGAGAACCTGGCCTTCCCGGACCTCCGGGGCCTCGAGGTTGACCCGGAGGCCCTCAGGGGGTGGGGGAAACCGGGCGT